>OLQH01000025.1_pt1 | contig 172533 bp, 134 predicted proteins | sample 1672671 | NCBI WGS metagenome assembly OLQH01 (sample SAMEA3136712, study PRJEB25190) | human gut metagenome | reverse complement strand
GGCGGTCAAAGACCGCCGCGCAAGGTGCGCAGCCGCAAATAAGCAGATATATAAAATAAATCAAAAAAACATAACAAGGTAATTGCCAACAAAATAAAAATAGCGCTAAAATAAGAGTAATTTATAGCAAACAACGGTAGGGCGGTCAAAGACCGCCGCGCAAGGTGCGCAGCCGCAAACAAGCAAAGAAATTTACATAAATTTCTACTAAATCATAATAACTAATTGACTTTTTATTTATATTAGCTATATAATATAAATAACTATAATCAACATTATAACAGTAAAATAATCACAAAAAGTGTGCGCCATAAAATATATTTTATATAAATTATAAGTAATCATATTTAAGCAAAAAGATTATGTAATGAGATAAAGCGAAAAATACATAATTCTAAAGGTTCTAATAAATATTTATAAATTAAAAATCTAAGCTTATAACTTTTACAAATAAATTGAGTTTTAAAAGTATATAGTAGAATAAGAAAAGTTTTATTGATATTACACAGGAGGAATAATAATGACACTTTCAGAATTGTTGAAGGATGTAAATATTAAAAAAATAGATGGCGGCGGAAGCATGAAAATAAGTGGTATAGCCTGTGATTCCAGAAAAGTAAAACCTGGAAACGTTTTTGTTTGCATAACAGGTTATGAGACTGACGGACATAAATATGCTAAGTCTGCTGTTGAAAACGGTGCGGTGGCTGTGGTAGCCGAACATGACCTTCCTACAGTTGACGTCCCCTGTGTTATCGTTGACAACACAAGAAAGGCTATGTCTGAAATGGCGGCAACTTTTTATGATTATCCTTATAAAAAGTTTAAGCTTATAGGAATAACCGGAACAAACGGAAAAACTACGACTACTTATTTGATTAAATCAATTCTTGAACATCTTGGAAAGAAAGTTGGGCTTATCGGCACAAATCAAAATATGATAGGCGATATGATAATGGAAACCTCAAGAACAACGCCAGACTCTTTGGAGTTGATGCAGCTGTTTGATATGATTGCCTCTCATAATGTGGATTATGTTGTGATGGAAGTTTCTTCTCATGCGCTGGCTCTTGACAGAGTGACGGCGTGTACGTTTGATGTAGGGGCGTTTACCAATATAACCCAGGACCATTTAGATTTTCATAAGACTATGGAGGAATATTTGGCGGCAAAAAGCATATTGTTTAATATTTGCAATACCGGCGTAGTCAATAAAGATGACGCCCGCAGCGAATATCTTATTGAAAATGCAAGGTGCCGGAATATGATAACATACGGTATAAATCAGGATTGTGATTTAAAAGCGTCTAATATAATTCTGAATGAAGACGGTGTAAAATTTGATATAAATTACGGTGGTATGGAAGAACACGTCGACTTGCCGATACCCGGTGAATTTTCGGTATATAACGCGCTTACAGCGATAGGCTGCTGCATGGCTGAGAACATACCTCTTGATTTGGCTGTTGACGGTCTTCATAGTGCTAAAGGCGTTAAGGGAAGAATAGAAATAGTAAGAACGCCGGGTACAAATTATACAGTTATAATTGATTATGCGCACACTCCGGACGGACTTTTGAATGTTATAAACGCCATACGTGGATTTGCAAAAGGACGAATAGTCACACTATTTGGGTGCGGCGGTGACAGGGACGCCTCAAAAAGACCAATAATGGGCAAGATAGCAGGAGAACTCTCGGATTTTTGTATAGTTACAAGTGATAACCCGAGAACTGAGGATCCTGAAAAGATAATAAAGCAGGTAGTTGAAGGAGTAAAACAGACAGACTGTGATTACGAGGTTATAACAAATAGATTCTCCGCAATTGAATATGCACTTGACCACGCGAAAAAAAATGATATAATATTATTGGCCGGTAAAGGTCATGAGACTTACCAGGTTTTAGGAAAAGATACTATAAAGTTTGATGAAAGGGAAATAGTTCAAAAACTTTTAGGGTGTTACGATAAATAATAACAAGCTGTTTTAACGGCAATATTGTAACAAAATATTATGAATTTGATTGTGATTGTGTGGAAGTCAGTGGATTACTAAGGAGATAGTTTTATGAAATGGTGTATGAATATCAACAAACTTGCTGAAATCACCGGAGGAATAGCTTACAATTGCAGCGGAGATGAGATAGTTAAAAACGTAGTCAGAGATGACAGAGAAGTATCCGACGGAACTGTTTTTGTTGCTCTTAAAGGAGAAAATAATAACGGTCATAGATTTGTTCAGAGAGCCGTAAATAACGGTGCTGCATGCTGTGTGGTTGACAAAGAGGAAGGAAGCTTCGGAAATCTTCCTGTTGTTGCTGTAGACGATACATTCAAAGCGCTGAGAGATATAGCGGCGTTTTATAGAGAACAATTTAATATTCCGGTAGTCGGAATCACAGGAAGCGTTGGAAAGACTTCAACAAAAGGTATGATAGCCTCTGTATTGGGCAACGAATATGTTACGCTGAAGACGGAGGGTAATTATAATAATGAGGTCGGAGTTCCGCTTACTATTTTTAGACTTACGGATAACGACGAAGCGGCAGTTATAGAAATGGGTATGAGCGCTTTTGGTGAAATTTCAAGGCTTTCTAAAATAGTTAAGCCGGATACTGCGGTAATCACCAATATTGGTATTTCACATATGGAACATTTGGGCAGTCAAGAGGGAATATGCAAGGCTAAATTTGAGATTCTTGATGGTTTGTCTATAGACGGAACCATTATCTTGAATGGAGACGATGAATTTCTCTGGGAGAAAAATGGAGAGCTGGATTATGAAACCTTATATTATGGTATAGAAAATAAATCCTGTGACGTTGTAGCGACGGATATAAAATTATACTCGTGCGGCAGTGAGTTTAACGTAAAAATAGATGGTGTTGACTATAAATTTGAGACTAATGCACCAGGTATACATCATATATATAATGCGCTGGCCGCGATACTTGTAGGATATAGGTATAACCTTAAAGTGGAAAGCATGATAAAGGGAGTTCACGATTTTGTGCCGGAGGGATTAAGACAAGTTAAGACAAATTATCCTAAGTTTACAGTAATAAATGATTGTTATAACGCATGCCCTGATTCTATGGGCTCCGGGCTTGACGTTTTGGTTTTAACGGCTGAAGAAAACGGCGGAAACAGCAGAAAAGTTGCTTGTTTGGCTGATATGCTGGAGCTTGGAGAGACTTCGGAGCAGGAACATTATAAAGTGGGGCTGATGTGCGCCGAGAAGGGGATTGACTGTTTGATAACAATAGGCGATATGGCCGGAAACATAGCCAAAGGCGCAATAGACGGCGGTATTAACTCAAGCGATGTATATGAATTCGGAGATAACGAATCAGCTATATCGCGTCTTGGAGGAATAATAAAAAATAATGATGTTATATGGATAAAAGGCTCAAGAGGTATGCATCTTGAGAAAGTTGCGGAAGCGCTTGATAAGATGGGAAATTCATAGTATTGAGAGCTAAAACTGTTTTGATTGGAGAGGGTAATTATGAATTACTTGATTTGGGGAGTTATAGCATTAGTATTGTCAGTATTATTTGGAATATTTGTAATACCAATGCTGAGGAGATTAAAATTCGGTCAGGAAATACGTGAGGAAGGCCCGGCGTGGCATGCAAGCAAATCAGGGACGCCGACAATGGGCGGAATAATATTTATTTTGAGTATTATTGTAACCCTCGTTGCAATGTTTGTTTGGACAGCGTCCGACGGGATTTCTATGGGAAATACAGTGGATTTAGTTTTGGTAATTTTACTTTCACTGGCATTTGGAGCTATAGGATTTATCGATGATTACATAAAAGTGGTCAAAAAAAGAAACTTAGGTCTTACCGCCGCCCAGAAATTTAGTCTTCAGTTCGTTGCTGCTCTGATTTTTGCTACTGTTGTGGCGATTGGAGGAAGTACCGGAACGGTGATTGACCTTCCGTTTACTTCGGTGGATTTTGACCTGAGCTGGTTTTATATACCATTTGTGATTTTTGTAATGCTTGCAACCGTTAACAGTGTGAATTTGACAGATGGGCTTGATGGTTTAGCGACTTCTATAACAATTGTTATTTCGATATTTTATATGCTGATTTCTACAAGTATGGGCAATCATGCTATGTCGTTGCTGGCAGCAGTTTTGTGTGGTTCTTTGGTAGGATTTTTGCTTTTTAACTGGAAACCGGCAAAAGTTTTTATGGGTGATACAGGTTCATTGTTTTTGGGCGGCGCTGTGTGCGGTCTTGCTATAATGCTGAAACAGCCTATAACGCTTTTAATTGTTGGATTTGTGTATGTTATGGAAACGTTGTCAGTAATTATGCAGGTAACGTCATATAAACTGACCGGAAAGCGTATATTTAAAATGTCACCAATACATCATCATTTTGAAATGTGCGGGTGGAGTGAAGTAACAATTGTGTGTGTATTCTCAGCAGTGACGGTTTTGCTTTGCGCGCTGATGTATTATTTTGGTTAATTTTATTTATGTGCAGATAGGAGGAGTATCGACTTGTCAGATGAAAGAAATCCGAGAAAAAAAGCCGGAAACAATAATATAGGCCGGCGTGCTTCAAGTAAATATAGTAAAACGCCGAGAAACTCCGAAAATAGAAACAACGGATATTATTATAAAAGCATCAGTCATAATGAACCTGTGCAAAACAGAGCGCAGAGCAAACATTATGAGAGCAGTTACATAAAAAAATCACAGAGCAGGATACAGGAACCGGTTAGAACGCAAGTTCCTCGCCGGGAAACCGCGTCAAAAAATCAAGGAGTAAAATATACTGCTAAAAACTTTCTTAGGGTAGGCGGAATAAAAATAAGACGCGGCGCGCTCGATTATCAGTTTTTATTGACAACGATTATCTTGGTTGCGTTTGGTATGATTATGCTGTATAGTGCCAGCAGTTCAAGGGCCTATGCTGCTACCGGCGACAGTATGTATTTTATGAAAAGTCAGTTTGGCGGACTTCTAGTAGGTATAGTGGCTATGATTGGCTGTATGATGGTGGATTATCATGTTATTGCCAGATTGTCTCCGGTATTGTATGCAATATGTATTATTCTTTTGATATTGGTATTAATCCCCGGAGTGGGAACAACCTCAAATGGAGCTACCCGTTGGCTGTTTGGTTTTCAGCCGTCAGAAATAGTAAAATTTGCGACATTACTGGTTGTAGCTGTATATTTGGAAAAATACCAGGATAAATTGGGTAACTTCTTCCGAGGATTTTTGCCTTGCCTTTTGATTTTAGGAGTAGTCGGAGCGCTGCTCATGATGGAGCCGCATTTCAGCGCTACTATATTGATAACCCTTACAACATTGCTTATGATGTATGTGGGCGGAGCGAAAATAAGACACTTTATTATTTTGGCTATTCCTGCGTTTATTGGCGGAGTGGCAATGATATTTGCTGAACCTTACAGACTGCAGAGACTGTTGTCTTTCGGTGATCCATTTGCCGATAAGCAAGGAGCCGGCTGGCAGATTGTTCAGTCTCTTTATGCCATTGGTTCGGGCGGTGTGTTCGGCGTTGGATTTGGACAGAGCAGACAGAAATACATGTCTCTGCCGGAACCGCATAATGACTTTATTTTCTCAGTATTGTCAGAAGAATTAGGTTGGGTAGGAGCTATAGTGGTTATAGTTTTATTTCTGTTCCTTATATACAGAGGGATACGTATAGCTCAGAAGGCTCCGGACACTTTGGGGAAACTTATTGTTATTGGATGTATAGGTCTGATAGGATTTCAGGCGATGATAAATATCGGCGTTGTTACGGCGTCGCTTCCCGTAACGGGAATGCCGCTTCCTTTCTTTAGTTACGGAGGAACAGCGCTGGCTATAACTATGGGTGAAATCGGCTTGGTGCTTAACGTCTCCAGGCAGGAGAAGGTGTTATAATGAGAATTTTATTTGCTGGCGGCGGCACTGCAGGTCATATTAATCCTGCTGTCGCTATCGCCAATTATATTGCTGATAAGGAAAGCTCCCAAATAGCCTTCGTTGGAGTTGAGGAAGGGCTTGAGGCGGAGCTTATTCCACGTTTGGGATATGATTTGTCACTTATAAAGATACATGGTTTTGAAAGAAAGCTTAACTTTCAGAATTTCAAAAATTTATTTGAACTTCCTAAAAGCATTCATGATTCAAAAAAAATTATAAAGAAGTTTAATCCTGACATAGTTATCGGCACCGGAGGATATGTCGCAGGGCCTGTGTTATTTGCGGCGGCAAAACTTGGTATACCGACGCTTATACACGAGTCAAACGCATATCCAGGAGTAACTACAAAAATTCTATCTAAATATGTCGACACAGTTGCTCTCGGTTCAAAAGCCGCCGAGCCATACATAAAATCAGCTAAACATATAATTTACTCGGGTAATCCTGTTCGTCCGTCTATATTATCTACAAGCGAGTTTGAAGCCCGCCGCGTCTTAAAACTTGACGAGCGTCCGTTTATAGTCTTTTTTGGCGGCAGTATGGGAGCTAAAGATTTTAATAAGACAGTGGTTGATTGGATAAGCGGTGTTATAAAAGATAATAAGTATCAAATCATGATGGGTACCGGAAAATATTTTCAATATGATGATGTTATTAATAGATTTGAGAACAATGGTATTGACCTGAAGAAATACCGAAGCGTTAGAGTAAGCGAATATATTTATGATATGAATATTGTAATGTCGGCCGCCGATTTAGTTGTCTGCCGTGCCGGGGCGAGCACACTGAGCGAATTAACTGCATTGGGAAAACCTTCAATACTTGTGCCGTCTCCATATGTTACTGCCAATCATCAGGAACATAATGCCAGGGCAATAGAAAAAGAAGGCGGAGCAAGAGTTATATTGGAAAATGAATTTACTGCTGAAGTTCTTAACAAAAATATAGAAAGTCTTGTAAGCAGTAAAGAAAAGCTTAAAAATATGAGAAGAGCCGCTAAAAGTGTTGGCACTACAGCGGCGACAGAGGAAATTTATCGTGAAGCGAAACGTTTGCTGAAGAATAATTAGTATATTCAATAACCGCTTTTCACAAACCGTCCTTGACTGCATACTATATTGTGAAAGAATATTAATGTAGCCAGATGGAGGAGATTTTGGTGACCGACGGTTATTTATCTATAAACGGAAGAAGGCGTCTTTTTGGAGAGACCTCAGTTCAGGGTTCAAAGAACTCGGCTCTGCCATGTCTGACCGCCTGTTGTATGTGTGAGAAAGGGTGCTGTAATTTATGCAGATGTCCTTACCTTTCAGATGTTGAAAATACTTTGGAAATAATGGAGACGCTAGGGTGCCGATGTAATTATGATTCTGAACGTGAATTAGCAAATATTTCGGCGGAGAGTATTTTCGGAAGCACAATAGAGCCTGAAATGATGAACAGGATGCGTTCTTCAATATTGTTTCTGGGAGTTCTTCTGTCTCGAATCGGAGAGGCAGACGTTGGTTATCCCGGAGGCTGTGAATTGGGAGCAAGACCAATTGATTTGCATTTAAAGGCTTTTAGAAAGCTGGGAGTACAGATAGAGGAAAGTCAGGGAGTTATACACTGCAGAATAAAATCTAAACTTAAACCGTGCTCTGTATCGCTGTTATGCCCCAGTGTTGGAGCAACCGAAAACATAATGCTGCTTATGGCAAAGTCGGATGGTGAGACAGTTATAAGAAATGCGGCAAGAGAACCCGAAATTGTGGATCTTCAAGATTTTCTGAACCTTATGGGGGCGGACATAAAAGGCGCCGGCAGTGACGTTATTGTTATAAATGGTGTAAAAAAGCTTCATGGCGCTGATTTTGAAATAATGCCGGATAGAATTGTTGCAGTTACATATATGGCCGCTGTTGCAGGCTGCGGAGGAGAGATTCTGTTAAAGGGAATCAACTTGGAGCATTCTTCAATGTGCAATTCAATTTTAAAGGATATAGGTGCAGATATAAGAAAAACCGGAGATGGAGCCATAATATCTATGAGCGGCCGGCCCAGGGCGGTTAACACCATTAAAACTTTATACTATCCGGGATTTCCAACTGATGCGCAGCCGCCGTTTATGGCTGTTATGACGGTTGCGGACGGCACTACGGTGTTCTTAGAATCAATTTTTGAAAATCGTTTCAGACATGCGTCTGAGCTGGCAAAGCTGGGTGCTGATATTGATGTAAACATGTGTCAGGCAACCGTTAGGGGACGGGAGTTTCTAAGCGGTGCGGATGTTAGGTCATATGATTTGAGAGGCGCCGCGGCTATGGTAATAGGCGGATTAATGGCGGAAGGCACGACGAGAGTCGGAGGACTGCCGCATATTGAAAGAGGATATCAGGATATAGTCAGTGATTTGGAATCTTTGGGTGCTGACATTCGTATTGTATACTAAACTGAAGAGCCGTTATAGGAGAATATCATGCAAAAGAAAAGAAACATTAAAAAGAGCAGAATAGACATTGAAAAAGCAAGGGCAAGACGGAAACTAACAGCTATATCTGTGCTGTCAGTAGTTGTTTTAGCAGTTCTTGCCCTTTGTTTTTTGCTTATGGCACCAATGTTTAATATAAAAAATATAGTTTGCGAGGGTAATGACAAAATAAGTTATGATACCATTGTTGATGCCTCACAAATTAAAACGGGCGGAAATATTTTTTTGACAAATCTGAGTTCTCCGAAAAAAAATGTTGAATCTTTAGAGTATGTGGAGGATTGTCAGGTAAGCCGCGTTTTTCCCGATACTGTTAAATTTACAATTACTGAAAGACAGCCGGCGGCTTATTTCAGCGTCGGAGATTTTCTTACTGTTACAGACACAAACGGGCGGGTTGTTGACACCGTTACTAACAATGATGATGTGTATCAAATAACATCGTCTAAAATAAAAGAGGAGATAGTTGAACCCACCGGCAGTCCGGAACCTGAAGAAGATAATACGAAAACTGAGGACGATTCCATTTGGGGCTACGATGATGACGGAGACCCAATATACAAGGTGAACGGCGGTCATTACGAGTTTGACAATGACGGCAATAGATATTTTGTTGATGATTCACCCACCAGTTCTCCGGCGGCAGAGAATTCAGAGGAGCCAACTGAATTGGAATCAGGAAATAATTTTGATGAATTGAACCGGACTTCAAATGGTGAAATTATTTACAACGCTCCGATAATATATGGAGTTGGAATAACAAAATATCAAGTTGGACATAGGATTCAAAGTAATGATGAGGACAAGCTGGACAATGTTATAGAAGCTGTAAAGTCTTTATCAAAAGCGGGACTTTTGGAAAGAACCACCAAAATAGATGTAAATAACATAAATGATGTGAAGTTTTGGGTCGAAGACAGACTGGAAGTATGGTTTGGTACATTTGATAACTTTGATTATAAAGTAAAATTCGTAACTTCTGTTATTGACAGTAACCTATCAAAGTATGAAGAATCAATATTGGATTTCAGGGATTCAAAACTGTATGTACGCAGTATTGAAACAGGAGAACCTAAAGTGCTGGAAGTTAGTCCGGAGCCGAATAGTGATGAAGAGGATTCAAAATCTTCGGCAAGACCGAAAGCGTCTCCTATTCCGACAGATGATGAGGATGATGAAGGTTTAGCGGATGATGAAGAGCAGGATGAAGAAAATCCCACATCAACTCCGAAAAATGATAATTCTAAAAACGAATCAAAACATACTCCAACTCCAAAGACTCAGAGAAATTGATAGTCAGTACAGATTTGAGTTAGACAGCATTGGTATGGTATTGGTAAAAGGTATAAAAGACAAGGGCGATATTAAAAATAATCCAGCGTTAGAAGAAGCGTTTTATTTAGGTAAGTGTTTAATTTAGCAAAATCCAATTTGAGAGACCAATCCACTTCGCTTTTTCGGGATAGGAGCATATACTTTTAAGTTGTTTTTAATACCGGCAGCAGGACAAAGCGGTTATAATTTGCAAAAAAAATAGGACTTCATTTTGTTTGGAGCGGATTCCGAATGTTAGACCAAGAATCTAACAATTGGGGTTAGCTCACTTAATTGAAGTCCTATTTTTGTTCGCTGTAACAATGAAGTGAAAACAGTGCCTAAGGTTTGAAAATTACAAATTCTTTAAAAATATTTTATATAGTCTTTTGTATATAAGACTATATTCATTTAAAAGTCTGTTATAAAATGGGTTCTTTAATATATAAAGCAAGCTATTTGTCCTAAAGTTTTAAAATCTTTTTCATAGTTTGTTTATATCTTTGAGAAAGTAAAATAGGTTATATATAATATTAGTTTTGGTGTGTGAGAGTTATCTTATTTTTCCAGCCGCCATATATGCGGGTCTTTTCTAAAGATTAAGCATGTGATAAGCCCGATAAATCCCAGCCATAAAAATAAAAAAGCGGCTCCGGCGCCTTTTCCTTGCCCAAATAATGTAACAAATATGCTTGCAGCTGATTGTGACGCCATGAACGGTTCAAACACTTTGTCAACCAGAAATCCTCCAAGAAAATAACCGATTGGTATAGTGAAAAACTGTAATGTGTTTCTCGCAGAATATACGCGGCCTTGCATATTAAGAGGGATATGGTTTCTGAAAAGAACATCCATGTTTGCGTTCATAAACGGTATGGCTATCCATCCTAAAAATGCTCCGATACACCAAACGGGAACGCTTTTTCCAAATGCAAGGAAAAAGTTTTCTGTGCTCATTGCAAGCAGAAGAGAATTGCAAATTATACGAACCCGGCTTTTGGGTGATGGAATCAGTGATACGAGTATGCTTCCTCCAACCATTGCGAGACCTGATACCGCATTGACTATTCCGAGTGCAGACTCACTGCCGGAGCTTTTGGATAGAACCATAGCCGGAAGCGCTGCTTCAAAAACTGAAGCGGTAAAATTTATTGCAGCCAAAAATAGTATGAGGTCTAAAATTCCACGGTTGTGTCTCAGATACCGTATTCCGCTTTTGGCGGATTCGAGCACGGATTCTGCTTTAGCGTTCTCAGTTGATATAACTTTTGGTATTTTTACAAAGAACAGCAGTGATAAGAAAGCTATTACGAATGTAAATAAATCAAACGCAATAATCGTTTGAATATTGCTCAGCGCCAGCAGTGCGGTAGATATGACGGGAGTCATAACGTTTACCAATGAATTTGAGAATGCTCTCATACCGCTCGCTTTTTGATAATGTTTTTTAGGTGTAAGCAGACTGATAGTTACATCTGCTGACGGTTGCTGTATTGAGTTCATAAGACCGTTTAGTGCATTCAAACAATATAAATGCCATATTTGCAGTTTGCCAAACAGCAGCAGAATCAGGACAGATACAGTGCAAACAGCAGCAAAGCTGTCGCAGACAAGCATAGTTGCTTTTTTGTTCCATTTGTCGCTTAACGCTCCTGCAAATATGCTTATAATGACATAAGGCGCATATGAACATATTGAAAGCATTGAGGTCTTTAAAGCGGACCCTTGCTGCTGATATGACCATATTATTAACGCAAAATTTGTCATTGAACTGCCGAGGGTTGAAAATGATTGTGTGAGCCACAGTATAATAAACGAATGCAGCTCATATATTAATTTTTTTATTTTATTCATATTGACTTTGCTCCTTTTAATTTTGAAATTATCTCATAAAATGCAAAGTCTTTTAGGGACATTCTGTTTTATTGCTCTATGCGGTTCGTCCCTATTTGACCTTGCATAGAGCTTCAGCAATACTAAGCTTCATTTTTCCTCCTAAGTATTTATTTAAAATATAAAATTTTTATTCTAAGCCGTTCATTACAAAATCCACAAGATCCTGTGTTGAATTTGGTTTTGCTATTGACTTCATTGCTTCCTGCATAAGTTTCATCCGGTCATCGTTAACAAACATTTGATAAACCGCTTCATCTATTGGATTTGTGCTGCTTATTCGCATGGCCGCTCCGGCGTTTAATAGAAACTCTACGTTTCTGTCCTCCTGACCCGGAATCGGGTTATTAATAAGCATTGGTATCTGTTTTGCAAGCGCTTCGCTGGTGGTAAGCCCTCCGGGTTTTGTTATAATACAGTCGCAGGCGTCCATAAACACATCAACGTTGTTGATATACCCATAACTGTATATTTTTTTCCGTGTTTCCATACTGTCTATTTTTGTTTTAAGCTTTTTATTGTTTCCGCTGACAGATACAATTTCAAAATCCATATCAAGCTTATCCAATTCTTCAATTTCTTTATATACAGCTCCAAACCCCATACTTCCGCTCATAACAAGTATTGTATGTTTACTGTGGAGATTTAGAATCTCTTTAGCCTTACTTTTCTCAATTTTTCTTGAGAATTTAGTACCGATTGGTATTCCCAGTGGTAAAAACTTGTTTTCTGGAAAGCCCTTTTTTATTCCCTGGATAGTAAGCCTTTCATTAGCGATAATATAGTAATCAAGCAAGCTGTCTTCCCAGTAAGGATGTATAGTGAAGTCTGTTATTACTCCAATAGTTTTAGCGTTAAGACGTTCTATTGATGAAATATAAGTAACCAGCAGCGCAGCGAATATGTGTGTGCAAATAATAAAATCAGGTTTTTCTTTTTGAATAAGTTTTATCAGACTTCTTGACAAAACTGAATTTGTTATTCTATTCAGTCCGTGTATGCCGGCACCGGACTGTACTCCGCGTTTTTCGCACATTCTATATACGCCGCCGTAGATTTTAGGTATAGCTTTGGTGGACATAAGATAAATCTTATTTACAGAATCTGATAAAATCGGGTTTATAAATTTGTATACATCCAGGTATTTGCATTCGACGCCGCACTCGTTGAAACGTTTGCTGATCACCATGGCTGTTTGGTTGTGTCCTTGTCCTGCTGTTATAGATAATACTAAACCTTTCATTGGACTTCCTCCTAATTTTGCCGGTTTGTGTGTTTTCAGTATTTATCAGGGCTTATATATTTACAGCTGTTCCAGGTTTAAGAAAGAATATAATCCGTTCCTTTATTTTCTTTCCAAATATTGATTCAATGCCCTTTGTGTAATAATCCATTTGGATTTTGTATTTTTCAGCTTGTTTAGGCGCATAAATGGCAGAACAGTTGTCAGTCTTATAATCCAATAAAACTATCTCGTTGTCTTCGATAAAGAAGCAGTCGGCGACGCCTTGAACAATGATTTGAGCGTTTTTGGAATCAGAACTTACTTTATCTCCATATATTTCTGAAGCGCTTACAGGAAACAACAGTTTAAATTCTCTTTTAAGACTTCCTTTTAAATATGCGTTCCGCATTCGGCAGCCGATTTCAGAACTGTAAAATTTAATGATTGAATCTTTATCTATTAAAGAAATTTGACTGTTGGTTAAAACATTATTGGCATAAAGTGATGTTATTTGTTCAGTTATTTGCTCTTCAGACTGAGTAAACTCCGGGTTTATGTGCTGCATTATGTAGTGAGTAATAGTTCCTATTTCGGCGGCGTCTCCGCTGGAGGCAGAGTGGAATGTTCTGTCGGCGATACTGCTTAAAATCGGAGTATATTCACCATCCTGCTCGGTTAGACTGTCCTGCATGCTTCTTTTAATTTCACTAACCGAAAGTTTTAAGGGGATGCGGGTCAATTCCTCATTAGGGTATAAATAATTAAGGTTGTTATACAATTCGTCAGCGAGCTCTTTGCTTATGGGCTCGTCTGTTGGTTTTGAAATCGATATGTCTTCATTGATTGTTTTTTCACAGTCTATTGATTCTTTTTGTGATAAGTTTATATTTTCATCCGTATAACTTATATATTTGAATTGAATATTCTGAGCTTCATCAATTTTTAGCTCGGATATGTCGGATTCCATTACCTCTCTAAGTTTTTCTGCGTTCTTTTGCGGCAAGTATCCCAAGACTATCCAATCCCTGAAAATTTTGCTGTTTTCAAAATATGGACTGATGATTTCTCCTCGTGTGTTCAAAATTGGACGTTTCCAGCCTTTTGACTGGCCGGGAGATTCATTGGTGCAGGAAATTATAAGTTTTTCCTTTGCCCTGGTCATGGCTACATATAAAAGACGGATTTCTTCCGCTTTTGATTCTTTCGCTTTTTTATATTTGATTAAATCTAATGAAAGACATGAGTGTTTTATACGTTTATCTACATCAATATATTCCATTCCTATACCGTATTTTTCATCGTAAAGAACAGAATCTCCGCCGGGTCTGCCGTAAGTAGTTCCGGCTAAAATTACAACAGGATATTCAAGCCCCTTTGACTTGTGAACTGTGGTGATTGATACCGCTGACGATGCGCCGTTAGTGCTTTTGGCTTGTCCCATACCTGAAGAGCTGTCGTTAATTTTGTTAAGATAATCTACAAAACTGAAAAGACCTTTAAAAGCGCGTCTCTCATAATCTCCCGCTCTTTGAAGCAATATTTTCAGATTGGCCTGCCTGATATTTCCGCCGCTCATTGATCCGGCTACCGCTAGATAATCTAGGTCATAGCATATTTTATATATGAGTTCATCCGTACCCATATATTTTGAAAAACCGCGCATTTTATTTAAAACATCAAAAAATTTTTTGGCTTTTGTATTGTCGTTTTGCGCGGCAGTTTTAACACAATAATAAAAGTTGCCGTGCCGGTTTAAAGTTCTTATTTCGGCAAGTTCATCGGCTGTAAAGCCAAAGATAGGGCTTCTCATGACAGCAATTAAGGGTATGTCTTGCAGTGGATTGTCTATTATCTCTAAAAAACTTAAAACAGTTTTTATCTCAATAGTGTCTAGGTAACCTTCGTTGCTGTCAGAAATAACCGGTATATTATATTCTCTTAATACCTGTTCGAATATAGGAGCTGTATTCTTTGTAGAGCGGAGAAGAATAACAATATCGCCATATTCAACCGGTCTTTGTTCTCCTGTTTTCGAGTCGTATACAGACAGTTTATCAAACGTCACCAATTTTGATATTCTTTCTGCAACTGTTCTTGCTTCAAGCTCATGTTTGTTTTGAAACGCAGTTTCGCGCGTGTCAGAACCCGAAGATTTGTCCAGCACGTCAGTCATTATCAGTTCTGTTTTATAATCTGAGGGATTTTTAACTTCCGGATAATCTGCGCCGCTTTGCAGCCGTTCATCTTCTGTATAGTCTATTTCTGCTGTAGATTTAGACATTACGTTTTTAAATAGATAGTTTACGCTGTCTATAACATTCTTGCGGCTTCTGAAATTGTCTGACAGACGTATAAGATGTCCGTTGTTATTTTCACCGGAATATTCGGTCAGCTTATTAAGAAACAATTTTGGAGACGCGTTTCTAAATCCATATATGCTTTGTTTTAGGTCTCCAACCATAAATATGTTTCTTTTTCCTCCTGATATAAGCTGAAATAACTTGTCTTGAATATTATTTGTGTCTTGATATTCGTCAACAAATATTGCTTTGTATTTATTGCTCAAAGTTTTACAAAATTCTGTCGGGGAGCCGTCGCTCTTCATTATCAGCTTAATAAGCTGATGTTCTAAATCACTGAAGTCAAGGGAGGAACGCATAAGTTTCAGACGTGTATGTCTGCGTTCCAGCATAAGTATGATGTTTTTTAACGTTTTTATCCGAGGATACAAAAGACTTATAGAGCTGCTTAAACTATCTATGTTTTCATATGAAAACAGTTTGTTACTCTTAAATAGTTTTTTTGCTTCTTCTCTTATATCTGCTATATTTTTGAGGACTTCGGCAAGATATGCGTCTTCTTTGTCTTTTTTGCTGATTCTGGGTCTGGTTAAAAATTTTATGTTTTGTCTATTCTCTATATATTCTTCAATATTGCCGCACTTCATTATTTCACGAAACATCTCTGCTTCTTTTTCAAAGAATACTGCGTGTGTATGTTCTTCAGGCAGTTCCTTTTCTGATATTTCAATAATTGTATTGTAATAGTCAAGAAGTTGTCTTGTTGAATTCTTTATGCAGCTAAGAAATATATTTTCCCACTCTGTGCCGGATACAGTACCTGATTTATAAACTTCAAAATACATTTTGACAGAGTTGTTCAGCCATTTTGATGGTTCTGCCAGGCTTCTTGAAAACTTGTATATATTGGTGATTGCACGTCTGAGATTATCATCATTTTTTATTCCGCCATGACCTAAAGTGAGCTCCTTAAAAGATGGCAATATGTCAAAGCGTTCATAGTATCTTTCCAAACAATCTTCTAAGGCGTCTTTAAGCAAAAGTTCATTTTCTGCTTCGCCGATTAGAGAGAAACCGGCCGGGATATTTGTTAGATGAATGTTATTGCTGATTATTTTTTGGGCAAACGAATGGATGGTAGAAACATCGGCTGCGGCAATTTTGGTGGTTTGAGACCTGAGATGCTGATTATCAGGAATTTCTTTTAGCTTTTTTTCTATAGCGGCTGCTATTTTGTTTTTCATTTCCCTGGCTGCGGCGTTGGTGAAAGTCAAAACAAGAATTTCATCAACGGAAACAGGTTCGGTAGGGTCTAGTATTTTTCTGATTATGCGCTCAACTAAAACAGCTGTTTTTCCGCTTCCTGCGGCTGCAGCAACAAGAATATTCTGTTTGTTTTCATATGTAATAGCCTCTTTCTGAGCTGCGGTCCAATTCATATAATCCCTCCGGGTCTAGTACCCCATGGTGCCTTCAAGCGATTCATCGTTTTCAATCCATTTATCAACAGGGATAACTTCATATTCTGTCGGTGTTCGGCGTACTATTACCTCTTCTATACCGGCGTTTATAACCAGCCTTTTGCACATTGCACAGCAGTTTGCGTCACCTACAAGCTCTCCTGTTTTGGCGTCTCTGCCTGCCAAATATAGAGTGCCGCCAATCATATCACGGCGTGAGGCGCTTATAATGCAGTTGGCTTCCGCATGTACGCTTCGGCACATTTCGTATCTTTCGCCTCGGGGAATGTTAAGCTTGTCCCGCATGCAGAACCCGAGGTCAGAGCAGTTGTTCCGTCCCCTTGGTGCGCCTGTATATCCTGTCGATATAATCTCATCATTTCTGACAATTATAGCTCCAAAATTGCGCCTTAGACAAGTTCCGCGTTCGATAACTGTTTCTGCTATATCCAAATAGTAGTTCGCTTTGTCGACTCTTTGCATATTATAGCCCTCCCAAAAACAAATTTATTTATATTATAAGTTATTTTTTAAAATTATTCAATAGGTTTATATTGACTTTGTTGCATAATGTCAATATAATATAATAAAGACTTCATTTTATTGAAGAAACTAAAGATAGAGGTAAATATATGAAAATATATAAGTCTAACTCGGTTGAGGATACTGCGTCAGCTGCCGGTGAATTGGCGGCTGAGCTTAAACCGGGCGATGTTATTGCTTTGGTTGGAGATTTGGGTGCAGGAAAAACCGCTTTCGTTAAGGGAATAGCAAAATACTTTCATTCTAAAAATGATGTATTGAGTCCAACGTATACTTTGGTTAACGAATACGGCGGTGATATTCCAATATATCATTTTGACGTATACCGTCTCGCCAACCCCGCGCTTGATGAATGCGACTGGATTGATGAGTATTTGTTTGGCAATGGTATAACAATTATTGAGTGGGCTGACAATATTAAAAATATCTTGCCCGAAGGGACTATACGGGTTGAAATAAAGGCGTATCCTGAAAAGGGTGAAGATTACAGGGAGATAAAGATATGTTAGTGTTAGGGATAGACACATGTTGTATGCCGGCGACGTCTGCAGTGTATGACGGAGAAAAATTGGTTGGAGAAGCTATAGTTAACTGCGGTAAAACCCACTCGCAAAAAATAATGCCTCAAATAGAAGCTTTGCTCAATTCGCTGGAACTAAAACCTGCAGATATAGATTGTTTTGCTGTTGCGGCAGGTCCCGGTTCTTTTACAGGTGTCAGAATAGGAACGGCAACGATAAAAGCGATGGCGCATGCTGCGGGAAAACCGTGCGCAGCGGTTTCAACGCTTGAAGCGCTGGCCAATAACGTTCCATACTTTGACGGGATAATTTGCCCGATTTTGGATGCCAGGAGAAATCAGGTATATACTGCTGAATTTTTAGGAGACGGTACTCTAACGCGTGTTTGCGAAGATAAAGCCGTTAGTTTAGAATCTCTTTTGGACGAGCTGAAAAATTTGAAAAAAAAGGTTTTGTTTTTAGGAGACGGGGTTTTGGTTTATAGAGAAGAAATTTTAGAATATTTAGGAGATAATGCAAAATTTGCAAAGGGAAACAACAATCTCAATATGGCCGGCTCTGTAGCGGAATTAGGGTATGAGGCGGCGCTTTCGGGAGATACAATAAGTTATGCGGAACTCGCGCCGAATTATATAAGGCTTTCGCAAGCTGAGCGTGAACGTTTGGAGAGAAAAACCGAAACAAAAGAAATTTAAAGGAGAACATAAGACGTGAAATTTAAAAGAATTTTTTCAGCTATTTTAATTTTGTTAATGAGTGCAGCAATTTGTCTTTCACCTGTATTGATTTATTCTGAAAACGGAACTTCTTCATCGGATTCATCCACTGTCAGGACAAATAAAGAGGATAATTCGGACGAAGAAGATAATTCAGATACAAATTCTGATGTTAAATCTGATAAGAAGACAAATGATGACGATGATAGGGAGAGCGGTACCATAAGGGGAAGCAAACCTACATCAACTCCGGCCGCAAAATCTTCTAAATCTGCTTCTTCAAAAGCTACAGCAACTCCGGAACCAAAGGCCGAGCCAACTAAAAATCCGAGAGTCGGCGACGGCGGAAAACCGATTTTGGCTGAGCAGGAGGCCGCTATATTAGTAAACTGTCTGAATGGAGAAGTTATGTTTGAACAAAATTCAGACAAACAGATTTATCCTGCCAGCACTACTAAGATAATGACCGCTTTGCTAACTTTAGAAGCAATAGACCGCGGCGAGATAAATTTAAATTCTGCCTTTCTTATAACCCCGGATATGCTTGAAGACTTACCTGCCGACGGTTCCAGTATGCAGCTTAAAGAGGGCGAAGCCATGACGGTTCAATATCTGCTCGAGGGACTTATGGTGGAGTCCGGAAACGACGCAGCTCAGGCTTTGGCTGTAATTGTTTGCGGAGATGTTCCAACTTTTGTTGAGAGAATGAATAACAAGGCTGAGGAACTTGGTCTTAGCGGAACTCATTATATGAATGTTCATGGGCTTCATGACGAGGAGCATTATACAACTGCTGCGGATTTATGTACGTTATCAAGAGAAGCTATGAAAAATAAAACTTTTAGGAGTATTGTGGCTATGTCGCAGGCAAATATTCCGGCGACAGATAAAGTTGGGGCAAGAACGCTGATAAACACGAACGGATTGTTGTCAACTTTAAAATATCCCAATTATTTTTACCAGTATGCGACAGGTATAAAGACCGGGCACACGAGCCAGGCTGGGTATTGTTTGGTGTCTTCGGCGCAGAAAGGCGATCTTGAGGTTATCGGTGTCGTTATGAATTGCAAGACAGAGGACGACAGACATTACGATTCAAAAAATATGCTGGCTTATGCTATTGATAATTATAAGGCTGTGACAGCCATAACAAAAGGAGATATGGTCGGCGAGATAAAGGTGCGTTTCGGAAGCGGCACAGACCATACAACATTATCAACCAACAGCAATATTATAGTTACGGTGCCAGAGGACGCAAATTCCGAGGATTTGAAGATAGAGACTTCTCTGCCTGAATATATGGCGGCTCCTGTAAACGAGGGGGACAAGATAGGAACAGTTAACGTTGTTCTTAACGGAGAAGTTGTTGGGAGCGGAGACTTAATAGCTGATTTTTCTGTAAAGCGTCATCCGCTTGGATTTCTTATGCAGTTTTTTAGTTATATATGGAGTTTTTGGTTCGTAAAAATATTAATAGTCATTTTGGCTGCTGCTTTAGTTATATTTATAATTTATATGATAATTAATATAAGAAGAAATATAAAGCTGGCTGAAATGCGCAGAAGAAGTTCACGTTCAAAACGTCCTCCAAGAAGATAAAGAATTAAATAACAATTGAATAGATAGAATTCTAAGTAAAATATGAACAAAAAAGATGAATTGTTAACATAAAATATCTTGCCTAGTCAGTTATTTCGTGGTATAATATCTCAAATATATTTTGTATATAATGATAACGGAATATTTTTATGTTTCGAATTCTATGAAAACCCAGCGTTTGGCTGTTTTATCGGAGGATTATTTCATGACTGAACCTATAATGACTTATATCTGGACTTTTATATTGGCTGTTATGCCTATTTCAGAGATAAGAGGCTCAATAATTTATGGCTTGTCACAAGTCGATCACAACTTTTTGAATATTTTATTTATATACGTTTTATCTGTTATTGCTAACTTTTTACCTGTTCCGTTTATTCTATTAGCGTTCCGCCCTATTATAAAGTGGTTGAAAAAGACCAAATTGTTGGGCAAGTTCGCTACATGGCTTGAAGCAAGAACACATAGAAAGGCCGGGGATATATCCAGAAAAAGCTCAAAGGCGGCGGCTGTTGCGATATATATATTTGTTTCAATACCTTTTCCCACAACGGGAGCGTGGACAGGTTCAATGATTGCCGGGCTTCTTGATATGAGAGCAAAATATGCATTGCCGGCAGTGCTTTTGGGAATAATGACCAGCGGAGCTATAATGACTTTGCTTGTTACCGGCGCTCTTAATTTAGGTTCGTTCGGCGAATGGCTTACACATTAAAACCGTTTAGTAAATTTTTATCGTAATTATGATACTATGAAAGGAATTTTTTGATGAGTGATATAAATTCTCAGAAACAAAAAAAACAGTCGGCTAAAGGCAGGAAATCCATGCTTATTATTGGTATTATACTCTTAAACATATCAATATTTATGGCGGCATTTGTGTTTTCATTTAATATGATAATCAATCCAATAGAAAAGCGTGATATCCAGGTGCAGACGCTGACTGACGAGAATACAAAACTTAAAAGTGATTCTCAGCTTTTGCAGGACCAGCTGGATGTTGTACAGTCAGAACTTGATTCATATAAGAAAAAGTATGGAGGTTCCTCAAATTCAAGCAAAAGTAATGCCTCCGGTTCTTCAAGCAGCAGTAAAAGCAACTCTGAAAGCGGAGAAAAATCTTCGGACAGAAGCAGTTCTAACTCGTCAAACGAAGACGATGATGAAGACAACAGTTCCTCAAGAAGCAGAAATGTTTCTGGGAGCGGATCAAGCGAGAGAGACTTAAATATGGATAATGATTAGTCTTAACGACTTAAAATATAGCTGAAATACTTGTTTGAAAGGGGAATGGAAATGAAACCGAAATACAAAAGAATAATGATAAAGTTAAGCGGAGAAGCGATGGCTGGAGACGAAGGCTTTGGTCTTGATCATAATAAGATTGACGCTATAGCTAAAGAGATAAAAAAATGTTATGATATGGGAACAGAGATAGGCATAGTCATCGGCGGCGGTAACTTTTGGAGAGGCCGCGACGGCGAGGGTATGGATCGTTCAAGAGCCGATCATATGGGTATGCTTGCTACTGTTATAAATTGTCTCGCTATGCTTGACGCGCTTGAACAGCTGGGCGTTGAAGCCAGGGTTCAAACGGCGATTGAGATGAGACAGATAGCCGAGCCTTACATAAGACTTAGAGCTGGAAGACATTTGGAAAAGGGAAGAGTTGTTATATTTGGCTGCGGAACAGGTAATCCGTTTTTCTCAACTGATACGGCGGCGGCTCTTCGTGCCGCAGAAATAGGCGCTGAGGTTATACTTTTAGCTAAAAAGATAGATGGTGTTTATGACAGCGATCCTAATATAAACCCGGATGCAAAGAAATTTGATAAATTGTCATTTATGGACGTTCTTAATAAGGGATTAGGAGTTATGGACACTACAGCGGCAACGCTTTGTATGGATAATAATATACCTTTGCTGGTATTTGGACTTGATGAACCTGAAAATATTGTTAAGGTTTTGTGCGGCGAGAATATTGGAACTATAGTATCTTAAATTATAATATAAAAAGAAAGGGATGTTAGATATGAAGGAATCCGAGAACAAAATGAAGAAAGCGGTTGACGCTTTAGAGAGAAATTTATCTCAAATTCGTGCAGGGCGTGCGAATCCTGCAATATTGGATAGGGTAACTGTTGAATATTATGGTGCTCCCACACCTTTGGCACAAGTCGGCACTGTTTCAGTTCCGGAAGCAAGAATGATTGTTATTCAGCCTTGGGACGCAAGTATTTTGGGTGACATTGAAAAAGCGATTAACGCGTCGGATATAGGAATTCATCCTAATAATGACGGAAAGGTTATTCGTTTGAACTTTCCTCCTCTTGATGGTGAAAGAAGAAAAGAGTTGGTTAAGGAAGTTTCAAAGCGCGGCGAGGAAGCTAAAGTTGCTGTCCGCGGTGTGAGACGTGATTCTATAGAGCGTTTTAAGAAACAGAAGAAGGCCGGAGAAATTACCGAAGACGGTCTTCTTGACCTTGAGGATGATATTCAAAAGCTCACTGACAGATATATTAAGCTTATTGATACAATAGTTAAAGAAAAAGAAGATGAGATTTTAGAAGTATAGACAGTTCGGAAGGGGTATGACTGTGTTTTTTAAAATAGGGAGGAGAACAGCCCATTCCGGGAAGCTTGATTTAAGCCGTGTGCCGAAACATATTGGTATTATTATGGATGGAAACGGCAGATGGGCAAAAAGAAGAGGTTTGCCAAGAAGGGCCGGACATAAAGCCGGAGCTGATAATCTTGAGAGAATATGTGATTATTGCAACTCAATAGGAGTTAAGGCTTTAACAGTATATGCGTTTTCAACTGAGAATTGGAATCGTCCTAAAGATGAAGTTGACGCGCTGATGGAATTGCTTTATAATTATCTTTTAACTGTTGAAGAGAAGTTTAAGAATAGAAATATGAAGCTTCAAATAAGCGGTGATATTGCTCCTCTTTCTCAGAAAATTAAAGACGCGATTGTTCATGCGGAAGAAGTCACTTCAAGCGGTGATGGACTTGTACTTAATATTGCTTTAAATTATGGCGGCAGAGCGGAGATAGTTAATGCTGCCAGGCTTGCCGCTGCTGCGGTTTCTGAAAGACAAATTACCGTTGAAGATATAACAGAGGAGTATTTTGGAGGGCTTATGTATACTTCGAATCTGCCTGAAGTGGATTTGATAATACGGCCCAGCGGCGAAAAAAGGCTGTCAAATTTTCTTTTATGGCAGGCGGCATATGCTGAGTTTTGGTACAGTGATATATGCTGGCCTGATTTTACAAATAAGGATATGGAGCAGGCGATTATAGATTATCAGAACCGTGACAGACGTTTTGGGCGGATTTGATAAAAATAAATTGTAATTATGAGCTTTGTTTTAATTTGGATTATTTAAGAAATTTTTGCCGGAAACGCATTATTTGGAGTTGGATAGTTTATTTACGGCTTTAGGAGGCGTGGAATTTGAAACCGAGTTTAAAGATGAGGGTTTTAACAGCGGCGGTTGGAGTGCCGGTTATTGTTTTGATTTTATTGGCTCCGACTTGGGTTATGCTATGCACGGTTATATTGTGTTCGCTTATTGGAATTTATGAATTCTACGACGCAGTGAATATGAAAAAAGAAGTGCCGCTGCTTTGTCTGTTTGGTTTTTTAGGGACCGTTATACTACCTTTGTGTGCGTTTTTGCTTCCGAAACAAATATTAACATGCGCCTATGGATATCTTGTTATTTTATTTTTGGCAATGCTCGGCAGCAATCGTAAAATAATGATTACAGACGTGGCAATGCTGATTATAAGCCTTATCTATATTCCTTTTATGCTGTCTCATCTCCTTTTTATAAGACGTTTAGATTTTGGAAATATATTGGTTTGGCTCGTGTTTCTAGGTGCGTTTATGACTGATTCGTGTGCATTTTTTGCCGGAAAGCTCTTTGGAAAGCATAAGCTTTGCCCAAATATCAGCCCCAAAAAGACAATTGAGGGAGCTGTCGGCGGAGTTATAGGCTGCGGCCTTGGATTTTTGCTGTTTGCTTTTATTATTAATACTTTTATTTCAGCATATATAGGCGGAGCAGAAATGAGTTATATGCTTATGTTTATTTTGGGTGTAATAGCGTCTTTTGTTGCTCAAATCGGCGACCTTACAGCGTCGCTTATTAAGAGGCAGTTTGGAATAAAAGATTTTGGAAAAATGTTCCCGGGTCATGGAGGAATGCTTGACAGATGCGACAGTATAATAATGGTTGCTCCGGTTGTTTTTATTTTTGCAGCTCAGATAAGTTTGTTTATATAAAAGTGTATGTTTAATAATTTTATAACTTTAATTTGAAAGCGGTAAAGGGATAGGGGGATGTTTGCTGCCTGTCCCATTATCGTTTTTCATTTTTGTTGGTATTATAATATAAAAATGGTGATATAATGAATAAAAGGGAAAATTTGGATTTAAGAGTTTCAATATTAGGCTCAACGGGTTCTATAGGAACCCAGGCACTTGAAGTAATAGATGATTTAAAAGGTATAAAAAATATTCACGTTATTGGTATTTCCGGGAATAAGAATATAAGGCTTTTGGAGGAGCAGGCCAGAAAATATCATCCAAAGCTGGTTGCTGTTCCGAATGAGGATGACGCGAAACAATTGAAAATATCTCTTGCTGATACATCTGTAGAAGTTGTGTCAGGTTCTGAAGGGCTGTCAATGGTTTCCGCAGACTCGGATGTTGATATGGTTTTGTCAGCTATTGTTGGATTTGCGGGGCTTGTTCCGACAATGCAGGCTATTAAATGCGGCAAGGACATAGCTCTTGCCAATAAAGAGACGCTTGTAACCGCAGGTAATCTTTTTATGGAAGCAATAGCAGAAAATAATGTGCGTCTGCTTCCGGTTGACAGTGAGCATTCTGCAATATTTCAAAGTATGCTTGCCGGAAATCACAGAGAGGTAAAAAAAATATTGCTCACCGCTTCGGGCGGACCATTTTTTGGAAAGACGAGAACTGAATTAGTGAATGTAACGAAAAGTGACGCGCTAAAACATCCTAACTGGGATATGGGAGCTAAAATTACAATTGACAGCGCTACGCTTATGAATAAAGGCCTAGAGGTTATAGAGGCGAAATGGCTGTTTGGCGTGGATATTGATGATATTGAAGTCGTTGTTCACAGAGAGAGCATAATACATTCTATGGTAGAATTTTGTGATAACAGTATAATAGGGCAAATGTCTCTACCTTCTATGAAGCATCCAATTCAGTATGCGTTTACGTATCCTGAAAGACTTCCGTCTGCTGATATGCAGGTTAATTTTAAGGAATTGGGTAAAATGACTTTTTATGAGCCTGACCGTAAAACTTTCAGGTGTCTTGATTTAGCAGAAAAGGCAGGAAAAATTGGAGGAACCATGCCAACTATAATTAACGCGGCAAATGAAGCGGCAGTTAATGGTTTTCTTAATGGGAAGGTGAAATTTTTAGAGATTGCAGAGATTGCAGAGAGCGCTATGAGCGAGTTTAGTTCGATTCAGAATCCTTCCCTAAACGATATTATTGAGACTGACAGAGAGGTGCGTGAGACTATATGTCAACGTTTTTAACAATTTTAGCGGCTATTATTATTTTTGGAGTAATTATTCTTATTCATGAGCTTGGACATTTTATAACAGCCCGTATTTTCGGTGTGACAGTAAACGAGTTTGCTATAGGTATGGGACCGGTTATTTATAAGAAACAGGGGAAAAATACCTTATATTCTATACGTGCAGTGCCGATGGGCGGATTTTGCGCCATGGAAGCAGAGGATGAGGAAAGCGACAGTCCGGGGGCCTTTACTAATAAAAAGCCGTGGAAGAGGATAATCGTTCTTGCTGCCGGAGCGGCTATGAATATTATTATGGGATTTATTATTGTAACAATTATAGTTATAAGTTCAGCGGCTTCAACAGGCGGAATAACCTCAACGACTATTGACACTGTTGAATCCCAAAGCGACGCCGCAAGGTTTTTGCAGCCAGGGGATAAAATAGTTGGCATTAACGGAACAACAGTTCATATAAAGAGAGATATTTCTTTTGAATTGGGTCAGTACAGCGGTGAGGGAGAATGCGAATTAAAATATAAACGTGACGGAAAAGTTTATACTGAAAAATTTACTCCTATGCAGACCACCTTAGAGGATGGAACTCCATATTATTATGTGGGATTTACCGTTAAGCAGAATTCCATAAATCCTCTGTCTGTTCTTCATGAAGGCTTTTATCAAACAATTTGGATGGTAAAACTTGTATTTGTATCGCTTGGTATGCTGCTGACCGGAGGCGCCAGCGTAACCGATTTATCCGGACCTGTCGGCGTGGTGTCTGCTATGAGCACTGTTGCAAAAACGGGATTGGCTGACTTTATTTTCTTTGCCGGTTTCCTTGCAGTAAATATCGGTGTTATGAATCTCCTTCCGCTGCCGGCGCTTGACGGCGGAAGAATTCTGTTTGTGCTTATTGAAATGATATTCAGGAAGCCGATACCCAGGGATAAGGAAGGATATGTTCATTTTATTGGATTTTTGCTTTTAATAGGACTAATGTTATTTGCAACTTGGAACGATATTGTGAGACTGCTGTCCGGATTTTTCGGGTAGCAGCAGATAATAATTTAAATCTCTTACAGCAACAAGCTGTGAGAGATTTTTTAATTAGGAGACTAATAGACTATATGCTTTTTATATTTTTAAAAAATTATTTATGACATTAATTCTGCCGCCAATTTTGATGTATGATAATAATGCAGAACAGCAGAACGTCACGCAAAATAATAAATTTATATTCTTATTGATTATTATAAGAAATCAAATACCTTATAGGTTTCTGCTGTAACGTAAAAACAATATATTTTTAAAAAAACGGATAACCTAAGGAGTTATCGGACCAGATTTGGTGCCAAACTTGCCGTACAAGAGCATGTGAATGCAGTAAATAATCTGCTACCATAAAAATAAACATTAACTGCTACTTTACGTTAATTTTTTATGCTGTTATAATACAAATATAAGAGAAATGAAAAATTAAAAGGAGTGGCAATTATGAAAACTAATTTGAAAAGAAGATTGTGTTTAATTATTTCTCTGGTATTTTTACTGAGTGCAGTAAGTTTTTCAGCTGCAGCGAATCAAACCACTGTGTCTTTAATTCACAGTGAGGGCTGGCTTGAAACAGCATATGTGACTTGGAATGAATATTCGGGTGCTGATGGTTACAATGTTTACTGCAAACAAGCCGGAGGGGAATATTTTAAGCTGGATGATGAATTGGTTAGAACATATCCGGGATATTTCAGGGCGGACGCTTTGGGACTGCCTGAGGGTGAATATATTCTAAAAGTGGTTCCGGTAAAAAACGGCGCTGAGATAACTGATGCATCAGCCGAAACAGGAGCGCTGTCCGTGATGAAACATGCACGCGAGGGTTTTGCTTTTTCTAAAAATTCTCCATACGGAACATCAAGCGGCGCGTATAATGATGACGGCACACTTAGAGAAGACGCAGATGTTATCTATGTTACAAACGGGAATAAAGATACCGTTACAATAAACGGCGATGAATCGTTGGGAGTTGGTCTTTATAATATTTTGGCTTATAGAGAGTCAAAGAAGATAAAGACAACTTTGTGCATAAGACTTATCGGCCGTGTTGATGAACCGGCGTTAACAGATAATCATACAGTGAGGTTTATCAACACCGGAAATATAACTTTGGAAGGTGTTGGCGACGACGCGCTAATATATGGCTGGATTATCACACTAAAAAGAAGCAGCAATTTTGAGATGAGAAATTTCGGAATGATGTACGGCGGTGAAGGAACCACAGGTTCGGCTGTTGTTCTTGATACTGATAATAAAAACTTTTGGGCGCACAACTGTGACTTTTTCTACGGTGCGCCGGGCAAGGACGCTGACCAAATTAAAGGCGACGGAGCTATAGATATTAAGTCAAGGTCAGATTATGTGACTGTTGCGTATAACCATATGTGGGATTTGGGCAAGACTTGTGTCTCGGGCGGTCCGTGGGAAAACAGCAATATGTATACTGATGAAGCCAAGATTTATGCTACATATCATCATAACTGGTTTGATCATACAGACTCAAGGCATCCGAGATGCGTAGTTGGCAGTAACCATGTATATAACAATTATTATGATGGCAATGCACTTTATGGAATCGGTGCGGCAATGAAAACATCGGTATTTTCAGAAAATAATTATTATAGAAATTGTCAAAGACCAATGATAATAGCGTCTCAAGGCAGCGACTGTTACAACTCTGAAACAGGAACATATAATGATAAGGGAACTCTTTCAGGCCAAATGGGCGGTATGATAAAATCCTACGGGGACGTAATTGTTGGAGCAAAAAGGTTTTATACATATCAGAACACTCCTGACGTGGGAGAGTTTGACGCGTATATAGCAAACAGCCGTGATGAGGTTGTGCCGGAAACGGTAACAGCCAAAAAAGGCGATGAAGTAGGAAAAGGGACATATAATAATTTTGATACCGATCCCAGCATTATGTATGAGTACAGTGTAGATACCGCGGAAGAAGCTGTTGAAAAGGTAAAAAAATATGCGGGCAGAGTAAACGGCGGAGACTTTAAGTGGACCTTTGATAATGCGGCTGAGGATACGAACCACGAAATAATTCCTGAACTTTTGGAGGCTATAAAGTCATATAAGTCAAAACTCGTTGCTGTTGCAGGAGGCGCTGTTCCAGTAGAACCGCCTTATGTAACGCCTACATCTGAGCCCACCAAAGACCCGGATGCAACCTCGGCGCCAACGGCAAAACCTCCGGGAGATATAACAAAAATACCAACGGGCGTAACCAGTTATGCAAAGGATTGGTTCGGCGGACAGAGTATGTCTGCCGGTGATATATCAAATGATGGTTATGTCGGCTGCTATAAGGGATCCGGAAACAGTTATAAGACAAATAAGTTTACGGCAGGAGATGTATCAATAACAAGAGGATATCAAACTAAACAGGTAGATTCACGTTCATTTTATTGTATTCCTGAGAGCGAATGTTTGGTTACGGTGTATTTTTATTCAAACGGTTCTAATTATTTAGGGTTATATACTACTGATTTAAGCACACCGGCAGCTACTTTTACACCTGAGGCAGGAGGAGACTGTTCGTTCACCTATCATTTTACAGAAGTGGGATCGCCATTGTATATAGCCGGACCTGTCGGAGATATAAATTTGGCCGGCATTTCCGTTGCAGAAGCGGGCGGCAATCCGACTGAGAGCCCGGAACCGACATCAACTCCATTTGAATACCAAATAAACAGCGCCGAATATGTTAACGGGAATCTTGAAGTTGAGATAAAATATAATAAAACAGAGAGTTCGGAAAATGCAAGTTTAATCGCTGCTGAATACAATAAATACGGAATATTAATCGGCTTTAAAACAGCGGATGTTTCAGGCAACGGAAAATTTGTTATAAATGGATTGCAGGAGACAGCAGAAAATAAAGTTGTACTTTATATTTGGAATAGTTCTGATAATATTACACCGCTTTCAGACAGTTACGAAGTTAAATAATAGAAAATAAATTAAAAGTAATAAATTTCTTCCCAATTAAAAAACTACATAGGAGATTTATGACAAAAAATAAAAATTATTAGCTGTTCTATGAGCCGGTATTATAATACCGGCTCAGTTTTTTGAAAAAGTATTAGATATAAAACGGTTTGTAAATTTCATTTTAATAGTGAAGATAAAATTAATTAACTTTATTTATTAAGTCTTATGACTTTTTTTGTTTTATTTAATGATTTAAAATATTAAAAAATATATAAATACAAAATAATAAACAAATATGTTATTTTGGGTTGTAAAAAAAGTATTTACTATAACTTTAGTGTTATGGAAAATAAATCTGAAAAACTTAAATTTTTCGGATAATATAAATTATATAAATTTTTACTTGACAAAATTTTTAAGCTATGGTATATTATATCGGTAACCGCGCAGAAGGGGTTTTATTAAGTTGCGGAAGCCACCCCAATGGCGAGTCTTGGGTAATAGGAGGTATTACGATTATGTACGCAGTTATAGAAACAGGCGGAAAGCAGTATAAGGTTGAACAGGGCGATACAGTTTTTATTGAAAAGCTTGATGTTGAAGCCGGAGAAACTGTTACGTTTGATAAGGTCTTGATTGTCGGCGGTGACGACGTTAAAGTCGGCGCTCCTTACGTTAGCGGAGCAAGCGTTACAGCTACTGTTGCTAAGAACGGCAAGTCAAAGAAAATTATTGTTTATAAGTACAAGCCTAAAAAGCATTATCACAAGAAGCAGGGACATAGGCAACCGTATACAAAGGTTGAGATTTCAGCAATCAATGCATAAGTATTGATTTTCATAATTTTTGATAGCAAGGAGTGATTAAGAATGGCTCATAAGAAGGGAATGGGTAGTACCAAAAACGGAAGAGATTCCGAGTCCAAACGCCTAGGCGTTAAAAAGGGCGATGGTCAGCCTGTTATTGCCGGAAATATCCTCGTTAGACAGAGAGGAACTAAGATTTACCCCGGAGTGAACGTTAAAAAGGGTAGTGATGATACTTTGTTCGCACTCGTTGACGGAAGAGTTAAGTTTGAACGTAAGGGCAAGACAAAGAAACAGGTTTCTGTTTACGAAATTGTTCAGTAATTTAAACAGCTATAGTGGGGTGGACTTTGTCCGCCCTTTTGTTTTTATATATTAAGTTTAAAATAATTGTATAGGATTATTGTTTTAAACTTAATATATAGTTAGAGCTATATCCAGCGCTCTTAGAGCGGAACAGGAGGAAAAATATGTTTTCAGACAGTGCGAAAATATTTATTAAAGCGGGTGACGGCGGAAACGGAGCGGTTACCTTTCATAGGGAGAAATACGTGGCGACCGGCGGACCGGACGGCGGCGACGGAGGAAAAGGCGGAAATGTCATTTTTGTTGCTGATAAGAATGTTAATACGCTGGTTGATTTCAGATACAAAAGAAAATTTGCCGCTGAGAACGGCGGAAACGGCAGAGACGCGAACAGGAATGGCAAAAACGGAGAGCATCTTAGGATTAACGTCCCTGTTGGAACTATAGTCAGAGATGAAAAAACGGGACTTGTTATATGTGATTTGAAACAGGACGGCGAGGAGTTTGTTATTGCAAAAGGTGGTATAGGAGGCTGGGGAAACGCCCATTTTGCGACCGCTACCAGACAAGTGCCGAGATTTTCAAAACCAGGCGCGCCTGGCGATGAGAGAATGGTAACTTTGGAATTAAAATTAATCGCTGATGTTGGGCTGCTGGGATTTCCTAATGTGGGAAAATCTACATTCCTATCCATTGTCAGTGACGCGAGACCTAAAATAGCTAATTACCATTTTACTACTCTGCAGCCTAATTTGGGTGTAGTGAATATGGGTGACGGTTCATTTGTTGTAGCTGATATACCCGGAATTATTGAGGGCGCACATGAAGGAGTTGGGCTTGGTCATGAGTTTTTAAGGCATGTTGAGAGAACAAAGCTGCTTCTGCACGTTGTTGATGTTTCAGGAATTGAAGGCAGAAACCCGATTGAAGATTTTGATACAATAAATAATGAACTTAAACTGTATAGTGAAAAGTTGGCTCAAAAACGTCAGATAGTTTTAGCTAATAAATCCGATATACCGGGGTTTGAAGAAAATTATGAGGCGTTTAAGAAAGAGATGGAGGACAGAGGGTATACGGTCTTTAAGATATCGGCGGCTACTAAAGCAGGGATAAGCGAAGTTCTGAAATACACCTATGAAATTCTTTCTAAAATTCCTGATGAGGAGTTTGAAGAAGAATACGAAATGTTTGATTTGGAGTCAGACAGAAAAGCTGACGATACGATTACAGTCAGTGTGGAAGACGGAGTTTATCATGTTGAGGGCAGACGGGCACAGTTTATTGTAGGTTCTACCAATATGGAAGATTATGAATCCCTGCAGTATTTCCAGCGTGCACTTATAAAAAGCGGTGTAATAGACAAGCTAAAAGAAGCCGGAATCCAGGACGGAGACCCTGTTGAAATATATGGATGTGAATTTGACTATGTTGAATAATTTTTTAAATTGGCTTAGTATCTCGGGGTTTAATAATTTGCATATACTGGAGTCTGTAAAAATATATTTGATGATGCTGCCTTTTATTGTATTGGCGCAGTGTTTAATAGCTAAAAATTCACATAAATTAGGTAATGATTATAATCTGCACCGTGTCATTACGGTGCAGATTTTCTGCTTTCTATGCGTCGGCATTTTAACAACAACAGGTGTTCCTGATATAAAATATATTATTGCTCATAAATATTCACTGGACTTAGATATTATTAATTATAGCAAAGCGGCAATGGAAAGGTTGTCTCCTATTACCAGCAAACTTATTTATCTTTTTAATCCGGCTGAAATACATATTAATCCGTATCGTATGTATTTTAATGACCAAATGAGTTATATTCTGAACGTCATTTTATTTGTTCCCTTTGGATTCTTATTCTCTGTTCTGAGTATTGATAAATCAAAAATCGGATGGAAAAGGATTGCAGTAATAGGTTTTTTGTTTTCATTTTCAATTGAATTTATTCAATTATTTAATAGGAGAACCACAGATTTAGATGATTTAATCACCAATACATTCGGAGCGGTTTTGGGATTTATAATTTATATGATATTATATAAAAGAAAAAGATTGAATTTTATTACGAATATGCGGTGCAGCGGAAGTTTTATAACTCTTTATGAATGTGAAATATATATTGTATTAATATATGTTTTATGGTTGTTGAACCCAGTGTAAATTCGTGTGAAATTATAAATAAAAAAGAAATTATATGGAAAATATTGACATGAAATGTATTTCATGTTATAATAGCACTAATTCAATTTGAATGGTGCTATTTTTTTGTTGTATTTATATAAATGTGAATTTAAAGAACAAATTTTGGAGGATAATTTATGAAAAAAAGAATTTGTTTGGCAGTGTCTGCAGCGCTGATTTCATCTTGTTGTATTGGATATAGTGTTTTTTCTTTAGAAAAACCAAATATATTCGTTAATGGAAATCAAATAGAAACCGACGCTTTTATTCAGGACGGCGTTACCTATGTTCCTTTGAGGGCGGTTAGTGAAAGTTTGGGCGCAGATGTTGCCTGGAATGAAGAAACACAGGAAATTAATATTAGTCAGTCTCAGTCAGGCGCGGATATTTATTCATATGCTATTAATAAAATTTCGCCCAGTACTGTTGCTATAGTGGGGAACTATACCGGAAACACTACCGCAACTTATCAGGATAAATATGCGGAGGGTATAGCTCATGGTACCGGAGTTGTAATTACGTCGGGGGGAGAAATACTGACAAACGCTCATGTTGTTGAGGATATGTCGTCAATAATTGTGATTTTGTCAAACGGCGAAGGTTATGAAGGGAAAGTTAAGTATATCGACAGTGACCTTGATTTAGCTGTTGTTAAGATTGAAAAATTGGGTCTTACGGTAGCTCAGTTTGCTGATGAAAGTTCGATTTATCCAGGAAATCAAGTAGTTGCTGTCGGAACTCCGGTATCAATGTCACTGCGGAACTCGGTTTCAGCCGGGATTATCAGCGGTGTAAACCGAAGCACTTCGAGCGATTATAAGCTTATTCAGACCGACGCTGCAATTAATCCCGGCAACAGCGGAGGTCCGCTGGTTAATTTAAACGGAGAGGTTTTGGGTATATGTTCTTCCGGGTATGTTGGAACAGGAATTGAAGGGCTCAGCTTTGCGATACCTATATCGGACGTAAAATATGCAATAAATCAATTTCAAACATACGGCAAAGTAAAAAGACCAAGCTTTGGAGGGGAGTTCCAGGAGAGCGCAGCTGCGAAATATGGACTGCCAAGTAATGAAGGCCTCACGTTCTCGGGAATAGTTCCGGGCGGAGCCGCAGCAAATGCCGGAATACAGAATGGCGATATATTAATCTCTGTCGACGGCGTTTATGTAAATTCTAAAATAGACTGGAACGAACTATCAAAAAACTATTTGCCCGGAAGCGGTGCCGGCGTGCAGGTAAAGCGAGGGGATAGTTTTATAGATACATATATAACTTTTGATGAAAAATAAAAATATAAGAATTAAAAGCGGAGGAAAATAAGATGAAAAATATTTTTAAAAAATTATTGGCTATGGGGATTGCGCTGATGATGGTGTCAGCATGTGTTTATCTGCCGGCATTTGCGGCTTCCGGAGACAATGAAGAAAACAATGAAAATATAGTTGTAGGCGATATTTTAGACGAGATAGGCAATGAAAATTCAGATAACAATGAAGTAACTGAAAAGAAAATTACAATTGCGTTTAAAATTGGAGACAGTATTTTAAAAATCAATGATCAGGATGTTGCTGTAACAACACCATATGAGCAGAATGGCACAACGCTTGTGCCGCTTAGGGTTATAACCGAGGCGTTTGGAGCCACTGTAGAATGGAACGACGCTGATATGGGCGTTACACTTACATATGAGGATGTTGTAATAAATATATGGATAGACAGGACGGATGCTTTGGTTAATGGTCAAAAGACTACATTGCTTTTGGCTCCTCAGCTGACAAACGATACTACAATGGTACCTCTTAGATTTATTACTGAAAATTTTGGCGCCGATGTTTCATACGATGACGCTACAGAAGCTATTTTAGTGGAGAAAACTATAGTTGAGGAAGGAGCTGTAACAGATTATTCTTCTATACTGCATAATACGGACAAAGAGTATATAGGAGACAGCTATTACGGATGGTCTATGAAAGCGTCAAAAAGTTTAAGCGTAGCAGACCGTGCGTTTGATGGAAGAAATACTGTTTTTGCTTATGGAGATAAAGCGGCTATAGGAATATTTATAACAAGATTAAACGGTATAACAAAAGATGAAGTGTTTACATTATTTAAAGAGACTGCAGGTAACAAAACTATTACAAAACAGTCGGAAAGCAAAGATTCTCAAGGTAATGATTGTCTTATAATAGAAACAAAATCATCTACTATAAAAGAATATCAGAAGCATATTATATCTGACGGACTGCTTTATACAGTTTTAGTTGAAGTCAGTCTGGACGGTGGAGACATGGATTCTATTTCTCTTGCTGAGACATTTTCCATAAACGTAAAGGATTTTAAAAACGCTGTGGATTTGTCAGACGTTGTAAATGGCAAGAGAACTTATGAGAATAAAAACTTAAAGTTCAAATTAGATATGCCCGCCGACTGGTATGAGTCATCAAATAAAGATATAGAAAATGTTATAACTTTTACAAACAGAGAAAGTTACAGTGATAACTCATACAGCTATGTTGGAGTATCTATTCAATCCGTAGATAATATTTCTTCTATTGATAGCTGGGCTAGACATGACTATGAGGGAAATAAAGAATTATATAATTTGGATTACGCAGAATTCAGTGACAGCGTGAAAACTAAATCATTTTTAGGAAACGATGCAAAGTATTACACATACAGTGTTAAGAATAGTGATGGCAAAGTGGTTGAAACTATGGAAGACATTTTCTTTGTTCAGGGTGATTATGCTTATAATTTTGCATTCAAGGTTGTTGGAAACGGCGACGCTGATATAGAGGCGATAAAGAAGTCTGTTACTGTTAAAGATATTGACAAGTCTAAAGTTGGAAGTTTGTTGGTTAAACAAGAGGATGATATTACATATACAACAGTAAATGGGTCAGCTAACGTAGAATACTCCGCACCGATGACATGGAATATAAACCGTGATGCTGGGAGCAACTCTTCAATGGTAAATAATGGCGTAGATACGTCTGTTATTGTTTTTGCAATTGATGGAAACTATCGTATTGAGGATGCTTTGAATTCAATGCTTAAAGATTATTCAAAAAAGAGTAAAAACTATAAGTTAATAAAGCCGGCCTCTTATACTGCTGTAGGAAGCAAGAAAGGATACCGTGCGGTTTTCTCTTATGAAGATAATCAAGGTTTGGCTTATATAATGGATATTTTTATTTGCAATGACGGTAATAATTGCGTTCAATGTATGCTTGATACTCCGATAGAGTATTATGGAGCAAAGAATATAAAGATTTTTGAAACAGTTATTGATTCGGTTAATGTAAAATAATTTCAAGTTTGAAAAGGGTTTGCAAGTAAACACCTCTTTCAAAAATACTTCACAAAAAACGGTACTCTTTTTATGGCTAAAAGTCTGAAGAGAGCGCCGTTTTTTCACGATAATAGAATATTTTGTGATTTGCTGTCATAATTTTGTGTTTTGCATCCCCTTTTGTTTAATACTATTATAATTAGTTATATTTTACAAATTTTAAAAATACTCTTGACAAGCGGGGTAAAATAAGTTAAAATATCAGAGTTGTAAAGTTAATTTGCTTTACAAGAGGTTTTATAGACTGAGAGCGGACTGAGGTATTATGGAGAAAAATGTTAAAGTCGCATTATTGTTTGACTTTTATAGAAATATGCTCACTTCAAGACAGGCTGAGAGCATAGATTTATATTATAACGAGGATTTATCGCTGGCTGAAATAAGCGAACATATGGGGATAACCCGCCAGGGCGTCAGAGATAATATTAAACGGGCGGAGAACACCTTGTTTGATACTGAGGATAGACTTGGGCTTGCATCCAGATTTCTTAAAATAAAATCTGATTTGTTGAAAATTGATGATATAATCCGTGATATTGAAGCTTCTCCTAATGTGAAATCTCTGTCAGATGATATAAAACATAAGATTAATGATATATTGATTATAATACATGATATAAATAATATTGAGACGGAATAGTTTTTTGTGAATTCGGTGGTTTTAGAGAATTTATTGAGGTGTATATATGGCATTTGAAAGTTTATCTGAAAAACTTCAGAACACATTTAAGAAGCTCAGGGGAAAAGGAAAAGTATCTGAGAAAGATTTAAAGGCAGCAATGCGTGAAGTTAAGCTGGCGCTTCTTGAGGCTGACGTAAACTTTAAGGTTGTAAAAGACTTTGTCAGGGATGTTTCTGAGCGTGCCGGCGGAGCGGAAGTAATGGAATCATTAACTCCGGCTCAGCAGGTAATAAAAATAGTAAATGAAGAATTAATAAAATTAATGGGCGGTGAAGCTGAGAAGCTGAATATTGCTTCAAAACCTCCCACAATTATCATGATGGCAGGTCTGCAGGGAGCCGGAAAGACTACTACTGCGGCGAAACTCGGCGGACTGCTGAAGAAGCAGGGAAAGCGGCCTTTGCTGTGTGCGTGTGACGTTTATCGCCCGGCGGCAGTAAAGCAGCTCCAGGTTGTGGGCGGTCAGCTGGAACTTCCGGTTTATGCTGAAGAGGGCGTTACCGACGCTGTTGGCATAGCTAAGCGCGGTCTTGAACATGCGGTTCAGCATTCTAACGACGTATTCATTATTGATACTGCCGGACGTCTTCATATAGATGAACAGCTTATGGATGAATTGAAAGAGATTGTCAGAGAAGTAAGCCCTACTGAAATTCTTTTGGTAGTTGACGCTATGACCGGACAGGACGCGGTAAACGTTGCTGATAAGTTTAACAGTGAGCTTGAAATTTCAGGCGTTGTTTTGACTAAGCTTGACGGTGATACCAGGGGCGGTGCAGCATTATCTGTAAGAGCTGTAACGCAGAAGCCTATCAAGTTTTGCGGTATGGGAGAGAAACTCACAGACCTTGAACAGTTTTATCCGGATAGAATGGCTTCAAGAATTTTGGGCATGGGAGATATGCTCAGCCTTATTGAAAAGGCTGAACAGGCTTTAGATTTAAAGAAAGCCGAAGAACTAGAAAAGAAGCTGATGACCCAAAAGTTTACTTTCTCGGATTTTCTTGACCAAATGGAACAAATGAAAAGTATGGGTCCTATTCAAAACGTTTTGGGTATGATTCCCGGAGTGAATGCAAAAGCTCTTAAAAACGCAAGTGTTGATGAGAAAAAAATGGCTCATATAGAGGCAATTATAACATCTATGACGACTGAGGAGAGAGAGCTTAAAGATAAGCTTACTCCGTCGAGAAAAGAGAGAATTGCAAAAGGAAGCGGTACTTCTATAGTTGAGGTAAACGCATTGCTTAAACAATTTGAGCAGATGCAGAAAATGGTTAAACAGCTTTCCGGCGGCAATATGAATAAAAAGTTTAAAAGAAAAGGGCTCGGCGGAATGATGGGCGGCCCGGGAATGGGCAGCAAAGGCGGATTTCCGTTTTAAGCTTCAGAGCTTTACAGCAGTATAAATCAATAGAAAAATAATAAAATTTATATACATTAAGAATTAATTTGGAGGATTTAAAAAATGGCAGTAAAGATTCGTTTAAAGAGAATGGGAGCAAAGAAGGCACCTTTTTACCGTGTAGTTGTAGCAGACTCAAGATTTCCTAGAGACGGAAGGTTTATTGAGCAGGTAGGAACATATAATCCTATGGTAGAACCGGCCGCTGTTGAGTTTGACGCAGAAAAGGTACAGAAGTGGATTGGAAACGGCGCTCAGCCAACTGATACAGTTAAGAGACTTTTAAAGAACAAGGGTATTATCGACTAATTTTAAATAGTTTCCCTTGCGGGAGGATGAAAAAATGAAAGAACTGTTGGAATTTATAGCTAAGTCAATGGTTACTGACCCTGAGTCTGTTCAGGTTGAGGTTGTCGAGAAAGAAAACCTTACAGTTCTGAAGCTCCATGTCGCTGAAAGCGATATGGGTAAAGTTATAGGAAAGCAGGGAAGAATTGCTAAGGCTATAAGAACTGTTATAAAGAGTGCGGGCAGCCGCGAGAATAAAAAAGTTGTTGTGGACATTTTATAGTCTAAAGGTTATCTCGTTTTGAGATAGCCTTTTAACGTATTGGATATTTTGCGTCTGACAAGAGGTGGCAAATATGAACACATTCGAAAGAATATATGAGATAGTAAAACAAATTCCCGGCGGCAAGGTTGCAACTTACGGTCAGATAGCGTCTTTGGCAGGAAATCCCCGTCTTGCAAGAGTTGTGGGTTATGCTCTGCATGTCAATCCTGAACCTGATGAAATACCGTGTTTCAGAGTGGTGAACAGAAACGGATGCACGTCTAAGGCATTTGCCTTTGGAGGCGAGGATCATCAGAGAATGATGCTGGAACTTGACGGAGTAATATTTACAGATGATGGAAGAGTGGATTTAGATAAATGTCTGTGGGATGGAAATGTGAATACAGTTAAAATTGAAAAATCAAGCGATATTACAGAGGAGTAAAATGATGAAAGATGATTTGCTGGAGATAGGAAAAATTGTTAATACGCATGGTATTAGGGGAGAGGTAAAAATACAGCCTTGGTGTGATGAACCCGAGTTATTTGACGAGCTGGAGTATTTATTTATAGAAGGGGAAAAATATAATATTGTGCGTAACCGTTTTCATAAAACATGCCAAATCGTTCAGCTGGAAAATGTGAACAGCATTGATGATGCTGAAAGATTTAAAAATCAAATAGTATATATAAACAGAGATGCTTTGGAACTGCCTGAGGGGAGATACTATATTGCCGATATTGAAGGGCTCACTGTAAAGGAACAGAACGGCAGAATTTTGGGCGTTGTCGACGAAATAATTAAGACAGGAAGTAATGATGTGTATTCCTTAAAAGATACATTCAACAAAAAGCCGGTGCTTATTCCGGTTATTGAAGGAGTGGTTCTTGAGACAAATATAGACGGAGGATATATAGTAGTCAAGCTGCCTAAAGGTTTGATTGATGACTAGGAATTTATTTCTTGTATAAGTTTTGAAAAGGAAGCGGGGATTTTTCAGTTATGAAGTTTGATATATTAACGCTTTTTCCGGAAATGTTTGAAGCCGTATTGGATAAAAGTATAATAGGCCGGGCTAAGGAAAAAGGTTTGCTTGAATTAAATTATATACAGATAAGGGATTTTGCATTTAATAAACACAGGAGCGTGGACGATTATCCTTATGGCGGCGGACAGGGCATGGTAATGCAGGCTGAGCCTATTTTTAAGGCGTATGAAAGCGTGACTGAAGATTTAAATTATAAACCTTATACTGTTTATATGTCTCCGCAGGGAAGAACTTTCAGACAATCCACAGCAAAACGTATGGCAAAAAAGTATGACCATGTTGTTATACTTTGCGGACATTATGAAGGGGTGGACCAGAGACTTATTGATGAGATAATAGATGAAGAAATTTCTATTGGGGATTTTGTTCTGACCGGGGGAGAAATTGCGGCGATGGCCGTGGTAGACGCCGTTGCGCGTCTGATACCCGGAGTTTTAAAATCTGAGGAGGCTTTTTCGGACGAATCTCACTATAGCGGATTGCTGGAGTATCCGCAGTATACAAGACCTGAAGTTTGGCATAATGAGAAGGTTCCTGATATATTACTAAGCGGGCATCACAAAAATATTGAGAATTGGAAAAGAAAGATGTCTATAGAAAATACTTTTAAAAAGCGCAAGAGCATGCTTAACAAAGCTCGTTTGACAGAAGAAGAACAAGAATTCGTAAAAAAATTAAAATTAGAAAATAAATAGCAATTTTAATAATTTAAACGCCTTATTTGAGGAATACTTAAATGAGGTGTTTTTTTCTGTACTGTTAAAACTGAAAGCCATTTTTTGTAATAATGATAAAATTTTTATAAAACAGTTGTTTTTTGTCTTATAATGTGGTAAAATTATATTTAATTATAATTGTAATAAGTATGTTTGAAAACAGTATATAAATGACCCAGAAAGGTGGTTGAGTTATCAATGAAGTGTGAAAAGTGTGGCGCTGACATTCCGGCGGGAGCGAAAACCTGTCCCAAGTGCAATGCCGCTGCCCCCCAAAACACCGTTCCGCAGAATAAAAGTGTTAACACAACTGATAAAAATAAGAGTGCGTCTGCCGGAAAGAAAAATACAAATTCCAATTCCAATCAGAAGTTAACTTCGTCAGGCAAGATTAATACTTCAGGACAAGCTCCTTCCGGTACAGAGGATAATGAGTTTGACAGACAGTATTCTCTGATGTTTGAAAGTAATCAGTCAAATGTTGGAGACGCTGATTATGAAATTGATGAATCTTTGAAAAAGAAAAGGGAAGCAAGATATGACGACAGTTTTGCTAATATGACAGACGACGAGAAAATCAAGGCGTTAGAAGCGGCAAGATTGGCAAGAAAAGAAAGACGCGAAAAAAAGCAGGCAAAAAGAAGCGGCGGTATTTTTTCCTCATTCTCCGGTCAGGATAAAGAAAATAAGACTGTTAAAGAAACAGTTGAAACCGGTGAGCGTTCTGATTCTTCTGCTCCATTCGGTCAAAGAAGCCATAAAGCTACCGGCGCCGCAGAGAGAAAGATTGAAAGAGTACAGAGTTCTTCTGATATTTCAACTGTAAGCGGATCTGCCGATAAGTCTGCTGCAGTAGAAAAGCGCCCGAAAAGGAGCAGCAAGCGTTCAAAAAACTTTAAGGTATCGCCTAAAACAGGTTTGATAGCCGGCGTTATTGTTGCGGTTCTTGTTATAGCGGTTGTTATAGCTTCAGTAAATATGGCGTCTAAAGTTACTGCGGGTGTTCCGGCAACGCCAACGGTGTATGCTAAGGATAACTCTCTTTATTCCTATTATGGAGGCAAATCAGTAGAGGTCAGTCAGAATTTCATCGCCAGCGAATATACGGAACCAACTGAACCAACAGCAACTCCAAATAGAAACAGAGATGATGACGAGGAAGAAACTCCCACGCCGGCACCAAAGTTTGAACCCATAAAAGAAAAAGAGCTTATAAATTATACTGCTGACGGAACTTTGTCTTTTTTCCTTGATAATGCTGATTTAAACAATAATACAGGTTCATTGCAGTATACTCAGAACGGCAAAAAAAATTCTACAGTTAAGATTGCGGATAACGTATATTATGATATTGAGATTGCTGAAGACGGAAGCGGAGTTTTATATTTGACGGATACTGATGAATTTGGTGCCGGAGGAACTCTTAATTTCTGGTCTAATATCTCTAAAAAGGCTGTAAAGCTTTCTGATAATGTGAATATTGGAAATTTCCGATTCGGACAGAACGGAAACAGTGCCTTATATATAACAGAATATAACGGCGAGTATTTTGTAGGCGATTTATACCTTGCAGGAATAACAAAAGGTGAGGTTGCTGAGGCTAAAAAAATAGAGTCTGATGTATACAAGGTATTTGGAACAAATCCAACCGGAAAGTCCGTGGTATATGCTAAAAACTATAACACTGAAAATGAGTGCTTTGAAATATATCTTAAAAATGATAACTTAGGTGAACCTGTTATGGTCACAGACGGTTCCAGAATAGAACCTGTTTTCCTGAAAAATTCAGAGGGCATGTATATAGGCGGAACGTATGAGGAGTATTATCAGAGCTTATATTATGCGAGTCTTGAAAATGGCGAGAAAGAAAAAATTGCCGGCGGGCTTACAGAGATAATAAAGATGAGCAAGGATGAACAGGCTGTAGTTTTCAGAAAGGCAAACGCTGAGGGAACGGCTTTTGATTATTTTTATGCAAACCAAGCCGGGACAGAAGGTCAGCTGATAGCTGAAAATGTGACTGTGCTTGATGATGAGGACCATAAGAAGGTATCACAGTTTGAAATAAATGACGACTTTACTAAGGCCGCGTTTATTCAGGGATATGATCTTGCTAATGAGAGCGGAGCATTGTTTTTTGTTTCAATAACGAACGGAGTGGTTGGTTCAGATAAAAAAATCAGCGACACTGCTTATTCATGCAATATAACACCTGACGGACAGACAATCAGATATGCTGATAATTATGATATAAAATGGAATTTGGTAACACTGAACGCATATACAGGCGAACAATCGAAGGTTTTGGCGCAGGAGGTTGGCGCAGGAGCATTTTCTTTTGATAAAACAGGTTCATATATTGTATATGCTAAAAATTACAGTTTAGAAACCAGAACAGGAGACGTTTATTGTGTTGACAATAAAGGAAAAACTGTTGAGGTTGTTAAAGGCGTAAGTTCATATGGCCTCAAAAATAATGGTGAGATAGTGTATTATAATAAACAAGACAACGGTTCAAACTTTGAGTTGTTCTTTACCAGAGAAGACGGTAAGAAGTCAAAGTCTATTGACAAGGATGTTACCAAGGTGGTATTATATTAAATTATTATGAAAAAAATCGGAATAATGGGCGGAACATTCAATCCGCCCCATTTGGGTCATTTTGTTATTGCAGAACAGGCGGCCGAACAGCTGGATTTATGCAGAGTATTGTTTATACCTACCGGCAGAATAGTTTATAAAAATACTGATAAATCGGCCGGAGGCTGGGACAGATATAATATGCTGGATAAGGTTGTTTCAAAAAATCCGATGTTTGATTTGTCTGATATAGAGATAACGCAGGACGAGACGACATATACGGCTAATACTCTCGCAAAACTTCGGAAAATTTATCCGAATAATGAGTATGAGATATATTTTATTATAGGTGCTGATTCTCTTGATTATATCGAAAAGTGGTATAAGCCTGAGAAGATTTTTGAACAGTGTACGGTAGCTGTTGCCGGCCGGACAGGATTTACTGACGAAAACATGAATGAAAAGATTAATATTTTGAGAAACATGTATTCAGCTGATATTATAAGAATAGATGTGCCGTTTATAGATGTATCTTCAAGTATGCTCCGGGAAAGAGTGAAAGAAGGGAAATCTATCAGATATTTTACGGATGACAGTATTATAGAATATATTTTAAATAAAGGGCTTTATCAAGCGTGTAAGAATTAATTCTACGGAGGTGTGCCGGTTTGTTAGAAATCGACGGGATAAAAAGTGAATTAAAAAAAATCCTCAGTGAGAGACGTTATATCCATTCTTTGGGTGTGGCGGAAGAAGCTGAAAAATTGGCTCGGAGATATGGCGCTGACCAATCAAAGGCGTATTTGGCAGGACTGGTTCATGATTGTGCCAAAGAGTTTCCGCCGGAAGAGATGGAGGGAATTCTTAAAACTGAATACGGTGTGCCGGTTGATTCTATGTCGCGTCTTATGCCCAAAATTCTGCATGGACCATTGGGAGCATGCGAGGCGCAGAGAAAGTTTGAAATTTATGATCCGGAAATTTTAGACGCTATTAAGTATCATACAACTGGCAAGGGAAATATGAGCACCCTTGCCAAGATAATTTATATAGCTGATTACATAGAGCCAAACAGAGACTTTGAAGGTGTCGAAAAACTGCGGCGCTTAGCTTATGAAAATATAGACGAGGCCATAATAGCCGGTATAGATGAAACTATTTTAGATTTAATCAAAAGAGGTCTTATAATTCATCCTGACACTGTTCATGCAAGAAACGATTTAATAATCAAGCGCAGCCAGAGATAAGAGTGCGTGTATAGACAAAGGAGAAGTCGGTATTATGAGAAGAAAATCACCGTTTCGCCGCATGATGGCTGTTGTGTTGGTGATTGTATTTGCGTTTGTGGGTTTTAATTTCGGTAAAATGTTCTTTGGCGATAACGCTGAGTCAAGACTTACAGAGGTTACAAACATTATTGTGGCGGGCGTCGATGTGGACGGTTACAGAACGGACCTCATTTTATTTGTTCAAGTGAATAATATTGATAAAAAAGTGAGTGTTCTGCAAATACCGCGTGATACTAAAGTTAATAATAAGAGAAATGATAAAAAGATAAATTCCGCTTACTTTTCGGGGATAGAGACTTTGAAAAAAGAAGTTGAAAGCGTTACCGGACTGCATGCGGACTTCTTTGCAACCATTACTTTTGACGCCTTTAAAGAGATTGTTGACGCTTTGGGCGGCGTTACTGTAGAAGTTCCTATAGACATGAATTATCATGACCCAATTCAGGGGCTTAGCATCGAGCTTAAAGCAGGAAAACAAAAGCTAGACGGCGAGCATGCTATGATGTTTATGAGATTCAGAAAGAATGACGACGGAACAGGATATCCTATGGGAGATCTTGATAGAAATAAAGCGCAGAAAGAGTTTTATTCTGCGGTCATGAAAAAAGCTTTGAGCCCGATTGGAATATTAAAAGCACCGTTTTTATACAGTGCTGTTATGAAAAACACCACTACAGACTTAAACAATGCCGAGGTTAGGGAACTTATGTTTGATATGTTTACTATTGGAAAGAATAATGTTAATATATATCAGCTTCCCGGAGATTCTAAATATATAAGTAACATCTCATATTTTGTTGTGAGCGAAAGAGAAGCTAAAGCAATGATAAGTGAAAATTTTAGATAATAAATTTAAGTTTGTATTAAGAAAGGATAAAAAATATGGCAAGTACTAATGAGACAGTGAATAAAATTGTAAAAATACTTGACGGTAAAAAAGGAAGAGATATTGAAGTATTAAATATATCTGAACTTACAACAATGACAGATTATTTTATAATTGTTACCGGAGGTTCTGATACCCAGGTAAAGGCTTTGTGCGACAATGTTGAAGAGGAGCTTGAAAAGGAAGGTCTTACACCTGTTAATAAAGAAGGATATAAGACGGCGCAGTGGATTCTTTTGGCGTATGATGAAGTTGTAGTTCATATTTTTCTTGGGGAGACAAGAGAATTTTACGGATTGGAACGTGTTTGGAAAGATGGAATAAGGGTCGACGTTTCAGATCTGCTGGTGTAAAAACAGAAATATTTAAACGTTAATAACAGTAATCAGGAAGGAATGAATAGGATTGAGGTACGATTTTAAGAATATTGAAGAAAAATGGCAGAAAAAGTGGGAAGACAACGGAGCATTTAAAATAAATGAGGATGATAACGGAAAGCCAAAATATTATGCGCTTGAGATGTTTCCTTATCCGTCAGGCAACCTTCATATGGGCCATGTCAGAAATTATTCAATAGGAGATGTTGTGGCAAGGTATAAGAAGATGCAGGGGTATAATGTTCTGCATCCGATGGGCTGGGATTCTTTTGGTCTGCCTGCTGAAAATGCCGCAATTAAAAACGGACTTGATCCCGCTGAGTGGACTTGGTCGAATATCGATAATATGCGCGGACAGCTGAAACGGCTGGGATTCAGTTATGATTGGGACCGCGAGGTTGCTACGGCTAAGCCTGATTATTACAAATTTACTCAATGGATGTTTGAACAGTTATATAAGCATAATTTGGCTTACAAAAAGAAATCATATGTAAACTGGTGTCCTTCATGCAAAACAGTGCTGGCTAATGAGCAGGTTGTTAACGGCAAGTGTGAACGCTGTAAAAGTGAAGTTGGGAAAAAGGATTTGGAACAGTGGTTCTTTAAAATAACAGATTATGCTCAGAGGCTTTTGGATGATATTGATAAGCTCGGCGGATGGCCTGATAAGGTTAAATCCATGCAGACTAACTGGATCGGCAGAAGCGAAGGAGCGGAGATAAGATTTAAGATAGACGGAATGGATAAGGAACTCACTGTATACACCACGAGACCCGATACAATTTTTGGCGTTAGTTATATGGTTATTGCTCCTGAACATCCGGTTGTTGGTGAACTGATAAAAGGAAGCGAAACCGAAGCGGAATGCAGGGAGTTTATAAAAAAGGTTCAGAATCAAAGTGAAATTGTCCGCTCGGCGACAGATACAGAAAAAGAAGGCGTGTTCACCGGAACATATTTGATTCATCCATTCACAGGTGAAAAAATACCTCTGTATTTGGCTAACTATGTGTTTTTGGATTATGGAACTGGTATAGTAATGGGAGTTCCGGCGCATGACCAGCGTGATTTTGATTTTGCTAAGAAATATAACTTACCTATAAAAATTGTTATTCAGCCAAAAGGCCAAAATATGAAGTCTGAAGATATGACCGAAGCGTTTGCGGCTGAGGGTATAATGGAAAATTCAGGTCAGTTTAATGGCATGGACAGCAAAGAGGCGCTTGATTCTATAATTAAATATATAGATGAAAAGGGTATAGGAGAGAAAAAAGTAAACTTTAGGCTCAGAGATTGGCTAATCTCAAGACAGAGATATTGGGGAGCTCCAATTCCTGTGGTTTATTGTGAAAAGTGCGGCGAAGTGTTAGTGCCCGAAGAACAGCTGCCGGTGATTTTGCCTGAGAACGTGGAGTTTACCGGTCAGGGAAAGTCACCGCTAAGCGAGTGTGATGAGTTTGTAAATACAACCTGTCCTAAATGCGGAGGCCCTGCAAAACGTGAGACGGATACAATGGATACGTTTGTATGCTCTTCCTGGTATTATTTGAGATATTGTGACCCTCATAATGATAAGATGCCTTTTGATAAAGAAAAGACTGATTATTGGATGAATGTTGACCAATATATAGGAGGAGTTGAACATGCGATTCTTCACTTGCTGTATTCAAGATTTTTTACAAAGGCGCTTCATGATTTTGGATATTTGAGCTGTGAAGAACCGTTTGAAAATTTACTGACGCAGGGAATGGTATTAAAGGACGGAACTAAGATGTCAAAATCACTTGGCAATGTAGTAAGTCCTGAAGAAATAATAGAGAAGTACGGAGCTGATACAGCGAGACTGTTTATATTATTCGCTGCTCCTCCCGAGAGGGATTTAGACTGGAATGACACTGCTGTTGAAGGGGCTTATAGATTCCTTAACAGAGTTTGGAGAGCTGTTGAAGATTTAAAATGTTATGTTATCAGTGATACCTCTGATATGTCTGATTTGAATGATGACGATAAAAAGTTAAGGCTTGCGGTTCACACTACAATTAAGAAAGTTACTGCTGATTGTGAGAGATTCAGTTTTAATACAGCAATAAGTTCTGTTATGGAAATGGTAAACGCGCTTTATGTCTATAAGGAAAAGGTGAACAAGGAAAACTATAACAAGTCGGTTATAACTGAAGCTTTGGAATCGTTAGTTATATTGCTTTGTCCTTTTGTTCCTCATATTTCATCGGAGCTTTGGGAGCTTATGGGAAAAGAAACAGATATAACAAGCGAAAACTGGCTGAAATATGATGATAACGCTTTAGTTGTAGATGAGATTGAGATTGTTCTTCAAATTAACGGAAAGATAAGAGATAAACTGAAAATCAATCCTGATATGAGCCCTGATGAAATGAAAGAGCTAGCTTTGGAAAGCGAAAAAATACAGGAGCTTATAGACGGAAAAGAAATAGTAAAGTGTATCGCTGTTCCTAAAAAGCTGATAAATATTGTTGTTAAAGGATAAAAACTGGAGTTTTGCAAAAGCGGCGGGAAGAGCAGACTATAAACATATTTGGGTGAATGGTTGTTATGAACAGAGTTAGATCAAGAATAAACAGAAGACGAAGAAACACCATTATTATAATAGTTATTATAGCTGTTTTAGCTGCATTTTTAGTTCCTTATTGGACTGAACCCGGGATTCCGGTATTTATGTACCATTGTGTGGCGGATGAACCCAGGGGCGGAGATGAAAATTTATATTGCCGTCCGGCTCAGATAGAGGAACAGTTTAAATACCTTAGCGACAATGGTTATACGACTTTGTTTGCTGACGAGTATGAACAGGCTTACAGCACTTATAAGCCTGTTATACTTACATTTGACGATGGGTATGAGGATAATTATATTGAATTGTTTCCGCTTTTGAAAAAGTACCATATGAAAGCAACAATATTTGTTGTTTCCTCATATGTCGGAACTAAAGGATATCTTTCGGAAGGACAGCTGAAAGAAATGGTTGGCAGCGGTCTTGTAAGCATACAGAGCCATACGGCTCATCATGTGGATTTATCCAATGAAGATAAAAGTCATATGGATCAGGAATTCAGAGAGTCGTGCGCGGCTTTAGCTAAGATAACCGGTAAAAATGTCACAACTATTTCGTATCCAGGAGGTTACTTTAACGATAAGGTCTTGAATGAAGTTCAAAGGTATTTTACATACGCATATGCGATAGACACAAATGAATATTCAAAAGATAATCATTATGAAATATCAAGAGGCGGCGTGTATAGAAATACTACTTTGGAATCGTTTTCTATGGCGCTTCGCACCTATTCACAAAGACGCCTTATCAGAGAGATGTTTAAATTAAAGCATAAGATTTTTGGATAACTATAATGCAGAGACTATAGCGGTCTCTGCATTATTTATATTAAAATATTCCGCTTGCAGATACATTGGAATTGTTTATGTAAATGAAAAAGTATGTTAATTATATACTTTAGTCTTATCAAGGCTTAGGAAATAAGTCTGCGAGTGATTAAAAAACAAAAGCACTCACCGATTTAGGTGAGCGCCTTTGCACTTATCTTAAATAATATATCATTTTGATCTGTTTGTCAACAATAAACGGGTTAAATATTGACGCAGTCAAAAATACAGATCAAATTTTCTCCGAATACTGGTGTTTCAAGGTGTTGTGTTTTCTTGAACATTAATTGTTATTTAAAGCTTAAGCGGAAGTTTTGCGGTTACAGTTTCTGACTGCTGCTGCATGGTGATTTACAGATTGCTTATAAATCAGACTACGCCCAAAGACTGTTGTAAACCGTTTGCAGAAATTTGCATAACTTGTAAAACACAGAACTGTTTATTAATTCAATAAATTAGTGATTGCTGAGGCAGACTTTTTGTTATTAAAGCTTATCTATGATATTGCCATACATAAATTTGTTTTAACGTTATAAATATATGGCTGCACATAAACAGCTTTGCAAAGGTATCAGCAGCGTATAATGATTCAATTAAATATTACTTGACCAAAAAATCTTTTCTTTAATTTCTGGGATTTTTAAAGATAAAAATTTATTTTTGAGGTTATTGGGATAAATTTGCTGCTTTCAAAAAATATTGGTCTAATACAAATTGAATATACCTAAATCTGACATCGGCGGTATAATCGGATTTAGGCGACGCTGTTTCAACACAAAGACTTAACAATAACCAACATACAAACACTTGATGTTGAATAGGTTAATAAATCTCCGCTGTAGCTCAAAATAATCTGGTTCTCCTTTTATTATGAGCAGCAGAAAACTTTTCGTCACAAGACGACTATTTTCGCCGCTCAATGTATTCTATGAGGAAAAGCCGTAAATGTGTATTATTTATTTGATAAATTATAAGATAAAAATAATTATATAAATTTATAATATTTAACAAAAGTCCTCCGTTTAATTAGAAACGGAGGACTTTGCTGACGAAAAACGTCTTAAAAAGGGGGAATTATATATTTTTATTATATTCTTTTGTAATTATAAAATCAACTATTAACTTAGTATTTTATATATAAAGATGATATTACTGTATAATAGATAAAATAATCAGTTGTTTAGAAAGGATGTTATAAATAACATATATTTTGCAAAGCAAAATGTAGAAAATAAATAAGTAAAAACTATTGACCTAAAACATAAATTATGTTAAAATATTTAAGTCATGTTAAATCGGGGCTTTAGCGGTGCCTTGTAACCCTCAATCCGCTGTAGAGGGGATGAAAACTTGCCATGAGGGATATCTTTGTTTGGTCTGCCTCGCATAAGTGGTGTTGACGGTTTGGTCTTACGCAATTGGAACCTGTGAACCTCGTCAGGGCGGGAACGCAGCAGCGATAAGCAGTCATTCTGATGTGCCGTAAGGGTGCCAAACTTGAGCTAACTGTGGGAGTAACGCTTGTAAAGCTATTTCGAATGCAAGCACATGGCTTTTTTATTTATCTGTGCTTTTTAAAAGAGGTGAAGGACAGGTGTCCGAAAAATACCAGGCTTTATATAGAAAATGGAGACCTATGACGTTTGACGACGTTGTAGGACAGAATCATATTACGGAAACGCTGAAACATGAGCTTGCTTCTGAAAAAATCGGGCATGCCTACTTGTTTTGCGGCACTAGAGGCACGGGAAAAACAACAACAGCGAAAATATTCTCCAGAGCTGTAAACTGTGAAAATCCTAAAGACGGAGAACCCTGTAATGTGTGTGATACTTGCAAGGGTATTATCGACGGCAGAATTATGGACGTTTATGAGATGGACGCTGCCAGCAATAACGGTGTTGACGCTATACGTAACCTGCGTGAAGAGGTGATTTATACGCCGGCCGGATGTAAGTATAAGGTATATATAATAGATGAGGTCCATATGCTTACGATACAGGCGTTTAATGCTCTTCTTAAAACTCTTGAGGAGCCTCCTGAACACGCACTGTTTATTTTAGCGACGACTGAACCTCAGAAAATACCGCAGACAATTTTATCCAGGTGTCAGAGATACGATTTTAAAAGAATCGGCGTTGATGATATTGCCGGGAGATTAAAAAAAGTAGCGGCTGCCGAGGGGATAAATGCTACGGAAGACGCGCTTGAACTTATTGCGGAAATCGGCGACGGTTCAATGAGAGACGCGCTAAGCGTTTTAGACAGATGTTCTGCTTTTGGTGAAGAGCTGCGGCGTGAAAATGTTTCTGAAATAGTAGGAATAGTTGACGAGAGAGTTTTGTTTGATATAACTGAGGATGTTATTTCAAATAATGTCAGCGGAGCTATTGCGAAACTGGACGGACTTTTGAATATGGGTAAGGATGTTCTGACATTCTTTGAGGATTATATAGAACATCTTCGTTCTGTACTGCTCTGTAATGAGTGTGAAAAACCGGAAAAGGTGCTTGAAAAGTCGCCGGAGGCGATTGAAAAATACAAATCTCAGGCTGAAAAACTTACTGCAACGCAGTTGATTTATGGAATAACTGTTCTTAATGAATATCACGGCAGGGCAAAGTCTATGGCTATTCCTAGGATTGCGGCAGAAGTTGCTTTGATAAAATTCTGTAAACCTAAATATAGTTCTGAGGTTGATGCGCTTAATGCGCGGATTGAAAAGCTTGAGCAATTGGTTGGAAGAGGAGCTGCGGCAGTTCAGCTTCCTGAAATTAAATCTGAAGCAGTACATCATGATAAAAATCCTGACGCACCGCCATGGAACGTTCAGTCTGAAAATAAAGATATAGATTCATCACAAAAAAAGGAAGAACCCAAATCTGCTACTTCGACTGAAATTAATAATATGGCCTGGGATATGTGGCCTGAGGCGCTGGAAGCGATAAAGCAAAGCAGCAAGAGATTGTATATGTATCTGTATAAGGCGGAAGTCACATTGAACGGTGATACGGTCGATATTGAAGTAGGGCTGAAATCAGCATATGATTCAGTTGCAACGGCTAACGGTATAGATTATCTTTCTGAGTTGTTTTCGAAGGTAGCAGGAACAAATTTGCGCGCCAGAGTGTTTATGAAAGGTGAACATTCAAAGAAGGAGCAATCCGGGAGTCAGGCTTCGATAATGGATATAGTGAACAAGAAAGAGCAGTTTGGAGATATAATAAAGGTGAAAGGAGAACAATAACGATGGCAAAAGGATTTCCAAGAGGAATGGGCGGCGGAATGGGCAATATGAACCAGATGATAAAGCAGGCTCAGAAGATGCAGGAGCAGATGGCAAAGATGCAGGAAGAGATGGAAACAAAAACTTTTTCTGCTGAGGTCGGCGGCGGAGCCGTTTCTGCAACAGTTAACGGAAAGAAAGAACTTCAGGAGATTATTCTCAAGGAGGAAGCTGTAGACCCTGATGATATAGAGATGCTGCAGGATTTGATAGTTGCGGCTGTGAACGAGGCTATGAGAAAGGCTGATAAGGACAGCGAGACGCAAATGAACAGCCTGACCGGAGGAATAAATATTCCCGGACTTATGTAATATTTTATAATAATACTTATCCCCCGACGTTTTATATTTCGGGGGCTTTTTATTTTAATCTATTAATTTTGTATATTTATTCACAAATCGAATGTTGTCGAAATATATTGTAATGTAGAAGATTTTTAAAATGGCGGTTGAAAACTTCTGTTTGTTATGTTAGAATAGTTTGCAATGGTAAATTTATATTCAGAATTAATTCTGAGTTTAAAGGTTTATCATTTTTGGAGGAATTTGTATGGAAATATATTTTGACAACAGTGCCACCACCAGACCATATGACGAGGTGGCTTCGGCTGTCTTTGATACTATGAGCAATAACTACGGCAATCCGTCATCCTTGCATAAGCTGGGCATAGAGGCAGAGCGTGCCGTAAAAACAGCAAAAGAAAGAGTTGCCGCAGGTATAAAAGCAAACCCATCTGAAATTTTATTCACATCGGGAGGAACCGAATCTGATAATATCGCATTGTTCGGAACGGCCTCTGCAAACCGCGGAAGACACATAATCTCTACGCCTTTGGAACATCCGGCTATTATTAACACTTTAGGCGAATTAAGAGAGAGGGGATATAAGATAGATTATACTCCTGTTGATTCAAGTGGAAAGGTGATTTTAAAGGATTTTGAAAGGCTTATTCGGCCTGATACTTTTTTGGTGACAGCTATGATTGTCAATAATGAGATAGGTACTATTGAGCCTATAGCTGAAATGGCAAAGATTTTGAAATCTGTAAATCCGAGAGCTGTATTTCATACTGACGCAGTTCAAGGATTTGGGAAAGTTCCGATTAACGTAGACGCGTTAGGCGTCGATTTGGTTTCATTAAGCGCACATAAAGTTCACGGTCCTAAGGGAATGGGCGCGCTTTATATCCGCCGCGGAACAAAAATAAAACCTATAATATACGGCGGAGGTCAGCAGCAGGGTATGCGTTCGGGAACTGAAAACGTACCCGGCATGGTAGGTTTTGGTATTGCAGCTAAAATTGCTACAACTGACCTTGGCAAGAAAATCGAGAGGATGTCTGCACTTAAAGAAAGATTAAAAAACGGAATTTTAAATTCTATAGATAACGTTAGAATAAATACGCCTGATAATAATGCGCCTCATATATTGAATGTATCATTTGGGGGAACAAAGGCCGAGGTTGTGCTTCATTCTCTTGAGATGCAGGATATATTTGTATCCAGCGGAAGCGCATGCAGCAGTCATAAAAAAGAACCAAGCTATGTGTTAACTGAAATCGGTGTTCCAAGAAAGATGATAGATGGAAGTATTCGTTTTAGTCTTTCAGAATTTTCAACTGAAGAAGATGTTGATATTACTATTGAGGCACTAAAAAAGATAATTCCGAGATTAAGAAAGCTAAATTTAAAATAATAATTTTATATTAATAAATATTTTTCTACTTTAAGATAAAAATATAGAATGGAGATAAAAATGCAGAAGATAGATTTAATTTTATTAAAGTACGGAGAGATTGCTCTAAAAGGTCTTAACCGTCCCTTATTTGAGCAGAAGCTTATTGACAACATCGCGTCTGCAACGGCTCCGATTGGTAAATTCAGTATCAAAAGGGCGCAGTCTACTATTTATGTTGAGCCGCTTGAAGACGGTATAGATATGATGGAAACCATAAAGCGTCTGCAAAAGGTTTTCGGCGTAGTCAATATCTGTCCGGCAGTTCGCTGTGAAAAAAATATGGACAGCATAAACAAGACTGCTGTGGAATGTATGAAATCTATTGACTGCGCCGGAAAGACGTTTAAAGTAGAATCAAAACGCGAAGACAAGAAGTTTCCTTTGAATTCGCCTCAAATCAGCAGGGAAGTCGGAGGGGAAATATTAAAGAATGTTAAAGACTTGAAAGTTGACGTGCATAATCCGGACATCACTGTTCAAGTGGAAATCCGCGGTGACGCGTATGTTTTTGCGGAAAAATTCAGCGGCGCAGGCGGTATGCCGGTCGGCAGCAGCGGGAGAGCTGCCTTGTTGCTCAGCGGAGGAATTGACAGCCCGGTAGCGGGGTATATGATTGCAAAGCGTGGAGTAACTTTAGACGCGGTGTACTTCCACAGTCCGCCTTATACGAGCGAGCGTGCAAAAGATAAGGTGGTTGATTTAGCGAAAATAGTTGCCCAGTATTCAAGGGGTATAAAGCTGTATGTTGTGCCGTTTACAGATATTCAGCTGGATATAATCGAAAAGTGCCCGAAAAATTATCTGACGGTTATCATGAGAAGAATAATGATGAGAATAGCTGAGAAAATTGCTTTGTCAAACGGCGCGCAAGCGCTTATAACCGGAGAAAGTATAGGGCAGGTTGCAAGTCAGACTATGGAAGCTCTTTACTGCACAAATTCAGCTGTAAATCTTCCGGTATTCAGGCCGTGTATCGGTATGGATAAAGAGGAGATAGTGAAAATTTCAAAGCAGATAGACGCTTATGAGACTTCAATTCAGCCGTATGAGGATTGCTGTACTATATTTGTACCAAAACATCCTAAGACGAAACCAAAACTTGATGAGATAGCAGAGGCTGAGAAAAATCTCAGCGATATTGAATTTATGATAAATGAGGCTATTGAGGGCGCTGAAGTTTTGTATATTAATTAAGCCAATTAGATTGGTTTAGAATAACTTATGGAAAGAGGAGTTTAGATGACATTTGAGTTATTGTCAGTGGGAACGGAATTGCTGCTGGGGTCAATAGTAAACACTAACGCCCAATATCTTAGCAGAAGACTGAGTGAATTGGGTTTTAATGTATACTATACTACGGTGGTTGGAGACAATCCGGACAGGCTGAAATCGGCGCTTGAGATAGCTGCCGGAAGAGCAGACGCTGTGATTACTACCGGAGGTCTTGGCCCTACAGTTGACGACCTCACGAAAGAAACCATAGCAGAATACTGCGGTTTGAAATGTGTTATGGATGAAGAAAGCAAGGAGCGGATAATAAATCGTTTTCATAAAGGCAATTCATATATGCCTGAAAATAATTTCAAGCAGGCGGAGATGCCTGAGGGATGTATTATTTTAAAAAATGAGAACGGCACAGCTCCAGGTGCGATAGTTGAGGGAGAAGACTGCATTTTTATAATGCTGCCGGGACCGCCCAGCGAGATGAAACCCATGTTTGACAATAGCGTTATACCATATCTTGAGAAATATTCTGACGGTGTGATACGTTCTAAATCTTTGCTGGTATTTGGGTATGGCGAATCTGCGGTTGATGAGATGCTCGGGGATTTGATGAACAATTCTAAAAATCCAACTGTTGCGCCGTACGCCAAAACAGGGCAGGTGGAACTGCGTATTACCGCAAAGGCTGATACTGTTCAAGAAGCAAAAGAAATGTTAAAGCCAATGGAGGAGAAAATTATATCTATACTCGGAGACAAGGTTTACGGCAGAGGTATAGATAATTCTATGGAGAATGTTGTGGTTCAGCTGCTGCGTGATAAGAAGCTTAAAGTTACGTGTGCGGAGAGCTGCACTGGTGGTATGGTTGCGGAAAAGATAACAAGTGTTCCGGGAGCTTCTGAATGTTTTGACTGCGGTTATGTAACATATTCAAATGAGCAGAAGACAGAGCTTTTGGGAGTGAGCGCCGAAACACTTAAAAGCGTGGGCGCTGTATCAGAGGAAACGGCTTTGGAAATGTCAAAAGGCGCGCTAGAAAAATCAGGAGCGGATATTGCTGTTTCAATAACCGGAATAGCAGGGCCGGAAGGCGGCACCGATGAGAAACCAGTGGGGCTGGTTTATATTTCTGTGTGTACTGAAGATTTTCATAAGGCGTATAAATTTAATCTCACAGGTGAAAGAGGGATGGTGCGCGAGCGTGCCGCTCTATATGCGCTGGATTTGATTCGGCGCTGCGCCTTGGGGATAATAGATAAAGAGGCTGAATATATTTGGTGATAAATTAATAGGAGATGGGTTTTCCATCTCCTATTAATTTTAATAAAGTGTTTTATTTTTTATTTAATGCGCTTTAGAATATTTGTTTATCTGTATTCCGTGGCTGCGCGCCTTACGAGGCGTACTTCGTACGCACATCACAACTAAGTCTGATTATTATATGACAACTAAGTTAATTATTGGCATTTATAGTTTATATCACACTATATGGTTTATATAACATACACTTTTATTTAAAAGTGTAGCCACAATTGACATTGAAGGTTAATCAAAACAAGTTACTTTGAATCACACCCGCCCTACGGACAGGGGCACAGACATTGTAGGTTTATCAAAACAGTTCACTTTGTATTACACACACTTTAAAAAAGTGTGGTAACAGCCCTTCCGATGCTTGCAAAACCAAATTTTTTACATTCTTTTAAGAATTTTTATTGCATAAAATCTTTTTCCTGTCTAGTTTTTTATTGACTTTGCTTTGTTGACAATAATATGTTTTAAATATAGTGAAAATAGAAATATGTGATGATAGTGTCAGCGGCTAAATGAACATCGGCAGGCCGGACACAGTCCGCCGCGTTAGGTGAATTTTATCTCCGCCTTCTTATGAAAGCGGAATATAAAGGTGAATTTGTCTGTACAAAAATTTGTGTTAATAAATAATGTTGTTTGTTAGAGTGTATCTTATTTTGAGTTTATCATTCGGTCTATAACGGTCACCGCTTCATCTCTTGTTATATAGTCGTTAGGTCTAAATGTTCCGTCTTCGTATCCGTTCATGTATCCGCAGTTTGTCATTTTTGACACCGGTGTGTAAAACCAGTCGTTAAAGTCCAAATCATTATAATTTACTTCAGACTTATCTGTTACTTCATATATAAATTTTGAAAAAACAGCGGCAAACTCGGCTCGGGTTATATTGTTGTCAGGAAGAAATGTCTTATCATCATAACCTTTCATAATTTGTTTTTCGTAAACTGAAATTACTGAATCATAAAACCAGTCGTCTGTTTTAATATCTTTAAATTTATTTTGATTTACAGGCTTGCGTTCATCGACAAGCAGACGTGAAATAATTTCAGCCGTTTCGGCTCTTGTTAAATATCTATCCTGCGGAAGCGTATTATCAGTGTCACCTTTAATGTATTTGCCGGGGTTCTCCTTTAATCTTGGCGTAATTTCAAGAGTGTTTGCATTTGCATAATAAGCAAATTTAAACTCGGCGTTATCCGCCGCTTTTTTGCTTAAAACAGCAAAGATTCTTTTTTGGGCTGTAAGCTCGTCTATCAGTCCGGCAAATTGTTTCAAGTCTTCCACAGTTGTTGAAATCATTTCATCCCGGACTTTTTTAATGTCGCCGTTTGTTTTGCCGGTCAGCGCCATAGTCGCTCCATATTCAGAATTATTATAGTATTCATCATATTCTTTTACTACAGGAACGATTATCGCGTCAAGCTCTTTTTGCGTCATGTCCAGAGATTTTAGATAATCGTCCATTCCATCCCATATCTTTATTGCCAAATCAATATCCGTAAGACTGGCTACTGAACATACCATACCGGAGTCATCAAAGGAAACGCCGGCTCCGTATGCGCCGTATTTACCCCGCATTGTTGGGAGAATGTATTTTGTTGTGAGAACTTTTGCGAGAACGTTCATTTTACCGGTGTAAAGATTTTTGCTGAAATAACCTGCCTGCATAAAATGGTTTGAATCTTCAATATTAGTTATCGCGGCCGCGGAATAGCAGCCAACCGGCAGATTTATATGAGAGTTTTCAGCTTGTTTTGAATCTTTAAAATATTCACAGACAGCAGTCTTAAAATCATTGTATCCATTTCCGCCGGCATATTCAACTGTTGGAGCGGTGTTTAATATTATATTTTGTACCATGTCTTTAAGCCTTGTCAATATTTGCGGAGCATTATGTAAATTGGTATTTTTCAAAAAGTGATAATAAGGCACTGAACCTTGTCCGATACTGCCGCGGGTTGATGAATATAGTCTTTTTTCTGCGGATTGTGAGGAGTGCATTAACTCGTATGAAAGATAAAAAGGGTCGCGGTATCCATTTTTTAAAATCTCATCGGGAGCTGTTTTGAGATACTCTTCAAAATCGTTTTGATTCCAAATAGAGTCGTTATTCAAAAATTCTATCACTTTTTCAAGCAGCTCAGTAATTTCATTGTCTGGCGAAGACATGGAAATTATTAGCTGTGGGTCAAATTTATTTTCATCATTATAACTTTCCATCGATAGTATATCAAAATATACATTTGAAATATTTAACTTTTGAGCTTGCCTTGTCAAAAGTGAGTTTAGCAGCTGGATGTAATTTAAATCTGAATCTTGAATAGGGAATAACAGACTGGCTGTTGAGGAATCGGTTGATAGTTTTTCAGTATAATAAAACGGAATATTTTCAACGTTTTCATATTTGGGTTCATAGTATTCAGGAGCATTTTTAACTTCATCAAGCGTAAGAGAAGGGATGCCGGCGATAACCTCAGGCGAGTCGGGTTCATCCACCCAATTATTGAAGTTTTCCGTATCATTTTTTATCTTTTCTATCTCCTCAGAACTTAGTGACAGCGTATCGTCGTATTCGGGCGATTTGTTTCCATTTCCGGATATAACTATCTTGCTGTACGGATTTTGAATGAAATATTTATCTAAAATTACTCTAAAGAACTCAGGATTCTCTTTTAAATATTTTTCTGTCTCTGATATGCCTGTATAATAGAACGGGTCATTTTTATATATAATTCCGTCAAATAATGTGAGGTCCGGCGCATAAATATAGGGGTCTTTTCGGTTTGATATGTATTCGCCAACTGCGCTGTTCAGTTCGCTGCAGTCAAATCCCTTTTCAGAAAATTGTTTTAATATTGCATTATAAGTGTTGATTATATTATCTTTTTCGTTTATAGGTATTTCAGTAACCAGCAGAGCTGAATTTGATATACCGCCGCTGTTGCCGCCGGTAACAAAAGTCTTATTGTTTACTTCATTCATTTTTTGCAGTATCAGGTTGAAAATTATTTCTCTTGCATACAATTCCTCATTGCCTTCAGACATCATAGCGCCGGAAGACATAAATCCAATATCAACTGTTTGAGTATCAGCGGTGATATTATATTCGCTTATCTGATTTTCAGGCAGTTGTTTTGCGTCATTAAAGGCTATATCAGGCTTTTGATTTGAAAATCCATTAAAAAAACTGTCTAAGAGTTTCAGAGTAGTTTTTATATCCTGCTTGCCGGAAATATAAGTCATACTGTTTGACGGAATATAATAGTTGTGATAAACCCGCATTAAGTCGTCATAACTTAAAGTTTTTATACCCTCAGCTGTACCGCCGCTGTTGAATGACGGGGGTGTGTTTCCATAAATTTCAGTATATAATTTATCGGATAAAAAGTTTATTGAGTTTTCGGTGCTTTCTAAGTTCTTTATTTTAAGCTCATTGTATACAACCCCATTATATTGTACTTTTCCGTCAATGTATTCAAGCCTTATTCCCTGCTGTTTAAAAATATTTTCATCTTTTAATAACATAGGATGAAAAATTCCGTTCATATAAACATCAATAAGATTATAATATTCCGTTTTGTTTGCAGTCTTTATAGAATAATAAGTGCAGTCGTCAACTGTGAAAGCGTTTATTATTTCTGCGAGAGAGTTGCTGTTTAGATAATTCATTATATTCTTGGTCGGATATTTTTCACTGCCGCAGAGCAAACTGTGTTCCAAAACATGATTTGCACCCTTATTATCAATCGGCGGCGTCTTAAAGCCAATAGAAAATTCCAGTTTTTCGGAGTCGTTTTCAAGAAACACGACTTCGGCGCCTGTTTCTGTATGCTTATAGTAATAGGCTTTTCCGTTTAAGTCGGAAATATCTTTTGTGTCCAGCAGTTCAAATCCTGTTTCATCATCTAATGCGTAGGCAGGACTTAATCCTATAAATATTGAAAAACATAGCAGTATTATAAAAGTTTTTGTCAGTTTCATATTATTTTCACTCCTGTGCGTCTATTATTTCTTTTGCCATATTTATGAGTTCGTCTTTAGTGAGTTCAGAATCAGCGGCGCAAATGCTGTAGTTTAAGCCATTATATTCAAATGATAGGATTTGTACGTCAGATATTTTTATTTCGGCGCTTCCATAGCTAAATATATATTTGCCTGATTTTTCATCCTTTTTATCCTGCTCAGTTAATTGATAGTCTCCGGGAACCAATTTGTTTGTATATGCAAAATATTTTATATCGCTTCCTTTATATGTTTCTGCTGTGTCAGAATGGTTACTTTGATTTCCCGCAGTTGATTTGTCTATATCAAGAGAAATCATGTCTTCATTACGTTTGTAATGGCAATTTAGTGATTTATAGCTTTCAAAAATCCTTCCGTCTTCGCTGTAATCCTCGTTCTCAACAATATAACCGCTGTCAAAGGTATATCCGTTTGAAAAGTTATTTAGAATTTTTGGAGAGATACCAATATCATCTTGAAGCGTTTCTGCTGTTGGAACGCTGTTATATGTCGGTATATTTGAAGATTGAGCGCCTCTTGAGGTGATTAACACATTTGCCGCCCATACAGAGAGACTTAAAAGCATAACCGCCGCCGCTGCAACAGCGGCTATTTTTGATATTTTTAAATGCTTTACTAATTTAACAGAATTTTCAGCCTCTGTTATCAAATCATCATCTATTAATCCAATTGTTTTGTATAGCTCTTTTTTATTCATAATCTAATTCCCTGCCTTTCCAGGTAAATTTTTAATTCGTTTCTAAGTCTCATTAAGATAGACTTTACTTTGCTTTCTGAGAATTTGTAATCTTTCGCTATTTTTGAAATTGAGTCTGAATACCAATACCGCTTTACAAATATAACTCGTTTGGTTAAACTTTTTGTTTTAAGAAAATGACTGATAAATTCTGCAACTTCACGAGCTTCATATTTTTCCTCCGGCGTTTCTCCGCCTGATAATATATTTTCAAGTTCGGATAATTCAGTTTCAAATTCACGGTTGCGCATTGCCGCTGAATAATAGTCATATTTGTTGAGCGCTATATTTCTTGTTATACGCCCAAGAAAAGCGGGCAGGCAGCGTGGTATTTGAGGCGGAATCTGATTCCACGCCGCATAATATGTATCGTTTTCGCACTCCTCCGAGTCGGTGATATTTTTTAAAATGTTGTATGCTATAGAATTTATCAGCCTCCCATACTTGGATGATGTTTCAGGGATGGCGGATTCATCCCTATTAAAATATAAATCTATTATTTTTTTGTCGTCCATGGTAAGAGCTCCTTTTTATTTTTCTGCCTCAAATCTATAGTAAGAAAATGATAATGCTTGGTTGCATAATTTTGTAAATTAATTTGTTTCCGAATCTATTTTATTTTTTGATTATGATGTGTCTTTATTTGAATATTGTATTTTATTATCGCCTAAAAGTCTATCAAAAAACAACTCAATTTTAAATTTTATTCTCCCTGGCACTTTTTGTCACTTAATATTTATTATAATGACTATAGGTCAATAATTTAAATAAATAATTAAAATCTGAAAGGAGAAAAACATGCCGAATTTAACTACGCCTATACCTCCAAAGCTTACAGGAGCTGCAGGAGATGATATTAAGGCAATAAAAAAATGGGGGACGGCGCTTATTGATGAGCTAAGCTATATTTTCAATAATTTGGACGCCGGAAACGTGTCGGAAGCGGCAAGCGTAAAAGCTGAAAATATTGATACTTCAAACGCTAAAATACAAAATGCTCAGATTGGAAATCTAACTGCTGATAAACTCAGGACGGGTCAGCTCAACACTAATTTAGTTACGGTTGAGAGCGACTTCGGGAATCTCAGTATGAGCGGAAGTTCTATAATAATAAGCGATAATAAAGAGGAGCGTTTTAAGGTTGAGTATGACCCGGATACAGGTCTGTTTAGTTTTGTAATTAATAACTCAGAAGGAAATCCGACTGTTTATATAAACAGTTTTGGCAACGCGGTATTCAGCGGACGTGTTGACAGCTCTGAGATATTTTCTTCAACTATAGTAGGGACAGACAGTGTTTCATATCTGCAAAAGAATGGCGGAGTTTTTGCGGAGATGGATACAAAGGGTATAAAAATACTTCAGGATAAAAATCAAAAACGGCTGCAAAAGCTGGGAATGTCTGTTGGTGATGACGGAACCGCTTACATAGTCTTAGGTTCCGGCGACGGTTCGGGAGAGGTTACTATAAACGGCGTTAAATACTCAAACGGCAGTTTTGTTATACAAAAAAACTCGACATATTCATCCTTTGGGACAGTGGGAGGCAGCACAGTTTTATCTTTTATGGATGACGGCGATTTATGGATTCGAGGCGATAGAGTATTGATAAACGGAAGAGACGTATTGAAAGAGATTGATGAAATTAAAAAACAAATATAAATAAAAAGGAGTAAAATTTATGAAAAATGATAGGTACAGCGGAAAAATAAAATTAGAATTTTTTGGAAAGGTTCAGGAGTATTTTAAAATTTATAGGGACAATAAACAAGAACTGGATCACAGAATCATTGATAACAACAGGTGGTATAAGAGCCGTTATAATTCCGACCCTGATGCGGTGATACCGGAGCCAACAACACCTTACTTATTCAATGTTATTGCAAATAAACATGCCGATGCTATGGATAACTATCCTGAACCAAATATTTTGGAAAGAAGCGAGGAGGATACTCAGGTTGCTGAAAAGCTGACAAAAATTCTTCCTATGCAGCTGGATTTGTGTGATTTTAAAAGAACTTACAGCAGGGCTTGGTGGTATAAGCTAAAAAACGGAGCTTCCTGTTATGGCATATTTTATAATCCCGATTCCGGCAAAAATGGCGATATTGATATAAAGCGCATAGACCTTTTAAATATGTTTTGGGAGCCCGGAATAATAGATATTCAAGACAGCAAGTTTGTATTTCTGACAGCTCTTATAGACCGTGAAGAGCTGAAAGTTAAATATCCTCACATGGCGGATAGGTTTACCGGCGGAAACTCTATGGACATACTTACATATGACGATGTGTTAGGAGGACCCGACCAAAATATTTTAAGGGACAAGTGTTTGGTTGTAGACTGCTATTATAAGAAGACGGACGGAGAAAAACAAACTGTGGAGTTATTAAAATTTTATGATGGAAATATTTTGGAAGCATCTGAGGATATAGGGGAAGACGGTATTTATGACCATGGCATGTATCCTTTTGTGTTCGACGTTTTGTATCCCGACGAAGATAGTCCGGTAGGGTTTGGATTTGTTGATATAGTGAAGAACCCTCAGTTATATATTGATAAGCTGGACGGGCTTATCAGCCGAAATGCTTTGATATCCGGAAAAACCAGGTTTATGGTTAAAGATAACGGAGGGTTGAATGAGTATGAATTGTCTGATTTAAGCCGTGATATTATTCACGTTGCCGGTTCGGTAAGCGACGAAAATATCAGGGAACTGCAGGCTAAGCCTATGCATAGCTTTATTATTCAGCACCGTCAGAATAAAATAGAGGAGCTGAAAGAAATTGCCGGAAACAGAGATTTTCAGCAGGGAGATACGCATGGCGGAGTTACGGCATATTCCGCAATAGTGGCGCTTCAGCAGGCCGGTGAAAAACTCGCCAGAGATATGCTGGTAACAGGATATGACGCGTTTAGAGATATTATTTATTTTTGTATTGAGCTGATGAGACAGTTTTATGATGACCCGCGTTCTTACAGAATAAACCGCAGCAATGGAAAAGGCGAGTATGTAACATTTTCAAAGGATGATTTGGAAAATGGTTATCATAGGGCTGAGTTTGATATATCTGTGAGCGCTGAAAAGAATAACCCTTACAGCAGAATAGCCCAAAATCAAACATTAACGGAGCTTTGGCAGATGGGGATATTTGACCCGAAGCAGGCGGACGCGTCAATACTAATGCTGGAAGCCATGCACTTGGATGGAAAGGAAAAGATAATTGAAGGACTTAAAAATTTAAAGGCTGAGTATGAAGAAAACATAAATACGGAGCTTGAAGTTAATGGTGAAAAAATAAAATCACCGCAGCACAAGCCGGCTGCGGTGGGTGTAAAAACTGCGAATATACAAAATGCAACACAAGTTTCGTAATCACAATATTACTTTCCCGAATGTATAGATAGGTTCAGAATCATTGAAAAATATGGGAGTATATCTGGGATTGATTGAAGTTAGACACGGACGGCCGTTTATTTTATCAAGTTTTTTACAATATGCGTCACCATTGTATAGAAATATTCCTATATCTCCAAATCCTATGTGAGGCATATATTTGATATAAACTATTTCACCGTCACAAATATCCGGTTCCATGCTATCGCCTGAAATACGTATTCCGGCGTCTGCTTCAGGAGGAGCGGGCAATTCCATTACTTCCATATCATCATCGGTTATATAATTGCCCAGCCCGGCCGCTGCCGGCTGCATGTATACAGGTATAGGCCGCATTTTGTTATGAAATTTAATAACTCGTTTATCCAAATATTTGTTGTATTCATAATTTAAACAATTAAGTACTGCTTCAAAATTTTCAGGGTCACGAGAGATTTCACGCAGTTTTGTGATAGCTAGATTGAGTTCAGTATTGTATTTAAATTTGTTGTATTCAGTATTTGCGTCGCAAAAAAAACTGTATACGTCATCAATGTTATATTCCCGGCAGAGTTCAAGAAATGTTTTGACGTCCGGTTCGGAAATGCCATTTTCCCAAGCGCTGAATCTAGCTTGTTTTATACCAAATTTTTCATAGACCTGTTTTTGGGAAAGTCCGGAATTGTATCGTGCCTGTTTGAGTTTTTTACTCAAGTTTTTATTTGCCATATAATCACCTCCTGTCATAATATATCACATTTTGTAGAATTAATCAAGGAATAAAATCGAAAAATTTGTTATTTTATCCTTGACAAATAAAAAATTTGTTATATAATGGTTGTGATAACAAAAAAATTGTTGGGATTTGGTGTTTATGGTAATAATGTGTAAGTAAAAAATCTTAGTCTTATATTTTAAATCAGGTATTTATAAACATTTATATAAGATAAGCAATTATTTTTTTAAAAGCAATGTGAAAATAAATCACAAAATTTAATAAGAAAGGAATATGAATATGACGCATCCCGACATAAAGTATATAGAACGTTATGGTTATACCAGAGGGGAGCTGGAACGCGGCAGGCCGGTCGGTATATGCCTGTTTTGCGGCAGTGAGGTTTTTCAGGGCGATGAGGGGTTCATCAAGAGCTTTGACGGTTTGTTTTGTAATATTGAATGCTGCCATAACTACTATGAAATTGATTCACAGGAGTAAATGTGAATAAAAGAAAGGAGAATATATTATGAAATTTTCAAATGCAGACCAAGTCAAAAAGTGGCTGAGATTGCTGCCGGTTGCGAGAAAAGAAATGAATGCAAAAATAAGTTTTTATAATCAGCTAATAAATGATTTTACAAGAGTTGAATATACTGAGAATGAAATAGTGAGAAATGGATTATCGAAAAATACATATAAAGGTGAAATTAACAATGTTCATTTTTACCGTTCTCAGATTGAGGAGTGCAAGAAAAAATATGATAAACTGCTGAAGGATTGGGAAAGACTTTCAAAATTGTTAGACAGCGAAGAGATAACATTAATAACTGAAAAATATTTGAAAGGCAACAGTTGGGACTCTATGGAATTCGTTATGTTTTACAGCCGCCGCCAATGTTTCAGAATACTTGAAAGAGCGGCTGAAAAGTTAATAGGCGAGACGGTTGGAGAATAATATGGCAGAGTTTGTTAATGAGAATCATAATAATAAAAACGACCAATCCAAAGAATATATAAATAAAGATTTAAATAATGGGGAAATTACAAATGTTATAAAACAGAGCGAGGAAGTTAACAGAGCGATGGAAGCTTTAAATAAGATACAGGAACTGCTCTGCTGCGGAGACAAAAGAATTGAATTATCTGCGGCTAAGGAGATATTAGGTCAGCTTGGTATGCCCGGTGAACTTGGGGGAGAAAATGAAATAACAAAGCTTGAAGTTGAAATAAAGGTTATATAGGATGGGGTATACAATATGGATTCAAAATTAAAGCTTGAAATCACAAAGACGCAGCTTAAATTTATAGAGTCAAAAGCTGATGAAGTGCTGTTCGGCGGCGCGGCCGGAGGCGGCAAGTCATACGGACAATTAGTTGACGCTTTATTATTTGCCTTGAAATATCCCAGAAGTATACAGCTGGTATTGAGAAGAACATTTCCTGAACTTGAGCATTCTTTAATAATGAATTCTCTTTTGATATACCCTACCAGCGTGGCTTCTTATAAGGTGAGTTCCAGAAAGTGGATATTTAAAAACGGCTCGGTCATCGAATTCGGATTTTGTCAGTCTGAGACGGATGTGCTGAGATATCAGGGAGCTGAATATGACATAGTTAGGTTTGACGAGCTCACTCACTTTACTGAGAACCAATATACATATCTTTTATCGCGCGTCAGGGGAACAAACGGGTATCCAAAACAGATAAAATCCAGCACAAATCCCGGCGGAATAGGGCATAATTGGGTCAAGCGAAGATTTATTGACGGATATGAGCCAGGGGTTGAGCATAAAACTGAATTTGATACTAAACGATTGTTTATTCCGTCTTTTGTTCAGGATAATAAATTTTTGATGAATTTGGATAAAGACTATATAAAAAGGCTTGAACAGCTTCCTGAAAACGAACGCCGGGCGCTTTTATTCGGAGAATGGGATATATTCGACGGTCAGGTGTTTACCGAATGGAAAAACGACATAAGAGGCTATAAATCAAGAAAATTCAGTCATGTTATAAAACCGTTTGAAATTCCGAAAGAGTGGAGAAGGTTTAGGGCGTTTGATTTTGGTTATTCCAAGCCTTTTGCGGTATCATGGTATGCTGTGGATTATGACGGCAGAGCATATAATTACCGTGAGTTATACGGCTGTGCCGGAAAGCCTGATGTTGGAATAAGATGGACGGCGCAGAAAATAGCCGATAAGATACTTGAACTTGAAGAAGATGAGACAAAAGCCGGATGTAAGATAACCGGAATTGCGGATCCGGCAATATGGAACGCTACAGGAAGCGCAGAGGGGAGTATTGCTGAGATGATGGAAAAACGCGGAGTATATTTTGAAAAAGGGAAAAATGACAGACTGGCAGGAAAGATGCAGGTGCATTACAGGCTGGCTTTTGACGCTGAAGGTTTTCCAATGCTTTACTTTTTTGAAGGCAAATGTTCAAACATGATAAGAACCTTGCCGGAACTGAAGTATGACAGTATAAACCCTGAGGATGTTGATACAAAACAGGAGGATCATTTATATGACGCGCTTAAATATTTCCTGATGTCAAACCCTATTACTCCAAACAATTTTGATACTTCTGATAATATTGAAGAGTATTCTCCTATATGGACTGAAAAAAACAGTTCTTTTGAAAGATTTATAGTATAAAAGGGTTGTAATATTTTAGGAATAATGGTATTATAACTTTGATATTAATTTTTGTTTGGAAATTGTAAACATGGAGGATTAAAACCGTATATGAAGAGTTTGGGAATAGATTTCGGAGATAGCAGAACTGGCTTTGCAGTATCTGATGAATTGGGGTTCGGCGCCGGCACTTTGGATAATTTTAAGTCCGGAAGCATTTATAAAGTTGCCGAATATGCCGCTAAACTTTCGAATGAGTTAGGAGTTTCCGAAATTGTAGTTGGGTTTCCAAAGAACATGAACGGTACGGTTGGGGAACGCGGAGAAAAGACTAAAATGTTTGTTGAAAAACTGGAAGAGTTGGTAGATGTGCCCGTTATTCTTTGGGACGAAAGGCTTACTACCGTTTCAGCTCATAATTTAATGAACGTTACAAACGTCAGAGGAAAGAAACGAAAAGAGTCTGTCGACAGTATTTCCGCCGCCTTTATATTACAATCGTATCTGGACAGCAAACGTTGAGAAAGGAGCAGTAAAAATGTCAGATGAAAATAAAGATGTAATGCAGGAAGAAAATCAAAATATTTTAGAATTAGTAGATGAGGATGGAAACACGGTGCCTTTTGAGCATTTGGATACTGTGCAAATTGACGGCGAGGATTATATAGTGTGTATTCCATATAATGAAGAAGAGGAAGAAGTTACAGAAATCGTATTGTTTAAGATAGATAAGGCTGCCGAGAGTGAGGATTGTTTGTCTCAGGTTGTAGATGAAAATTTGGCGGAGAGAATTTATCAGGAATTTAAGAAGCGTAATGCGGACCAATTTGATTTTGAAAATTAAATAATATATAAAAGCGGCCTTTTATAAGCCGCTTTTTGTTATTCAAATAAATTCGATATTTACAATCCTGTTTTGCTCGTCCCATGTAACTGCAGCTCCGAAAGCCTCCGATACAGCTCTGAGCGGTAACATTGTATGGTCGCTTAACAGTATAGCAGGTGCGTCAAGTTCAATTTCCCAACCGTTTTTAGTCATTTTATTATCATTGATTTTTAGAGATATTTCGGTGCCGTTTTTCTTTGCGGTTACTGTCTCATTTGTCTCGTCCCAAATTACTTCGGCTCCCAAAGTTTCAAATATAGCGCGCATTGGAACCATTGTTCTGTCGTGAATAATAAAAGCAGGCTGGTCTGAAATTAGTTCCTCGCCATTTATAAATACAGGAACTTCAGGGTAATTGACTGTTTGATTTGAGTCTTTTGAATTATAAGTTATTTTGAAATCTTTTGAGTCAAGTTTTTGGCTTGAAGAATATTTTTCAACCGTTAATGTATGCGTTCCTTCAGATAAGTTTGACGAATCAAGAGTAAACTCATAAGGAGGATACATTGTTTCATAGAGAGAAACGCCGTCTATTAGGTATTTGACGTTTAAATACAACGCTTTGGGTTCATAGGCGTAGGCGGATAATTTAAGGCTGTCTTTAACTTCTATGTCGTGCATTTCGGGATACTCGACAGGAGAAAATCCCGGATATCCCTGGATGTATGGAGGGGTTGAAACCGCCGAATTAACTATTGAGTAAAGTTCCGGCGAATCACTCATGTTATATCTGTAAAAATCCAAATCCACGTTATGGTTAAAGCTTACGTTTATTTTAATCTGCGGAAACACTCTCGGAATCTCATAATAAAATTTTCTAAGCTGCTGTGCTGCCCAGTCAACATATTCAAAACCGTTTATGTAGTCTTCACGTCCGGGCATTTCGCCGTAACCTACACCGCCTTCAGTTATGACAACCGGCTTTTTTATGTTATATGTTTCCATAAAATCAGTTATTACTTTAGCTCCTATTACAGCATTGCTGTAGTCGCCGGCTACGAAAGAGACGCTGTTTGACCATGTTGTCTGTGCTTTACTTCCCTGAAAGTATGGCATTACATATAAACTCATACCAATCCAGTCTGTATACTCATCGCCGGGATAAAAATCTATCAGTCTTAAATCGACTGAACCAACATTATTCGGCGCCCAAACAACCGCAATATTATCCTTTGTGTGGGCATAGTCGGCTACATATCTGAAAAGCTTTATAAAGCTTTCAGGATGAGTAAAATTATCGTTTATATTAAACTCTTTGCCAAATACCAAAAGGCTGTCATTACCGTCTGAGGCTATGTTATCGACAGTATTTTTAATGTAGTTTTCATAGTCTGCAGGTTCAATAACTTCGTCTTTTAATGCACAGTTCCAATTATAAAGTCTGAATTTTCCGCTTCTTTCGGCATATTCAGATATTTCAGCTCTTTCGCATACGTCATTTGTTAAAGTCGAATCAAACCAAAAATATTCAGTGTCTATAGTGTTAGGAATCGAAGAATAAGACACGTCGTGGGGGGTACCATGGTACACCCCACTGCCGGGTTCAAACTTTGCTCCGTAAAAACATCTGTTTTCGGTTTTTGCCTCATAGTATATTCTGAAATCCGGCGTCTCGCAGAGCTTACCCATTCTGCTGACCGTTTCATCCATTATACTCTCGCATTGCACCGGTGTGCAAAAAGGTATAATAAACAGTAAAAACAGTGATATACCGAGAGAGCGTCTAAGAAAGTTTAAAGTTTTTTTCATATTATATATCCTAATAACTAAGTTTATCTTATGCAGTCTGTACGTTTTGGCTGTTATCGCGTATACCGCGGAGATACTCATAGAAGTTTGTATAAGCGGTATTTATGTATGGCGATAGGAAGATGTAGCCAATACCTAATGTGACAGCGGCCAACAAAATCCATCCGATAAAGCTTAGGCTAAGTACAAATAACTTCCACTTATAACCTTTCATCATTTCTTTGCTGGCTCTCAGAGCTTCAAGAGCGGTCATATCATCATTGTCCGCAAGCAGATAAAAAGCCTGTGAGTATCTGTATGACGCTATGATGCCGGGGATAACCAAAAGCAATGACCATAGGAATGTGAATATCCCGATTAAGAGCATAAGCAGGAAAGAACGCATTATTGTATTAAATCCATAAGAAAATCCTGTAAATATGTAGCTGAACTCCGAGTTACCGGTTCTTACAAGGTTCAGGAGATACTTGCTCATACCGTACGTCATACATCCTGATACAAACAGAAGGACAATAGTGCCGATTAATGAGTAGGATGTTACAAATATAAACGTTCCGGCTGATACATTTGAGCCCATACTAATCAAATTCGCAGTCATTTGCGCAGGAAAGTTTACTACAATGCTGACAGCCATAACTACCAGAGTTGCAACAAACAATGCAATTATAGCCTTGCCCCACTTACCGCGAAGCTGATTTAAAGATAAATTTTTAAAATCTTTGCATGTCATAATTCTTACTCCTTTTTATATTATAATATATTTTTTTATTCATTTTTTACAGGATTTTACAAAGAAATTATACCATGATACAGGATATTTATCAAGTTACTTTTTTATTACGCGCGGCGTGTTTTTCAATTCAATAATTGATATAAATTGTATCTAATATTTCTTGTTCAGTGCGTAGTCTTTTTTGCTTATCTATGTATATTTAAAATTATCATGAATATGATTAAGAGATATAATTCAGACAAGCGTGGAGGAGAAGAAATGATTGAGAGAAGCTACAAGGCAAGAAAAATTCCGGAAAAACATCAGTACCGGGCTGTTGTTATCGACGGACATAAAATTATAAAAACAGCAGTTTTTTTAGCGGCTGTCGGAGTTATTGTCGGCGTTATAATAACATCGTTTTCATATACTAAAACAGCTGTTCCGACAGCGTCTCATGTTACGGAATCGCAATCTGCGGAGGTGGCTCAGGAAAATGTAAAGCAGGACAGCGAAGAAAAATCTGAAGAAAGGTCTGATAAAAAAATAAATATAAAGGAGTCATTTGATTCAGTTTTAAAAACTGCCTGTTCATACATATTAGGGTTTGACCCATACAATATTAACGGGGCTTTAGCTGCAGAAATTCATGGAGCCGATATGGTTAACAGTTATGAAATGGTTCAGAAGTCTTCTGAATTTGACGAAAGCAATGTTGTCCCGACAGAGGAACCTCGGCCAACACCGGGAGCAGAATCGTCGGCCGACGGTGAGAATCAGGCGGACATAAAAGCGATAAATGCAGGTCAGAACGCAAACAGCAACTCCAATGAGATTAAAATAGGGAACCAAACTTCATACGGCGTAGATATAAATAAAATGCTGAGCGAACCGCTTGATATTGATATGAGCGTCGACGGTCCGAAAGTTCTGATAGTACATACACATGCGACAGAGGCATATGCTCCTGAAGGAGCTCAAAAGTATAACCGCGAGGAGAGCGACAGGAGCATGGAGAATACTGAGAATGTCGTAGCGGTAGGCAATGAGGTTACTGAAATATTTAACAGCCGCGGCATTGAAACCTTGCATGATACAGCGCTGCATGATTATCCGTCATTTAACGGAGCTTATGCAGACGCACTTTCGTCTATTGAGTGGTATTTGTCTGAGTATCCAAGCATACAGGTTGTTTTTGACCTGCATAGAGATTCAATAGTTTATGATGATGATACAAAGGCAAAAGTGGTTACAAAAATAAATGGTAAAAATGCGGCTCAACTAATGTTTGTTGTAGGCACTAACGAAAAAGGGCTGTATCATCCGGACTGGCGCGAGAATTTGAAATTTGCACTGAAACTGCAGGATAAAATAGACCAGAAATACCCTAACTTAATGAGGCATGTAAACTTAAGGCAGGAAAGGTTTAACGGACACACAACCCACGGAAGCCTTATCATTGAGATGGGGTCAAGCGGAAACAGTTTAGAGGAGGCTAAGTACGGTATGAGCTGTGCCGCTGAATGTATAGCTGACTTCTTAAATGAACTTAAATAATAAATTTAACATAAATGTCACAAACTTTAACGTATTAGTATGCAAATTTTGATACTAATACTCTTGAAAAAGATTCACCTTTCAGATATAATGTACTTTAAAAGAATTTGGACGCGGAGTAAATTATTTCTTAAATGTATTATGCCGAAAGGATGAATTTAATGAGAAAACTATTGGCTGTGTGGGCGGCGAAGCTTGCGTCGGTGGCAGGCAGGATTGTTGGCAAAAAATCATCGTCAACGCCGGGTGTGTGCGCTCTTAAAATTTGCCCCAATTTGATAAGTATTTTAGCCAAGAATGTCACAAAAGGCGTGATTGTTACATGCGGCACGAATGGTAAGACTACTACAAATAACTTGCTGAATACTGCTTTGATAAAAAGCGGATATAAAACAGTTTGCAATAACTTAGGCGCTAATATGGTCGGAGGTATAGCGACAACCTTTGCTCAAGCGTGTAATATATTCGGTAATTTTAAAGCTGACTATGCAGTGCTTGAGGTGGATGAAGCTTCTGCAAGGCGAGTGTTTAAACACATCAAACCTGATTATATGCTTATAACAAATCTTTTCCGTGACCAGCTTGACAGGTATGGAGAAATTGATATAACAGTTGATTTGCTTAATGAAGCTATTGATATGGCAGGAGATGTTAAGCTGATATTGAATGGCGACGACCCGCTGACCGCTCAGTTTGGCGAAGGCAGAGACGCTCGTTATTTTGGTATCTCGGAACAGGTGCTTCCACAGACCGACGAAACTAAGGAGGGGCGGTTCTGCGCAAAATGCGGACAGGAACAGGAGTATAATTATTTTCATTACAGCCAGCTGGGCGACTACTATTGTCCTCACTGCGGAAATAAGAGACCTGAGATTAATTATCCGGCAACCAATGTGGACTTGTCGTCGTCTATGAAGTTTTCTGTAGGTAATAATCAAATAGATGTGAATTACCGTGGATTTTATAATATATATAATATTTTGGCAGTATACTCAGCTCTTGATGTTATGGGTGTTAAGACCGAGAATTTTAACAGTATACTTAGTGATTATAAGCCTCAGATAGGACGTATGGAGCTGATAGAACTGGGCGGAAAGCCTTGTATATTAAATTTGGCCAAAAATCCGGCCGGGTTTAACCAAGCTATTCAGACCGTGCTTTTGGATAAGAGAAAAAAGGATGTTATCGTGGCTATAAACGACCTTGCAAATGATGGAAGGGATGTATCATGGCTTTGGGATGTTGACTTTGATAAATTGGGAGAAGCTAATTTATGCAGTCTAATAACTACGGGAATAAGGCTTTACGACATTTCTCTCAGGTTTAAATATGCTGATATAAAGGTTGATATGATTACCTCTGATATGAAATCGGCGCTTAAAAAATGCGTGGACAATCCTGATTCAGAAGTATGTTATGTTCTCGTAAACTATACAGCGTTATATCCTACCCAAAATACAATGTTGGGTCTTAAAAAAGAATTGGGCAGCAGCGAGCTTGTTCCGGTCAGTGCAGGAGGTAGCAGCAATGGGAAATAATTATGAGATAAACATCGTTCATTTGTATCCTGATCTGCTTAATCTCTACGGGGACAGAGGAAATATAGCCTGTATGGAAAAAAGGCTGAAGTGGCGCGGAATTGACGCTAAAGTTCATATGTGTACAAATCAGGACAGCAGCATTGATCTTAAAGCAGCTGATATTATATTTGTAGGCGGCGGTTCAGACCGTGAACAGGAGATAGTTTGCAGCTTGCTTCTCGAAAAAAAGGAAGAATTAAAAGCATATGCGGAAAACGGCGGCGTTTTGGTAGCTGTTTGCGGTGGTTATCAGTTATTGGGCAAATATTATAAAACGGCCAATACTAAAATAGAAGGATTGGGAATTTTGGATATATATACCGATGCGGGAGATACCAGGCTGATTAGTAATGTGGTTTTAGAGTGCGAAAAGTTTGACCAGCCTATAGTAGGGTTTGAAAACCATGCAGGAAGAACATATATTGGTGAAAACCACACTCCGTTGGGGAAGGTTAAATTCGGAAATGGAAATACCGGAGACAGCGGTTATGAGGGCGTAATATATAAAAATGTTATTGCCACTTATCTTCACGGACCTTTGCTTCCTAAAAATCCTCAGCTATGCGATTATATTTTAGAATGTGCATTAAAGCGAAAATATGACGATTTTGATGGACTTAAGCCCCTGGATGACGAACTTGAAAACAAGGCGAATAAATATATAGCCGATAAATATGTGCGTTGATACTGTATAAATTTGTCTTGATAGGCAAAAAATATTTTTAACTAATGGTAATAGAAAATTAATATTCACTTAACATTTATTTGGAATATTTTTGATAAAATAACATGGTTAATATGGAGCAGTGTATAATGTTGGATATTAATACCCGGGAAAAGTGGGTTTGAATGCCTGAGGTCCGGCCTATTACATACAGGGGGAAAACGAATGGATTTTTTTAAAAAGTTGTTTTCCAAAAAAAACAATGACAAAGATAATATAGAACAGGATTTCTTAAATGACGCTTATAACAGTCTTGGAGAAGAGCATCTTAATCCGGAAAGAATTTTAGATGAAAACAGCGTAAGTTATAAGACCGATTCTGAAAATGAGATTGCCGAAGGTGAGCCTGTCGGCACTTTTGGCGTTCATGAAAGAGAGTATGAAAACGATCGCGCAGAAAACGATGAAAACAAATTTTTGAAAGAAGCTTCAGAGCATGAGAATATCGGTTTTGAACAGGATAATTTTGAAAACAGCGGAGATAGATATGACGAAGATAAAAGTTTAGATTTAAAAACGGATTATGAAGATATTGAAGACAGCGGAGAAAATTCAGATTTTGATGAATATATAAACGAAGATGAAGATATAAGCGAAATTGAAGAGTTTGACCCTGAATCGGCATATGATAACCTAGGCGGCGATACCGGGGAAATGGATACTGAAGCTATCAGCGCTGCGGCTGATATGGCACAGAATCTATCTACAGACGAATTGTCTGACAGGAGAGCGGAATACGGACGAGATTTTATACCCTCTGATAATTATATTTCAGAGGAAGCACAGGAAGAAACTTTTTCTGTATCTGACGAAGCCGGGAATAACGGTTCAGATATTAATAGTTTGTCTGATACGAGGGAACTTGAACAAACAATTCCAATAAACAGTGAGATAGATAAAGAAGAGATTTACTCCGCATATGCTCCGAAGAATATGCGTCCTAAGGTAACGCAGACATCGTATTTTGATTTGGATAATTTGGATGATGAACCGGAAGAAAATTTGTCTGATAAAGGTTTTAGAGCTTTCTGCAAGAGACGTAAAAAATGGCTTATAGGCGCCGGTGTAGCTGCGGCTGTAGTTTTAGTTATTGTCGGAACTGTTTTCTTCTTTTGGAATCGTATGGACCCTCTCATGGGATATACTCAAACGTATGTAGCTAAGGGCAACGTTATTAAAACTATGGCGGCAGGAGGAAATGTTGAGCCTAACGCCAGATATGATATAACTTCCTTAGTCAGCGGAACTATCATCGAGACTCCTCTTAACGCAGGGGAGCAGGTTCGTGCCGGTGAACTGGTTTATAAAATAGATGATACAAACGCACAGCTGGCAGTTCAAATGGCTGAAAATGATGTTAAGCGTGCTAAGGTGGACGATTCAGATTCAGGTTCGTCACAGCAGCTTAGAATTTATGCTAACGCGTCAGGAACTATAAGCGATTTGAATATTTCAGCCGGAAGCAGTATAACAGGCGGTAAGATTGCAACTATCACGCAGGCAAACGGAACAGAATTTGCCTTGATACCGAATGTTACAGGAACAGTTCAGTCAGTAAATGTTAGGAACGGTTCAACTGTTGAGTCGGGTCAAGTGGTTGCGACTTTAAAAAGTGACGGCAGCGGCTCTTCAAAAGAGGGGCGTGAGCTGGATATAGCGTCTTGCGAACTTGCTTTAGAGCAGGCAAACAAGGAACTTGAAAAATATAAAATAGCTGCTCCTATCGACGGCACAATATTGGTTAAGAATGCGAAAATAGGAGACAACGTGAACGCTAATCAGACTGATAAGCCGTTAATGGTAATTGCTGATATGAGTAAAATGAAGTTTAATATTGAAGTGGATGAGCTTGAAATCTGGAATATTGAACTTGGTCAAACAGTTGTTATAACAGCGAATGCTTTGCCGGGTCAGACTTTCAGCGGTGAGATTACGAATATTGCCGGCGAAGGTGAGAAAAAGGGCGACGGCGTTACCACTTATGCAGTTGAAATTACAATTTCAGACCCAGGAAAAATCAAGTCCGGTATGAACGTTGACGCCAAAATAATAATTAATTCAGCAATAAATGTTTTGTCTGTTCCTGAACGCACATTATATGAGTCTGACGGAACAAACGCATTGGTTATTACAAACTCTAACAGTGCTGAAGAAGACGCTGTGATGAATCCGGCGGAATATCCGAATATAAATGTTCCTGAAGGATATAAGCTTGTTAAGGTTCAGTATGGCGTGAGCGACGGCACTAATGTTGAGATTATTTCCGGTCTGTCTGTTGGAGATACAGTCCTTTACAAAGCAGAAGACGGTGAAAATGTTAAGCCTGCGGATAGTGTTAATTCAGGTAAAGATTCCGGGAATAAAGAAGCAGAAAATTCATCTAACAATTCAGAAAATTCTTCAAAAACTGATAAATCACAAAGTGGTGACGCAGACTCAATTGATGAAGAGTTTACAACTGAAAGCGATAATGGTGAAAATGTCAAATCAACCGGAAAATTAGCGACCCAGGAAGATCTTACCGATTTAGAGTAAAAGTTTTTAGGGGAAATGCGTAAATGAGCAATAATGAGAAAGAAAAATTAAATGATAAAAAAAGCGGAATATTTAAGAGTGCGTTTAAAAACGCACTCTTTGAAATAAAGCTGAATAAAATCCAGGCGCTTATATCGGCGGCAGGCTTTCTTATTGCGGCCGCTTCTATGATAGCTGTTATAATAGCGACGCATTCTATGATAATTTCCGAAGGATATAGGACTAATCCTTTAGGAGCTAATACTATTACTCTTACAGTAAATGAAGAAAAATCTAAAGTAAAAATAGACGGCTTAAGAAGCTCTATTTTGGAATATGATGATTTTATAGACGTTGTGCCAACTGAGACGGTTTCTAATATTGAAATGTTTGGTAACTTGAGTACAAGTTCATATTATAATGTGCTTGCAACAGACTATTCGTTTTTTAATCATTCGGCTTTGACTATTGATAAAGGCCGTTTTTTCTCGACAGCAGATGTAACGGCAAGAACTCATGTTGCAGTTATCGGCAGTGATATTGCTAAAAGTTTGTATGGTGATTCCGACCCTATAGGACAGGACTTAAAAATAAATAATCAGATTTTTAGCGTTGTGGGTATATTCGACAGCGAAAGCAAATCGTCGCTGAATGAAACCGTAATTATACCATACAAAAGCGCCAGGCTTATTTTAAATTCAACTGACGTTGGAACCTATACTTTTGTGTGTAAGGATGGGTTTGAATCAGATAGGGCGGTTAATCAAGCGGAAAGCTATATGGGTAAGGTTTTCTCGGATAATTCTAAATACTCGATAAAATCAAATTATAACAGCGGTATGGTTAGCGTAATTCGGCTTATTGTTCTTATAGTTTTTCTTATTATACTAATTATAAGCTGCTTCAGTTTGGCCATGTTTGCCGCTTATCCTTCAAGAACCATAAAAACTGATTTAGATCAAACAAACAAAAAGAATGGTTCAGCATATGTTTTTCTTAAATTAGAGTATATTTGTCTTTTGATTTCTATTGCAGGAACATTAGTTGGTTTGGCGGCAGGAATCGGAGCCGGCTGCCTATATTGTCTCTTAACCGGTAATCCTCTGTATTTTAACGGCGGACTTTTATTTATGACTGTTTTTTTGTTCTTGCTCTCTTTAGTATTTGGTCTTTTGTCAGGTTTGGTTCCGGGGATATTAGCGTCCAGAAAGTTTAAACGCGGCAAAATAAAATAATATTTATAATATTACTTTAATATAACTATTAATAGTTATATTAAAATTTGTTTTTACATAATTATAAGTAAATTTTATAACACTTTATTATCGTAAATTAATTTATCTTAGTAATTAAATTTAATTTGTTATATTTTGTTAGTATTCTATATTTTTAGTAAATTAATGAGGCAAATTATTGTGTAAATATATTTGCTTTTTTTTGTAAGCTGTGTTATTATGTTATTTATATAATTGGAATAATCTGGAAATGAAGGTGTTGTTAGGTGATAGAATTATGACTGACACAGCCAGAAAACTAGAATACGATAACATATCAGGTCAGCAGAATGAAGTGAAAAAGAAACTTAATATTATTAAAAAAATTCCCAAAATTGAGCTAGTGTGGCGCGTAGTATGGTGCGTTGTTTTTATGGTCATATTTAGTTTTTTTGCTTTTGGCTTAATTCGATTAATATTTGGGGACTCGGCGCATGGATTAGAGTGGATTGTTGCAGTTGAGACAGCTGTGATTGTATTTTCCGTCTGTCTTTTTAGCTTTGCAATACGGATTTTTAAAGAATTAAAAAATGTTGTCGATGAGGATACGGAAATCATGACAAATGTTGTCGGGGGAACTATGGTAACATACTTCGACGATAGTTTTACAATAATAAATGCTACTCCTGTCTTTTACAGCATACTGGGTTATGAAAAAAATGATATAAAAAGAAAATATCGATGTGAATTTTTTCGTCTGCTGGTGGGAGACGACTCTAGGCGGGAGTTTGGAAGACAAAAGCGCATGCTTCGCGAAACGGGTTTTTCAGAGGCTCAGTATAAAATTCTCAGAGGTGATGGAAGCCGTATTTGGGTTTCCAGCAGAAGTCATTTAAAGAAAAATGATAAGCTGGAAACTGTTGTATATACTGTTTTATTCGATATAAGCCGTGAAAAAAATATGCAGGAGAAACTGCAGCTGGCAGAGGCAAGAAACAAAATCGTATTGGAGAATATCAACAGCGGTATTTTTGAATGGGATATGATAAAAAATACGTTTGAGGCTTCCGACCAGTTTTCACGCAGATTTATGGTTGATGAAAATTTTAAAATTGAAAAAACTATTTTGAAAAAGTTTGTGCATCCTGATGATATATCCGTGCTTTATGATAATTTAAAACTCCTAAGAGAGGGAATAGAAGATAACCTTGAAATATTGCTGAAATTAAAGGATTTTCAGGGGATTTACAGTCATAACAGGTTAGTTTTAAGTTCGGTGCGTGATAATAATAATGTCCCTGTAAAAGCGGTAGGAATAGTTATTGATGTGGAAGAACAGTTTCAGAAAGAAATGGAGCTTAAAAATAAAGCTTCCAGAGATTCGCTCACAGGGCTTTATAACAAAGGGATTACTCAGCAGCTTATAGAAAACACTATACTAGACCGCGGAACACAAAATCATGCTCTGATTTTATTTGATATCGATGATTTTAAATCAGTAAACGATACGTTCGGTCATGGTATCGGAGACGAAGCTATCAGAATAGTTGCTGGTTTGTTTAAAGACATTTTTTATGATGATTGTATTGTCGGTAGGATAGGCGGAGACGAGTTCATGGTATTTTGCAGAAATATTGATGAGCGCGGCGTCAAGGTGGAACAGCTTCTTAATAAAATCATGGAGCGGGATACATTTGTAAAGTCCGGCGATAAATTAAGAAATTTAACTTTAAGTGTTGGTATTGCCCTTTATGTCAGTGACGCGAGAACTTATACTGAATTATATAAAAAAGCCGATATTGCACTCTATAAGGCAAAACAAAATGGTAAGAACAGATACATATTCTTTAAAGATATAGATGAAGATTAATAAAAATGGGGCTGAAAGATGATGTGCTCACCAAAGTCAGACTAAAAATCTAACGATGGGAGGGCGCGTCAATACTCAGCCCTTTTGTTTTCAAATAAAAAAGACACCGCAATCAGCAGTGTCTAATTTTTTACTTTTCAAGACCATAACGTTTTCTGAACTTATCAACTCTGCCGCCTGTATCAACAAGCTTTTGCTTTCCTGTGTAGAAAGGATGACAAGCAGAACAAATTTCTATACGGATGTCCTCTTTTGTGGAACCGGTTTCAATAACGTTACCGCAAGCACATTTGATCTGTGTTTGCTTGTAATCAGGATGAATTCCTTCCTTCATCGTGTTTCACCTCTTTCAATATATAACTCAATTATTTATCCATTTAATTAGCAACGTCGTCTATTATAGCACAACGGAAATCAAAATGCAACACTTTTTTCAAAAAATGTAAATATATTTTTTGTTAGTCTCCAAGACACATATCAATAGCTCTTGCAGTTTTTATCCAGTAACCGCTCTCTTCTACAGCTTTGTTTTTTCCGATTACGTTTTCAAGAGAGTCATAACCAAGCTTAGTTCCGTCTAAAACTACCATATTGCCGAATTTGCCTTCCATCAACAGCTTAACCGCGTATGAACCGTAACGGGTTGACAAGATTCTGTCGTTAGATGTTGGTGAACCTCCGCGCTGAGTATGTCCAAGAATAGTAGCGCGGCACTCGAGACCGGCTAAATGTTCAAGCTGCCCGGCGATTACTTCTCCAACCCCGCCGAGACGTATTGGGTCTGGACTGTTATCAATAACTTTGGATATAACTACGTCTCCTCCAATAGGCTTAGCTCCTTCTGCAACAACAACAATAGCAAAATTCTTGCCTCTGGCTCTGTTTTCTTTAATAGCGTCTGCAACTTTATTAATATCGTATGGTATTTCTGGTATCAAAGCCGCGTCAGCTCCTCCGGCTATAGCTGATGCTATAGCAATAAACCCGGCATATCTGCCCATTACTTCCACAACGATGGTTCTGCTGTGTGATTCGGCGGTTGTTCTTAATTTATCAATAGATTCAGTTGCGGTTGCAACGGCGGTATCAAAACCAAAAGTGGTATCTGTCGAAGCTAGGTCGTTGTCTATTGTTTTTGGAACGCCTATAACTTTAACTCCTTTGCGCGCAAAATCACGGCCGGACGTAAGAGTTCCGTCTCCGCCGATAACAATAAGAGCGTCAATACCGGCTTTCTTTAGGTTGTTGACTCCAACATCCGAAACATCGCCGCGCTGTTCTTGTCCGTGTTCGTCAATATATGAATAGTCAAACAGATTATCTTTGTTTGAGCTGTAAAGCATTGTGCCACCTTTAGAGATAATTCCTGAAACATCATGAAGAGTAAGGGGAACAAACTCGTCTTCACCGAGATAAAGCCCGCGGTAACCATGTTTTATTCCAACAACTTCAAGACCGTATTTGAGGATAGCCGTCTTAACAACTGCTCTGATTACAGCATTAAGCCCAGGACAGTCGCCTCCGCCGGTCATAACACCGATTCTTTTGATTTCGCTCATAATTAGCCCTCCTGTATTTATGTATTAAGGCAAAATTCCGTATAGATATTATTTCCTATCTTATATTCTATTATGTTTAAGTAAATATGTGCAAAAATTAATTTCAGAGTTCTTATGCTTTTAAAATAAAGCCGAAAAAACACTATAATTCTGCCTGGTGCTAAATTGCACCACGTAATCTATTTTAACTTATATAAAAGCAAAAAGCAAGGAGAAAAACCGAGTGGTGTCTAATTTTGTATACTGTAACAAAAACATATTTAAACTGCGGTGACTTTTTCATAAAATCACATACTGAAATATGGAATAAATTTTTATTTTAACTGTTTATTTACATTGTGTGGCGTTTTTATTACTTTTTTTGGAAAATAAATAAAAAAACTGTAAAAAAGATTTAATTTAATGTTGCGTATTTTGAAATGTTGAGTTATAATACAAAGTGCGGGAAGAGGGACCCGTGAACCCGAATGTTTCGGTATTTGGGGCTTGTTCGAAAAAGAATTATTTTATATATAGGAGGATTAATTATGGATAAACAACAAGTTTTAACAAAAATGACAGATGCTGGTCTTGTAGCGGTTGTTCGTGCATCTAATGCTGAAGACGCTATAAGAATCACAGACGCATGCCTGGAGGGCGGCTGCCCTTCAATAGAATTAACATTTACTGTTCCGGGTGCCGCTAAGGTTATTGAGGCTCTTGCTTCAAAATACACAAACGGCGAGATGCTTTTGGGCGCAGGAACCGTTTTGGATTCAGAGACAGCAAGACAGGCTATTCTTTCAGGAGCTAATTTCATAGTAAGCCCCGGTTTCAACAAGGGCGCTGCAGAGTTATGCGGACGTTATCAGATTCCTTACATGCCTGGATGTATGACAATCACAGAAATCTTGACGGCTATGGAAGCTGGATGTGATATTTGTAAAGTATTCCCCGGAGACATTGTTGGAGCTAACTTTATTAAGGATGTTAAGGGTCCTTTGCCGCACGCTAAACTTATGCCTACAGGCGGAGTGGACGTATCAAACGTTGATAAGTGGATAAAGGCCGGCGCAGTTGCAGTTGGAGCAGGTTCATCTCTTACAAAGGGAGCTAAGACAGGCGACTATGCTGATATTACTGCTACAGCTAAAGAGTTTATAGCAAAGATTAAAGAAGCGCGCGCTGCACTTTAAGTTTTTGAAGAGATAATTTGAAAAGATAATTAGTACATATTTGAAATTAAATTATACAAATAAAGGAGAAAATTATAATGGCTAAAGTTGTTACAATGGGCGAGATTATGCTCAGATTATCTACACCTGGTAATGAGAAGTTTATTCAGGCTGATGAGTTTGACGTATGTTATGGAGGCGGCGAGGCAAACGTTGCAGTTTCACTTGCTAATTACGGACATGACGCTGAGTTTGTTACTAAGGTTCCTGATAACCCAATCGGAGAATGTGCGGTTGCTGCACTTCGCAAGATGAATGTTAAAACAGATAACATTGCAAAAGGCGGAGAGAGACTGGGTATTTATTTCTTAGAGTCAGGCGCTTCTATGAGAGCGTCAAATGTAGTATATGACCGTGCTCATTCTTCAATTTCTACAGCTGAAGCTGCTGATTTTGATTTTGACAAGATTTTTGACGGCGCTGATTGGTTCCACTTTACAGGAATCACTCCTGCTGTTTCAGACGCTGCTGCAGAACTGACTGAGGAAGCTTTGAAAGCTGCAAAGGCAAAGGGCGTTAAGGTTTCTGTTGACCTGAACTTCCGTAAAAAGCTTTGGTCAAGTGAGAAGGCTCAGAAAGTTATGTCAAATCTCATGCAGTATGTTGACGTTTGTATCGGAAACGAAGAAGACGCTGAAAAGGTTCTCGGATTTAAGCCGGGCGCTACTGACGTTACATCAGGAGACCTTGAACTTGCCGGTTATGAGGACATATTTAAGCAGATGGTTGAGAAGTTCAACTTTGAGTACGTTATCAGCTCATTGCGCGTAAGTCATTCAGCATCAGACAACGGCTGGTCAGCTTGTATCTATTCAAGAGATACGAAAGAGTTCTATCATTCAAAAGAGTACAGAGTACATCCTATTGTTGACCGTGTGGGCGGCGGAGATTCATTTGCCGGCGGTACAATCTGCGGATTTGTTGACGGTAAGAACTTTAAAGACGCACTTGAATTTGGTGTTGCTGCATCAGCGCTTAAGCACACAATTCCCGGAGACTTCAACTTGGTTTCACGTGCTGACGTTGAAAATCTTGTTGGCGGCGACGGAAGCGGCCGTGTTCAGAGATAATTAATAATTATAAAAATTGCCTGCACCGTTTGGTGCAGGCTTTTTTGTTAATTAAATATAAATGGCAAATTTGTATTGCCCAATAAATATAAGACTGTTGAATTTTTGGAATTATATTAACATACTATAGGACAGTCCTCAATATTATTGATTAATTCAGAAGTTATGCTGTTTATTACATCGAAATTCATAGCGTTAATATATATTGATTCAAGTTCATCGTGCAGAGTATGTATGTTGCTTAGGAAACAGCGTGCCTGGCTGTTTAATTTATCATACCTGTTTTGGATGGCGGACAGCCTTGCCGAGTTTTCTTCATCCGTTCCGGGCTTAACTGCAGTCTGATACAGGTCAACTATTTCGTCGCTTGTGCGTGACGGGAACAGTTCGTGCGGTGAAGTCGAATCAAAGATACACACGTCCAAATCACGTATTATTACCATATCCAAACTATCGGGGTCAAAGCTGCAGTGATATACTTCTGTTTTATAGCCGTTATTTTTGGCAAGGTTAGCAATTTTTTTCATTATTGTGGATTTTCCTGTTCCGGGACGTCCTTTAATAAAATACCGTTTTGAGAGGTCAGAGGTCAAATTCTCGATATAATTTACTGACCCGTTTGGGGTTAAGGCGCCGAAGAAACGGTCTATTATTTTGCCGTTGTCATTTGATTTTTCGCTGTCAACTATTTTATTGCATAACTCAATTGCAGCACTGTCTAAACTGTTATAATCTATATTGTCAAGATATATTTTCTCCCAATCGTCGTGGACTGTTTTGGCTTTTGAAAGATTTGAATATATTCCATTATATAATTTTGAAATTTGCTGTTTTATATCCAGTATTTCGGACTTATGCTGTTTAAGTTTGTTTCTGTCCCATGCTTTTCCGAGATTTATGTATTCTTCAACTGCTCCCGGAGCTTTGGGTTCAATAACGTGAGGTGAGGTTCCGTCAACCACAGCTGTTTTCCGGTTGTTGATAATGATACCGTCCAGAGAATTTGAATCAGAACTGCAATATATATGGTCGATATTTTCTCCCTGGCTCAGAAAATAGTCTCCGATTTTTTTCATCATTGTGGATTTTCCTGTTCCGGGCCCTCCTTTTAAAATATAAATGTTTTCAAGTCCGTCAAGGTTTTGTTCAAAGAAACTTACAAAACCTACTGATGAGTTAGCGCATGTAAAGTATTTATAAATTCTTTTGGTCATATTATCACTCTCCATTATTAATTTACTATATTAACAACTATACATTATATGTCAAGAATAATTGTTTGATGTTATAAACTAACTATATTCTACAAAATTTATTAAAATGAGATTTATTTAGGTATTTATTTATGCAGGATTATCTTTACAATTAGAGACGTGCCTGGGCTTTCAATGATGTAAATATTATATAAAAAATGCGGTTTTGCAAGCATCGGAGGGCAGATGAAATCTGCCGCGTAAGGCGCGCAGCCGCGGAAAAATTTATTAGTAAAAAGGATAATGACAAACTTTTTTAAGTATGTTCACGCTCCGCGTGATATGGCAGCTCACCTAACGAGGCGTGTTAAACACGCCCTTACGATGTTCACTAAAAAACACGACTTTTTGGAATATTTATTCTAAAAAAATTTTATAGATAAAGCAGTTTTGCAAGCATCGGAGGGCAGATGAAATCTGCCGCGTAAGGCGCGCAGCCACGACTAAGTTTATTGGTAAAAAGGATTATGACAAACTTTTTTAAGTATGTTCACGCTCTGCGTGATATGGCGGCTCACCTAACGAGGCGTGTTAAACACGCCCTCCCGATGTTCACTAAAAAACACTGTATTTGAAATAATAATTTAAAAATATATTAATGCAGTTTAGCAAGCATTGGAGATACACACCCACTTTCAGTGGGGGCACAGTCATACTTTCAGATGTTCGCTATATGTGATTTTAATATTTATGTTCAGTTTTTTCAACCTATCAAATTTTTATTCACTGCATAGAAGATATACATATAAAAATTTCATTTATAAAATTAAGTGCTATGTTTAAGATAGCGGATTGTTAATATATTTGTTATAAAGCTAATGTATATTTATTGCAAAAGTCAATGGTTTTTCACCTTAAAGAGTAAATTTAAATTTACTCTTGAAAAATATGTATGTTTATATTATAATTAAACAGTATAATGTGAAAATAGCGGATTTGTGCAAAACCGTTGAATTTGGTTTTTAACATTTTTGTTTAATATGATAGAGAGAGGTTGATTTAGGTGCAAAATCAGGAAAAAACAATGGAAAAAATAGTAGCGCTCTGTAAAGGAAGAGGATTTGTTTATCCCGGTTCTGAGATTTATGGGGGATTAGCCAATTCCTGGGATTATGGTCCGCTCGGAGTTGAATTTAAAAACAACGTTAAGAGAGCGTGGTGGAAAAAGTTTATTCAGGAGAGCCCTTATAATGTTGGACTTGACGCGGCTATACTTATGAACCCGAAAGTTTGGGTGGCTTCAGGTCATGTGGGCGGATTCTCTGACCCTCTCATGGACTGCAAGGATTGTAAGGCAAGGTTCAGAGCTGATAAACTGATAGAGGACGCAACCGGAGAGATAGCCGACGGTTGGTCTGATGAAAAGATGATAGAGTTTATAAATGAAAAAAATATCCCTTGTCCCGAGTGCGGAAAGCATAATTTTACTGATATCAGAAAGTTTAATCTTATGTTTAAAACTTTCCAGGGTGTAACAGAGGATAGTTCCAGTGAAATATATCTAAGACCGGAGACGGCTCAGGGCATTTTTGTGAACTTTAAGAGCGTTCAGAGAACATCCCGCAAGAAGCTGCCGTTTGGTATAGGACAAATCGGCAAATCATTCAGAAACGAGATTACACCTGGAAATTTTATTTTCAGAATCAGAGAATTTGAACAGATGGAATTAGAATTTTTCTGTAAACCGGGCACCGATTTGGAATGGTTTAAATATTGGAAAGACTACTGTGAAAACTTCCTTTTATCATTAGGGATTAAAAAGGAAAATATGCGTTTAAGAGACCATGACCCCGAGGAGCTGTCACATTATTCAAACGCAACTACTGATATAGAATATCTTTTCCCGTTTGGCTGGGGAGAGCTTTGGGGAATCGCTGACAGAACCGATTTTGACCTAAAGAAGCACAGCGAGTTCAGCGGTGAGAAAATGGAGTATACCGACCCTGAAAGCGGCGAGAAGTATATCCCTTACTGTATTGAACCGTCTCTTGGAGCGGATAGAGTAGCTTTGGCGTTTTTAGTTGACGCTTATGACGAAGAGGTTGTCGATCCTGAAAAGAATGACACGAGAGTTGTTATGCACTTCCACCCGGCGCTCGCGCCGATAAAGGCAGCAGTGCTTCCGCTTTCGAAAAAGCTTTCCGAGGAAGCTGTAAAAGTCTATGAGAAGCTGGCGTCTGAGTTTATGTGCGAGTATGATGAATCAGGCTCAATAGGAAAGAGATACCGCCGCCAGGATGAAATCGGCACGCCTTTCTGTATAACTTATGATTTCGATTCAAGAGATGATGACAGCGTGACGGTGCGCCATCGTGATTCGATGGAACAGGAAAGAGTTAAAATAGAAGATTTGACGGATTATATCAGAGAGAGAATTGCATTTTAATAAATCATAGATTGGGTGCTTATAAATGCTTTTTAAAAAAAGTTTGCAGGATGAGCTTTTAAAGTTTATAAAAAAAGACAGGGTTCGGGCGCATATGCCGGGTCATAACGGCGGAGCAGGGTTGAGCTCCGGCTTTAAGCGCAATGCGTTTAAACTTGATGTTACGGAGTTTGATGAAACGGATAATCTGCAAAATCCAAACGGTATAATTTTAAAAAGCGAGGAGCGTGCCGCCAAAGCTTTTGGAGCCAAAAAAAGTTTCTTTTTGGTAAACGGTTCAACAGTGGGAATTGAAGCCGCTGTATTGACAGCGGTAAGAAACGGGGACAAGCTGATAGTGGACAGAACTTGTCACAAGGCGGTTATTTCAGGAATGATACTTGCCGGTGCAGAACCTATTTTTATTGAACCCGAGTATATTGAAAGGTTTGGAATATATGGAGCTATGTCTCCAATCACGGTTATGGACGCGCTCAGAAATAATCCCGACGCTGTAGGCGTAGTTTTGACATCTCCGAATTATTACGGCATTTGTTCTGATATTAAACGTTTGGCAAAAAACATACATTCCTCAGACAAATTTTTGATTGTTGACGAAGCTCATGGCGCACATTTTGCTTTTAGCGATGAGCTGCCAAAACCGGCTCTTGAATCGGGAGCTGATTTGGTTATTCACAGCGCACACAAGACTTTGCCGGCGCTTGGGCAGACCGCGCTCATTCATGTGGGAAACACGGAGTTAGTAGATGTTTTAAGGCTGAGAAGAAATATAAATTTACTGCAAACTTCAAGCCCGTCATATATTTTGCTTGCCAGTATTGATGAAGCTGTTTCAAAAATGTCAAATGAATATGGAAAGCAGCTGAATCGGGTAATAGAGACAGTAACAGCAATAAAATCTAAAATTGGAGTTTTGGATAAGGTTTCGTGCATGACGAGAGGAAACTTAGATAATGATTATGATATAACTAAGCTGGCAGTTGACTTTTCAAAACTGGGAATAACCGGATACGGCGCTGCCGAACTGCTGAAAAAGGATTATGGAATCTATCCTGAAATGGCCGATGAGAGAAATGTTCTTTTATATATAACGGCTAGCACAACGAAAAAAGATTTGGAGCTTATTGACAGGGCTATAACCGATATATCTAAGTCTGAGTATAGGCCTCAGGTGATTAAAAAACCAAAACCTATGCCGCATACGAGATTTGAAATGCCTATGAAAGAAGCTTTTTTCTCGGACAGCGTTATGATTTCGGCCGAATCGGCTATTGGAAAGATTTGTGCAGAAATTGTTAATTCCTGTCCTCCATGCTGCCCCATAGTTTTGCCGGGTCAAATAATTGACAACAGCGTTGTGGAATATCTCAAGGAATATACGGATATTGAAAAAATAGCCGTTGTGTCAAACAGTATAAACTCCAAAACAGGTCAAATTGAGGAGGAAGGTTAATTTCGTGAGCCATTTTAGCGGAATATACGGACATGAAAGTGTAAAAAAGCTTCTGGAAACGGCTGTTAAGACAGGACGAATAAGTCACGCATATATTTTCTGCGGCCCTTTAGGGGTCGGCAGATATACCACTGCAAGGGCGTTTGCCGCAGATGCGGTTAAGACTGACCTGAAACAGCATCCTGATATTATAACGGTTACAAACAGTCTTTATGGAGTTGAGAGTAAATCCGATTCTATATTAGTGGATACTGTGAGCGAAATGAGGAAAGATATATTTATAAAGCCATACAGTGCTGAGCGTAAGATTTATATAGTTCCAAAAGCGGACACTATGAACGCAGCGTCCCAAAATAAGCTTTTGAAAGTGTTTGAGGAACCGCCCGGATATTGCACTATAATTATGATAGCGGAAAATTTAAATAAATTTTTGCCGACTATTTTATCAAGGGCGTCGGTTGTAAAATTTTCAGCATTGCCAAACAAGACTGTATCTGACTTTTTGATTGACAAGTATAAACTTTCTGATGAAGAAGCGGCCGCAAAAGCTGTTATGAGCAATGGCAGTATAGGAAGGGCGGCTGAGTTGATTGACAGCCCTCGTCCGGCAATGCTTAGAAAAGAGACGATAGATGGTTTTATGGGACTTTTGGGCAGTGAGAACAGAAATATTTATAATTTCGCAAAATTTTTAAAGTCTGAAAAAGATGATTTAAGTTTTATATTTTCAGTTTTAAAGAGCTTTTTTGAAGATTTTGTTCATTTAAAGTTTGGGCTTGCGGATGAAATGGTAAATGTTGATAAAACCGCGGAGATGCGTAAACTGGCTAATGTTGCTACCAAACGTGCCGCGGTACAGTTTTTGGATATAACCTTAAAATACGAAAGAATTGCTGCGGCTAATACAAATCTTAGGATTTCAATGTTTTGTTTAGCCTGTGAATATTGGGAGGAAATACATGGCAGAGATTATAGGAGTACGATTTAACAGTGCAGGAAAGGCGTATTATTTTGACCCGGACGGGCAAAACCTTTCTATGGGCACAATGGTAGTCGTAGAGACCTCTCATGGTGTAGAGATGGGAAAGGTTTCTATCCCAAACCGTGAGGTTAGTGAAAAAGATTTAAAAGCGCCTCTAAAAAAAATAATAAGAGTTGCGACCGATGATGATATAAAGCAGCTGAATGAAAATCAAGTTAAAGAAAAAGAAGCGTTTAAAACGGCGAGTGAACTTATTATTAAGCATAAACTAGAGATGAAGCTTATAGATGTCGAATATACGTTTGACAGAAGCAAAATTCTGTTTTACTTTACCGCTGACGGAAGAGTTGACTTTAGAGACCTTGTTAAGTCATTGGCGAGTGTGTTCAGAACAAGGATAGAACTGCGCCAAATCGGAGTTCGTGATGAGGCGAGACAGCTCGGAAGCATTGGAATATGCGGCAGATTTTTGTGCTGCAGTACTTTTCTTGACGACTTTCGTCCGGTTTCAATAAAGATGGCTAAAGAACAAGGGCTATCGCTTAATCCTACAAAGATTTCAGGAGTGTGCGGCAGACTTATGTGCTGCCTGCAGTATGAAGAGGCGGCTTATGATGACGCGCTGAAAACTATGCCTGAAAGAGGGGCAACTGTTGAAACTTTGGACGGTACCGGAACCGTGGTGGACACAGCAACGCTTAAGCAGCAGATAAGAGTAAAGTTAGACGGAACCGAAGGTCATAAAACCGAGGTATACAATGTTGGAGAATTCAATATTGTAGGACATGAGCCTTCTGTGTCACTGGACGAATTGAAGTCTAAAAAAGAGCAGGAAGTTTTAGAAAAAGCTCAAAGACTGCTTGAGGACAGCGAGAGAATAAACTCAATTTTTGCAAATGAAGATACTGAGTTTGAGAAGGAAACAGAGCGTGAGAACAAAGAAAATCAGAACAAAAACAAAAATAACAGAAGAAGACGGCGCCCTGCAGGAAAGAAACCGGCACCCAAAAACTCAGGAAACTCAGATTCTAAAAAACCGGCAGTTAAAAATTCAGGAAACACAGAATCTAAGAATCCCTCTTTGAAAAATTCGGAGTCTGATAATAAAGAGGGAAACAACAAAAGGCGGTATCGCCGTCCCAGCCCAAAAAAGACAGGCAACGGCGGTTATAATAACCAATAAGTTTGGAGAAAAATATGCGAAGATTTTTTACTGAACCTGATAATATTGATTTAGACAACGGCACTTTGACTATTATTGATGACGCGGCGCACATTTCCAAAGTCTTGAGAATGGAATGCGGAGATAAAATTATAGTTTTTGACGGTACAGGATATGAATATGAAGCTATGCTTATAAAAATAGAAAAAGAGAAGAGCATAGCCAATATTTTGGGAAGGAGCCTGTCAGAACTGGAACCCGAAATAAAAGTTACTCTGTTTCAAGGGATTCCAAAATCGGATAAGCTGGAGATAATAGTTCAAAAAGCTGTGGAGCTTGGTGTTCATGATATCGTTCCTGTTAAAACGTCGAGGTCTGTTGCAAAGATTGCTGATGATAAAAAGGGCAGGCAGAAGATAGAGCGTCTCAATAAAATATCCAAAGAAGCGGCTAAGCAGTGCGGAAGAGGGCTTGTACCAAAAGTTTCAATGCCTGTTGTCTTCAGTGCTATGGCTGATATTTTGAAAAATTATGACCTTTCAATAATGTTTTATGAGGAGCTGGGTCATGATGGAAAGAAAAATTTAAAAGAAATTTTAAGGGCAAATCCTGAGGCGGAATCTATTGCAGTATTGATTGGACCTGAGGGTGGATTTTCTCCGTCAGAGGCTGAGACTATTCAAAACATGAATAAAAATACCTTCTGCGCAGGACTAGGAAAAAGGATACTCAGGACAGAGACCGCAGGAAGCACCGCTCTTTCTGTGATTATGTATGAAAAAGATGAAATATGAGATATAATGCTGAAAATATTCTTCAGCAAAATGAAGGAGAGAAGAAAATGGCGGCAATGACAAAAAAGGAAAAAATGGCGGCAAAAAGCAAGAAGATTCGCGACAAGGAGCAGAGAAGAGAAAAGCTTACAAACTGGTATATGATAAATCTGAGCTTTGGTATTTTGGCTATTATAGCGGTTCTTATTCTAAGACAGCTCTATTTGATGCCTTCAATGCTATCATATATGCAGATTGTGACGTGGGTAATGACCGGTGTGTTTGCGGCTGCGGCAATAGTTGTCTTAGCCCTGGGACTGACCGGGAAGATAAAGAATAAGCAAAGGGCTGTGAATTATAGTATTTTCTTGGGCGTTTGCGCTTTGGGTTCGCTTTGGCTGGCACTGTATAATAAAATCAGAGTAGCGGCTGAAAATGTTCTGCATTTCATTACTAATAATACGAATTTAAACATCAACTCACATTGGAATATTAATTTGTTGATTATAGGTATTGTTGTTTACCTTATAGCTGCTTTTGTTTATTATGTTATAAAGCTGTATAGAACAAAATAGAAGTTATACATATATAAAAATAACCGGGAAACAGCGGAAATTATTCCGCTATACTCCGGTTATTTTTATATAGTATCGATTTATTATAAACTATTTTTTCAGCAGTGAAGCCGCCCAGTCCTTGTCTTCTTTGGTTACACGGTAAGAATCTCTCAGTTTTCTGACTGTCATTTTTAAGACAGCGTCTCCCAATGAAAAGTTGTTTGTCAGATAATCCTTTGTCAAGTCCCTTTGCTTGGCAAAAGCGGTTGCGATAAGCCACGCCTGCGCCATTTGAACATAATATTCGTCACTTTTCACGCTGTTGGCTTCGTTTAGAGCGTATTCGGTGTTTTCTTTATCGCAGAGATAATAATCAAGCAAAATTATAAGCCCGACTCTTTGTTCCCAGGGGTTTTCGCTCTTTAAAAATCTATATATTTCAATTTTGTATTCTTCAATATATTTTTTTATTTCTTTAAACGAACTTACGGGACAATCACAGCATGCCCAGTTGTTTACTTTAGAGGCGTAGGTTCTGATTCTTTGACAGAGTTCCCCGAACGGAAGTTTGGCGTATCCGATTACCATTCCGTATATAGAAATTTCTTCATGAGATAAGGATTTATTATCAAGAATGTCCACATAATCCAAAAAAGCGCGAAAAGACCCTTTTGCAATCAATTTGGCAGTATCGCGCATTTTGGGAACCCTTACTCCGTAAATTTGACTTTCGTATGATATAGGTGTTATTTTGCTGTTAAATTCTTTATATTTGTCGTCAGCAAGACTTTTTAGGTATTCAATATAGGCTTGGTAGCTGTTATCATTCCATATTGTTTGTGTAAAATCCATATTATTCCGCCTTTTAATATATTTAATCCTCAAAATCACCGGTTAGGACGTTAATAATCCGACAGTGCCCTGAATCTAAAGCATAATTGGTAGTGTAAGCCGTTCCGCTGGACATAGAGAGAATATACACAATAACCGCCGAACTGTTGTCTACCATAAATCTGTTACGCTTGTGCATACATTCGGGCGTATAGCTTTCCGATACATATATGACTTCATCGGCGCTTCCGAGAAGCTTTGTATATTGATTTTTTTGTATCTTGTTCCATTTGCAAGCCTGGTCTTTGCACGGAAGAGCAAGTATAAGCCTGATATTTGAATATTTAGAGCGAAGTTTAATAACACTTTCCGCCGCCAGCGTATCAAAGCCAAGAGCGCCTCCTGAGATATAATTTGTTATTCCCTTATTATAGAGCGTTTCAAGTATTTTATCCAAATTAGCAAGAATGTTGTCATAGTCCTGAGACTTAACAATCCTGTGTCCGCTGAAGCAGCAAGTATTTTTTTGATTTATATTATTTTCCGCTGTAAATTTCAAATTTCATCACCTTTTATAGTATATCATTGATTAAGTGTTAACACAAGTCTTTACTTTTTGCTTTTTTTGATTTATAATATTTCGCTAGAGGCTGGTGAATTATGAGAATTTTAAAACAAATTGGATTTATATTTGGTATTTGTTTGGTGGGTCAGATAATAGCGGAGCTAATACCGGTGCCGTTTCCCGGAAGCGTAATGAGTATGGTGCTGTTATTTATATTGTTTATGCTTAACTGGGCAAATCCTGAAAAGCTGAAAAATGTTAATGATTTTTTGCTGGAAAATATGTCGTTTTTTTTCGTTCCGTCAGCGGTTAGCATAATAACAAAATATGATTTAATAAAAAACAGTATTGTTCAGATTTTGATTATCTGTGTTGTTTCGTTTGTGGTGACATTTGCTGTAACGGCTTATACAGTCACTTTTGTTATGAAAATACAAGAGCGTTTCAGAAGAAAAAGAATTGGTTCGGGAGATGAATGCTGATGCAGGACATAATTAATAACATAACATCCAGCGCCCTGTTCGGGGTTACACTGAGTATATTTGCATATGTTTTCGGGGTAATGGCTAATAAAAAACTTAAGACGCCTATAGCCAATCCTGTTCTTATTGCTGATATAATTATTGTAACTATTTTATTGGCGCTTAATATTCCATACGAAAATTATGCTGTCGGCGGAAGTTTTATAGAGCTGTTTCTGGCTCCAGTAACAGCGGCTTTGGCGGTTAAGATACACGCTCAGATTAAAGAGCTGAAAGCGAATTGGCTGCCGCTGATTATCGGAACGGCTGTCGGGTCGCTGGCTTCTATATTATGTGTTCTGTTTATGTGCCGTTTATTTGGGTTTAGTGATACGCTGACAGTATCTTTATTTCCAAAATCAGTTACAACAGCTATAGCGATACCGATTAGTGAAAGTCACGGCGGCGTTTCAGCGATAACGGTTATCTCGCTGATGTTTACCGGTATGCTCGGTGCCATGTTTTCACCAGTTTTGATAAAATTATTCCGTATAAAAAATCCGGTCGCAGCAGGCACCGCTATAGGAACATCGTCACATGCACTCGGCACAACAAAGGCCTTAGAACTGGGAGATGTAGAGGGGGCAATGAGCGGTATTGCCATAGGAATGGCAGGTTTAATAACTACTGTCTATTCTATTTTTATGCTGTAAGGGTTTAAAAATAAAAGTAAATATAAATAACGATTCATATAATTATACAGGTTAAAAATTATTTTATAGGGTGGAGAAGATGAAAACAAATAGAGTTTATTCAAATAAGTATTGGGAAGTAAAACCTTTTCCGGAGAGTGTGGAGGAGGGAAGAACCTGGCGTGAAGGAATGGTAGGAGGCAACGGAGAAAATGGTTTTATAACCAGCGGCGCGCCTTATTCGGATACGATTATTTATCAGAATATTAATTTCATAATGCCTAGTGATGAACCGAGATATACGCCGGAGGAGCTTTTAAGCGAACTTGAGGAGGCAAGGCAGGCTGTAATAAATTTTGATGATACGTGGGACGTGCATGGAAGGAAGAGAACATGTTTTTATTGTTTTCATCCGGGTCATTTACTGAGAATGAATATGAATGACCGGAACTGTGAAAGTTATGTGCGCTGGACTGATTATGAAACGGGCGAAGTGTGCGTTAGTTTTGAGGATGAGGACGGAATATGGGAAAGAAGAACGTTTACCTCGCATACTGACAATGTAACTATTACAGAAATAAAAAAATCATCTAAAGATTCAAAAATAGATATGGTTATAAGTATTGATGATGTCTCATCGATGAAAAAGTTCGGGCTTCGTGATGAAAATTTTATGCAGTATAAGAAGCTTGTTGATGAAGACGGCTCATATATAGCCCAAGCCGCTCATTATCCGTCATACGAAGGTTCCGAGCTGAAAAACGGCGGTTATGCCGGGGTCACCTATGTTTTGAATATTGGTGGAACTAAAGAAAAGATACTGCTTGAAAACACAGATGAAAAACAAAATGTTGGAGAGGAACAAAATCCGGCTGTAAAAATCTGCGGTGCTGAGGCTGTTTATTTGATAACCAAAACCGGCAGGACTTTTGATATGGGAGAATTTCAAGAGTTTAAGAATAGTAAAAGTTATAAACTTGTTGATTCTTTGCTTAATGATTGTATTGCTGCCGCTGAAAACTATGGAGGCAGTAAGTTCAGCTATGATGACGCTTTGAAAAAGAGTGCCGAGATACAAAAGGAGATGTTTGGGGCAGTATATTTTTCGTTGGGGAACGATGAGAATATTTCAAATGAAGACTTGATTGAAAGACAGAAAAGCAGTGAAGTTCTCAGCAGTTCTTTTGTAGAAAAGGCATATAACCATGGAAGATATGCAATGACCTGCTGCGCCGGAAAAACTATGAGTCGTTTGTGCGGTATGTGGAGCGGCGAATGGAACACAAAATGGCGCGGGATATATACAATGGACGCCAATGTTAACATTCAGTCCAGCGGTATGAATACAGGAAATTTAAAAGAATTCGGAATAGGATATGTTAATTTTGTTCTGAGGCAAATCGAGGACTGGAAAGATAACGCGAAAAAATCTTACGGTATGGAAGACGCTATTCAGGTTCCTGTAAACTGTGACGGCGACAGGGCAATGATGGTGGAATACGACAGCAACTACCCGTTTCAGTATTGGAACGCAGGAGCGTCTTGGATGATACAGCCTATCTTTGAGATGTATCAGTGCTTTGGAAATATTACTGTAAATACTGATTTTGGAGATAAAGAATTGCTCGGCGATATATTATTGCCTTTGCTTAGAATGCAGACCAACTTTTGGAAACAGTTGTGCACTCCCGAGTATTTTACTGATACGGATGGCAATGCGTGTTATTTAAAAGGTAAAAAAAGCTTAAATGACGGTGAAAAATATCTGATAATACCATCGTATTCTCCGGAAAATCATCCTAAAGGATATGAATCTACTATAACCGCCAATGCTGCAATGGATATTTCTGCTGCACGCGACGGTCTCAGAATGAATATTGAGGTTGAAAGAATATTAAAATTTGAAGGATATGAGGACAGAATATCAGAAATTCAGAATTTTGAAAAGCTATTGCCTGATTATAAATTCGACGATAGCGGAGCGCTTTGTGAGTGGTCAATGAAAGGTTATGAGGAAAATAATGTTCATAGGCACATAAGCCATCTTTACTGTGCTTGGCCGGCATATGAAACTCAGCACAGCAAAGTGCTCACAGACGCATGTAATCAGGCCATAGAGAACAGAAACACTGAAAATAAAGGCCATGACGACACGGCTTCACATGGATGGGTACATAAGGCTTTAGTGGCGGCAAGACTGAAAAATCCGAAATCTGTGTATGAAACCCTATATATATTATTAAACAGTGAAATTTATTACACTTCACTGATGACTGACCATAATACTGACAGACGTGCAGATACTTATTGTACAGATACCGGGTTTGGTATTGTTGGTATTATTAACGAGGCTTTGCTCTATTCAAATACAGGAGAAATAGAACTTTTGCCTGCGCTGCCTGTGCAGTGGAAATGCGGAGAAATAAGAGGTCTTATGGCAAGAACCGAAGCGGAAGTCTCCATTAAATGGTTTAATGGAAAAGCGGAAGCTAAAATCAAGTCTTTTAAGTCTCAGACAATAACAGTATCATGCGGAGAGAGTAAAAAAACAGTTGATTTTAAAGCGGGAGAAGAGAAAGAATTGGAGTTTATTCTTTAATGCTATTCTGTTATAACAGTCTTATTTCAGTTAGTGCAATACAAATAATTTGAGTCTTAAAATGTTTTTATGATAAAATAAAAATCTAAGCCTTTCCGATATAATTGGGCGGGCTTAGATTTAATTTTTGTTCTTTAAGTTATAGCTTTGTTTATAATTTTATAAATTATAGTTTGTTTATATATATTTGTGCAGGGTTTTAAACATATCATCCACATTGATAGGTTTGGATATATGGGCGTTCATACCTGAAGAAAGAGCCTTGGTTATATCACTTTCAAAGCTATGGGCGGTTATAGCTATTATTGGTATGGTTACGGCGTCAGGTTTTTCTGAGTTCCGTATTTGTGCCGTCGCTTCATATCCGTCAAGATTTGGCATCTGCACGTCCATTAGTATCAAATCAAAATAATTATCAGCCGAATTATTATACTTTTTAACAGCGTCTAAACCGTCAACCGCAAGTTCAACGTTTGCATTTTGTGATTTTAAAAGCTCGGAAATAATTTCGCGGTTGAGAGCATTATCCTCAGTTACTAAGATGTTTTTTCCGGCTATACTTTTTTCTGAATTTTCAGAGTGATCGTTTTTACTTAATTTGGTTTGATTATTTTTATATTTAAATGGAAGCTCAACCGTCACGGATGTTCCTGAACCAGATTTGCTTTTAATATTTATGCTTCCTTTTAAAAGCGTAACCAAATTTTTTACAATTGACATTCCAAGACCGGTGCCTCCGTACTCGCGGGAAATTCTTTCATCCTGCTGCTCAAACGGTGTAAAAATCCTGTCTTTAAATTCGTCAGTCATACCTATTCCGTTATCGGTTATTATAAATGATATGTATAAAATATTATCCACTTCAGAGCGGCGCAGGATATCAAACTCTATTTTTCCGTTTTTGCCGGTAAATTTGACTGCGTTTGATAATATATTCAGCATTATTTGTTTGAAACGGAGAGAATCTCCAATCAGGGCAAGACCTGAAAGGCGTTTATCAAAAGATATTTTTAAGTCAATATTCTTTTCTTCTGTCTGAGCGTTAATTGCGGCAAGAAGTTCGTCTACAGCGTCTTTCAAAACAAATTTTTCTGTTTTCGTCTGCAATTTTCCGCTGTCGATTTTCGAAAGATCAAGTATATCGTTTATAAGAGAAAGCAGATGCTTGGAAGCATACTCTGTTTTTTGGAGATAATTGTTTAGTTTTACTTTATCATCGATATTTTGCTTAGACAGATTAGTGAATCCGATTATTGCATTGAGAGGAGTTCTTATCTCATGTGAAATATTTCTTAAAAATTTATCTCTAGTTTTTGCAGAATTTTCAGCTACTATCAGCGCGTCACGCAAGCCGTTTTCGTATTCTATTTGTCGTTTTTTTGTTTCGTCGATATTTCGGTTTGCAATAAGAATACATTTGCAGCCTGATTTTGCTTTATTATCATCGTGAATACTTTCCACAAAATACATATACCAAGAGTATTTGCCGTCCTGTTTGCAGGTGCGCGCTTCAAAACTAAAACTTTCGCCGCAAAATAGTTTTGACATATTTACATCAGAAAAGTATTCCAAAAAATTTTTTCTATCGTTTGGATGTATATTGTTTAGACATATATACTCTATATATTTTTTTAAACCAAATTCAAAATTGCATGAATTAGAGACGCCGTTTCTGTTGATGACTTCCACGTTTGACGAGGTGTTATTATAAGTAACCCGCCACACTTGGTCATACATGCTCATCAATACTTTGCCGAGTATAACATCGTTTGCAGTTCTTTTAGCTTTAATTTTATTCTTTACTATTATAAAAAAGCATATAAAAAATATAATGAGAAACAGAATAATTATGCTAAGCAGCAGCGTCATCATATCGGGATAACTATGGAACAATGTTTTCAGGTTGTAACTGTCATCATAAATATTGTTGTTTTTGACTATAATGTTGTCGATTTGACCGTTGGTTATTGAAAGCAGCGATTTATCAATTATTCTCAGCAGTGTTGGGTCTGCCGTATCGGATACGCCTATAGATATATCTTGTATAGAGCCCGTAAGGTCGTTGCTTACTAAATCGGAATATTTAAATTTTGATAAAAGATAATTCGCAGTGATACTGTTCGCGTAAGTACAATTGACGTTGCCGTTTTCGACTGCGTCAAAACATTCTTCAATCGTGTCGTATTCTATTATTGCAGAGGTCGATTCATATTTCTCTCGAATAAACTTATTTATGTAAAATCCTTTTGGAAGCGCTATGGTGTTCTTATTTGATTCTTCAATTTTTTTGATTTGTATTATGTTAGAGTTTAGATAAGGATTTGATAATGATACATTGTGTTCGGACGCCCAGTTATAGTCATATGTGATTCCTGAAATTATATCCGCTTCTCCTTCATTTATCATTCGGCATGCTTCCTCATATGATGGAGCGTCAATTATTGTAAATTTCAGACCGGAATATTTTGATATAAGCTGTAAAACATCGGCTGATATTCCTGAATATTTTTTGTTGTTTGTATCATAATATTCTATTGGCGCCCAATACGGGTCGTAAACTACTTTGAACTCAGGCGAGCTGTTTATAAAATCAATCTCCTGCTGTGTGAAATTCGGCTGGAATATTTGACCGTTATTGAAATATTTTTTATGCATCTGATAGCTGAAGGCAGGTGAAATATTTTTCATTTCAAACAATATATTATCCAGTTTATTAAGATATGGACTGCCTTTGGTTAAGGCAAAATATACAGGCATTTCGGGAAACCGGGTTATAACTTTAAGATTTTTTTTGCTGCCGGATCCAATAGTATAAATAAGGTCTATTTGATTTGAAAATAATGCGTTCTGCATTTCAAATTGGGTCTTAAAGTATATAGGCTGATAGGTATACCCATACTTATTTATATAATCATCAAGCTGATAGTTATGACGGCTGCCTTCCAGTATACCTATTTTCAGGTCAGCTGTTTCACCTAAATTGTCAAAGTTCATATCTTCTCTTGCTGAGGGGGCATAGAGTTCATATGCGGCTGTTGACATCTCGTATTTAGAAAAATCATATTTATAGGCGTCTTCCCTATTTTTGCTTATACCGCAGACAATATCTACTTGTCCATTTTCCAGCATATTTAAACAATCGGCAAAAGGGGCTTTTATATATTCGAAATCCCATCCGGCATACTGGCCAACCTTTGAGAGATAATCATAAACATATCCGGAAGGATCACCACTGTCATTAAGTTCCTGATAAAAATCTATTTGATAGAAACCAACTTTGAGCGTTTGTTTTTGATGTGAATTTTCATCACTGAAAACAGTTAAATTTATAAGACAAAGAGTAAATAAAAGAAAGATTGAAACGAAACGTTTCATTATCCAAGCCCCCCAGGAAAATCAAAAATCAATAATAGATATTATTTGATATATAAATATTATATCACGATATATAGATTTTTGCAATAACGTATGGAAGAAAATGGAAATTTTTATTTTGTTTACGGCAATAAACTACATACACAGCCAGTTTAGTATTAAAACGCTCGCACCAACTACTGCCATTGATGACGCCAGCCATAATAAACTTTGAACCAGCACTTTGTTTTTAACCTTAGGTTTGGTTTGTCTTTTTGAAGACGAATAGACATCAGGATACAGAAAGCTGTTTATTATTCTCTGAGCTTCTGTTACTATATCGGTCTCGCGGTTCTTTGAAAAGTATTTCTGTACTTCGGATGTGTTTTGAGAAACATTGTCTCTTAGAATAAAAATTGCCTGTTCAATTTTATCCGACTTGATATCATTGATTATTACAACTTGGCGTTTGTTTTTTAACATCATAAGTATCACCACTCAATAAAATTTTTTATATGGAGATTATTGCCGGAAATATTAAATATATACATGAATATATTTAAATGTAATTTGTTTTGGGAGAAATTTATTATGACAAAAAAAGTAATTTGTATATTATTAGTATATATATTTATATTTATGGTTTTTCCGTGCCTAACAAGTGACTTCAATGAAGTATATGTCAATGAAACTAAAACTGAAGGCGGCAGAGCTGCGGAAGCTGCCGCTGTGTATCTTGACGTGCCGCGCAGTGTTTTGGATTGTTCGGCATTTACTCAAAAAGCATATTCAGATATAGGTTTGTCAATACCGAGAGTTACATATGAGCAAGCGGAGTGCGGCGTTAAAATATATGATTATGAAAAACTGGAGCCGGGAGACATAATTTGTATGGGCAAAGGGGCGGAGCCTGATAATATTACCCATGTCGGAATTTATTGCGGAAATGATATAATGCTTCATTCTTCGTCAAGCCGGGGAAAAATAATTGAAGTCAGTCTATCAGAATGGATAGAAAACGGCGGATATGGCACTCCGTTTCAGTATGCCGTAAGAGTTTCCCGGTGATTTTGGTGTGCAAAAATGTAAAACCCGATAAGATTTTATTGATTGAGTCTCTTTAAGTATTAGTTAGATTGATTATAAGCGTATCTGTTTTGCTGTAATTATTTTAACTCTGAGTTATTATCAAAAAAGTTTTATTATTACATAAATTGTTTTGATAAGACATAATAAAAATTTGTGAATCGACACTTAATATAAAATTGTAAACTAATTATTTTTTTATTACCGAGATTGTTGGTATTTTTAAATATTTATCTATAAAATTTTATAGATATTTTTAATAATATAAAGTTTAGAATTAATTAGGATAATAATTGATTAAAAAATTTTAAGGAACAAATTTATTTTTAATGAGGAAACAAAACACTGAAATATTGGTTTGAAATAACTGATTATTGCGATTAGAAGTAAAATCTGTAGAAAAATTTATTAAAATAAGCTATGATAACTAAATGATTAAATAGCTGAGGCAGGAGGATATGGTTATGAAAATTAATAGGGCGCTAAAAAGTTTCACAGCAATGGCTTTATCTGCTATATTGGCGTTTGGGGCGGCAGGAACAGCGGCGGCGTCAACGAATACGGATAACGCGTCGGCTGCTGAATTTTCTGAAACAGAGCCTGACCGTGCAGTTGCTTTTCCCGGCGCGGACGGAGCGGGTAAGTTTGCAACCGGAGGGCGCGGCGGAGAGATATATCATGTTACAAATTTGAATGACAGCGGGACAGGCTCGCTGCGTGACGCGGTTTCAAAAGGAAGACGGATAGTGGTTTTTGATGTGGGCGGAACAATAAATTTGAAGTCAGATTTAAGTATAAGCGGAAATATAAGCGTTATGGGACAGACGGCTCCGGGAGGAGCCGGAGTGACTGTGCGCAACGGAAAGCTTGCTATGGCAGGTGATAATATTATTGTCAGGTATATGACGTCAAGACCCGGTGAAAAAGGAAGCGGTGAGTATGACGCCTGGGGCGGATCAAAGGGGTCAAATTCAATTATTGACCATTGTTCAATAGGTTGGGCAAATGATGAGCAGTTTGGACTTTATTCAAGCAGAAATATGACAATGCAGTATAGCATAATAGGTCCTGCAAATTGTCTTTCCACACACTCTAAAGGCTCTCATGGATTCGGTCCTATGTTTGGTGCCGCCAGTAATACTTGGCATCACAATTTGATTTGTCATAATATGTCCAGAAATTTCAGGGGTAAGGTTGAAAGAGAACAGCCTAATGACTATGTGAACAATGTGGTGTATGGCTGGGGCGGACAAACAGCATACGGCACTTTTGGACATTTAAACTATGTGAACAATTATTTTAAAAAGAGTATTTCTTCGAGAAACGGTGATAATTTTGGTTCTCTCGACAGTGGTTCCAACTATGAAACTACAAAGTTTTTTATGGAAGGAAATAAGATGACGGACAGGAAGGGCAACGCGGCCAATCCTATGAGCACCAATAACTGGAACGGCGGCCTTAGTTTAAACCGCAGTCTTAATTATTACGAGTCTCATTATCGTGCGTCAGAGCATTTTCCTATTATATCAAATGGTATTGATGTATCTGCTGCAAAAAATCCCGAATCAGCAGACGCCGCTTTTAATAATGTTGTCAGCTATGCAGGGGCGGCTGTAAATTTAGATTCAAGGAACAAAATTGACGCTGAGGTATTAAATGACGCTTACACCGGCTCAGGTTCTCTGTCAGGCGGACTTGAGAACTCAAAAGTGACAGCGGATGTTAGAAGCAAATACAGTATTAAGTATGTAAATTATGACGAATATTACCCAAAATCTGTTCTCAAAAAGGAAATTATAGACAGTGACAATGACGGTATGCCTGATGACTGGGAGATTGCCAGAGGTCTAAATCCAAATGACAGCAGTGATGCAAATGGTTATTATATTGGCGGAGCCTATACTAATATTGAACATTACTGCAATGATTTGACTGTAGATTCATTCCCAGAGGGGGTAGTTACTTTATCACCGACGCTGGACGAGCTTGGAGCCGATTATTCTAAAGCAATAGAGGACTTAAATTCTCTTAAGCTTTCTAAAACTAAAATTTCGTCTGCCGATGAAATTAGTTTGCCGGTCTCGGGTTCTAAGTTTGGCTCAAAAATAAGCTGGAGTTCTTCATCGGATTCTTTGAAAATAGAGAATAATGCTGTTACTCAGGTGATTCAGCCAACCGGCGTGAGTAATGAAAATGCATACATTGCCGCGGATATAGCGAATGGTGATTGTGTGCTTAAAAAGTATTTCACTGTTACGATACTTTCTTCAACTATGAATTGGTTCGCATCGAGTTCCGATAACGGCAAATCGGCAGGCACGGTTTTGGCTGATGGACTGAGCAATGTAAGTGGGATTATCACGGGAGAACTCGGAGCCTCGGTCTCCATTGACGGCGTATCAAGAACGACATATATAACGTCGGATGCAAACGGCGGTTACAGCGATGGCAAAGGCAGCGGAACATGTCTTAAATATACGGCTCCTAATGATGGAACGCTATATGGATATGCGGCGGAATTGGCGGACACAAAGACGCTTTATATTGTACCTGAAGGAGTTGAAAATTATAAAACTGACTATGTTGGTATGAAGGCAGGCAACGGAGGAACCGTTACGGTTTCAGCTAAAGTAAAAGCCGGGAATACATATTATATCTTCCCTGCGGGAACAAAAGGAAAGCTTTTAGGAATGAAGTTTGCCAAAAAAACAGAGAGTTCTTCTGAGATATATGAATCAAATTATGAAAAGTGGGACTTCGATGAGCTTTCAGCAGGAACTTCATATGCTAAAAATGATACCATCACAAACAAGAATGGAAAGAGTATAAGCCTTGATATAACTGACGCGGCGGATTCTATTACTATTGCAAACCGCAGCGGAAGCAGTAACTATCTAAAGATCGCGGATAACAGTAAAAGCAGGTTGAAGTGGTCGTATAAACCGGATTCGCCGTTAAGCGGAAATAAAGTCGTATTTGAATTTGAGTTTAATAAAAGCGATATTGAAAAGGACACAACGTTCCTAAGAGTATATGATGAAATTAATGCGAATGCAAATAATACTTATTCAAACGGAAGTGTTATATTTGATTTAAAGACCAGCAGCAACAAGGGAGAGTCCAGTTCAACAAGCAGTGAGCTTGTTCTTACCGATTATTTTTCTATGGGAACAAGCAGCACAGACGATAGTCCTAAGGGAGTAGATTTTGGTTTTTCAAATTTCACCTATCAAAAAGATAAATGGTATGGTATTAGGCTTGAATATATAAAAAATGCTGACGGTAAAAACGAGGTTGCACTTTATACTAAAAACGACGGAGCTTCAAAGTATACTTACCGTGACTCCGTTATATTGGGCTCAGGGGTTCAGAGACCGAATGCAGATATAGACAATTTGACTCTGACGCCTACCAAAATGGAATTAATGACTCCGGGAAGCGGAACTGTTACAATAGGTATAGATAATATATCGGTTGGAACTGAAACACTTGCTGAAGAACCAAAAACAGATACCTATGTTTTCCGCCAAAACGGCGTTGAAGCAACCGGCTATGACGACAGCGAACTGACGTGCAGTATAAACGGAATGCCTGAAAATGCTGAATATACTGCGGCGGCAGCTGAGTATGACAGCGATGGTATGATGATAGGTATGACAAGAAGCGAATGTGTGGGAGACGGCGAGATAAGTATAATGCCTTCAGAAGCTTCACAGGAAATTAAAATATTTGTTTGGAGCGATATGGCAAGTATGGAACCACTAATCGAATGTGGGGATATAAAAAGAAAATAAAATATTTGTTATGTATATGTTAATCTTATAGTAAATTATATATTTAATTAAAGCTACTATTCATTGCGTAGAAAAAGAGACTGGGCTTTGAACCTTCTCAAAATCATTAGATTTTGTCTAACTTTGGGAGGGCGGTTCATTTGCCGGTCTCTTTTTCTGTAATTAATTATTAGAAATATGGTATTTATAATTACAACTTACAGCAATGCTAAAGTGAAGTATAAGTTTTTTAGCTGAAAAATTTAATAATTTTATGTAATTAACCCTATGTGTATATTAATTTATGTATATAACAAATATTTAACGTAAAGTATGAACGGTTGGCGGATATATTTGAAAGGTGTTTAAAATATCTGTGTATGATTCAGTAATATAGATGTGAAACAAGTTAGGGAAAACTTAATATTTTAGAACAGAGATTAAATAACACATATTAAAGCGTTAAAATGTATAAGTTATTTATTAATTAGAATTGAAAACGGCCGTCTGGATTTGAACTGACCTCACAATCATTAGATTTTGTCTAACTTTTGGGGTCACATCAATTGACGGCCGTTTTCAGTTTTTGCAGTTAATTGTGTTTAAAGCAGTATCTGTGTTTTATAGAGAAAATAATTTTATAATATAGTTATTGTTCCAGCGATATTACGTCATTTTGAGGACTTAATAAATCATCCCAAAGGTATACTTTGATATTATCTTTTTCTGAAAATGCAATCTCTATATTCTGAGACTGAGAATCAGATGAATATGGAATTTCTATAACTTTAATATCCTTTAAAATCGTGTTTGTCTCATCGTATACTGCAACAGCAAATAATGCGTTTTTATTTTTAGTATTAACAATTTCAGCAGTTACTTTTCCGTTTTCAAGCTTTGGATATTCTTTGTAATATATTCCGGGAATATTCGGCGTTGCGGTCGGCGGGTTTGCACTCGGTGTTGCAGACGGTTCTGTGGTAGGCGAAGCAGACGGCTCAGCAGTTGGCGGCGCTGTTGGTTCAGCGGTCGGCGCAGGCGTGCTGGTAGGTTCGCCGATTTTGCTGAATTGAGCGCTTATAACTACATTTTGGGCCGGCATAGTAAAAGTATAGTTGTTTTCGTCAGTTTTTTCTACTACACTTCCGCTGTCTACATTGATGGAATTAACAAAGTATCCGTCTTCGGGGGATGCGATTATTTTTACGGTTTCACCTTCTTTGGCTGTTGGAACTTTGTCTGAAAAAGTAACGCTCTTTAATCCTATTTTCGATCCATTAGCCCAAGCATAATATCTTGAATCCGCTTCAACAGGTATAACATACGTGTTGAGTTCGGCTGATGACGGCACATATGATTTAATAAAATAGCTTTCGGTTGCATCATCATAAAGGTTAAATGGTTTGCCGGGATTTAGAAATAATTCAAGAGTCAAGTATCCCGGTCTGTTTGGGGTAAAGCTAAAGACATTTCCAAAAGGCTCATATAGGCTGAGTGGAAATTGGACAGAGGGGTTTATTTCTCCTTTTAGGACTTTTGTTCTGCTTCCGTTTACATCAACATAATTCCATTGTACAGAGTCCCAAAAAGTAAATGTTCCGTCGCTGCTGTCTTTTCCATTTATATTCAGAACTGCCTTTCCGTTGCCGAATATATTGGTTACACCTTCAACGGCGTCTGCCGGAATATTGTCGTCGGCAAGCCAGGTTATTTTATTGCCGCCGCTTCCGATACCGCTTTCCGTCTCAATTTCAATTGTTCCGTTTTGAATATTTTCATCAATGGCAATTTCATATTTTGGGATTGGGGGTTCTGTTGGTTCAGGGGTAGCAGTTGGCTGAGGCGTTGGCGTTGCATTTTCATCTGTCAGTTTAAGATTGCTGAATTTTGCTTCCGCCATATACTCTTTCCTAGGTGTGCCCTGTATTGAGTCGACCGCCAGTCCTACGTACAGAGTTTCTGCTAATCCTGATATTGTTATAGTTTGAGGCTGTCTCGGATTATCTCTCCAGTTAGTGCCGCTGTCTGAAACTGACAGAGTAATAACGTCGCCTTTTCTTTGCATTCTGAGGTATTTAGGAACGCGGTATTCAGATTTGCTGGTGTCATATGAGTCGCTGTTGGATATTTCTTTTCCGCTGCTGTTTCTAAACCATGAAACTTTTGCTGAGGAGCCCTGTGAGGTCCTATATATAGCCTTTACATTTTCACCGTATTTGAGCCAGCCGTCAGAAAGCATAGCCATTCTCGAATTGCCGTTAAGGTTTTCCCTAAGCATGATTCCGCAGAGTTCGCCGTTTTCAAATTTCGGAACCTGTTCGGTTTTGACAGAAATATCAAAATCGCCCTTGATTTCCTGATACATAAAATCGCAAGTGTCTGAACCTTTTCCGGCTCCGATTGCTCCGCTTCCCATTATGGTATATACTCCGTTGTCCAGGCTGGATCCGCCTTTTCCGTTAAAGGCTGTAGTGCCGATTTGAGCATGACTGAAACTGCCCGGATCAGAACATGATTTTGCATACACAATAGATGTGGGGCTTTGAGTTGATTCGCCTTTGTTGTTATAAGCTCTTGAAGAAATATAATGAGTGCCCGGAGTTAATGTTATATCTGTGTTAACAGCAGAATCGTTTACTGTTTTTACCAGTTTAGAACCGTCATATATTTCTATTTTGGTTATATATGTGTCATCTGATGAAGGTGAAGCTTCAGCACAGTAATTCAGGTCGAAGTCTACAGTCAGAACCTCCCAGTTTCCGTTGTTTATCTGTTTCCCGTCTATAGTATCCGAAATAGACTGTATCGCCGGATTGGTAACAACTATAGAAGGGTTTGTGGGTGCTGACTGTTTTAAAGTCCAGTCGTTTACATAGGCTTCTATCCAAGTATATCCGGCATATTGACCGCTTTTTACTATCTCTGTTTCAGAAGCTGTGCCCATTCCGTTTTCGGATTTCCAATCGTCAGGGATGGAGAACACGCGTTTTGTTGCAGGCATTTCAACTAAACCCGCAACTTCATTCGCATTGTTTATTATTCTGCCGGTTTGGTTTTTAACGTCAGCTATTATTCTCGCGTCTATGCTGTCCCTCTTAGGAAGGGTTGCGCCTGCGTCTGATAATACCGTGTTATAAGCTTCTTCGGCGCTTTGGGTTTCGGAAAGTTCATACTCTCCCATATCTATTGGGGCGGAAAGCTTGTTTGCGGCCGACGAGTTGTTTACGCCGTTCCAGTTATTTGCCGTAACATTGGCATCCCCATATATATAGTTTCCGTCAAAATAAAAATTGGATTTAGAGACATCAGGATAAGCGTTTGATATATCAAATATTCTGCTTTTTATTTTTGACGCGGTTCCCGGGCCGAATTTATAATAATTGTTTATCCAATTCACGTTTGAAGGAGTTTGAGTAACGTTATTGTATGAATACGGTTCGGCACCGTATGCGGAGTTTGTTTGACCCCAATTACATATTACGTTATTGCGAACGTCTGTGTTTTGCAGCTCACGGTCAAGACGCGGGCTTCTGCTGTCATGATGAGCAAGCAGGTTATGATGCCATGTTGAGTTTGTTCCTCCGAAAATAGCTCCGTATCCGTGCGCGCCTTTAAAGTGGTTTGACATTCTTAGGCTTTCTGTAGCCAGGCAGTTTTGTACTGTCATATTTGAACTCGGAGTACCGCTTTCGGTTGAGCCTGCGTACAGCGTCAAAAGTTCGTCAACGCCCCAGCTTGTACTGCAGTGGTCCAGGATAATGTTTTTGTTCCAGCGTCCGCCGATTCCGTCAGGTTCACCGCCGTTTATATCGGTTGGTCTGACTCTCAAATATCTCATAATAATATTCCTGACGCCGTTTGCTATAGAAATATCACCGCCGAGAAGAGTTATTCCATCTCCGGGGGCGGTCTGACCGAGTATGGTTAAATTACTGTTTTTTATTGTAAAAGTTCCGTTTAAGTGAATGGTTCCGCCAACATCAAAAACAATGATTCTGCCAGGTTTTGAAACCGCGTCAGCGAATGAACCGGCGCCCTTTGTGTTAAGGTTTGTGACATGGTATACTGTAGGCGACGAAGCGCCGCGTGCTCCAAGCGTATATTTACCGCCGCCTTCAGCTCCCGGAAATGCCGGAATATTGTCTGCCCCAAAGACCGTATGAACGGGCAGTGCTAAAGTGAGCAGCGCAAGCAGAACCGCAAATGCGGAACAAAATTTTTTTAGACAGTTTTTTTCTCCCCTTAAAATCATAAGTTTACCCCCTAATTTGTCTGTTAACTTCATTAAGTAAAAAACAAATTAATTATAACATATTTATTATAAAAAAGGTAATGAAAACTTAGCTCTAATAACAGGAATTTTGCCTTTGAATGTGAAAAAAATTAACATTTTTAGAAAAATCCAATATTTATCCATATGGAGTTGTAACAGTTCATGAAGACATAGAGTTCTTGAGACGGTTAAATTATAATTAAAGTAATATGCTGATATTGGTTTCAGTTTTATACTATCTCCATTTGCTGTTACATAGATAGATTATTAGTCTAAATTTCAGTATTTTAATGTTATTCTTGACGTTAACTTTTTCTGCTTTTTGTTATACTGTGTCTTGAAGCGGTACTTAATATATAAATTTAAATATCTATTTAATTAATTTGTATCTGCAATTTGATAAATTTATTTTCATATTCTTTAATATAATTTTATTCTCAAGGCATAAAAAAACATATTTTTGAGAATTTATTTTATTCTTCCCGGGGAAGACAGTTTTTTATAAGTCTGTTTTTACTTGAATTGTGCAAAAGATTGGCAGTTGATTTTATATTTAGCATTCTGCCGGAAACTGTTGTTATTAAAAATATACGGCAAAACTTAATTTAAACTTGTATATTTGATTATGACTATATAAAAGATTGACATACATAAGACTAAATTATAAAATATATTATAAGTTCTTATTTATGATTATGTATTAGCATAAACAAGTGTTTTATTTATAAGACGAATAAATTATATAAGATAAACAAATTAGATAGGATGAAAAACTTATGAATAATGAAATTAAAATACGTGCGGCAAAAGCGGAGGACGCTAAAGCGCTTCTAAATATATATGAGCCTTATGTCAGGAACACAGCTGTAACATTTGAATATGAAGTGCCTTCTTTACAAACTTTTGCTGAAAGGATTTGTAATGTGCTGGACAAGTATCCATATCTCCTGGCTGAAAAAACGGCGAGGTTTTGGGTTACGCTTATGCGGATTCCTTTCACGAGCGGGCGGCTTATAAATGGGCGGCGGAAACTTCTGTATACATAAAGATGAATAAGAGGAGGTCGGGGATTGGGAAGATTCTATATAATGAGCTGGAAAACATTTTGAAAATGCAGGGAATTTTGAATCTTAATGCCTGTATTGCCTGTCTAAGTAAAAAAGATGAGCATATATCCGACGATAGTTTGATTTTTCATAAAAAGCGCGGTTATAAGTATGTTGGGAAGTTTCATAAATGCGGATATAAATTTAACAAGTGGTATGATATGGTATGGATGGAAAAACACATAGGCTCTCATACAAGTAATCAACCGGAGATAAAAAAATTCAGTGAGATAAAAATTGATATAGGCTGATATAAAACGCGGCGCTGAAAACTGCGCTTATCTAATCTATAAAATTAATAATTCCGCAAGATATAATTTTATGTTTTTTATTTTAAAAATATTTATAAATCAGTATTGACATTGAAAAAATTGTATGGTAAAATATATGTCTGTATATAGTGAGGAAGTTTGCTTATTTTGAGGTTATAACTGAGACTGAGAAAGAGTTGTTGTATGTTAGAATCAACGTTTTTTCGAGGGATTTCGCAGTCTTGGATTGTTAGATTTTACTATGATTTTTAAGCCCCGGTTGTTAAGCGATTTTTTTATTGTATTCGGATGCCCGAAATATATATTTTGTGGTTTTATAAAATTTTATACGAGAGGTGATCGGTTTTATGGTACATCCTGTGAAACTAGGCGAAAACACACGTATGAGTTACGGTAAAATCAATGAGGTTTTGGAAATGCCGAACTTGATTGAGATACAAACCAATTCATACAAATGGTTTTTGAGTGAAGGACTGAAGGAGGTCTTTCATGACGTTTCTCCCATAACGGATTATACCGGAAATCTTATTTTGGAGTTTATTGACTATAGATTAGAGTCAAAGCCGAAATATGATATTGAGGAATGTAAAGAAAGAGATGCAACATACGCAGCACCTCTCAGGGTAAAAGTTCGTCTGATAAACAAAGAGTCGGGCGAGGTTAAAGAACAGGAGATATTCATGGGCGATTTTCCGCTTATGACTCCGTCGGGTACGTTTATTATAAACGGAGCTGAGCGTGTTATCGTGTCTCAGCTTGTTCGCGCGCCCAGCGTATATTATGCTCAGGATTATGATAAGCTGGGCAAAAAGCTGTTTACGTCTCAGGTTATACCAAACCGCGGCGCGTGGCTTGAGTATGAGACTGACAGCAATGATATTTATTATGTAAGAATCGACAGAACCAGAAAAATTCCTGTGACCGTGTTAATACGTGCTTTGGGATTTGGTACTGACGCTGAAATTATAGATTTGTTCGGTGAGGATGAACGCCTTATCGCAACAATGGAGAAAGATACAACCAAGACCCACGAAGAGGGTCTGCTTGAAGTGTACAGAAGACTGCGTCCGGGCGAGCCGCCTACTGTTGACAGTGCTCAGTCTTTGATTTCCAGCACCTTCTTTGATCCGAAAAGATACGATATGGCTAAAGTCGGCAGATATAAGTACAACAAAAAGCTGATGTTAAGCGATAGGGTTACGGGTCATGTATCGGCTGAGAATATTATCAGCCCTGTTACCGGTGAAATTCTGTGTGAGGCCGGTCAGACAATTACAAAAGAAATTGCTCACAGTCTTGAGATAAATGCTGTTAACGAGGTCGTTTTAGACTGTGACGGCAAACAGACGAAGGTTATTTCAAACAATATGGTTGATATGCCTGAGTATATTTTGAATAAAATAGGCGAAGAGCTCAGCTACAGTCCGCGCGAGTGCGGAATTACCGAGCGTGTCAGACGCAGCGTGCTTGATGAAATTTTAGACCAGTTCGGAGATCCGAATTCTGACGAGTTTAAAACAGCTGTTGAGGACAGACGCGACGAGCTTCAGCCTAAGCATGTGCTTATTGATGATATTATAGCGTCTATGTCATATATCGGTAATCTTGCAAACGGAGTAGGCGAAGTTGACGATATCGACCATTTGGGCAACAGAAGAATAAGAAGCGTTGGAGAACTGCTTCAAAACCAGTTTAGAATAGGTCTTTCAAGAATGGAACGTGTGGTTCGTGAAAGAATGACCACATCTGACCTTGATTCTATTACTCCGCAGTCTTTGATTAATATAAGACCGGTAACTTCCGCAATAAAAGAGTTCTTTGGTTCTTCTCAGCTTTCACAGTTTATGGATCAGATTAACCCTCTCGGCGAGCTGACTCATAAAAGAAGACTGTCAGCGCTGGGACCCGGCGGTCTGTCAAGAGAACGTGCCGGATACGAAGTGCGTGACGTTCACCATTCTCATTACGGCCGTATGTGTCCTATTGAGACCCCTGAAGGTCCTAATATCGGACTTATCAACTCGCTAAGCGGATTTGCCAGAGTTAACGAGTATGGTTTTATCGAAACTCCATACAGAAGAGTTGACCATGAGAAAATGATTGTCACTGATGAAGTGACTTATATGACAGCCGATTATGAAGAAGGTTTTTATGTTGCTCAGGCAAACGAGCCTTTGAATGATGACGGTTCATTTGTGAACAAGAAGATTGTCACTAGATATAAAGATGAATTTATAGAAGTTCCGCCTGAAAGGGTGGACTATATGGACGTATCCCCGAGACAGGTTACATCTATAGCTACAGCCATGATTCCGTTCCTTGAGAACGACGACGCTAACCGTGCCCTGATGGGTTCAAACATGCAGCGTCAGGCGGTTCCGCTTTTGGTTCCTGAGTCTCCTATCATTGGTACGGGTATGGAATATAAAGCCGCTAAGGATTCAGGCGTTTGTGTTCTTGCCAAAAGAGACGGAACAGTTTCACGTGTGTCTGCCACAAGAATAGAGGTTAAGACAGACGACGGCGATACTGACACATATAAGCTTATAAAATTCAAGCGTTCCAACCAGGGAATGTGTATAAACCAAAAACCTATAGTTGAAAAGGGTCAAAAGGTAAAGGAAGGTCAGATAATAGCTGACGGTCCGTCTACTAGAAACGGTGAGATAGGTCTTGGTAGAAATATTCGAATGGCGTTTATGACCTGGGAAGGTTACAATTACGAGGACGCTATTCTAATCAGCGAGGAACTGGTTAAAGAGGACGTATTCACTTCTATTCATATCGAGGAATATGAGGTAGACGCCAGAGATACAAAATTAGGACCTGAAGAGATAACAAGAGATATACCGAATATTGGCGAAGAAGCGCTTAAAGACCTTGACGAGAGGGGTATAATCCGCGTCGGCGCCGAGGTTGAGAGCGGAGATATTTTGGTTGGAAAGGTTACTCCTAAGGGAGAAACCGAACTCACTGCCGAAGAGAGACTTCTGCGTGCTATATTCGGAGAAAAAGCCCGTGAGGTAAGAGATACTTCATTGAGAGTGCCCCATGGAGAATATGGAATTATAGTTGATGTAAAGGTGTTTACAAGGGCTAACGGAGATGAATTGCCGCCGGGAGTTAATCAGGTAGTCCGCTGCTATATCGCACAGAAGAGAAAGATTTCTGTCGGTGATAAGATGGCAGGACGTCATGGTAATAAGGGTGTTGTATCGCGTATACTGCCGGTTGAAGATATGCCGTTCCTTCCTGACGGAACACCGCTTCAGATAGTTCTGAACCCTCTGGGCGTACCTTCGCGTATGAACATTGGACAGGTTCTTGAGGTTCATTTGGGTTATGCCGCTAAGGCTCTGGGCTGGAAGGTTGCCACCCCGGTATTTGACGGTGCAACAGAGGAAGATATAATGGAAGCCTTAAAAGAGGCTGGATACAACGAAGACGGAAAGAGCGTCCTATATGACGGAAGAACCGGAGAACCGTTTGATAACAGGGTAACGGTAGGTTACATGCACATGCTGAAACTCGCCCATCTTGTTGATGATAAAATCCATGCCCGTTCAACCGGACCTTACTCGCTTGTCACTCAGCAGCCGCTGGGAGGTAAAGCGCAGTTCGGCGGACAGCGTTTCGGAGAAATGGAGGTTTGGGCTCTTGAAGCTTACGGCGCGGCTTATACGCTTCAGGAGATACTGACGGTTAAGTCGGATGATGTTGTTGGACGTGTTAAGACTTACGAAGCAATCGTTAAGGGTGAAAATGTTCCTGAGCCGGGAGTTCCTGAGTCGTTTAAGGTATTAATAAAAGAATTGCAGAGCTTGGCTCTTGATATTAAAGTCCTTGACGGAGACGGAAACGAGGTTATACTTCGTGAAACTCTCGATGATGACGAGGTTGAGGAATTGCCTGTTAACATTGCCGGATTTGAGGACGATGAACTCGTTCAGGCTAAGGCGGCTGAACCGGAAGATGAACTTTTGGCAGAAGAAGAGGCTGATGAAGAAGAGACTGAAAGCGATATAATTGACGAGGTAACTCAGATTTTGGCGGCTCCTTTGATTCAGGAAGGCGACGCTGACGTTTCAGCTTTTGAGGACGACGAGGATGTTAAGTCATTTGAAGAATTGAGAGATGCAGAAGATTTTGATGATGAAGACGACGATAATTACTAATTAAGAACAGTCAGCATAAACTGTTCAGCCGTTATCGGTTTATGTTTTTCAATTGATATTGTTTGCTTAACTCACGGCAGACAAAGGGTTATACAGTGAGTAGAAAGGCATGGTCGTTTATGGGAGAATATCAAAATTTTGAAGCAATCAAAATCGGACTTGCTTCACCTGAAAAAATCAGGGAATGGTCCAGAGGTGAAGTAAAGAAGCCGGAAACTATAAACTACAGAACACTGAAACCTGAAAAAGACGGTTTGTTCTGTGAAAGAATATTCGGACCGCAGAAGGACTGGGAGTGTCATTGCGGTAAGTACAAGAGAGTTCGTTATAAGGGCGTTGTTTGTGACCGATGCGGAGTTGAGGTTACAAGAAGCAAGGTAAGGCGTGAGCGTATGGGACATATTGAGCTGGCTGTCCCGGTTTCACATATTTGGTATTTTAAAGGAATACCGTCTCGTATGGGATTAATGCTTGATATTTCTCCGCGCGCGCTTGAGAAAGTGCTGTATTTTGCCGCTTATATAGTTATTGATCCGGGCAATACCGGACTTATGAAAAATCAAATACTGACTGAGAAGGAATATACAGAAAACCGTGAGAAATACGGTGATATGTTCCGTGCCGGTATGGGAGCTGAATCAATACTTGAAATGCTCCGTGAAATTGATCTTGAGGAACTATATCAGGAACTCAAGAATGATTTGGAAGGCGCAAAGGGTCAGAAAAAAATCAGAACTGTAAGACGTCTTGAGGTCGTTGAAGCTTTCAGACAGTCAGGAAATAAGCCTGAGTGGATGATTTTATCGGTTATTCCTGTTATACCGCCTGAAATTAGACCAATGGTTCAGCTGGACGGCGGAAGATTTGCAACCAGTGACTTGAATGACCTTTACCGACGCGTTATAAACAGAAATAACAGACTGAAACGTCTGCTTGATTTGGGCGCTCCTGATATTATTGTCAGAAACGAGAAGAGAATGCTTCAGGAGGCGGTTGACGCATTAATTGATAACGGAAGACGCGGCAGACCTGTTACCGGACCCGGAAACAGACCGCTCAAGTCTTTGTCAGATATGCTTAAAGGTAAGCAGGGACGTTTCCGTCAGAACCTTTTGGGAAAACGTGTTGACTATTCAGGCCGTTCAGTTATCGTTGTAGGACCGGAGCTAAAGATTTATCAGTGCGGACTTCCTAAAAAGATGGCTTTGGAATTGTTTAAGCCATTTGTTATGAAGAAGCTGGTAGAAGACGGGCTTGCTCATAATATAAAATCTGCAAAGAGAATGGTAGAGCGCGTCCGTGAAGAAGTTTGGGATGTACTTGAGGATGTAATTGCAGACCATCCGGTTCTTCTGAACCGTGCGCCAACACTTCATAGGCTGGGTATTGAAGCCTTTGAGCCTGTGTTGGTTGAAGGTAAGGCTCTGAAGCTTCACCCTCTTGTTTGTACTGCGTTTAACGCTGACTTTGACGGTGACCAAATGGCTGTTCACCTTCCGCTTTCAGCAGAAGCCCAGGCTGAGGCAAGATACTTGATGCTGTCAGCAAACAACCTGATAAAGCCTCAGGACGGTAAGCCGGTTACGGTTCCGACTCAGGATATGGTTTTGGGTTCGTATTACCTTACTCTTAAAGATGATACCGAGCTTGGATCTCCGAGAGAAGAGGACGGTCATACTGTATATAGGGTATACAGTTCTCCTACAGAGGCAAAGCTGGCTTATATAAATAAGACAGTAGGTCTGCACGCTCCTATAAAGGTACGCGTTACAAAAGAGATAGACGGCAGGACAGAGAGCGCTATAATAGACGCTACTGTCGGAAGACTGATATTCAATGAAAAAATCCCTCAGGATTTGGGATTTGTAGACAGAACCGACCCTGATAAGAGATTTAATCTCGAAATCGGAGATGAAGTTCTCAAAAAACCTGACGCTAAAAATATCATCGGCGACAACGTTGAACCCGGTGTTGATAAAAAGCTGTTAGGTAAGATTATTAACGCCAGCATAAAGGTGCATGGCATAACTGAAACAGCTACTTTGCTTGACGATGTTAAAGCAATGGGATATAAGTATTCTACGATTGGCGCTATAACTGTAGGCGTTTCGGATATGGAAATTCCTAAAGAAAAGAAACAGTATCTGCTCGAAGCGGAAGAGGAAATCGATAAGGTTGTTAAGAACTTTAGGCGCGGACTTCTTACCGATGACGAGAGATATCAGAAGGTAATCAATATTTGGAACTCTACATCAGATAAGGTTACAAAGGCGCTTATGGATAACCTTAAACAGCTTAATCCGATTTATATGATGGCTAATTCAGGAGCCCGCGGAAGCGTTAACCAGATTCGTCAGCTTGCAGCTATGCGTGGTCTTATGGCTGATACGTCGGGAAGAACAATAGAGATTCCTATTAGAGCTAATTTCCGTGAGGGACTTACAGTGCTTGAATACTTTATCTCTACTCACGGAGCGAGAAAAGGTTTGACAGATACAGCGCTCAGAACAGCCGATTCAGGTTATCTGACCAGACGTTTGGTTGACGTGTCTCAGGATGTTATTGTTCGTGAGCATGACTGCGGTACGGATGACGGAATTATTGTTTCAGATATAATGGACGGTAATGAAGTTATAGAGCCAATGGCAGACAGACTTGAGGGAAGAACTATAATCGGCGACCTCGTTTCTCCTGAAACGGGCGAACTTATTGCTGCTGACGGCGATATGATAACTCATGATAAGGCGGCTGAAATAGTTAAGTCAGGAATAAAAGAAGTTAAGATACGTTCTGTGGTTAAATGCCGCAGTAAGGTTGGTATTTGTTCTAAGTGTTACGGTATGAACCTTGCTACTGCGAAGCCGGTTGATATAGGCGAAGCAGTTGGTATAATTGCCGCCCAGTCTATCGGTGAGCCGGGTACACAGCTGACAATGAGAACGTTCCACGCCGGCGGTGTTGCTCAGGGCGATGATATTACACAGGGTCTTCCGCGTGTCGAGGAGCTTTTTGAGGCTAGAAAGCCTAAGGGTGTCGCTATCGTTACAGAGGGAGCAGGAACTGTTCATCTTAGCGAAGCTAAACAAAAGCGTGAGATTATTGTGACTAATCAGGAGACTGGTGAAGCCTTTACGTATCTGATACCGTTTGGTTCCAGAATAAAGGTTCGCGAAGGTCAGGAAGTCGAGGCCGGCGATCCAATCACAGAAGGTTCGCTTAACCCGCATGACATTATGGCTATAAAAGGCGAGACCGCTGTACAGAATTACTTTATACAAGAGGTTCAGCGTGTTTATCGTCTGCAGGGTGTTGATATCAACGATAAGCATATCGAAGTTATCGTTCGTCAGATGATGCATAAAGTTAAGATTGAAAATCCCGGAGACACAGGATTGCTTACAGGTTCGTTAATCAATATATACGACCTTGAGAAAATTAATGATAAGGTTATTGCTGAAGGAAAAGAACCGGCTGAGTATTCAGTTCAGTTAATGGGTATTACAAAAGCCGCTCTTGCTACAGAATCATTCTTATCGGCGGCTTCCTTCCAGGAAACTACCAGAGTTCTTACAGACGCGGCTATTAAAGGAAAGACAGACCCGCTTGTGGGACTTAAGGAAAATGTTATTATCGGTAAGCTTGTTCCTGCCGGAACCGGAATGCCTATATATAATAATATTGATGTTTATGCAAGCTATGGCGCGGTTGCTTCTGACAATAATTCATTGTTGGATTTGGACGCTGAAGACTAATATTAGTTTGATATAAAAATAAGCATATGCTGAGCATATGCTTATTTTTTATAATATTGAAATGTGATAAAAATATTTTGCGGAGTATATTGCGTATATTATATTGAATTCTGTAATAAATTTTTGGCTATATAATCGTAATGGATACTATAAAAATTTTATTGATTTTCTAATTAGTTAATTCACTTATATTGATAGTTAATTACTAAGCTATTTATATTTTTTAATTATAAAATTATATTTAACCATAAGATACTATGTTAAACATATTTATGAGTTTTGAAAGCTATAATTTACTTATTTGGCTATAATAATTTTATTTGAAGCTTGTTCAAATCTTTACTTCAAATTATTATTGTAATATTGAAATTACAATTTAATGTCTTATCAAACTATGCTTTATTCTGATAATTCGTTTTCGAAAACATCGCTTTCATTGCTATTATTCGGATTATTATCTGCGGACTTTGTAGTTTCTGCTGCTTCTTCGTTATCTGTATAATCTGTCATTTCTACTCTTGATAAATTAGACGCTTCGTTATTGGAATTTGCTTGATTTGATTCAGAATCTTCTGATAATTTAATCTCTTGATTTGAGAGAGGTTCTTCTTCAGTTGGGGTTGTTTTTGATGCACTATCAACGCTGTCAACCGTTTTTGTCAATTCTTCTTTTTCAATACCGTTTTCACTTCTGACAGAATAAGACATACTGTCGTCCTCCCATACAGCGGATTGATATATATCATCATTAGATTTTAAAACTACGGATTTTTCTCCTACTTCAACCTGTTCTTCTTTATCATAAATATTATAATCTCCCTCGCTTCCGGCTTTTCCCGGTCCTGTTCTATATGTCATACAGTCATTTTTACTATTATATTTTATTTGTACTACGCTGCCGAATATTAAAGAAAAGTCGTATGGACGGTAGCCGTCGGGTATATATTTCGGTACAGAAAAATCAAAAGCAGCAATTTTTCTCAGTTCGTCAATACTGTTTGCAGACTGCATAGGACTTCCGCTTGAAACCTCTCCTGAGCTGCTGTTATCTATTTGATTATCATCAGTATTGTCGTTTTGGACTGGCGGTATAATATTTGAATTGTTTTCATCTTCCGGATTTATAGGAGTGTTGTCAAATTGATTTTGTCCGTTTATATAACTAGAGTTGTTTTCAGTATAACGTGGATTATCAGAAAAATCTTTTGGTTTTACAGCGCTGGCGTGCCAGGATTTAATGCCTGAATTATTGGGGCTGTTAGAGATTTCATTGTTGTATTCCTGCTCACTATTTATTTGGTTAGAATCGCCGGAGTTTTCTTCCCTTGAATTGTTGTATGGAATAATACTATGATTAACAGTCGGCGGTTCTGTGTACTGTGAAGAATAATCAAACGCCGTGTTTTGAATATTGGGATTTGATTTAAAAACTATTATAGATGTAACCGTTAAAACCAAACATGCGGCAATCCCGGCCGCGCGGCGTATATAGTATATTTTGGGGGTGTATTTCTTTTGATTTTTTGCCTGTAAGATTATTTTGTTTTTTAGTTCGTCGGACATAACTATTTTGTCCATTGCGTCATTATATTTTTTACTCAAAATCATACATCTCCTTTAGTATTGGTTTCAGCTTTTCTCTGGCTCTGTGTAAAAGAGAACGGACCGTCGATTCTTTTTGTCCTGTTATCTCGGCTATTTGTGTTGTCTTATATCCCTCATAATAGAAAAGATGTATAACGGTACTGTATTTAGCGGGCAGGCTTATAACAGATTTGTATACTAAATTCTCTGAACTGTATTCATCATAATATGGGTGCTCCTGAACTTCATCTATAGAGCAGATGTTTCTGCGCCAAAATAGTTTTAATTTATTCTTGCAGATGTTGGACGTCACTCTCATTATCCAAAGTTTTTCATGTTTTTCATTTTCAAATTTCCCGTTATATTCGAATAATTTTATAAATACATCCTGAGAAACATCTTCGGCGTCCTGCTTGCTTTTCATATATGAAAACGCAAGTCTGTAAACTGTATCGCCATACTTGTTAACGAGATTTTCAATATTACAATCTAACGCGTGCAAGCAAACGCCCCCCTTTCAATAAAATGATAACACAGTGAAAGCCGCATAACTGCGGCTTTTATAGTTATGATAACATATTTATATAATACTTTCAATCATTGATTTAAGCTCATCAAAAGTTATACCGTTATCCGCATATATTGAAAAACTGAACTCACCGTTGTTCCATTTTGCATTGTGCACTTTTTGACCGTTTCCGCTGTAAGATATTTCATATCCGTTTATTTCTGCAGTTTTTGTAAATTCATATGTATTATAGTCGCCGGATATATCTTCCAGGCTTTTGGCGGTTCTGTAACTGAGTTCGCTTTCGCCGTTTACGTATGTCAAATCAAGTGCGGTATTTGAAATGGTTGTTATTTTAGATAACTCATAGCCTGCCGGCAGCGCTGTTGGAATGGAAGCGTCAATTCCCAGACTGGCTTTTGCTTCGTCTACAGTGTTATATTCTATAATAGGATTTGGAATCTGAACCAATGAATTATCTTCTTTATCTGAATTGTCATTTCTAGTTATAGTGATAGTATTATTATCAATATTTACACTTATATCATCAAGCAGTTCAAATAGCTTTAGTGGTACGTAAGTTGTATCATTCAATAATTCGGGAGCTGCCCCAAGCGATGATGGAGCCGACATACCTATAGCTGTGGAACTAGCGGTGTAATAACTGTCAAGCCCAATATAGACAGTTGTATTTTTTTCACCGTTATCTAAAAATACAGCGTTTTCTTCCTCAATCCATTCAATTTTAAATCCAAGCTTTTCTCCGATTAAACGAACGGGCACCATTAGCTGACCATTATTTTCATAGATATTTGCGGGGATTTGTTCGTTGTTTATTAAAACGTTTGCGGGGCAGGCTTGTGTTGAAACCAGCAGCGGTACTCCGCTGTCAATAGGGTCAGCGTCTGCCAGTACGGCTGTTGTCAATGACAAAGATAATGCTCCTGCAAGTACTGCAGCTGTGATTTTTTTGTTCTTCATTTTAAAAAACCTCCAAATTTATTATTTTATAACTTCATATAGAATACAACTCGGAATGTAAAAATGTTGCATTTTTTATAAAAATTTTTATTTTAATATTTAACGACGATAATTGCTGAAATGTTTATATTTTTATCCAGTATTGTTATAATTATAATTCAGTTTTAAGACGCCTCTTTTATTATTAAAGTAAATAGAGAAAGTAAAAATATTCACTTATTTAATAGATTTTTTTAAAGAAAAATTATTATATATTTTGTTTCTAAATCAGAAAACGGCTGAAGCTGTCAATTAACGGACTGTACAAATACAAACGGCTGATTACATTTCAATATATTAAATGCAGATTTATAAAAAGTATAAAATTGGATGTGTAAATGTAAATAAAATTATATGATATTTTTTATATCTAGTCAAAATAAAAAATCTTTATAGTAAAACAATTTTAACTATAATACAGTTTGAGACTATATTTATTATAACATGATATTAATATAACATAAAAATTTATTTATATAAATATATAAAACCGTAAAAAGTTTTAATTCGGCAGTTATAAGGAAGGTTTAAGACAGGATTATATTTACGCTTGTATTAAGGCTTATTACATTTCTGTTTAGTTCAATGTGACAGCTGGGAAGTCTATTCAGTCCATATCAGTTTATTAGTGATAATATGCGCTTTTGTCTTTGGTATTTAGTCTTTTTAGGCGACAGATTATTTTTTCTGTATAGTAATTCTATCTGTCCGTTTGTTTATGTCAGCATAAATAAAGCCTTTTACGCAGTTCTAGGTATCTTAAAATGTGCAATCGACACAGCGTTTGACTGTAACTCAGAATTTCTTTTAATCTATTTTGAGAATTATTTCTCTCTGAACATTCCATAAATAATACCGGACGGACAATCTGTTAACACCGCGGTTTGAAAAAGCGTTTGCAAACCAATTGCAATGAGAAGTATACGCCCATTTTCCAGCTGTATAATTTTTATTAAAATCGCTTTTTTAAAAATTTTTTAACCTGTTCTTAGTTATAACCAGAATTTCAAGTTTTTTAGCTGTATGTTTTACTATTATTTCGCCGACTCATCAAAATTGGCGGCGGTTATTCTATTTTAATGTTATTAAACCGGATTTCTGTGATATGTCTGCCGCTGTTTTCAATATTCTCAGGTATTGAGGTGTGACGTTTATCAAATCGTATAAGTCTGCGCGCAAAAACATATTGACAAATTTCAATATGATGTATATAATATAAATGAATATAGAAAGAAGGAGGCTCGGATCATGACAGAAGATGAAAAAAACGCAAGGATATTCAAAGCTTTTTGCGACTCAAATAGATTGAAAATTTTAGGCTTGCTGCAAAGCGGAGAAAAGTGTGCGTGCAAATTATTGGAAGAACTTAATATCGGGCAGCCAACTTTATCACATCACATGAAAGTTCTATGCGACGCAGAAATAGTTGCAGGGCGCAAGGAAGGAAAATGGACGTATTATTCCTTTAATCCGGAAGGCGTTAATCATGCAAAAGAATTGCTTAATCAAATTACAACGGTAACAGGCAGCACTCAATGCAGCCGTAATTACTGATAAGCCGCCTAAAGTACGGGCGGCTTACAAAATAAACAATATATCGATATATTGCGATGTGTAAATGGATTGGAGGGTTTTTCTTGCAGATTATTATATCTATATTGAATTTTTTTCAAGATCAAGTGTTAGGCATGAAATGGCTGAATGCGGTGATCGGCAGCGGTTTGTCCGCCGTTGGTCTTGATCTTGAAAGCAAGGTTGGCGCAAGTATTCAGTTTTTCATTTACGATACAATTAAGATTACTGTTTTGCTTTGCGTACTTATTTATCTGATTTCCTATATCCAAAGCTATTTTCCGCCGGAAAGAAGCAAACAGATATTAGGGCGTTTTCATGGAGTAGGTGCAAATATTGCCGCCGCCTTGCTTGGAACGGTTACTCCGTTTTGTTCATGTTCTTCTATACCGCTTTTCATCGGCTTTACAAGCGCCGGTCTTCCTTTAGGCGTAACATTTTCTTTTCTAATATCGTCCCCTATGGTTGATCTCGGCTCTCTCGTTTTGTTAATGAGCATATTCGGATCAAAAATTGCTGCCGTTTATGTTCTTGTCGGTTTAGTTATAGCTGTTGCAGGAGGTACAATCATTGAAAAACTGCACATGGAAAAACATGTTGAACAGTATATCAAAACAGCCGGAAGCGTAGATATTGAAGCCCCGGATTTAACAAAAAAGGAACGATTGAAGTTTGCGCTGGAGCAGGTTTCTGCTACTTTCAAAAAAGTTTTTCCTTATATTCTTGTTGGCGTCGGTATTGGTGCATTTATTCACAACTGGATACCGCAGACTTGGATTGAAACAGCTCTGGGCAGCAGCAATCCTTTCTCGGTGATTTTGGCAACGCTTGTCGGTGTACCTATGTATGCGGATATTTTTGGCACAATTCCTGTCGCTGAAGCTCTGTTTGCCAAAGGTGCTCAGCTTGGCGCAATCTTATCTTTTATGATGGCGGTTACTACTTTGTCCTTGCCGTCTCTCATAATGCTGCGGAAGGCAGTAAAGCCCAAACTGCTTGCTCTTTTTATTGGTATCTGCGCAGGCGGAATTATCATTGTTGGTTATTTGTTTAATATATTTCACTATTTTTTGGTTTAAATGAAAGGAGATTATCATTATGGCACTTTTTGGAAAGAAAAGAAAAAAAGAAGAAACCGCCTCCTGCTGCGGTAATTGCAATGCTGAAAGTATGGCACAGGCTGAACAAGCAAAAACAGAGGGGGCAAGCGTTAAAATTTTAGGAAGCGGCTGCACGAAATGCAATCAGCTTGAAACTGCTGTAAAGGCAGCGTTAGAGCAGCTTAACATGGATGCGTCTATTGACCATATTACCGATTTTTCACAGATTGCAGCTTATGGAGTAATGACTACCCCGGCTCTTGTCGTGGACGGAAAGGTTGTGTCTTATGGAAAGGTGCTCAAGGTCGATGAAGCAGTTAAAATTTTGAATAGAGTTAGGAGTTAATTCTGCGGAGTGGGCTCTTCGCTGAATAATACGGTTGATAATACATGAAGTAAAAAATGAATTGCTGTAAAATAGGCGGAAACACGGAGGTTTTGAGAGAATTTCAAGCCTTCGTGTTCTTTTTAATTTTTTATGAGCGTAATCGTTTTGTCTTCAATATACGCCGTTTACTATGGAGAATTACGCAGTAAAAGCCGTAAATGTAACCGCGAATTGCTCATCTGTTTCTGTTATGTGAAGGTATAAATCATGTTATACTTTTACTGTTTTAAAAGTGCTTACAATCTCTCATAGATTTTGAAGCCTATGCGGTTTTGCCCAAAAAATCCCGCGGAAAACGATGATTGAAGTATAATAGAAGCCGCATAACATTTGTATTATGCAGCTTTTACGTGTTTTTGTGATTATATAGAGTGCTGAAATGGATTTTTTGAGAACAACGCGAAAAAATACTGTTTTTATGTTTTTATAGGTCATAAAAATTTTATAATTGCATAGAAGTCTAGCATATATTGACAAATCTTTTAAAATACCATATACTAGATTTATCAATTTATATGGAGGAATGAATGATGAGTTTAGTTATAAAATCGGTTAATGATAAAGAGTTTGCTCAGTATGGAAGAGTGGTAGAAGGTATAGAGTTCAGCCGGCTTCTTGATAAACTTAAAAACACAACTCCGGCGCCTGCTGATGAGGTCATTTATGTGCCGGGAGATAGTAATTTGGAATCTATGCCGGAAGCGGAGTTGCTCAGCAACAATATATACGGCGGTATGCCGATTCAAATTGGGTATTGTAATGGAACAAACACAAAGCTGAACTGCCTGGAATATCATAGGGACAGCGAAATAGATATTGCCGCTGATGATGTGGTTCTTCTTTTGGGAAGACAGCAGGACGCTATGGGCGATAGCTATGACACTGGATTGGTTGAGGCTTTTTTGTGTCCTGCAGGCACGGCGGTTGAACTTTATGCAACCACACTGCATTATGCTCCGTGCAGCGGAAAACTAGGAGATTCGTTTAGAGTTATTATAGTTTTGCCGAAAGGAACTAACAGCGAAAAGCCTGATATAGAAATTAAAAATGATGAGGACAAGAGACTGTTTGCTAGAAACAAGTGGCTTATTGCGCATCCTGAATCCTCTGAGGCTGATAATGGAGCTGTTGTGTGTCTCAAAGGCGAAAATATAGATATTGCGGAATTAATCTAAATATAATTTGAAAGGGGAAGAGGGAGTAATGAGATGTTTTAATTGCGGCGCGGAGATAGAGCCAAACTCTGTTGCGTGTCCGAGGTGCGGCGCAGGCGTGCGCAGGCCAAATGCTGATATGACGGCGGAACAGCCGCTTTTGCGTCAGTCGGGATATAATATGAGACCAAACCAGCCTCCGAGAGGAATGACGCCGCTTTACAGTGAACCAATAGGTCAGCCCGTATCGGTTCTAAGATGGGTAGGACGTATGTTTCTGCCATGGATACCTATTGTTGGCGGTTTGGTTTATTTTATAATGATAATTGTATGGGCGTGCGGTGATAAGTTTGATGAAACGTCAAAGAACTGGGCTATTGCTTCTATTATTATGATAGCTTTCAATTTGCTGGTTACAATAGTTATATTTTGTATTTTTTATGCGGTATTTATGGCGTTGTTTAACGATGCGTCTGTTCAAAGGGATTTGCAAATGTTCTTTGATTCGGTGCCATATAATATATAAATTAAGTTTTGAGAAAAGTAACAATTAATCTATTTAAATTGTGACGTTGGAGTTTATAGATATAAAAGTATGTGCGGTTTTATCGGCAATGCTTGTAATGTGTATTCTTATTTCTTGCGGAAATAATTCTATAGTTGGTATATGGGAGCCAAATGGCAGCGGTTATGAAATGGAATTTTATGATGACGGCACTATGTCGTCAAAACATGGAACAGGCAAATATGAAACAATAGATAATCATTTGAGAATATTAGACATGGGTTTTATTGGTCAGGTTCTATCATATGATTATGAGATAAATGGCGATACTTTGATACTGATTAATGACAGCGGAATCAGACGTGAGTATACCAAAAAGAAATAAGATAAAAGTTCAATTAAGAATATTCAAATTTTTTAAAATAGGACTTGCAATTTTGTTTAGAATATGTTAAAATCTAATGCGGTGCTGAAAATGACAGCGGCTAAATTCGGAGAGGTGGTCGAGCTGGCTTAAGGCGCAGCATTGGAAATGCTGTGTACGTTTATAGCGTACCGAGGGTTCAAATCCCTTCCTCTCCTCCAAATAAGCCAAAACCGCCGCAAAACGGCGGTTTTGTTTTGCCTTAAATGATTTTTTACACAATTTTATTCAAAATATTTACCGCTTGCTCTTATTTTTTGGGGGGATATATGGGGATATGTATTCCCTGTCGTATTGACGTCTGTATAACGTAAGCGTCGGGCAATCCCTTGTATATTTATGCCTTAGTTTGCTATCAGCGAGGCGTGGCTATGACTAAGATCGTGTATGCTTATGGTTTTCAGTTCTGATGATTAGGCAAACTGTTCGTTATTTTTTACTAATTTAGAATCTTTGATCGGACATGTGTTTCCGCAAATTCTGAAATCGTCGTTGAAGGCTTTGTGCTTATACCGGCATTTTTATTTTCATCTAAAATTTTAATTAATAGTGTTTGGAGATGCAATGCGCGGATTGAGCCTATATTCATAAGCACCGTTTCTCTGGCTTAGTCCCTTAATTTTTGTGATATTCTGAGCGTTACGTTCAGATATTTTCTATCAATATCAATCAATTTCAAAGCGTGTATTTTGCCCTTTCTCAGTACGGTGTAAAATGCGGAAGGATACATAATAATCCCAGCCATTTAAATCAGAACAAGTTTCAGTGTGTTTAAGCGCAGATTTGGCGTATAGTTTAATTCTTCATATATGTAAAAATCCATTTCTTTGTTTCTATAGTATTTTTAAAGTTTCTATGTCAACTTGGTAATTAGATAATCAAGTTTGACCCGGATACCGGAGAAGTATCTGATATATACGCAGGGACGCCGTTTGAGAGTATGATGATTATAGCGGCCGGGAGAATTTCTACTCATATGTGGGAATCTGAGAGTGGGAAGAAAAATTATTCCACTGATGTAACAGTAAGCGAGATAAGTTTTGGAGAGAGCAAAAAAATGGGTCAGGGCGATAATGATGTGCCGGATGATATGCCGTTTTAATTTTGCCGGCTGTTATATAAAGCAAAAAGTTAGTTAAGCAGTTAATTTATGGCACGCACTGTCGTTTACATTAAAGTATAATTAACATATTCATAGTATCACAACTAAGTCTGATTATTGATAAATTGTTTTAAGTATGTTCACGCTGCGCGTGATATGACAGCTCACCTAACGAGGCGCACAAGTGCGCAATATATCACAACTAAGTAAATTTATTATATGACAACTAAGTTAATTATTGGCATTTATAGTTTGTATAACACAATATAGTTTATATAACATACACTTTTATTTAAAAGTGTAGCCGCAATTGACATTGCAATCTATAACAAAACAAGTTATTTTGTATCACACCCGCCCTACAGACGGGGTCACACCTACCGTAGTTCACAAAAAACACTGTGTTTTGGGTAAATATTTAAAAAATAATAAAAAATGTTGTTTAGCAAGCATCGGTAGGTGTGACCATACTTTTCTTAAAAAGTGTGTGTTATACATATGATTTTATTTTGCCATAATCTACAATGTCATTATTATGAATACTCAATGAAGATGAAATCTGCCTCGTAAGGCGCGCAGTCGCGGTAAAGTTTATTATTAAATATGATATAATAAACTGTTTTAAATACGTTCACGCTCCGCGTGATATGACGGAGATGTGTACGCAATATATCACAATTAATAACGTATATAAATTATTTAGAAATACCATCTGCTTATATGCTATATAAATAAAATTATTTTATAATGGATAAAATTTATAAAAAGTTCTTGACATTAGAATTTTATGTGCTATAATCTATATCATACTTACTTGGTATGAAAACTAGGAATGGAGGAAAAGTGCAGATGGATAGAAGAAAAGAATGGAAGTTTGAAACGAAACAGCTTCACGTCGGACAGGAGGAAGCGGATTTGGCTACAGGTGCCCGCGCTGTTCCTATATATATGAGCTCGTCTTATGTGTTTAAGGATTCTCAGCAGGCAGCTGACAGGTTTGCTTTGCGTGAGGGCGGAAATATATATGGAAGACTGACAAATCCCACACAGAGCGCTTTTGAAGAGCGTATAGCGGCTCTTGAGGGGGGCGTTGCCGCTTTGGCGGTTGCCAGCGGAGCAGCTGCCATAACGTATACTTTCCAAAATTTAGCCAAAAGCGGAGAACATATTGTGTCCTCCAAAACCATATACGGCGGAACTTACAATCTTCTTGCCAGCACTCTTCCGGATTATGGTATTACGGCAACATTTGTTGACCCGTCAGATACGCAGAATTTTGAAGACGCGGTTCAGGAAAACACCAAAGCTATATTTATTGAAACTTTAGGAAACCCAAATTCAAATGTTTCGGATATAGAGGAAATTGCAAAAATAGCTCATAACCATAATATCCCATTAGTTGTCGACTCGACGTTCACCTCGCCTTATTTGATAAGGCCGATTGCGTACGGCGCGGATATAGTTGTTCATAGCGCTACAAAGTTTATCGGAGGGCATGGCACAGCTCTGGGCGGAGTAATAATCGACGGCGGAAATTTTGATTGGGAAGGCTCAGGAAAGTTCCCTGATTTGGTAAATCCCAATCCGAGCTATCACGGGGTCAGCTTTACTAAAGACGTGGGAGCGGCTGCTTTTGTTACAAAAATCAGGGCGGTTCTGCTTAGGGATACAGGAGCCACTCTGTCACCGTTCCATGCGTTTTTGTTTTTGCAGGGGCTTGAGACTCTTTCGTTAAGGGTTGAAAGGCATGTTGAAAACACGCTTAAAATAGTTGAATTTTTAAATAATCATGAAAAAGTTGAGGCTGTTCACCATCCGTCCTTGCCGGGAGAACCAACGCATGAGCTTTATGAAAAGTATTATAAGAACGGTGCGGGTTCTATATTTACCTTTGAGATTAAAGGCGGTACGGAAGAGGCACAGCGGTTTATAGACAATCTTGAAATTTTTTCTCTGCTGGCAAATGTGGCGGACGCAAAAAGTCTGGTAATTCATCCGGCAACCACCACGCATTCACAGCTGAGCGCCGAAGAGCTGGAGGAACAAGGGATAAAACCAAATACAATTAGGCTCTCTATCGGACTTGAAAATGCAGATGACTTGATTGCGGCGCTGGGAGACGCTTTTGAAACAATATAACAAATACCTCCGTTTTGCAGGAGTATTAATTAAGTTTTGAGGCACCTATTACGTTATAGCATTAAAGCATGATTGAGCTGCTTTGTGAAATAAAACTTTGAATGGTATGGTATTATTTTCATATTTTTGATATAATAGTTACAATATAAATTGTCTGAAAGAGGGAAAAACAATGAGTAAAGTTGTAAAGAGTATTACTGAACTTATAGGAAACACGCCGATGCTGGAACTGACAGGTATTGAAGAAAGTCATAGTCTAGAAGCGTCTGTTATCGCTAAGCTTGAATATTTTAATCCTTGCGGAAGCGTAAAGGACAGAGTTGCTAAAAATATGATTGAGAATGCGGAAAAAAATGGTGACTTAAAGCCCGGGTCGGTTATTATTGAGCCGACCAGCGGAAATACCGGAATCGGTTTGGCTTCTGTTGGAGTTTCAAAAGGATACAGAGTTATTATAACAATGCCCGAGACCATGAGCGCTGAAAGAAGAAACTTGATGAAAGCATACGGCGCAGAGCTCGTGTTAACTGAGGGCTCAAAGGGGATGAACGGAGCTATTGCAAAGGCTGAGGAATTGGCAAAAGAAATACCCGGAGCGTTTATACCGGGGCAGTTTTCAAATCCGTCAAATCCACAGGCGCACTTTGAAACAACAGGACCGGAAATATGGGAGCAAACCGGCGGCAATGTTGATATTTTAGTTTCAGGTGTTGGAACCGGCGGAACTATAAGTGGAGTGGGAAAGTTTTTAAAATCTAAGAATCCGAATATAAAAATTATTGCGGTGGAGCCTGAATCATCTCCGGTTTTGTCAGGCGGAAAGCCGGGTCCTCATGGAATCCAGGGCATAGGAGCAGGATTTATTCCTGAAACTTTGAATACAGAGATTTATGATGAGATAGTCACCGTTGCTGACAGTGACGCCTATCAGACCGGGAGGGAACTGGCAAAGACAGAAGGCCTGCTTGTGGGAATCTCGTCAGGCGCGGCTGTTTGGGCGGCTGTTCAGGCTGCAAAACGCGAGGAAAACAAGGGCAAGACTATTGTTGCCGTACTTCCTGACACAGGCGAGAGGTATTTATCGACTCCTATGTTCACACAGGCATAGAAATTATTGAGACTTCAGAAACGCTAAAAAACGCGTGATGTTCTAATGACCTAAGTTTTGGTTTGTTTAGAACATTGCGTGTTTTTATTATAAAACGATTTTTGTGTTAATAACTTTTATTTATTCTGTTCGAACATTGGGTATCATGGAAAGGACATAATAAAGCGGACAGAAACTTTTAAGGTCATTAATAATAAAAAGAAGTATAAAACACATTCGATTTTTTGTTTTGTTTTCTGTTGACTTTCCGCCTACAATGTAATGATTAGAATAAAGAGGACGTAAATGTAAGAGTGAATTTTTATAACACAAATCCGGAAGATGAGGTCACAGCCATACCTTCCAATACTTGCAAAATACATTAATTATAAAATTTATTTAGAATGGATAGTTAACATATTAAAAAGTATGGTCATAGCCATACCGTTGTTTGCTATACTACATTCTTTATATAATTTTTATTATATAACCTTAACATTTTTGTGCAATATATAGCAGCCTTTCCAGTTTATTGATATAAGCCGCTTTGTATCATACACACTTTTTAAGCCGTTGGCAGTTTTAATTTCATAGGTGTATATCTTACACCGTTTGTTATTTGTTCTGAGTCGGTGTTCTCGAATCCGAGGCGGTGGTATATTGGAACTGCAAACGGCGAAGAGTTTACGGAAATATTACCGGTTAAGCTGTCTTTTTTTATGAACTCAAAAAGAGCTTTTCCTATACCTTTATTATGGTATCTGCCGTCGACAAAAAATAACGCAATATGACATCCTTTATTGCGCGTTGCGATAATACCAACCAACTCAGCATTTAGAAATGCTCCATACCAATGCAGTCTGTTTAAATAATTTGGGTCATGAATGCTATTGTAAAATTCGTCAACTCCGTGTTTACTGTATTCAGGCGCTTCGTATTCTAAAAATACTTTCCAGACCAATTTTAGGGCTTGTTCTATTTCGTTTTTATAAAGTTCTCGTAAATGCAAATAACCACTCCTTAATGGATGTACAGCTAATATTTATTTGCTTGTATTGGTAAGTAATTTTTAAAACGGCTTAAACCGGTTTTATAGTTTTCGGCTGTAGACCTCTAATATATAAGGTTCTTTATTTTTTAAATCTATTTTTTCTTCAGAATATTGATAAGAAAAACCGCAGGATAATGCCAAAGCTTTGGATATCTTGTTATTACCCCGTGTTGAATAAAAAAACTCTTTTCCTCTCAAAGTATTGGCACAGTATTCAAGCAATAATTGTAAGGTTTGTTTGCCCAAGCCTTTGCCGGTATATTCGGGTACCAACGCAATGCCGGCGTCCTGAAAAATATGTGGGGATATTTCCTCAACCCCGGCAAAGCCAATAGCCTGACCATGTTCTTTTTCGTATATGAGGTATGTATCATGCGTCTTTTGATAAGTGATGGTTTTCTTTATTCTCTCTTTTGCTGATTCTTCTGTTTTGGTTATTTGCCATTGCATATATTTGGCTGTTTCCGGTCTTGACCAAACATTTTTGTGCATTGATTCCCAATCCTCAAATTTTGCTTTTCTTAATACAATATCATCTGTTTCCATTGGATTCATATAGATTCCTCTCATTTTTTATTCAATAATAATTCATCTGAAGTATAGATTCATATAATAGATATGTTTGTAAGCTGCAGAGAACCGCAGGTTATATCTTTAGGAGTTATAAAATTAAATATTTATATATCAGCCGTCAACTGATTTTAGGGCGTTCATCTGATAATATCTGCCTTTTTTAGCCATTAGCTCGCTGTGGTTTCCGCTCTCAATTATCTGTCCTTTGTCTATTACTATAATATTATCAGCGTCTCTTATTGTTGAAAGCCTGTGGGCAATTATTATGCTGGTGCGGTTTTTCATCAGACGAATCAGCGCCCTCTGAATGTCTTTTTCAGTCTTTGTGTCTACCGAGCTTGTCGCCTCGTCCAGTATCAGTATCGGGCTGTCGCACAGCAATGCTCTAGATATTGCAATCAGCTGTCGCTGTCCCTCGCTTAACGTGTCCTGGCTTCCGGATACCAAAGTCAGATAGCCGTGGGGAAGCCGTCTGATAAATCCGTCGGCGTGCGAAAGTTTGGCGGCTTTTATAACTTCGCTTTCAGTGGCTTCGGGTTTGGAATATCTTATATTGTCTAATATCGTTCCGGTGAACAGGCTGGTATCCTGCAGAACTACAGAAAAACAGTTTTCAAGACTTTTCCGTTTTATGTCTTTAACATCTACTCCGTCGATTAATATTTTGCCTGAATCCACATCGTAAAACCTGGTTATCAGATTAACGATTGTTGTCTTTCCTGAACCGGTTTCACCTACCAAGGCAACATTCTGTCCGGGGTTTACCTTGAAAGAAATATTTTTTAGTATTTGTTTTTCATCGCTGTATGAAAAGCTGACGTCTTTAAATTCCACCCTGCCTTTCACATTATCTAAGTCTAAAGCATCTTCCGAATCCGCTGCTTCCTCGTTTTCATCCAGTATCTCAAAGACGCGCTCCGCACCGGCAAGCGCAGACTGAATATTGTTGAACAGCCCGGCAACAGAATTGAGAGGGTTGGCGAATTGTTTTGAATACGTCATAAAGCTGACTGCAGTTCCTATCAGCAGACCGTATTTTGTGCAGAGTATTCCTCCGACTATAGCGGTTATTGAAAAAGTAAGGTTGTTTATTATGTTCATCAGCGGCATCATATATCCCGCCCATATTTGAGCGCTGGTTCCGCTTTTCTTTAACTCTTGGTTGACTTTTGAAAAATCGGTTTGTGTGCTTTCCTCTTTGGAAAAGGCTTTTATCATTTTAAGTCCGTATATGCTTTCCTCAATAATACCGTTTATCTCGCCTAAACTTCGCTGTTGGTCATAAAAATGTTTTCTGCTTCTTTTAGCGATTACTCTTGTGAGTATGTAGACCAATGGCACGCAGGTCAAAACAGCCAGGGTCAGCGGTATGCTCAGAGAAAGCATAATGATAAGCGAGCCTGAGATTGTGAGTATTGCAGAAGCAAGCTGAGTTGCCGACTGTGCGATTGTTGTGCTTATGGTGTCGGCGTCATTGGTGATGCGGCTCATGGTGTCGCCGCGCGGCGTTGTGTCGAAAAAAGACAGCGGAAGTTTTTGCAGTTTAGAAAATATTTCGCTTCTTAAAGTCCTGACCAATTTTTGAGACACACTTAAAATTGCCGTATCACTAATTGTTGTTATCAGCCAGTTTGACAGATAGAGAGCGGCTATAACCGAAACTAAAATTATAAGGGAATGATTATTAACCGTCCTGAGCTCGGTGTTAAATGTGTTGAAAGTTTTACCCACAAAGTATGGAATCAAAACTGAGATTCCGGAAGCCAGCAATGTAAGAAATACAGCGGAGATAACTATGCCTTTAAAGCGCATATACACTTTTATAAGGCGCACCAGAGTGCCTTTTTGGTCTTTTGCTCTCTCGGTGTTGCTGAACCTGGCGGCTCCGCCTACTTTTGGTCCTCCCATTCTGGGCAGCTCAATATTTTTTGCCATATTATCACACCCCTTCCGTGATACTGCCAATCTGAGAATCAAATATTTCTCTGTAAATGCTGCATTCCTCAAGCAGTTCGTCATGAGTTCCGAATCCAACGCGTTCTCCGTCCGATAAGACCAATATATTATCAGCAAACATGGCTGTCGAACAGCGCTGGGTTATCAGGATAACGGTGGATTTATTATCTTCTGACAGGAGGTTGTCTCTAACCTTTGTTTCGGTGAGTGTATCAAGGGCGCTGGTAGCGTCGTCAAGAACCAAAATCGGTGAGTTTTTGATAAGTCCTCGGGCTATGGATATTCTCTGCTTTTGGCCGCCTGAAATATTAACGCCGCCGCTTCCTAAGTATGTGTCGATACCGTTTTCCATTTCATATATGAAATCGGCGCCTGACGTTCTTATTGCAGCTTCAACTTGAGCTTTTTCGGCTTTTGGGTTGCCCCATGTTATATTGTCCAGAACCGTGCCGGAAAACAGCATAGCTTTTTGAGGCACAAGGGCGACACTTTTTCTCACAGTTTCAATATCAAGTTTTTTTATATCTTTGCCGTCAAACATGATACTGCTGTTCTTGTCAGGGTCATATAATCTGAGCAGGAGCCAGGCCAGCGTAGACTTCCCTGAGCCGGTCGGGCCTATAACAGCTAGGCTCTTCCCGGCAGGAACATAAAATGATAAATTTTTTATAGCCGGAACCCCGCTGCCTCCCGGATATGAAAAAGTCACATTGTTAAACTCAACCATTCCTGAAATAACGGCGTCTGAGTTATTCTCTGAGTTCTTGAAATCATCCTCACAGTTTAGTATCTCGGTTATTCTTGAAACTGAAGCTTTGGTTTTTACAAAAGTATTAAATATATTTGTTATCATCAGCAGAGAACTTAAAATCTGCGCCATATACACTATAAAGGCTGAAATCTGACCGGGCTGGGTCAGACCGAGAGTGAAAAGCCTGCTTCCGGCAAGCAGTGCGGCCGCGGAGCCTAAACCAACAACGAGGGTCAGTATAGGTGAAATAAAGGTTATTACTATTTGAGCGTGCACGCCTTTTTTCATAAGGTTTGTATTATCGTCTTCAAACCTTGAGGCTTCGTCGGAATATGTTCCAAACGCTTTTATAAGCCTAACTCCCATTAAGTATTCTTCAACTACCGTATTAAGTCTGTCCATTGCCGCTTGGAGTTTTCCGAACCGGGGATATGACAGCCTCATCCCTAAGTATAACAGCAGACCGACTATTATAACAACCAAATAGATTATTATGCTGAGCCGCAGGTTGAGTATTGAAGCGAGGATTATACTGCCGATACAGGTTAGAGGAGCCTTAAAAAATATTCTCATGGTGCCGTTTACGAATTGGGTAAGTTGGGTAACGTCGTTTGTCATTCTGATGATTAGAGAGCCGCTGTCGATTTTATCGGCGCTTCCCTGCCTGAAATTAAGAATTTTTGAAAATAAATCGTATCTTAAATCGGCTCCGAAGCTCTGAGAAACTTTGCTGGCTATTATATTTCTTGAGACGGCGAACACTGCACCCAGAGCAGCAGCAAAAATCATGCGTCCGCCCCATAGATATACGTTCTGTATCATACCAAGCTCTATACCGTCGTTTATTATATGAGACATGAGCGTCGGTCCCAAAAGGTCGCAGAGAGCTTCTAGAGCTACGCATGATACAGCAATAAAAAACCAGTATTTATATTTGGTAAAATAGCGCATGTATATTTTCAAGTGCTGTCGACCTCCATTGATTTTATTGGTGTAGAAATAATATTAAAAGCAGAAAAAATTTATTAGCCAAAAGGGTTAATGACAAACTTTTTTAAGTATGTTCACGCTGCATGTTAGATAGCAGCTCACCTAACAAGGCGCACATGCACGCCCTGCTGTACTAAAAACACTCCTTATTTTTATGCCTTTAAAAAGTTTTAGATATTATCTTTTGGGTATTGCGGATAACGTTTTTTATCTTCCTCGGTTATTTGACGTATTGGTCTGCAGGGAACACCAACTGCTATAACATTGGGCGGAATGTCTTTTTTTACAACACTTCCGGCGCCTATTACAGAATTATCTCCTATTTCTGCACCGCCCAAAATGACAGTGCCGGCCCCAATCCAAACATTGTTTCCTATCTTTATCGGTTTTGCCACTTCTAAACCTGCGTTTCTTTGTTCAGCGTCAATCGCATGTTCGGCCGTTGTGATGCACACGTTTGGAGCAATAAATACATGGTCGCCTATTTCAACCTTGGCGCCGTCTGTGATTACAAGATTATGATTTGAGTAGAAAAAATCTCCAATATACAGGTTATATCCAAAATCGCACCAGAACGGAGCGGTAACTTTTGCGTTTTCGCCCAGGTTTCCAATAATTTGTTTTAGCAGACGATTTTTGTTTTCCTCATCTGAAGGTTTAATCTGATTATATTCATAACATAAATCAGTGCACTTTTCGATTTCATTTACGATTTCAGAATCATAATTTGCGTTGTATAAGTATCCTGCTTTTGCTTTTTCTTTCTCAGTCATTTTTATCTCTCCTAAAAATATGTTTTTATAATAATCTATATTTTATAAAATATATCATAAAATATATCATAAAATTTAAAAGTCTTTTTTTGATATAGCGCCTAATGAGATGTGTAAACGTATAATATTACAACCAAGTTTGATTACTCTGCAAGGTCTATGACCCCACCAGTATGGTGGGTGTAATACAAATTACTTAGTTGTGATGTATTGTGTTTGCACACCACGTTAGGTAACTGTCATATCACGCGAAGCGTAGAGGTGCTTAGAATAGTTTGTTATGAATCTTATTATAATGAACTTTTCCGTGACTGCGCGCCTTACGCGGCGTACTTCGTACGCCCTCCCGAAGCTTGCTGTACCATATTTTTTGTATCCTATCCATGTAGCCGCAATTGTTATTGAAGGTTATTTAAAACAAATTAATTTGTATCACACGCACCATACAGGTGCGGTCACAGTTACACTCTTCCGAAGCTTGCTGTACCACATTTTTTATAAATATTTGTTATATAAACTTGATTTGTTTGTCTGTTTTTTGGAGACTTTCCGGTAATTATAAAACTTAAAATATATTTATAACAAAATATTGAACATTTCACAGCTCTTAAAAACTTTTAATTTTATTCTGCATTTAAGAGTATATCATAACCGGTTGAGTAAATCTATTGTATATTTTATATGAAAGAAATGTAATATTTTAATCAGCCGGTTAATAAATTAATCAAGCTGTGGGTAAATAACAACATAGTTATGGAAATATGAAGAAACATTATTAATGAAATAAATTATACCTGTATCCGCAATTTGCACAAGTAATTTACTCTCAATGTTAAAAATTTATTTACAAATTTTTTGTGAAAAGCTATTGACAAAGATTGGGTGTGGTGCTATTATTATACCAGGTTAGCACTCGACTTGTGTGAGTGCTAACAAGTAAATTGTTTTATACAAAGGAGGGCAGGCTTATGGCATCGCTGGATGACAGAAAAAAGCTAATTCTTCAGGCTATTGTTGAAGACTATATCAAAAACGCTGAGCCTGTTGGTTCCAGAAGCATTGCTAAAAAGACCAGTCTTAACCTCAGCGCGGCGACAATCCGTAACGAGATGTGTGATTTGGAGGATATGGGAATGCTGATTCAGCCGCATACCTCCGCCGGACGTATACCATCAAATGCCGGATTTAGGTTTTATGTTGACAACTTAATGCATAGATATCAAATGACGGCTTTGGAGATAAAAAGGCTTAGAGCCGCTATGATGAATAACTTTAGGGAGCTTGACAATATTATTAAAGGCGTGTCGTCAGCATTTTCTTCCATTACGAGTTTGCCGACGTTTGCTATGCTTCCTATGAATAAATACGGCAATATCAAAAATGTTAAGCTGGCCGACGTTGACGGCAGAACGATAATGGTTATTGTTTCAGACTCTTCAGGTCTTATTAAAAATAAGCTGCTGAGATTGAGGAATACTGTTACGCCTGAGGAAGTTGCAGAGCTGAACAGAGTTATAAATGAAAATATATCAGGTCTTGATTTAGACGGCTTTATAAGTCTTGACAATGTTATGGGCATAAAGGACGCTGTTGGAGAAAACGTTGAAATCCTTTCATCCGTGCTGGAGCTTATATATGAGGCTCAGAGAGAAATTGAGAGCAAACAGGTGGTTGTTGAGGGGACGTCTAATATCCTGCGGTATCCTGAATATAATGATGTGGAAAAAATTAAAAATATATTGGAATTTTTTGATGACGAAAACGTGCTTGGCGAAATTGTGGACGCGGTTCAGTTTGAAGGAGACGGCGGCGTGGATATATTTATCGGCGACGAACTTCCGCTTCCCCAGCTGAAAGAAAACAGCGTTGTTGTTTCCCAGTACCAGGTCGGAGAAGATTTGGTAGGCATAGTTGGAGTTATCGGTCCTCAGAGAATGGATTATGCTAAAGTTGTTTCAGGCATAAAGTTCTTCTCTGAAAATTTGGGTCAGATGCTTAGCAGCAGATTCAGACCGGACGATGATGAAAATTTCGATTATAACGGCGGAAAAGAGGATGGTTAAAAGTGAAATCTAAAGAAGAAAATCAGCAGGAAACTATGGATAATAAAGAAAGCAAAATAGAGGAATGCATGGAAGACCAAAAACAGCAGGACGAATCGACTGAAACTCCGGTTCAGGAGACAGAGAATCCTGAAAATAATGAAGAAGAGACTTTAGCTCAAAAGCTGGAAGAAGCAAAAGACAGATTTTTAAGAAAAGTTGCTGAGTTTGATAATTTCAAGAAGCGCACCGCTAAAGAGAAAACTGAGAATTTCTCTTTAGGAATCTGTGAAGCTGTTGAAAAGCTTCTCCCCGTGCTGGATAACCTTGACAGAGCGATTGCGGCTGCCGAGAGCAATGATGACAAAGAAGCTCTGCTTGAGGGAATAAAAATGGTTAGAAAACAGTTCTGTGAAGCGCTCTCAGGTATTGGAGTGAGTGAAATTGAAGCTGTTGGGAAAGAGTTTGACCCGGATAAGCATAACGCGGTTATGATGGAGGACAGCGACTTGCCTTCCAATACTGTTATTGAGGAATTTGCTAAGGGTTACGCTTATAACAGGGATGACAATGTTAAAGTGATACGTCATTCTATGGTTAAGGTTTCAAATTAGTTATTAATCTAGTTAACAATTTTACTAATCATATAAAATAAATTTATTGGAGGTAATTATAATGAGCAAGATAATAGGTATAGACTTAGGTACAACAAACTCGTGTGTTGCGGTTATGGAAGGCGGAGAGCCAACGGTTATTCCAAACCCTGAAGGAGCCAGAACAACACCGTCAGTCGTTGCGTTCACAAAGGACGGCGAGCGTTTGGTAGGTCAGGTTGCTAAAAGACAGGCAATCACAAACCCGGATAAGACAATCAGCTCAATCAAGCGTGATATGGGTACTGACAGAAAAGTTGATATAGACGGAAAGAAATATACACCTCAGGAAATTTCGGCTATGATTCTTCAAAAGTTAAAGAGTGACGCTGAGGCATATTTGGGCGAAACTGTAACTCAGGCTGTAATCACTGTTCCGGCTTACTTCAGCGATTCTCAGAGACAGGCAACAAAAGACGCCGGCAAAATCGCAGGTCTCGAAGTAAAAAGAATTATAAACGAGCCTACTGCCGCTTCACTTGCATACGGTCTAGCTAAAGATGTTGACCAAAAAGTTATGGTATATGACTTGGGCGGAGGTACTTTCGATGTATCTATACTTGAAATCGGCGACGGCGTATTTGAAGTTTTGGCAACAAGCGGAAACAACCGTTTGGGCGGCGACGACTTTGACGATAAAGTTATGAATTATCTCGCTGATGAGTTTAAAAAGGATAACGGTATTGATTTAAGACAGGATAAGATGGCGCTTCAAAGACTTAAAGAAGCGGCAGAAAAAGCAAAAATTGAACTGTCAGGCGTTACATCAACAAATATCAATCTTCCGTTTATCACTGCTGACGCCAGCGGTCCTAAGCATCTTGATATGACCCTTACAAGAGCTAAGTTTGATGAGCTTACAGCTGACCTTGTTGAGAAGACAATGGGTCCGGCAAGAGACGCTATGAAAGAAGCTGGGTTATCGGCTGACCAAATCGATAAAGTATTGCTGGTAGGCGGTTCTTCAAGAATCCCGGCCGTTCAGGACGCTGTTAAGAAGCTGACAAATCAGGATCCTCATAAGGGTATCAACCCTGACGAGTGTGTTGCTATAGGCGCTGCTGTTCAGGCCGGAGTTTTGACAGGCGACGTTGAAGATTTGGTGCTTTTGGACGTAACACCGCTGTCTTTAGGTATTGAGACAATGGGCGGCGTGTTCACAAAGCTGATAGATAGAAACACCACAATTCCTACAAACAAGAGCCAGGTGTTCAGCACGGCTGCTGACGGACAGACCAGCGTTGAGGTTCATGTTCTGCAGGGCGAGCGTGAGATGGCGGCTTATAATAAGACTTTGGGAAGATTCAGTCTCACAGATATTCCGCCGGCACCGCGCGGAGTTCCTCAGATAGAGGTAAGCTTTGATATAGACGCCAATGGTATTGTTAACGTTAAAGCTAAAGATTTGGGCACAGGTAAGGAGCAGGCAATAACAATCACTGCAAGCACCAACCTTTCGGACGAGGATATTGACAAGGCTGTTAAGGAAGCAGAGCAGTATGCAGAGCAGGATAAGAAAGCAAAAGAGGAAGTTGACGTTCGCAACCAGGCAGACAGCATGGTTTATCAGACCGAAAAAACTTTGGGCGAGCTTGGGGATAAAGTGACAGAGGAAGAAAAGAGCGGTATTCAGGCTGAAGTTGATAAGCTGAAAGAACTGCTCAAGGCTACGCCGATGGATGTTGAAGCAGTAAAGACTCAGACAGAAGAAGTGTCAAAGAAGTTCTATGCTGTAAGCGAGAAGCTTTATAAGGCTGCTGCAGAGCAGGCGCAGGCAGAACAGGCAGCTGCGGGTGCACAGGACGCAGGAGCTCAGAACAATGGCGGAGATGACAACGTTGTAGACGCTGATTATACAGAATCCGAGTAATATAAACAATTGTGTCAGGAAGGAATAAAAGTATGGCAGATAAGAGAGATTATTATGAAGTCCTTGGCGTAAATAAAGGCGCATCGGCTGACGAGATAAAAAAGGCATATAGAAAATTGGCGAAAAAGTATCATCCGGACCTTAATCCGGATGATAAGGCCGGAGCCGAAGCTAAATTTAAAGAGGCCAGCGAGGCATATGAAGTTTTGAGCGACCCTGATAAGAAATCGAGATACGACCAGTTCGGCCATGCAGGCGTTGACCCTAATGCCGCTGCAGGATACGGCGGAGGCGGCTTTGGAGGATTCGGAGGCTTTGAGGATTTTGACCTGGGTGATATTTTCGGAAGCTTCTTCGGCGGAGGGGCGTCTCGCCGTAACCCTAACGCTCCGCAAAGAGGCGGAGATATCCATATGCACATTGATTTGACTTTTGAAGAGGCTTGCTTTGGAACTAAAAAGGAAATAACTATCAGCCATATGGAACAATGTACATCCTGTCACGGAAGCGGAGCCGCTGAGGGCAGTCATCCTGAGAGATGTTCTGCCTGCGGAGGAACAGGTCAGGTTAAGTCAGTTCAGAGAACACCGTTTGGAAGTATGCAGACGGTTAGAACTTGTGAGGCCTGCGGCGGAAAAGGAACTATAATCACCGACCCGTGCAGAACATGCCGAGGCGAGGGAATAGTCAGAAGAAGCAAGAAGATAAACGTTAATATTCCGGGCGGAATTGATAACGGGCAGAGCCTGAGTGTTCGCGGCGAGGGCGACGCAGGCAAAAACGGCGGACCGCCCGGAGATGTGCTTTTGACAGTCAGGGTTAAGCCGCATAAGATTTTTGTCCGCCAAGGCAGTGACATAATGTGCGATTATCCGATTTCATTTGTACAGGCAACGCTGGGCGGAGAGGTGAAAGTGCCTACCGTTGACGGAAGCGTTGTATACAATATCCCTGAGGGAACTCAGCCCGGAACTGTGTTCAGACTAAAGGGAAAAGGCGCTGTTAAGCTGAACTCAAATAACCGTGGCGACCAGTATGTTAAGGTACAGGTTGAGATACCGAAAGGAATAAACGAAAAGCAAAAGGAAATATTAAGACAGTTTGACGACAGCGTTGACCCGTCCAAATATAAGAAGCGAAAATCCTTTATGGATAAGTTAAAAGATTTGTTTGAATAAAATATCACAGACTGCACCGTATATAGTGCAGTCTGTTTTCATACAAAATAAAAAAGATTTAAAGGTTTCTAGTGAACGTCGGCAGGGCAGACAAAGTCTGCCGCGTTAGGTGAACTGCCATCTCACGCGAAGCGTGAATATATTTAGAACAGTTTGTAGTAAACTTTACCGCGGCTGCGCGCCTAACGAGGCAAACTCCGTTTGTACATCACAACTAAGTTTGATTATTGACACTGTAGGTTTATCAATACAAATCACTTTGTATTACACACACTTTTTTAAAGTGTGGTCACAGCCCTTCGATGCTTGCAAACCACATTTTTATACAATCATATTATAAATTGTCTTAACATCTGGACTTTTTAGGTATTTTTGGTGAACATCGGCAGGGTGTGCTTACGCACACCTCGTTAGGTGAACTGCCATCTCACGCGAAGCGTGAACATACTTAAAATGGTATGTCATAAATATTTTATAATAGTAGACTTTACCGCGGCTGCGCGCCTTACGAGGCAAATTTCATTTGCCCTGCCGACGCTTGCCATACACATTTTTATTATATATGACCTTAACATCTGTTAAATCTATTGAGACTTTTCAGGTGTTTTGGTGAACATCGGCAGGGTGTGCCTATGCACACCTCGTTAGGTGAGCACCCATCTCACGCGAAGCGTGAATATGCTTAGAACAGTATAATCTAAAAATTAATATATTAAAATAATAATTTTTATAAAAGATAAGTGACGCGGTTATTTAAAATATTAAAGCTATACAAATAGTAAATGTATTATTTTTTGAGGTCAATATTGTAATAAATGAATTATTGTAGTATAATGTAAAAAAAGTTTTGAGGAGAAATTTATGGATTGGATAAAAGTCAGCATTATTACAACAAATAAAGGAATAGACCCGGTTAGCTCAGTTTTAAATGATTTGGGATATGACGGGCTGGAAATTGCGGATAAAGACGATTTCAAAGAATTTTTGGAGAATAACCGCAAATATTGGGATTATGTGGATGAGGAACTGGAGAGACTTAAAGAAGCGGATACAAAGATAACTGTATATCTGGACGGCGGCAATGATGGTTTGTCAGAGCTGGAGAAAATAGAAAAATCTATTAAGTTATTAAAGGAAGCCGATACAAATAATAGCTTCGGTTCTTTAAAAATTATTACTGAAAATGTAAGAGATGAGGATTGGTCTGAAAATTGGAAGCAATATTTTAAACCTCTCGAAATTGGTGATAAAATATTGATACAGCCGGAGTGGCAGCCTTTGGAGTCTGAGACGGACAGGATTGTTTTTAAGGTTAATCCGGGAATGACGTTTGGGACAGGTTCTCATGACAGTACAAGATTTTGTATAGAAGAGATAGGGAAGAATATACACGAGGGCGACACTGTTTTGGACCTGGGCTGCGGAAGCGGAATTCTTTCGGTTATTGCATTGCTCCTGGGAGCGTCAGACGCTTGTGCGGTTGATATAGATGAAAATTCTGAAACAGTAGCATATTCAAATCTTGAAATGAATGGACTTGATAAGAACAATTATCATGTTTATATCGGAGATATTATTGAGGACAGCGGTCTACGGGACAGGTTTGCAGAATACGATATTGTTGTTGCCAATATTGTAGCGGATGTGATTATCGCACTCAGTCCATATGTTCGTAGATTTATGAAGAAAGACGGAATTTTTATATGTTCAGGAATTATCAATGAAAGGGCGGAGGAGGTAAAATCAGCTCTTGAAAAAGCCGGTTTGAAGATAGTTGAAGCAAAGCAGTCGGATGAATGGACCGCATATACCTGTAAGTGATTGTTTTGAATTTTATTTTTACCCAAAATGAAATTAATTTATATTATTGATGTAAATTTAAGATTGTGCCGAACGAAATTGCTGATTATGATGTGTTTCACACAAGTGAGCCGCGTTAGGCGAGCGCTCGTTTCACGCGGGGCGTGAATATACTTAGAACAATTTGTAATAATTCTTTTTAATTATAAACTTTTCCGGGACTGCGCGCCTTACGAGGCAAACAAAGTTTGCCCTCCGATGCTTGCTGTATCACATTTTTTCATATGAACTTAACTTTTTTGTCCAGTTTTTCGTAGCCTATCCACAGACATTAAAGGTTTTAGGATAAAGAGTTATATAGTTCATTTTCATTTTCTTAAAAAATTTTGTTACATCTCCTGAAATTTGAAAAACTCTAAAAATTTATTAAGTAAAAGTTATAAATTAACGAAATCTTTAACTTTTCATAATAATTTATTTTTAAGCTTTTATAAAAATTTTTTCTATTTTTATATATAGTTTAAACAGTATCATTGAGAATCTAAAGAAATATAAATAACAAAATAAAAGGTGGTAATAGTGAGCGTCGGTAGGCCGCATTTATGCGGCGCGTAAGGTGAGCAGCGCGGACAGAATATAAAACTAAAAGTTATACTAATATATTATCCAACGCCTACTCACATAACAATGTGGTTTGCGGTCATATAGCATATTCAAATTATTTCGCATATACAGATTATTAACATTCGCCGAGAGCACGATGTACTCTCGGCGTTTATATTATTGGTTAATATATTGGGTCCTCATTTCTTCTTTAAAAAATAGATTTACAAAATCCACTGTACTGTCGCTGAGTTTTTCTTCATTGATAACTTCTCTGGCAGTAAGCGGGTCGTCGGTGAGTATATTGTCTATGTCATATTTGCAGATATTAATAATATTCGATGGCTCATTGACTGTCCAAACAAACACTTTTTTATTATTCTGGTGAATCTGATCTACTATATCATAATCTATAAATGTTTCCTCAATACTGAACCCATCAATAAAAGTCATTTCAGAAATATTCCCTGCGGCCACAGTCATGTCGTACAGGGTTTTTATATTAGGGTCAATCTCTTTGACCTTTTTCAGCGCTTCTATATCAAGAGAAGCAAGCATGCAGTCGTTTTCAAATCCGTTTGCCTTTACAATGTCAATGACATTCTTTTCGAAATCGGTTTCATGACCTGTTGGCTTTATTTCTATATTAAGTTTTATTTTACCTTTGCATAATTTTATTACTTCATCAAGAGTCGGTAGTCTCAGGTATGAGTATTCGTCTGAAAACCACGAACCGACATCATATGTTTCAAGTTCAGCGTATGTCATTTCCCAAATATTTTTATCTACGCCTGATATTCTTTTTATATTAGCGTCATGGGAAATCACAACAATATTATCTGCAGTTTGGTGAACGTCAAGCTCTATCCAGTCGGCCCCTTGTTCGATCGCCGCCGCATATGCCGGAATACTGTTTTCCGGATAATCCACAGAACTGCCGCGGTGGGCCGATATTTCAGGCTCGTTATTAATATTAAAAGCAAAGTCGTCAGGAGCGCCTGCAGCTGTCAGAATAGTAAATCCTATAAAAATAACAGATACTATTCCTAAACATACATAGTTGAGAAGTATGTGCTTTTTTCCTTTTGGAGGAATATATTTGGGAATCGGTTCCTGTTTTTTGTTTTTCAGCTTATAGTATATGACGCTGAGAGAAGCATAGGAAATAGTCAAACTTAAAGTTTGCACTGCAATACTTATCATATCTGCGGCACGGACGGCTTTCAGCGAATATAGATATTGCATATCGGGTTCGCAGAAGAATTTTATAATAAGTATTGAGCTAACTGAAAATACGGTTTTTATAATAAAGCCTATAAAAAATATAAGCACAACCGGTGCAACTCTGCCCAATAATACAATAAAAAAGTTCTTTTTGGTCAGCGCCAGACTTTTTTTGCTTGCTGATACAAAATTTTTCGATTCAAAGCAGAAGCATGTATAGTTCAGAGAGAAGCGAATAGATAATATGAACAATATAGTATATAAGCAAAACATTAGTATAGATAAAATGTTGCTTTCATATATGTAATCCTGAATAAATTCAGGGATTGCGTCCACTCCGGTGAATCCTGAAATAGCAGTGGTGAAAAGCAGGGTATATAAAAATATCAATATAACTCCGCTTTTGAACGGCTTAAAAGTACATTTTCCGGCTAGTTTAAACATTTGCACAATTGAAATATCCTTCTGATTATAAGAAGCATGAACATACCAGGTTACAGACATAATTTTAAATATTACCATCAGGCAGCTCACTAATAAAACCGCAAGCCATATAAAAATTGTGGCGGGTCTTGAAAGATAGTAAATAATCTTATCGTTTGAAAGATACGTGAGTCCGGAAAGCGACATCGTTTTATCAATAGAAAAGCTGAGTATCGGATAGATAAGAAAAACTGTTATAACCGAATAAATAATTTCAAATGCCAATAGAGTGCTCAAATTTCTTGACAGCAGCTTTAGACAAAGCCTGCAATAGTTAAATAATTTTTTCATTTTGTATCTCCATATAGTTTTGGCTGTTTATTTGAAAATATTATATCGTATTTTATTTTAAAAATCAACTTTTACGTCTAAATTAATATATTTTGTGCTGCAAATAGGTTATATTGATTTTACTGTATATTTACCGTAGACAAATAAATAAAATTACAAAATAGCCTTTTATAAACAGAACATATATTTTAATGTATATTTTATTGGAAGATAAAGCAGAATAATCCATTATAAGCTAATAAAATTTTGTTGTGTATAATGGAGTGTGTTTTTGATGACTATGGATTTGCTAAGAGTTGCGGCAGCCTCGGTAGGTTCTATTATTGCATTGTTTGTTTTGACAAAGCTGCTGGGTTATAAACAAATGTCTCAGCTTTCTATGTTTGACTACATCAATGGCATTAGTATAGGTTCTATCGCCGCCGAAATGGCAACAACGGTTGACGGTAGTTTTATGAAGCCGCTTCTTGCTATGACTATATACGCGGTTTTAGTATATTTTATTGATTTGCTGGCTGTTAAATCTCTGAAGTTTAGAAGATTCTTTGGCGGCAGGTCTTTGGTTTTATTTGAAAACGGAAAACTATATAAAGAAAATTTGAGAAAAGCAAAGATAGACGTATGCGAATTTTTGACTGAGTGCAGGCTCTTGGGTTACTTTGATATAAACGATATATCTATGGCGATGATGGAGAACAACGGAAAAATATCTGTCCTTCCGACCACCGGCGCGCGGCCCGTTAATGTGGAGGATATGGATAAGAACATGCAGGGAGTTAATCCTAAAAAACCGTCAAGGGCAAGTATAAATGTTATTTTAGACGGGATTATTCTTTATGATAATCTAAAATACACAGGTAATAATGACATATGGCTGAAAAATGAGCTTGGAAAGCAGGGTATATCAGACGTAAAAAAGGTGTTTTTAGCAACGGTTGATGAAAACAACAAACTGTCAGTATTTAAGGAACTGAGCGAATCGCCCGATAATGATTTGTTTCAATAGGGCTTATAAACTATTTTATTACAGCATATATAAAATGACTCCTGCTTTTGTTGGAGTCATTTTTAATTTAGAAGATAAGGCCGGTTTCATAAAACATACAGCAATATAATATTAATTTAGTATTGCTATACCGCTACTAATATAATGTTGAAAATAATGTAACTTAAAACATATAAGAGCAGGATAATACAAATGGAAAGTTAACAGAAACTTGCCAAAAAATGGTGTCTATAGCGAACATCGGAAGGGTGTGCGTAGCACACCGCGTTAGGTGAGCATACATCTCACGCAAAGCGTGAACGTATTTAAAACAGTTTGTTATATCTTATTTAGAAATAAACTTAACCGCGGCTGCGCGCCTTACGAGGCAGATTTCATCTGCCCTACCGAAGCTTGCAAACCCATATTTTTATATATTATCTTTATATTTCTGTTAGTTTTATTATAACCTTTACATATTGTAAGTGGAAGTCAACAGAAACTTGCCCCAAAATAGTGTTTTTAGTGAACATCGGCAGGGTGTGCGTAGCACACCGCGTTAGGTGAACATACATCTCACGCAAAGCGTGAACGTATTTAAAACAGTTTGTTATAATTATATTTAATAATTAACTTAACCGCGGCTGCGCGCCTTGCGAGGCAGATTTCATCTTCATTGAGTATTCATGTTATTATTTGCGTATTCATATTATTCTTTGAGTATTCATGTTATTATTTGCGTATTCATATTATTGACATTGAAGGTTAATCAAAACAAGTTATTTTGTATCACCCCCACCATGCTGGTGGGGTCACAGACATTGAAGGTTAAACAAAAAAAGTTTCTATGGCTCACCCCCACCATACAGGTGGGGTCACAGACTTTGTTGGATGTAAAGAAATGAGTATGTATAGCACACACTTTTTAAAAAAGTGTGGTCACAGCCATATCGATGCTTGCAAAATCATATTTCTATTATATTTGATCTTTAAACTTCTGATAATTTTATTAAAATAAAAAGTCGTCTTATTTTATTTATTGTGATATTGCTTGTGAATATATAAAAGTTTGACCCAATATGTATAATGTTCTGATTTTATGATTTGCTAAACCGATTGACTTTTGGTCAGTTATACAGTATAATATTAGTAAGTTTATAAGAATTAAAATTGATTTGTTCTTTTTTGATTTGTATTTATTTTGTGTTTTGTAATCTATCACTTCTTATGCGTCAATAATATTCGTCACAAATAAATATTTGTCAAAGCAATCAAGACGTTTTCTTTCAGCAAGATTTTATTTTATGGAGGTAAGTAAATGAAAATTAAAAAAACAATTGCTGCCGCTTTAACTGTTGTTATGCTGTCAACAGCTGCTTCAGGGGTATTTGCTTCAGGGGCAAATGAAAATATTTCCGGGGGAATTAACGGCGGCGCAGAGGAAACCCAGAGTTATTTAGGGGATAATGAAAGCGAGTTATTGGTTAGCCCGTCCCCGGGTATTTTTGACGATAATGAGGAAGGCGCAGAAGACGTTCAGCCTACCCTTTATCCCAGCGGAATACAAACGGCGGAGCCTGATATTAATATTGAATCTTCCAGTCCGGAGCCATATCCTGAGACAACTGACGTTCCGTCTGAGGAGCCGGCAAACGATGTGATGATTTCATCGTACCAGGTTAATTTCAGCTGCCGGCTTGACGGATGGCCGCGAAAGGATTATGCTGTATTTAATATATGTTCGGAAGATGGAAAAATCCTTGATTCACACACAAAGTATATTACTGATACGGAGAGTTTTTCAATAGATTTTAATATACCGGATTCTAAAGTGGGAACTGTCTTTTATTTGGAGGTAACAGGCGTTGATTCAATAGATTATTATTCGGATAATTATCCGGTGCCGCTTACTGAAAAGATTCCGCTGTATACATATTGGTCGGAGCCGGATGAAAACGGAGACAGGGTTCCGGTGAGCTCGGCGCATATGACCGCACACGTCAGAACACAGTGTCCTATTAATATATACGCTGACGGAGAATATGTCTCTCTGTCTTCGCCTGCTATATTTGACGGCTCGTATATAATAGCACCGCTGTCAGAGATTGCCGGGGCAATAGGCATATCCGACTGTACTTACTTCCCTGAATATAATAGCGTAAAGGTTAAGACCGGCGATAACGAAATGCTTGTCAATATTGGATATTCGTATCTGACAGCGTTTGGCAGCGATATAAATCTAGACCTTCCGGTTTCCAATATTAACAGCCTGACATATATAGAATTAAGACCGTTTATAGAGGCCTTCGGAAGCACTCTTGAATATTACGACAATGGTTCTTATATTGATATAAAACTTACTAAATCCCCCATGGCTGTAAGTTCTATAGCTGACCAGGAGGCAAGAATAAACGAGAGCGGAGTTGGAAGCTCGACCGATTATCTTATCTGGGTAAACAAAGAAAAGTTTAGATGCACCGTATTCTCAGGTTCTAAAGGCAATTGGAAATGGGTAAAAGATTTTACTGTCGGAATAGGAGCTGAGGGAAGAGAAACAATAACGGGCGTGTTTGAATATATTGACTATACGAATATGTGGCCTTATGATTCGTATTATGTTGGCCCGGTTATGGTATTCTACGGCAATTATGCACTGCATTCAACGTTTTTGAAATATGACGGAACTCCATATGATAACACTGTTGGGGCGAAGATTTCTCATGGCTGTGTGCGCTGCCAGGCAAAATATATAAACTGGATGGTAGATAATATACCTATGAAGACCCGTGTATATGTAACTGAATCTTAAAATATTATAATGGGCCGGCTGCAATTTTGCAGCCGGCTTTTAATATCCCTGTAATTCTAAATATAATTCAAATAAATGATATATTGTGGTTTGGTGGTTCTGAATTAAGAATATACTACCTAAATTTAGCAAATCAATGTTACATTAAGTTGTGTATTTGTTACTTATTTTTGTTATATCGTTGATTATACGTATAAAAGTAAAATTATTCCTATTTTTTCACTTATTATTGTTGACAAGTGAAATGCTTTTTGATACACTTATTTAGGAAATATTTTTCAGTGGGAGATAATTATGGAAGATTTATACGAAAATGTCGAAGATTGCAGAATATTAATTAACAACAGTCAGCTTGATGAAGAAGTTATTAAACTATGCGATAAGATAAATACGAAGATTGATGAAAAGTATGGCAGCGTGGCGCGGTTCTCCAGAACGGTTAACGTACCCTATTCAACTTTAAACTGTATTCTTAAAAACGGTTTGTCAAACAGTAAGTTTTCTATGGTTTTAGATATATGCAGGCGGCTTAGAGTTGATATATTTGATATAGAAAAATATGGAATTAAAGCTGCGGATATACCCATAATATCAAAAATTTCGTCGCTTGATGAGCGCGGAATCGGCGTTATTTCGGGCATTATAGAGGAGGAATATAAACGATGTATAAAAATTATAACCAATAGTTGACAAATAAATGTAATTATGTTAGAATGAAATAAAGGAGGTGTTTTAATGGATGAACTAACTCTGCTGATTAAGCAAGAAATCAAAAAACAATTTCGCAGTGTACGCCAATTTGCGTTCAGTGTAGGAATCGCACAGACAACTGTTGTCAGCGCTCTGAAGAACGGTGTTTCCGGCACAGGATTTAGTACAGTGATGAAAATTTGTAAAGCTTTAGACATTCAAGTATTTGATTACTCTATCCCGCTCGTGATCAATGATAACGTAGTCACATTACTTAAAAAGTATAATGCTCTTGACAAATTAGCTGAACATACAGTTCAGACTGTACTCAACGTAGAGTATGAAAGATGTAAAGCAGACGCAATGAAGAGCTCAAAGCGTTAGTTTTACAAAGTTTGTTTAGTTGTGGAATTTTCGTCTGTAAAAGCACAGGCAAATCATAATATGTCTTTCAGATTGTGGCATATTAAATACAATGATATTTACAATCTTGACTCATATATCATAGCCTTGCAGTTGTTTTTACTGCAGGGTCTATGGTATATTTTATTTTAGTTTATTAAGTTAATATCAGGAATCGTATCCGGATAACTGACTGTAGTTCTGGATTCAATTTTTTCAGGGCAGTTTTGGGTCTTAAAGCTGACATTAATATTTTTAATTTTTAAATTATCTTTATCAAGCGTCAGTGTTCGGTTAATTGTTATTTCATCTTCGTTGATATTAAATGTTCTTTTATAATATGAAGCATATTGGTCTGATTTATTTAGGCGCTCAGTAAATATAACCGTATATTCACTGTCATCCTGTGAGACCGAGGAAATCTCCAGGTCTTTTATACCGTTTAATTCAAGTATATCGTTGTAATCAGATAAATAGTTTTGATACTCATCATAAGTTATATCAGTTTGGTTTTCCTGAATCCCTAAGTGGATTCCGCTTTCATCAGCAGGATCCAAAACCGTATAGTAATATTCCGGGGATAATATGAACCAGGTTCCGCTGTTTGGGTCCGCACCGTATATCCATATATCGCCGTCTTTGTTTTCAGCGCAGATAATTGACTGGGCAGATTTAGTCTCTCCATTCTCAATATAATACTGCGCAGTAGAAATTTGAGTTATCTCCCCGGGCGGTGTAAGATTTTGTATTGTATTCACGTTTAAAATATCTTCTGCAGTTAGATTATCACTTGTAGTTATGTCGTTTTTTTGATTTGCTGATGTACATCCTGAGAAAATAATAATAATTAAAGAAATAATTATTATTATTTTAGTTGTAGAAATTTTATTCATAATTGTTACCCGAATATTTATTAGATTACAAATATAGTTAAAACTGAGTTGTTTGCCGACATAAATGCGTCCGGTATTTTCTTAAACTATGTATACCAACTGTATTATGAGGAACATCATTTATTGAATATAATCCTGCGACGGCGTTGACGGCAAGTATATTATAAATGATAAACTTATGTGACATGAGTTTATTATATTGATAATTTATTTATGAGAAATAATTATTTGAAATTTATAAAGGCAGCTTTTTAGTATGATTGTAATCTTACAGTTTGCTGAATTATAAATAAAACATTATTATAGTTTATTTTGATATAGAATATGTGCTCCATATTAGTTTGCTTTCCAAATAGATTTGAAATGTAAAACATATAGAGCACATATTTTTGTGTACGTATTAAATTTATTTTGCCGCTTTGGCAACAGCTTCTGCAACTGCAGGGCTTACGCGCGGGTCGAAGGCTTTAGGGATTATATAGTCTTCGCTTAGTTCCTCGTCAGAAATAAGTCCGGCGATAGCCTTGCAGGCGGCAATCTTCATCTCCTCGGTTATGCTGCTTGCCATAGCGTCTAAGGCTCCTCTGAAAATCCCAGGGAAAGCGATAACATTGTTTATCTGATTAGGAAAATCAGAACGGCCTGTGCCAACAACGCGCGCGCCGGCCTCTTTGGCAAGGTCAGGCATTATCTCCGGCGTAGGGTTTGCCATAGCGAACACAATTGCGTCGTCCGCCATAGACTCAACCATTTCTTTTGTTACAATGTTCGGCGCGGACACTCCGATAAATACGTCTGCGTCCTGCATAACATCAGCCAAGCTGCCTGTCTTTCCGTCACGGTTTGTTATTTTAGACATTTTTTCCTGCTCTGAATTCAGTCCGTTCATGTTCTCGCATATAGCGCCGATTTTATCAACCAAAATAATATTTTCAGAACCCATATTCATCAGCATTCTGCAGATTGCTATTCCGGCGCTTCCGGCTCCGTTAATGACAATCTGAGCATCTTCAATTTTTTTGTTAACAACTCTGAGCGCATTAATGATTCCGGCTGACACTACTATTGCTGTGCCGTGCTGGTCGTCATGAAAAACCGGAATATCAAGCTCCTCCTGAAGCCGTCTTTCAATTTCAAAACAGCGCGGCGCTGAAATATCCTCTAAATTTATTCCGCCGAAGGTAGGAGCAATATTTTTTACTGTTTCAACTATTTCATCAACGTCATTGGTATCAAGGCAAATCGGAAAAGCGTCAACGCCGGCAAAGTTTTTAAACAGCACGCACTTGCCTTCCATAACCGGCATACCCGCCTCAGGGCCTATGTTTCCCAGTCCGAGAACGGCGCTTCCGTCGGTTACAACAGCGACAAGATTGCCTTTTCTTGTGTAGTCGTATACCTTTCTTATATCCTTTGCGATTTCACGGCACGGTTCCGCAACTCCCGGCGTATATGCGGTGGAAAGCTCGTCTTTGTTATTAGTTTCGGCGCGGGCGGTAACTTCTATTTTCCCTTTCAAACGTTTGTGCAATTCGATTGCGGCTTTGTTGTAATCCATTTTATCATCTCTCCTTGTTCTTATCATATAATATTTTAAGACCGTCCAAGGTGAGCAGACTGTCAACCTTGTCAATCTCGTCTGACTCTTTAGATATCATTGTGGCGAGTCCGCCTGTTGCAACAACAGTGGCGTCCTCTCCGATTTCTTTTTTTATACGGCGTATAATCCCGTCAGCTTGTCCTGCCTGTCCGTACACAGCGCCGCTCTGTATAGCGTCGATTGTGTTTCTTCCGATAACCGAAGACGGTTTTATAATCTCTACCTTAGGAAGCTTAGCGGTTTTTTCAAAAAGCGCGTCCATTGAGATTTTTATTCCGGCGGCTATAACGCCGCCTACATAGTTTCCGTTCCTGTCCACCGCGCAGAATGTGGTGGCGGTTCCAAAGTCAACTATAACAAGCGGCGGTTTATACTTGTGTATTGCAGCAACGGCGTTGACTATTCTGTCTGCGCCCAGCTCGCGGGGATTGTCCATTCTGATATTCATTCCGGTTTTTATCCCGGGTCCGACAACCATAGGCGAGCAGTCCAGATAACGTTTAACACCGTTTGTAAGCGAGTGCATAACGGTGGGGACAACAGACGCTATCATAACGTCGTCTATTTCATCCGGTTTTACCCCTTCATTCAACAGAAATTGTGTTATAAGCATACCGTATTCATCGCTGGCTTTGTTTTTATCTGTGGCCATGCGCCAGTGACGGCGCAGATTATCGTTTTCATAGAGTGCGGCAACAATGTTTGTGTTGCCAACGTCAATTGTAAGCAGCATATTATCTTCCTATCTGATTCAATTTTTTAATACTTTTTATCTTTTATTAAGAATAAATTATAATAAAATATTTATAGTTTCTTGATTTCAGCGTTTACACCGCTGTCGGTTATATTGAGAACCGCATAAGAGTATCTGGCACAGCCCGGATTAAGCATAAGAATCCCATCCGTTTCTCTGATAAGAGCGCTGTGGGTATGTCCGAAAATACATATGTCGGCTTTAACGTCGTGAGCTTTCTGTCTTAATGTATACATTCCGCTTTTTACATTATAGCGGTGACCGTGGGTCAGAAAAATACGTTTGCCGGAAAACTCAAACAGTCTGTCATAAGGAACGTCGTTAACATACCAATCGTTGTTGCCGAGAACATACTCAAATGGAATATCAGGGTATGCGGCGGCAATGTCGTCCGCGTCACGCTGAATATCTCCGGCAAAAATTATTAATGAAATATCTTTTTCACTTTCAACAGCATTCATTATGCTTTGAAAACTGCCGTGAGAATCGCTTAACACTAAAGCTTTCATTAATAAGCCTCCGTTTCAGTAATAATAAAATATTATAGCACATAAATATTTTTTTGTCACTATTTTTATAAAAATACATACAATGTAATGTGAAAGGAGTTGTATCTAATATGGACATAAATGATTTAACAAAGGGTGTTAATCAGAATAATCTCAATAATACTCTTAAGCAGTTCGGAAACGTAATGTCGAAAGACCAGATGAACCAGGTGGTAAACACTATAAAAAACACAAATCAGGAGCAGCTGAAACAACAGCTCAGCAAGATAGACCCGAAAGAGATTAATAAGGTTCTCTCAAGCAATCCGGGGCTTCAAAGGGCAATAGGCTCCAATCCTGACGTGATGAAGAAGTTGAACGCTATATTTTCAAAGAACGGGAAGTAGTTTTAAGTATATTCAAAACTTACTCTGAAAGGTGGCGATTATATGAATGAAGAGCAGAATATGGATTTTGACTTTGGTTCGGCTATAGAAAAAATTCAAGAGATGATGGGAACGGACGACGGACAGTCAAAGCTTAATAATATAATCAACGCCTTTGTGGGTTCTGATGAAGATAATGCGAACAGTCAGGAACAAGACAGCCCGTTTCCTGATATGGATCAGATGGATATGATGATAAAACTCGGAAATGTTATGTCTGCGATGAAGACCACAGGCAACAGCAAAAATGCGGCTCTGCTTTACGCTTTAAAGCCGTACCTGCGTGAATCAAGACAGGAAAAGACGGACAGCGCGGTAAAGATAATGGGTATGGTAAAGGCCTTTGCTCTGCTCAAAGACAGCGACCTTAATCTGAACTTTTAGGAGGCGGAGCTATGTACAAACGTTATCAATCCCCGCCAGGAAGCAAACCGGCGGGTAATCCGAGACCTCAGAACCATCCCCGGAACAGTCATCAGGATATGGGCGGAGACCGTTTTCAGAACAGCTATAATGATATGGGTGATAACCATTTTCAGAGCAGTTATCAGGACATGGGAGGGAACCATTTTCAGGGCGGTCATCAGGACATGGGAAGAAACCATTCCCAAAGCGGTCATCAGGATACAGGAAGAAATTATTCTCAGAGCAGCAGCCGGAATATGGGAAGCGGTCATTCCAATGCAGGGTCCGGGAATCGACAAAATCAGAGGGCAAATCAGAATTATGACACACCTCGGCATAATTCGAACGATAACTTTGAGTATGACGGACATAGGGATGATATGAACTGGAATCGGGCGGCGGACTATAACCATAGGAATGAGCCTCGGGGAGCGCCAAACCCGCCGGCCGGCGGACTGGGAGGACTTTTGAGCGGTCTTTTCGGCGGAGGAAAGTCAGGCGGAAGAAGAGAAGAGCCGAACATAGTAAAATCAATTTTAAGTTTTATTCCCCCGGGAATATATAATACCGAAACAAAAAAAATTCTTGGCATATTAACAGCGGAGGATCTTCTGCTTGCCGCTCTCATACTAATGATTGCAGACAGTGACGAAAACGATGACCTGGCGCTGCTTATAGCTTTGGTATACATATTTATGGCATAAAAAATAGTGACTATTATCAAAATAGGATAATAAAAAGTAATTAAATTGTTATATAACGCCGTTGACAATAAATTCGTTTAATAATATAATTAAAATAGTTAAATAGGCGTGTTGTGTTTTTAGGAATTTATTAAATAATATAAGTGAAAATATAGTTTCAGTATTATTTTGGAGGTTTTATACTAATGAAAAAGGTTTTGGGGTGTGTTTTGCTGGCGGCAATCCTGGTGATTTGTCTCGGTATGAGAGGAGTTGTGCCGGTTGATGTCGACCAAAAGGCTGACGATACTAAGGTGACAATGTATGCGGAAGACGGCAGGAGCGAACAGTTTGACCCGTCTGAGGCTGAAGCTCAGAAGAGCGTTGGCTGGTATGATAATTTTAATGACGTAATAACCACCATGTGGAAAGATGACGGAAGCAGTATAGTAGTGTTTAAAGCTGATGTGTCTAAGTACGAAAAAGATGGATATACTACAAATCATGATTCTATCTTTTCAAAGGTTTTTAATCCGGCTACAGAGGAAGAAAAGGACGTTTTGAAAAGTGAAGTGCAGACATACATTGATAACGGCTGGAAGCGCGGCAACGGAAAAGTTGACCCTGATAAGCCAATGGTATGTCTGACATTTGATGACGGACCGAATCCGGCTACCACTACAAAACTTCTGAAAGCTCTTGAAGAAAATAACGCGAGAGCAACGTTCTTCATGCTGGGCAACCTGGTTAAAAACGTCAAGGGCGGAAGCGATACAATAAATAAAATGAAGGATATCGGCTGTGAGCTGGGAAGTCATACCTATGACCATACACAGCTTACTAAACTTGGAACTGACGCTTTAAAGAAGCAGGTTCAGGATACAAACGACAATATTAACGACATTGCAGGTCAAGGCGCAACTGTTCTTCGTCCGCCGTACGGCTCATATAATGATAATGTCAAATCAGTTTGTCAGAGTTTAGACCAGCCTATAATATTGTGGTCTATTGATACTTTGGACTGGAAGACCAAAAACGCCGACACTTCATTTAGAAATGTTATGGATCAGGTGAAAGACGGAGATATAATTTTGTTCCATGATATTTATGAGCCTTCTGTTGAAGCTGCTATCAGACTTATACCGGCACTGCAGGACGCAGGATACCAGCTGGTAACAGTATCTGAGATGGGCGAAGCGAAGATTGGCGGACTAAAACCCGGAGAGGTTTACACCGATTTTTGGGACAGCACTGTTAAGAAGCTGACAAACAGCAGCTCAAGCAGTGAGAAGAGTTCCGGTAGCTCGGACAGCGAAAAGAGTTCCGGAAGTTCAAATAATGATAAGAAGTCAAACAGTTCAAACAGTGACAAGGGAACAAGTTCTTCAAAAAGTTCTGATTAATATATCTTAAACGTAAAAGTTTATTTCAGACTATAATATGCAATGAATGAGTTTTTAAATACCGCACAATTAAGTGCGGTATTTTTTGTTAAGCACTTACAGGGGAAGTAAGTATATTTTGAATTGAACTTTTGATATTTTTATTATAGAGTGAAAAAATTTTTAGCGTATTTATTTTAGTATTGGAAGATAATTTGAAATGTTTTTGCCACGAGTTGATATAAATGTATGAGATTTCTATTATGAAGAGGTAAACTGTGTATAATTTTTTTAGTAACATATTTAGAACAATTCTGCAGTATTAATTGACAGACAATAAAAATATAAATAATAAATGCACATAAATAAGGACTTGTCTATATCCGGTATATTATGTGCGGTATTTTTAACATTGAATGTTCTTGATTAGATTAAGTTTTTTATTTATATCTCATTGATAATTATCGAATATTTTTATGCTAAAAAATAAAAATTAATTATTATAAAACATATGATATGTTATGTCATTTAATATGATAATATAGTCGTAACAGAAACCGGCTTATTTCCTATTTGAAGATAAATATGAGATTGGTCTATGCTGCTGTTGCATAGATAATGTTATGAAGAAACACCAGACAGATTATAGAATAAATATAAAGTTTAATAAAAATAGTTAATATAGTAGGTAATATAGTAATCAAGATGGTAACTAAGGCAGTAGACCATTATATAAACAAAACCAAACAATACTAAACCAAACTATACAAAACAAAACTATTTATAAATTATATAATTATTTTACTTTATATTTTCTTTTAAAATATGAAGTGCACAGAACAAATACATAAAATAGTAGAATAAAAAACTTAATGATGAGGATATAGAATAGGTAATTAATCTTGCAGAAAGTTATAAATATAATAATAAAAGATATTAACAAATTCGTGACTGCGCACCTCGCAAGGCGCATAAATGCGTTTGCGTATTCAAATTATTATTTGCGTATTCATATTATTGTAGGTAAATGAAAACAAGTTATTTTGAATCACACCCACCATGCTGGTGGGGTCACAGACCTTGTAGGTAAATGAAAACAAGTTATTTTGAATCACACCCACCATACTGGTGGGGTCACAGACATTGAAGGTTTATCAAAACAAGTATTTAAGGCTCATACGCACCTTTTAGGTGCGGTCACATACATTATGGATTTGGTAAAACATTTTGTTTTGTATCACACCTACCGATGTTTGCCAAAAGAATAGTTTTTATAAGATGAAATTAATAGGAACTCGAAAAGCCTGTATTCACGGTTAAAAAATTGTTTGTCAAATAATAAGGCTCGATATGCTGTGAAAAACGAATAAAATTCTGAACAAAAAGCTGAATCACATTAAAGTGTAATGAGTAAAATAAAACATCAGCTTTAACTTAAAAGTATTCATAGGTTTTTATTACATAGAATTGCATAAACAAATAATTATGTATATTTATGGATTATATACTATAATAAAACAAATTTGTGTTGACTTTCTGATGTAAGATATTTATAATTTAATTATGAAACAGCGCACAATGTTTTTCGTGAAACATTATTGTTCTGTGCGAAAAATAGGATATGGCGTCGTATGAAAAAATTAATTGGGGGTATTCTTATGAGAAATGTAAACGATCAAGATAATAGGCCGTCCGGCGGCGGCAACGGTTTTAACACCGGCCCTGTAAATCAAAATCCGCCAAACTATCACGGCGGACAGGAAAGGGTTGGCGGCAATGCCAATATTGGTGGAAGCGTTCCGGGAGCGGGAGACGGAAGGTATACACCTCCGAATCAGTTTAACGGATACAATCAATATGGGGGATATAATAACAATGGATACGGCGGTCCTCCGAAGAAAAGCAATACGGGTCTTATTGTGGCAATTTCTATTTTATCAGGTGTAATTTTGATAAGTATTGCGGTTATGTGTCTTATATTTACAGGGGTTTTATCACCCGGCAGACAGGCGGCAAATCAGGCGGCTTCCGTTGTCGCTACTGAAGCTCCAACAATAAGTCCGGCTACAGCGGCTCCGGCTGCTCAGGCGCCCGCAGCGCCTCCGGTTCAGAATGTACCGTCATATAACGTAAGTTCAAACACCACAGTGGTGTCATATATGTATGTGGCAAACGTAAAATACTCTATATATTTGAGAAGCTTGCCTGAGGAGAACGACAGCAATATCATAACTGAAATACCATTGGGAACTCAGGTTGGATTTATTGAAAATGCGGATTCAGTTTTTGCCAAGATTAATTATAACGGGCGGATTGGATATTCCAAGCGTGAATATCTGTCGAGCGTCAGTCCCAACGCCGGGTACAGCGGAGGAAGAGCATGGTCTGATACCATGACGGTAACCAATGTGAAATATGCTATATACTTAAGAAGCACGCCGTCTGAGGCGTCAGACGCTAATATAATTATGGAGATACCTGTGGGTTCTAAGGTTACGTACCTGGACACTCCAAACAATACGTTCTATAAAATATCTTATGGAGGCACGGTTGGATATTCAAAACAGATATATCTTACCTTTGATTGATTATGAGAAAATATTTGATAGGCTTAGTTATAGCGCTCGGTATTATTCTCGCAGGATTGATAATAGTTTTTGGTCTTGTTCTGAACGGAACGATTACCAGACAGACTTTTGAAGCCGAAAAAAATGAAATAAGTATTCCAACTGCAGAGGCGAGCGCATTGCCAACTCAAACGCCTAAAAAGCAGATTGTTGTTCTTGACCCGGGTCATGGGAAGGATTCCGGTAATATGAGCGAAGAAGACAAATCTGCTGACGGCTGGGTTTTAAGCACAGAAAAAGGCGGCTGGGGAGAATGGCGCCATTGGAAGTCAGGAACTGTTTGGGATGATTGCCGCGGAAGCGGATGCAGCGGCCGGCACCCTGACGGAGGAAGCTGCTGGTATCCAATTGAAAATGGAGACAGGGATATTGAGCCGGAAATAAATTTAAACAATACCCTAAACGCCAAAAAATATCTTGAGGAAATGGGTTATGAGGTAAGGCTCACAAGAAATTCGAACGATGAAAACCCGTCAATGACAAAACGGCTTACGTATTGTTATTCGGGCGGCGACACTTCTACTGAGCCGGACGCGGACGTCTTTGTGTGTATCCATTCCAATGCCGGCGGAGGTCAGGGCAGCGCGTATATGGCTTTGTCGGGAGTGTATGACCAAAGCGGTGTTCTTGCGCCGGCGGAATATATATCAGAGAGCAATATTTTGGGTCAGCTTATAAATAATCAAATCGTTTCAGACACACAGCTGTCCGCTTTTGTAGACGGGAGATATGAAGGTTTCCCAACCGCGGTTTTGTTCTGCAAAAGTCCCGTACCGATAGCCTATTTGGAAATTGGATTTTTTGATAATGCATCCGACTTAGAAGTGCTGACAAACGATTCAGAAACTATAGGCAGGGCGATTGCTGTCGGTGTTGATAATTACTTTAAAACCAAAAGCAATTGAGTATGATATTTCAAATTGGACATAAACAGCGGCGGTATAAGTTTTAATTGTCAGGTTTAAATAAGTATGTCAAGGCCGTAAAAGCCGATAAGTATGAAATCTATTGATTGTATTAGTGTGGACAAAATAAGAAAACTTCCGCCAATTTTCTGCTTGATTTTATAAGATTATGCGATGGAAACTTAATTGATAAGCAAAAATGTCGATTCCATAAGGGTTTATAGCCTTTGGCAAAAGAACTTATAAAACCTTATAAGGTGGATTTTCAATATAATTAAATATAAGATAGATAAATGCAAAAAATTTTTTAATTGTGAGCCAACTTAAAATAAATATTAAAATTATTGTTTGTTGTGCGCTGTCTTATTCGCGGTTATATTTTTATTAATAAAAATGGAAAGATGATATATGGGAATAGGAATTATTGTGTGCGGCTTGAATGGAAGCGGAAAGAGTACATTAGGAAAAGCGCTTGCGGAGAAACTTGAAATTCATTTTATTGATATTGAAAATCTATTTTTTCAACAGACAGCTTCCAATTATAGCAGTGGTTTATCACGTTCTGATAAAGAGGTAGAAAAGATCCTTTTGAATGAAGTCGTAACATATAAAAACTTTGTGTTTGCAGCTGTAAAAGGAGCGTATGGAAAAGATGTTTTGTCGTTTTATAATTATGCAGTTTTGATTGATGTTCCGAAAGAGGTTCGTTTGGAAAGAATAAAACAGCGCTCTTTGCAGAAATTCGGTAGTAGAATTTTACCGGGAGGAGATATGTACGAGCAGGAAAAAACATTTTACGATAAAGTAAGTTCCCGAACAGGGAGATATGTTGAGGAATGGATGCAATCATTAGAGTGTCCTGTGATAAGAGTGGATGGCACGAGATCTATTAATGAAAATATAACTTATATTACAGAACAGATACAGAGTTTACTGAATAAGACTGACAAGCAGCTTTCTGATTTATTAAAATAGGGTATTGGAAGGTAAACAGAAAAACAGACAGAAAAAATAAATGTGTTTATAGTGAACATTTTTGGTTTTTATTAGCTTTCCAACTATAATGCGGAAAGTCCGCAATAAAGCAGACGGAAATATCAAAGTTCATATATAAAAAATGTGGTATGGCAAGCATCGGAGGGCTGTGACTACACTTAAAAAAGTGTGTGTAATACAAATCACTTTGCATTGATAAACCTACAATGTCTGTGACCCCACCAGTATGGTGGTTGTGATACAAAATAACTTGTTTTGATTTACCTACAATGTCTGTGACCCCTCAGCATGGTGTGTGTGATACAAAATAACTTGTATTGATAAACCTACAATGTCTGTGACCCCACTAGCATGGTGGGTGTGATACAAAATAACTTGTATTGATAAACCTACAATGTCTGTGACCCCACCAGCATGGTGGGTGTGATTCATTATAACTTGTTTTGATTTACCTACAAGGTCAATAATATGAATACTCAAATAATAATATGAATACGCAACACAAACGCAGTTTGCCGCGCAAGGGGCGCAGTCCCGGTAAAGCTTTTTGATTTAGTTTTATATATCAATAAACTTGTTTTACGTATTTTATGTATAAGAAAATAATATGACGGATTTTATACTAATAGTGTATTTTGCATGTTAGATGTTGATAAGGATTAAATAAAATTAATTATTATATTATAGATACTTATCATATAATTTTATAAATAACATATTTAAAGCGGAAGCCGCATGGCTTCCGCTTTAATTTATACAAATAATTATAATCTTCAAAAATGAGGATAAATAGTTTAATTCTTAAAAATAAAATTTATTGCAGAATACTTGTGTAAATACTGACTTATTTATATCTTGACAAGTAATACTGCATTATTATTTTCAATCTGTGTGATTAACAAAATCTGCTTAGTGCTAAAACGACAGTATTTATTCATGTTGCTATCCCAGCGTTTAAAATTTATATGAGCTGTTGAAGTCTATGATAAATTTTTAATCTTTGAATTTGAATTAACAATATAAATTCCTATACAGGTCAGCAGAAGCGAAACAACTCCGATTATGCTGAATGCTTGATTTTGTTCGCCCAAAAGCCATGCTGAGAGTATAACGCCGAAAATTGGGTTCATGAAACCAAAAACCGCCACTTTTCCGACAGGATTGTATTTCAGCAGTATTCCCCACAAAGTGTATGCTATCGAGGAAACAAGAGCCAAATAAATCAAAAGCATAACAGCTTGGGTTGAAACATGAGTAATCCGTCCACCACACAAAAATCCGATAATGGTAAGGACTATTCCCCCTGTGAAGAACTGATACCCGCTTAGGGTCACAGGATTCTCACGCTGTGAATACCGCTTTATCAAGCAGGATGAAAGCCCATAGGATAAGCAGGACATAAAAATAGCCCCCTCGCCGGCAAAACTGAAGTTTCCGTTTATTGCCGCGCCGCTTATATTGATAAGTATTACCCCGAGGAATCCGATAACAGACCCGAATATTTTTCGCGTTGTGAGCTTTTCGAATTTAAATAGAAGGCATGAGAAAAGCAGTGAAACAAAAACGTTTGAGGCGTTTATAATAGAAGCGTTTACGCCGCTTGTGTTAGCCAGCCCGATATAGTAGAATATGTATTGGAGCACGGTCTGAACCATGGCGAGCTTGAAAACATCGGGAATTGACGACTTTTGCGGTATTAAAATTTTGCGGCTCAATATACTGCCGAATAAAATTGTTAAAATTCCGGCGATAATAAATCTGATTCCGGCAAACAGCAGCTGGGACGCAGTTCCGCTTATTTCAAAAAGCGAATAGCCGATTTTTATACATGGAGCGGCGCTTCCCCATAAGAGACAGCTGAGCATAGCTCCGAAACAAATAGTGTAGGTTGATGTAAGTTTGTTTTTCATGTTTGATTTCTCTTTCTAATAAAATTTTATATTGTTATATTATAGCACCTGTTCCAACATAAAACAATTAAGTTAATATACAATTACTTATTTAGTACGACCATAATTTTTGTAAAATGTATTGAAATAAAAAATTTGAGTATTGGATTAATTCAAATAGATTACGAATCGGATTAAGGAAGGCAGAGAAAATAGAAAATTTTGAAGATTCTGCTGTTAAAGTAACGGAGGAAACAAACAATTTGATTAGTCTGTTATTGCAGAAGATGATATCGGTCCATTTATCAGACTGTACTGTTTGATATAAAAAATATTTCAGAATTTTTATAACCCAGGCAGAGTGTATGCTGTAAACGGTACTATTGTTTGCATAAACGGCGGAATGGTATTGCCGTCTGAATATAATGAAAAGGAAAAGTTATATATCCGGAAATGCAGCAGGTACTGATATATCTAGAATTATTGCAGCTGTGTTCAGCAGTGAGAATATATAAAAAGATTTGAAAGCGAACAAAATAAGAGCCGAAAAAATGAAGCGGAGCGGAAGATTAGCTGTGAATCCAGACAGAAAGAGTTTAAATAGTCTTTGTAAGAAATGCGGCTATAAACAGCCTATTTATGAAACTAAAATTGTTAAGTGAAAAAATCTATTGACATAATCGTGAGTTTATGATAAAATTTTTTTATCTGATACAGATATAGGGGAGCACCACCTGAGGTGCTTCCCTTTTTGTGTCTAAAATTAAAATCAGGAGGTTTTGTATGAAAAAGACAATAGCGTGGAAGATGGCGGTAGCAGGAGTATTGATAGCAGTATGCGTGGTTTGTTCGCCTCTCAGCATACCGGTTGGAGCTTCAAGATGTTTCCCGGTTCAGCATTTGGTGAATATTTTGGCGGCGGTTTTATTGGGACCGTTTTACGGAGTGGGAATGGCGTTTGTCACATCTCTGATAAGGGTCTTAATGGGGACGGGCACTTTGCTGGCGTTTCCCGGAAGCATGTGCGGAGCGCTGCTTTGCGGACTGGTATATAAATATTCCAAAAACATACCTTTAACGTGTATAGGAGAGCTGTTCGGCACATCAGTTCTGGGAGGAATCTGCGCATATCCAATTGCGGCTCTGCTTATGGGAAAAGAAGCGGTGCTGTGGACGTACATACTCCCGTTCTTTGTCAGCTCAGCAGGAGGAACTGTGATAGCCGCCGTAATTCTTTTTGCGCTGAAAAAGACAAAGGTGTTAAATAAGATGGGACAAATTTAAAAAACATTTGAATTATATAAAACGTTTCTTATCAAAAAATGGAACCTGTGTAGATTTTTCGGTTCCATTTTTGTTTTATTATTTTCATTATGACAAAGCGAAAATGTAAAAAGATCTTTAAAAATAAAGACCATTACTGATTATGCTGCCCTGTTGCAAGTTAATATAAAATATATTAACTATTGTCAGTTTCATAAAATTTTATGGTAAATACAGCGCCGTTTTTATTTTTGGCTGATAAAGTTCCATTCATTGATTTTATTGCGGTTTCGGCAATAGCAAGTCCTATACCGCTTTGTCCTCCTAAACCTTTATAAAAACGCTGAAAAATGTATGGCATATCTTTTTCTGCAATTCCGGGGCCATCGTCAGAAATTTTTATTGTCCGGATACGCGCACTGCAGCTGATATTTATTGATTTGTCTGCATATCTTATGGCGTTTGTCAGAATACTCATTACAGCTTTTCCAAACATCTCAGGATTCCCGGTAATTATAAATTTTTTATTATCTGTGTGAAAATTTAGCTTTATTTCACCGCATACCGGTTTTAGCTGGCGCAGTAAGTTTTCGATTACTTCAGTACATTCAAAGTCTGTTTTGTTTTCAAATCGATCTTTGCTGTCAAGATGAGATAAACATAGAATATTGTCTACCATATCTGAAAGTCTGTCGCTTTCTTCTAATATAATATCAGCGGCTTCAATAACTTTTTGGCTTTTAAAAAGTTTAGCTGATATCCCTTCGGCATAACCTTGAATTGACATAAGCGGAGTTTTTAGTTCATGCGATACGTTTTGAAAAAATGTTTTTTGCTCCGCGTCGTACTCTGAGAGCTTTTTTGCCATATGATTCATATTAGTCTCAAGACCTGAAAGTTCAGTTTCTTTTAAGTTCAGCATTTTAGGTTTAAATATTCCGTTTCCAATATCATTAGAAAAACTGCAAAGTTTATCTATCGAAAGTACCAATCCATTTGTAAGTCTTATTACTACTGCAGCCATTACAGTGCCGGTTAAAAAGAGCAGACCGAGCAGGACAAAATTAATGATACGAATTAAATCCTTAAGCTGCTGATTGTTTTTATAAAATATGATATTAATATCCTGTGAATATGGTTTTTTAAGTGTGAAATAATCTGTTCCGTCTAATTTGGTATGTTCAGGTTCGGACGAATTTTTATCCAAAAAATATAATCTAAGTTTATCTAACTCATTTTTGTCGTAAAAGAAAGCTGTTTGTTTTTCTTTATAATTATACATCTCGGGAGGCGGATAAATAAGGTCTCCATTTTTTGAATCAGTTAGGAAAAAGCTGATTGTTTTATTATTTTCATCTAATAAACTATAGTATAAGTTTAATGCGATTGAGGCGGCGTCAATTTCGGCCTTAGGCATATTAGTGCCGTCAGTGAAGCCGGATGGCTGTGTATTAGTGTTTTCAGGTATTTTAGTTGGTTTTTCGGTATCAAAATTTTCTTTGCTTTCAGAATATAAAAAATTTTGATTGTCAGCATAATTTTCAGAATATGTCCCGTCTATGTCTTCAGAATAAATAGCTGAGTAGGATTCAAAATTAGGAGAAAAGTTTTGAGAAATTCTATCCGCTGTAGCAGAAGCTTTATTTAAAGAATCTATAGATTCTCTTTTTATATGATATGATGTAATTATATTGAAAGAAAGAAACATTAAAATAAAACTGAGAACAACAGTTATAAGAAAAATTGAAAATATTTTTGTGCGTATACTAATTTTCATAGTTGATTCACCTTCAGTTTGAATCCGAAACCGCGAACTGTTTCAATAAAAACATTACTGCCGTAATCGGATAACTTTTTTCTCAGTCTTTTTACAGTGTCGTCAGTCACGCGCGTCTCTACCATGCTGTCGTATCCCCAAACTTGATTCAGTATTTCATCTCTCGAAACTGCCCGGTGTTGATTTTGAAACAGAAAGTCTAAAAATTCAAACTCAATTAATGTCAGCGGTATTTCATTTTCTGATATCAAAACCGATCTTTGTTTTGAAAGTAAAGATAGGTTGCCTAAAGTGATTTTATCATCTTTTAGCGCTTGCTGTTCCATATCTATCCGCCGAAAAATAGCTTTAACCCGCATAACAAGTTTTAACGGACGGAAAGGCTTGGTAAAGTAATCATCACTTCCGAGTGCCAGGCCGGATACATAATCGGAATCACTGTCACGAGCTGTCAGCATAATAATAGGAACATTAGAAAGCTGTCGGATTTTACTGCAAATTGCAAAGCCGTCGTTACCTGGCATCATTATATCCAATATTACTAAATCGGCAGGTGCTTTAAGGAATTTTTCGAATAATAAATCGCCTGTCTCAAAAACTTCTACCGCGTAACCTTCATTTTCCAGAAAAGACTTTAGCAGTCCGCGAATATTTTTTTCATCATCCGCCGCATATATTAATTTCATTTGATTCACCGCCTATATTCGTATTATATCATAAAATACTAAATTTTAAAGTAAGCAAAATCAATTGCCGCAAAACTGCCACAATTTTTCGGTGACTTTTCGTGATAAATTAAATTATACTTACTTTGTCATCAGGCAGAAGCCTGAGATAAAAATACGGCAAAGCCGAAAAAATGGAGGAATTACTTATGAAGAAACAAGTACTATCAGTAGTTTTAGGATTGGCAGTGACAGCCGCAGCGGGATCAGCTTTTGCCGCCGGAGCGGATAACCGTATGGAAACACTAAATCATGGTGAGTTACTCGGTCAAATAGTTCAAGACAGAGTTTTATCAATTTCTGAAGGAAAGGATAATGTTTTGAATGGTGAAAAAGCAGATATCTATGCAATTTTGGGAGAGAATGATAAGTTAACTGGAAGTGTTGCTGAGGATAAAGTACTATATGAAGGAGAAGGAACACAAACAGAAAATGAAAGTCAATCAGACAGCTATGCAGTATTAGAAGAAAATGACAAGCTAACCGGAAGTATTGTTGAAGATAAAGTAAAAAAATAGAAAGAGATGAGATTTTAGTTCCAAAATTAAAACAATAGCATATTAATAAGAGGGGGTAATTATCCCCTCTTTTATTTATCGCTTTTTAAGTAGAAAGTACTTTCAGTATTACTTAAAACAGTTTTGTACTTTTCTTAAAAAAAGTGATACTGAATTAAAAGAGCAATAGTGTAATAGAGTGAGTAATAAATTTGATTTATCAATCATAGCATAAATAATGCTTGAAGGCATTCTGATCTTTTGTTTTTATTATTTATACATAGTTTGAATTATGAAAAATACCTAACGGAATGAGAATGGAAAACTGTAAAGATATAGTATTAAATATAACGTAAGTTATTTTAAGTATTTTAGAAATATATTAATAAATAATATAATGCGGGAAGCAGAAGTAGGACAATAAACAACGTAAAAACGGGGAAAATCAGCAAATTTAAAAAATAAATAAAAAAAAGAAGAAAAAAGTCTTGACAAAATAATTTGTCTCTGCTATACTAAACAAGTTGTTCGAAAAGACCTATATGTTTTGAAGAACAAACATACATAACTTGATGAAGAAGCAATTTTTAAGTTTTAAAAATTTTTTCAAAAAAAGTTAAAAAAAGTCTTGACAAGATAATTTAAATGTGTTATTATAGTCAAGCTGTTTCGAGAGAAACAGAAAGCAGATGTTTGAAAAATAAATAGTGAAAAAGCGGTAATAAAGATACATTTAGATGTACTTATTACGACAATTGCACAAGGTAAGAAACTCGCAAGAGTGGAGACTTTGTCAATTCCAAAAAAGTTTTAGCGAACTTTACAAGTTGCAGCTGCGGAACAAAGTTCTGCGGGGGTTAAGAATAAATCAAAAGCTTGCTTTTGATTTAAGAGGAGCTGCTGCGGAGCGAAGAGTATAAATTTGTTTACAAATTTATGGGAAAAGCGAAGCGGGCTGCGACGAACGTTAGTATTCGATAAGAGCTAACAAACAATCGAGTATATTGGTAGACGAGAGTCTGGATATATAACAATATTAATCGAGAGTTTGATCCTGGCTCAGGACGAACGCTGGCGGCGTGCCTAACACATGCAAG
>OLQH01000024.1_pt1 | contig 174348 bp, 134 predicted proteins | sample 1672671 | NCBI WGS metagenome assembly OLQH01 (sample SAMEA3136712, study PRJEB25190) | human gut metagenome | reverse complement strand
TGTGGTGGTTTTCTCGTTGGATGGCAAGGAACGCTGTTTCTTGTGGTCACGACGACGATGCTGGTAAGGCGTTTATCGTTCGCGTCCGTTGTCCGGTTCCCGGACCGCCACGACCGGAATCGTGGCTGGTTTCGGTTCTGCCGGCCGCCGGTTTTCCGGTTGGCCGTCTTGTATTGGTTTTGCGGTGGTCATGGCCCAGGTGAGACGCCCGGTCCCTTTCCGAACCCGGAAGCTAAGGCCTGGCACGGCGATGGTACTGCACTCGAGAGGGTGTGGGAGAGTAGCGCGCCGCCGCATTCTTTCGTTGGGGGTTCCCGTCGAGCTTCGGCTCCGGGAACCCCCTTTTTTTGTTTGTTGTGCCGGCCCGCCGGCCGGAGCACGTTGCCCGGGGTGCCGGGCGGGCCTTTCCCGTTCCCGGTCGGCTCGGTCTGTTTCGGGCTTCCAAAGGGAATTTTTGTTATTCCACAAAGACTTCTGGTGAACAGATACTTTTTTCGGAATGTGCTTTTGACACGGTATATGATACGGTTTTCTGAATACGGTTTGTGGAACGGAATCGGTAAGGATGGTAACGATGTTCCTGAACATCGATCAGCAGCTTGCACGATGTGAACGAGTTATTCGGCAACGTGTCCGCCCACATATTCATCGCACCATAGAGCCTCTCTCCATTGAAGCCTTTGACATTCCCGGAGAGCCTATGCCTGCGACAGATTTTTTCGTACATGAATCCAAAGGCGATGTGCCATTCCGACCGTTCGCTGTAGGTTCCGTATGGGGAACCACTTGGGGTACCACTTGGTTTCGGCTGAGAGGAAAACTGCCAATGGGATATCCGAAAAGCAAGCCCTTGGAACTGTCTATTGATTTAGGTTGGCTTGATCATTCGGTAGGTGGACATGTTGAAGGCATGGTCTATCGGTCAGATGGCACGGTTCTCAAAGCATTGCATCCGCGCAATCGTTGGGTGCCGTTCATTGATGCCGATGGAACGTGTCATATGGCAATCGGGAACGATGGCATGTTCACCGTGTATGTTGAAGCGGCCTGCAATCCGCTGATACTTGGTGTCACCACTTTCGATGAAACCGGGCTGGGGAATCATGCCACTGGAAAACCTGAGACGCAATATGTATTCCGAGCCGCTGAACTTACTGAATACGATGAACGCTTCGAAGAATACCACTTGGATTTAGATGCTATCCAAGGATTGATGAAAACTTTGCCGGATAAGGAATCCACACGCTATTACCAGCTAGCCAAGGCTTTGCAACGTTCTTTGAACATCTTTGATGAACAGCATCCGGATACCGTTGTCGAAGCACGTGAAGCGTTGTCTGAAGTGCTGTCTAGGCCGGCTAACGCTTCCGCTTTGCATGTCGGTGCTGTTGGCCATGCTCATATCGATTCCGCATGGTTGTGGCCGGTGCGTGAGACCCGCCGCAAAGTGGCACGCACAGTATCGAATGTGCTCGCATTGATGGATAAGTATCCTGATTTCACATACGCGATGAGTTCGGCGCAACAGTACGCCTGGCTTGAACAGGACCATCCGGACCTATTCGTCCGCATGCTGCAACGTATTAAACAGGGACGGTTCATTCCCGTGGGCGGCATGTGGGTTGAGTCTGATGGCAATCTCCCAGCCGGAGAATCATTGATTCGCCAGATTGCCTATGGCAAACGGTATTTCCGTGAACATCTGGGAGTTGAACCACATGGCATCTGGTTGCCAGATAGTTTCGGTTATACGGGTGCATGGCCTCAGATCGCGCGAAGGGCCGGATACGACTGGTTTCTTACGCAGAAAATTTCATGGAACGATACCACTGAGTTTCCACACCATTCCTTCCAATGGGAGGGCATCGACGGTACGCGTATCCTTACGCATTTTCCGCCTTCTGATACTTATTCGGCTTGTGTAACTGCGGAAGAACTTATGTATACGGAACACAATTTCCGTGATAAGGATCTTTCCGATTGCGCCCTTATGTTGTTCGGTTATGGTGATGGTGGCGGCGGTCCCACGCGTGAGATGCTGGGCCGTCTGAAACGCTTTCATGATCTTGAGGGTTTACCTAAAGTCGAAACCAGTGGGCCTGACGAACTTTTCGATATGATACGCAAGCAGATTGTAGACGAGGCAGGTGAAGAAAGTCCAATATGGCATGGTGAGCTTTATCTGGAGCTGCATCGAGGCACGCTTACCTCCCAGCAAGAGATGAAGCGCGGATGTCGTAACGAGGAAACGTGGCTACGGGCGGTGGAGTATTTGTGCGCCGCCGCGGCCATTGCCGACTCATCCTACACGTATCCAACCGACGAACTTGACGATATTTGGAAAACGCTGCTGCTCAACCAGTTCCATGACATCCTTCCCGGCTCCGCAATCGCATGGGTGCATCGTGAAGTCCGTGCGGATTATGCGCGTGATATCAAACGACTTGAAATGATTGCTGATTCGGCATGTGCGGTACTGCGTTGCGCCAGACCGGACGCTCCTGTGCTGGAACGTGCGCGAATCGCAGAATATCGGGTCGATGGCAACGCATGGAGGGCGGTTCCCGCCGAACCTGTGGTTGGTACGCAAGTTTCGTTGACCCATACCGCTACAGGAGGTGTCATCCTGTCCAATGGTTTTGTCGAGACCGTCATCGAGCCTGACGGCACCGTTTCATCTTTGAAGGATGTTCAGGCTGGCCGTGAGCTCGTCCCCGATGGCATGAGGCTTGGCTCTTACGAATTGCTGAAAGACGAGCCGTCCGTTTGGGATGCTTGGGAGATTGAGCGCGATGCGTTTCTTCGTTATGAAACCTTGGTGAGTGGCTGCATCATTTCCGCGGAAACGGGGGATGACGAGGCCTATGTGGTTGTGCGCACCAAATTTGGTCAGAGCCGTATCGACACTACGATAACGTTGCGTAGTGAAGCCAAACAGCTTGATTTTGCCGCTCACGTCGACTGGCACGAGCGGGAGCGTTTCCTCAAAGTCGGTTTTCCGTTGTCTGTTGTTGCGTCCATCGCGCAGTACGATTGCCAATATGGTCTGATTGAGCGGCCGATACATCGCAACACTCCTTCCGACGAAGCGAAATACGAAAGCTGCACGCGTCGTTTTGTACGTTTCAACGAGCCGGGCTATTCCGTAGCGATTGCCAACGGTTCCATATATGGTTCCGATGTGACGTCCATCGCCACAAATGGATCTACCGGTCGTGTGAACGGTACGATGTTCCGACTGTCGTTACTATCCTCACCGGTGTTTCCGGATCCAAAAGAGGATATCGGACCGCATGATTTTCAATGGTCCGTCATACTTGACGCGAGTCTGGCCCGTACCCTTCACGCAGCAGCGGAGCTTAATGCGCCGATAATTGGCAATGTTCCTGTATTCGATCCTTTAGTATCTTTGGAAACCGTGTCTGGCATGCCAATCATCGATTGGGTGAAATTGGCTGATGATGGTTCGGGAGATCTTGTAATACGACTGTATGAGGCCGCGGGAGGCCATGCCGAAGCCATACTGCATCTGACGGAAGCGATTGGTGGCGGCCTGATAAGAGAAACCGATGTTATGGAAGGCGACGGATTGCCCGAGGATTTGCCGATTTGTCTCGAATCCCGCGAACCGGTGCCTGCCCAAGGCGCCCATATTCATCTCGCCCCGTTCCAGTTGGCCACGCTGCGTATCTCGCACTACTGACTCCGGTGTTTGACTCGATCCTGAGGCATCGAATGCGAAGCGATGATACGCAATGATCCATTCATCGGTTCCCGGAATGTTTACGATATTGTGGTGTCCGGTGGAGTAAAGGCCTCGTTCGGGAGCAGGCGTGACCAGTGGAATCGGGGGTGACCCATGGTTCGTCGATGGATTTGGCCATGGCATATTTGACATAATTGATATATAACCTTTCTGATCATCCATGACCATTACAAAAGGAGTAATTACATGCAATATCGCAATGTGGGCGGGTCGGGACTCAAGGTTTCTGAGATCGCGCTAGGCAGCTGGATGACTCGACTCGAGGACGCCGCGGCAGTGGACATTGCCATGGATATCGCGCATAAGGCGTTTGATGCCGGAGTGAATTTCTTTGACTGCGCCGACGCTTATTCCGGAGGCGATGCGGAAGTGTTCCTTGGCAGGTTCATCAAAGATCTGCCTCGCGAAGACGTGGTGATTTCATCGAAGGTGTTTTTCAAAACCGGCAATTCGGTCAATGGCGGTGGTCTGAGTCGCAAACATATTCTCAATAATTGTGAGCGAAGCCTGAAGAATCTTGGCACTGATTACATTGATTTATACTATTGTCATCGCTTTGATCCGGATACGCCGATGGAGGAGACTCTGCAGACGCTAAGCGACCTTGTGGATCAAGGTAAGATTCTTTATTACGGTGTGAGCGAGGAATGGAGCGCGGCACGTTTGGAACGCGCTCAGCGCATCATTTCCGAACGGGGATTGCATCCGTTGACCGTTGTCCAGCCGGAATACAACATGATGGACCGGTATATCGAGCATGAGATTGTGGATGTGTGCGACTACTATAACATTGGCATTACGCCGTTTTCCCCGCTTGCGCAGGGCTTGCTCACTGGCAAGTATCGAAAGGGGCAGCCGCTACCGGCTGGATCACGCGCTACATGGCAGTCCGATCATCAGATCAATGATCTGCTTACTGATGAGAACCTGGACAAGGTTGAGGCTCTGAGAGGGCTCGCCGATGGTTTGGGTATGAAAATGGCTACGCTGTCCTTGTCTTGGATTCTTCGTTTGCCTACTATCAGTTCGGTGATCGTCGGTGCGTCCAAGCCTTCGCAGCTGGACGCCAGTCTTGCCGCGTCTGGAGTGGAATTGCCTGACGATGTATTGCAGCAGATTGACGGAATTCTGGGATTCCGCCGGTTTGAACGGCATATCGGCTGAACGTAGGATGCGTATGGCTGAGGGCTGAGGTGAGTTTCTTTGCCTTATCTCTCAGCCTTGTTGGCTCTTAGCTCTTAGTCTTGCCATGCCTGAAGTTTCAGATGATTGAGTGCGGTGTTGGGGTCATATGTGTCATCTAAACGTTCCTGATACATCGCAATCAATTCGTCGCGACGTCCTAGTGCTTCCAAAGCGGCCTCTCGAATCGTCTCCCACTCGTAGGGCACCACTTCTTCGGGGAACATCACCGTGGTTTGGTTCGGCGTGTCACGTTCCACTAAGTCGACGAAATTCAGTAGATCCTGCCACCGTTCCGAAGCGATCAATCGCGCCGCATATGCATCGGCGAGCGGTTCGGAAGTATGATTGTCACGTAGGAAACGATCAGCCTCATCAATGTCACCGCTAATCCGCAGCAAGTCATGCCGCAAAAACTGCACGGCATGATCGAATTGATTCTGCGCGGCCTGCGCAATCTCCTTTTCCGAAAGCAAAGCAGGATCAAGCATCGCGAGATTATTCAAATCTTCTGCGGATAAGGAATCATCGTCTTCAAACAAACTCAAATCGGTTTTCGCTTGCGCAACAGGCTGCGAATCAGTTTGTATGTCGCGGCTGTTGGAATCATCTGCCGAGTTTGACAACGTCGAAGCAGACGAGGCGAAATCACTCATCGTGGCAATGCCCTTATTCAACGCATCGTAAGCGAACATGCGCGTATCGTCCCACTGTGCGAACGACAATCCGCACGAGAGCAGTTCAACCATTTGCATGGCGTTGAGTCGAAAATCCTCATTGCAAGCTACCTGTGTGATGATATTCAGCGCCTGCTCGCCGGTCATGGGGTCCGCATTGCATGCCACCGCATCCATGTATACGCGCACGGTCTGAATCAGATCCTTTAAATAGTCGAAACCCTCGTTGTCGCGGTCGGCTACATTGCCGACGAACCGTGCGGTCATTTCCACGGCCTTGGCGAGGTTGCCGACCGCATCAAGCCAACGTGTGCTGGCCACTGCATTGCCGACCACCGCGTCCACGCCGGACAATGCCTGCGAATCCAGTGAAAACGTCGGCATGTCGATGCGTGGGATTTCCACGCCAGTGTCAGTGCGTTCCGCGGTAGGCACCATGGATGCGAGAGCGTCGAAATACCATTGCATAGGCATATTGATGACCGTGTCCGCGTCGGAAAGATTGGCGACCGGCACATCGTTACGTTGATCGGAGCCTTCTCGACTGGCTTCGCGTATCATGTGGTTCCACAGGAAGGTCGGTCCGTCGAATTCGTTGGAACTGAGCCATCCGTTGTTGACGTAATCGGTGAGATCGTCGGCATCCTGCCTGCGATTGAAGCTGCCCTGTCCAGAATCCATTGCATGCCTTTCCATTGCGCATCTAGGTGAGGCGGTGTTGCTGGTTGAATATGTCTTATCAGTTCGCTACTGACGCCCAAGACTATAGCATGATATGGCGCTTGTGCCGAAAGTTCCAGTTTCGATGCATGAAACATTCTGTGAAACACTTCTGCGCGCTTATTATGAGCTCTTGGTCGTGATTGCGATTCGTGCCGTTGCCGCTGTCTCCGTGATTCGAGATAAGTTGGGTGTCCTGGCCGGTAGAATTGCGATTGTTGTTGCATACGTCACGTAGTCGCGGCGTATTCCGTGGACTTAGGCGGTCCATAAAGGCCCGTTATGGTCAGGTAAGAAAGAGAATTACCTATGAAGGTTGCAAGTGGCAATGTCCTGTGGCGGCAGCGTAAGCGTAATTGGTGCCGTACGCCATTCACATTCACCGTATACACGCTTACCGATCGGGAATTGAGCGTCAAAACCGGTATCTTGAATGAGAGATTCAACCTGATCAAGCTGTTTCGTATCGTTGACATCAGTGTGGAGCGTACGTTCCTGCAGCGTATCTTCGGTATGAGCACGCTTGTGCTGGATACGCGTGACCAGTCGTCTGGCAACGGCGTGGTGGCACTGAAGAACGTGATTAACGGTTTCGAGGTGCGTCAGGTGCTGCAGGAGGCTGTGGATGCGTCCCGGAAGGAGAATGGCATGTTCGCTCGTGAGTTCCTCGGAGTCCCGGGTGGACAGGAATTTGGTCCTGGTTCAGATGGTCTGGATGTCGACGGTTTTGATGCGGGTGCCTATGCGGACGGTCAGTAAGCTGTATCGGCGCGAAATGAGTCGATGAAGGTGGTTTGCGCATATGTCCGATATATGTGCAAACCACCTTGTTGTTTGGGTTGTCTGTTTCGGAATGGTTTTGTGCGCGAGAACTATTCGGGCGATCCCGATCAGTACTTGTTGGCGCCGGAGCCGATGAAGTTCACTTGGAAGCCACGGTGGTAGTGCAGGAACATATCCGCGCCGTAGCGATCGACCGGACGATGCGTGAATAGCATGCGGATTGCGAAGGCGGTCTGCACGTCTTCGGGCAGATTCATGAATTCCTTATGCGCGTCCCAATAGGGATTCATGGTGATGGCCGCGTCCGGTACGTAGGCGTAGCCGTAGCCGTCCTCGTTCACGTAGCCCATGAACGGCAGATCCCAGGCGTTATGCTCGGTAAGCGCTTGTTTGAAGTCTTCGACTTTGGCGAGTGCCTCGTCGCTGATGCCGAGGCTCTTGGCGACTTTGTTGGCTTCGGTGGTCTTCGCCTCGGCGTCTTGGCTGAACATGTTGAGATCTACGGTGATGATGGGGTTCTTATCGGCCATGGCTTTGTCCTTTTACCTTGTATTTACGAACATGAGTAATGTTTGTTTTTCGTGTTCTCTTTAGATGAAAAGCGAACATGTGTGGTGGATAGTTTTTCTGTCCATGAATAACGATATCACGATTAATGAGCGTTGTAATCGCTGAAAATAAGCTATATTTGTGGTTGTGTGCGTTAATTCGTTGCAATATAGGCAATCTGCCATGGGGTAAAAGAAATGAAAAAATATAACATTGAGCGTGTTCTTTTTATTTTGGAAATTCGTGTTGCTCTAGTGTTCATGTGAACATGTGTAGTTGATTATGGTCTGTGTGAATGTGTCTGATTTTGATGAGATTTTTTAGCCCGCAAACCCGGTATTTCAATGACGGGTTAGGGCGTACCGAAGTTTGCGTATGGTAGCGGATGTGCTACGATTATTCCCATGGGCGCAAGCGATGAACGGTTCACACATGGTAGGACTTCGGTATACAATCTGAACTACCACATCATCTGGTGCACGAAATACCGTCGCAAGGTGCTTAAGAACGGAATCGACTCGGATTTGAAGACGATTCTTAGGGAGATAGCCGACGAGCACGGCTACCGCATTCCCCGCATGGAGGTCGGCTTGGACGACCACATCCACCTGTTCGTGTCAGCGCCACCGAAAATCAGCGTGAGCAGCATCGTCAAACAGTTGAAGGGCACATCCAGTCTCCGACTGTTCGCCATGCACCCCGAACTGAAAAGCCAATACTGGAAACGCAAGGGCGAACGGAGCCTGTGGTCGCCCAGCTATTTCGCGGAAAGCATCGGCTCGGTCAACGAGCGGGCGGTGGCCAAATACATCGACGACCAACGGTCGAAGGAGCGTGAATCACAATGACCATGCGCAAGGTGGCGCAGCGCATACCGTTCACGCCGTCCAGGACTCAGGCCGCGTTGCTGGAACGGTGTTTCGGCGACAGGCGTTTCGCCTACAACCAGCAGGTCGAGGCGTTCAACGCGTACGACAAGGAGACGAACCCGAACCCCGAATATCCGAACGTGACCGGCATGAAGAACGCGAACGGGTGGCTCAGGGACAGTCCAATCCCGTCGAACGCGTTGAGCAACGCCATCATGGACTTCCGCAAGGCGCGGTCGGCGTACTTTCGCAAAGCCCAGTACGGGAAGCATCGTCCCCGTTTCGTCTCAAGGAACGACAACATCCAATCGTTCCGCAATACCATGCCGATACGCCGTATGGACGGCAACCGGTACCCGTTGTCCAGGAAGCTTGGCTCGGTGCGCATCCGCAAACGCGACCGGCTGCGTTATCCAATCGAGAACCTGTCCAGCTGGACGGTGAAACGTGAGAACCGGACGTACTGTCTCGTGCTCCTGTTCGACGTGGACATCCAGCCGAAAACACGAGCCGAGGGCCGTATCGGCATCGACTTGGGCGTCAAGGATCTCCTCACGCTGTCCACCGGCGAGAAGATCGACTATCCGAACCGGCTACGCCGATTGGAGGAGGATGTCAAACGGGAGCAGCGCAAACTGTCCCGTCGAACGAAAGGGTCGAACAACTACCGCAGACAGAGGGCGATCGTGGCCAAGGCGTACGCCAAGCTCCGCCACTACCGCGATAACTTCCAGCACCAACTGTCCCACAGGCTGATAGAAGAGAACCAATTCATCGGCATGGAGACCCTGATGGTACGGAACATGACGCGGAAGGCACGCAAGAGGCTGGACGCGGACGGCATGCCCATGCGCAACGGCCAGTCGCGCAAACGCGCGATGAACCGTTCCATACTCCGCGACGGGTGGAGCGGCCTCGTGGACAAGCTCTCCTACAAGGCGGAATGGTATGGTCGTATCCTCGTCCAAGTGGACAGGTTCTATCCAAGCTCGAAACTCTGCCATGACTGCGGGCACAAGTACAAGGGATTGCGGCTGTCCGAACGCGAATGGGTGTGCGAACGGTGCGGAATCCCACACGACAGGGACGTGAACGCCGCGTTGAACATTCGCGACGAGGCATTGCGGCTCAGCCGAGAAAAAGCATGACAAAAGAAGAGGAACCGGCCGACAACCGGGGATAGCCCGCTAAAAATGGGAAGCCTCTGGATTCAGACGTATCGTCTGAATTCAAGCAAGCCCAGTTCGCAGGAATCCCGTGGTTTCAACCACGGGAGTGTCAAGATGCGTTTCGGCGTTTGATGCGAGGATCGCTGGCGGGGCTGGTCGACTACTGTCATGGTTTTCTTCTGATTGGTGAATCAGATCCAGGATACAACGCGTCTCAAGGAAGAGGGGTGCGAAACTAGGACAAAAATGACAGGGGGTATCGGGTTGGCGAAAACGACCACATGGCCATAAAACATGGCGTATTTCGAAAGAGGGGTATGATTTCGCTGGAATTGTCGTCACTCCTACTTGCACTGTTGCGTGAACCGGCAATTTGGAAAACCGGTGCAACCGTAGAACTTGCGCGACGGGTCGGAGCCGGCATGCCGCAATCGCAAGGCTTCTCCGCAATTCGGGCACTGCGGTGGCAGTTTCACGCCACGGAAGATGTTCGGGCAGATCCTGTCATGCAATTCGTACATAAACCGCGATGGACGCGACTGGTCGACCACGAAAAACAGTTTCTTCCGGCAGCGCGTCATCGCCACATAAAATAGGCGACGTTCCTCCGCGTGCGGCATCCGTTCCACTTCCGGCAGCAGCAGACCGAGCAGCGGCTCTTCGGGAATCGCGCTCGGGAAGCCTTTCAAACCGCCGGAACAGCACAGCAGAAAAACGAAGTCGCGTTGCAGACCCTTGGATTTATGCGCGGTCATGAACTCGATATCCATCTTTGGCTTCTCAAGGAACACAATGCCACCAGTGTGCTCGTCAATCTGGAACAATCCATCGCGATCGTTGCGTGACAGCAGATTCAGATCGCTTTTGTAACGTCCCAGCATAAGTACCGACGCGGTTTTCGGCAGCTTGCGTAACTGCTCAATGATCGCGTCGAAGCGCTCCTCCTGCGTGGCGCCGCCAAGCGCCTTCAGCGAATAATCCTTCTTATCGGATGGATTGTGCAAATGCTTGACATACAGGCTTTTATCCTGCATGACAAACGCGCCGCTCGCGTCGATGAGACTCTGTCGGAATCGTCGCGTGGTGGTGATCTGGAACATGCGCGTCGGGCCCCAAGTGCGCCAAATTTCGGCGAAATCAAGGATGAGATGAATGTCGCTGCCGGCGAAACGGTAGATTGACTGCCAGTCGTCGCCCACGCAGAACAGCGTGAAATCGCTCTGCTCGCGCAATGTGCGGATCAGTTCGTAGCGCGGTCGCGACATGTCCTGGTATTCGTCGATGAGCACGTACTTGTATGGGTGACGGTAGGCGCCGTGCTGTATGCAGCGGATGGCGTCGGTGATCATGCCGGGAAAATCAATGCCATGCGTCGTGCGGAAATTGCTGATGTACGCGTTGTAGAGGGGCTCGATGAGTTGCAACATCTCGCGATTGCGGCCGACGTTTTTGCCGCCGCTGCGTTCGTTGAGCTCGCGCATACCGTCGATACCGATGCTGTTCTGACGCATATGCTGGATGATGGTCTGCGCGTTTTCGATGAGATTCTGCTTGTACTGGTTGAAGCCGTAATCATCCGTCGGCAGCTGGAAATCCTCGCTTTTCGCGGCTTTGCCGTATTTGCCGAGCAGTTCCTTCGACATGAGTTTGAATGCCAGCAGACGGTAGCCGATGTTTTTCGAAAGCAGTTGCTCGAATGTGTTGCGGACCACCGTGTTCGACGTGTGCCCGTCGATGATGGGACGGTTGGCGATGGTGGCCGCGCGGCAGATTTCCAAGCCGAGACTGTGGAACGTGCATGCGCGGATCGTTTTGCCGGTGCTTGCCATGATACGTTGCGACATGTCGCCCGCGGACGCCTTGGTGAACGACAGTACGAGAATTTCTTCAGGGGCGGCGCGCTTCGTGGCGAGCAGCCATGCGATATATCCGATGATGGTGGTGGTTTTGCCTGTTCCCGCGCCCGCGAGCACGAGGGTATTGTGGCCTGCTCCTGCGATTGCACTGATTTGCTCGTCGCTCAAATCATGCTTTTCGATTTTGCCGATGATATTCTGCGTCCGCTCAATCTGATCGGCGGGAAGCAACGGTTGCGGCATAAGCTTCTGCGCCGGTTGTGAATTGGCATGAGATTGCGCTCGCGAACGATTCGTTGTGACGGAAGTATTGCGAGCTGTGGTTTGTGTTTGCGCGCGGTATGACGATCGCGCCAATTGTGATGATTGGGATGGCTGCGTAGGCTGTTGCGCTGGACGTGATTGTGCGGTGGACTTGTGTTGCGTCGTCTGCTGTTGCGTGGGCTTGGGAACGTTTTGCTGCGCGGTCCTGAGGACGGGCTGAGTCGCCGGTTTGGAGACAGGTGGTTCTCCACCAAGTGCGTTCATGAACTTGCTCAGCAATCCCATAATGCTCCTCCTCAACCAGTGCAAGGAGAAATTATATGTGCTGCCAATGAATGCTTCAGCGTCGGCTGTTTGAACGGAATCGCAATCCGCCGACGCTGAAACTAATATTGGAGCTCAACGTTCGAAGGGGTAGGTGAGGTTCCAGTCGCGTCGTAGGGAATCCATGAGTTCCATAATGCGCATCGTATCGGCATGCGGCATCTCCGCGCATTCGGTATGTCCTTCAAGCAGAGCCTTTGCGGCCGACGCCACTTCATATTCGTAGCCGGTGAGCTGCGCGGGAACATCGTAATGTGCAACAATCGTATGATTGCCGTCATACACGTCAATCGCCTCAACATTATTAATGTTCTGGCACACCATATAACCATCGGTTCCCCACACGGATCCCATGCGGTCGCTATGGCATAGAATCGAACTTTGCGCGGTCGCCATTACACCGTTCTCGTAATAGAACGTCATGGAATTATGCGCATCCACACCGGTTTCGTACGTTCGCATCGACGATTCAATGCGGGCGATTGGTGCATTATGCATGATCATGTCGATGAAATTGATTGGATATACGCCAACATCCAACAATGCGCCACCGGCAAGCGCGGGGTCAGTGATTCGTGCCTTCGCGGTGGTGGGGTAACACAGGTTCGCGTCGATAGCCTGCACATCGCCGATGATGCCGGAAGCGATGATGTCGTCGATCATGCCGCGCGATGGCATGTAACGAGTCCAAATCGCTTCTGCGCACAGCATGCCGGTTTCTTTTGCGACGGCTAACATCTCACGGGTCTGTGCCGCATTCGCGCCGAACGCCTTCTCCACCAGCACGCCTTTGCCGGCTTTCATGCACAATATCGCCTGTTCCGCATGCAGATTGTGCGGCGTAGCGATGTACACCAAGTCCACGTTCGGATCGGCTACAAGTTCCTCATATGAACCGTATGAAACCGGAAAGCCGTATTTCGTGGCGAAATCAGCCGCACGCCCCGCATCTCGTGCGGCGACAGCATACGGTTCAACCAAATCCGCATAACGGCTGTCCGCGGCCATTTTCACCAACGTGTCAGCCATATGTTGTGCGATCCGGCCTGCGCCGAGAATCGCGACACGAATACGAGTCATATCAAACCCCATCTTTCGTAAACTGTCTGAATAGTGTTATTCATTTATATTGCTGCGTTGCAAGTTCCAGCGTACGCCATGCGTGATTGCAACGCGCGTTGACCCGTATCGCACTTGCATCGCATTTGTCCGGATGTTTTTCCGATTTGCCGTATTTTGCCGGATCTTGCCATAATGGTGTGCTGTGGCAGCGCAGGAACACGTTAAGAAGACCGGAAAACCTCGGAAATCCGCAAAAATAGAGAAATACGAGCGTGGTACGAGAAGCTACATCATGTCGCATATCCGAGGCAAAGACACATCCATCGAAATGATGGTACGCAGTTTTCTTTTTTCGAAAGGCCTACGATTCCGTAAAAACGACAAGCGGTATCCGGGGCATCCCGATGTGGTGTTGCCGAAATACCGCACGATGGTGTTCATCAACGGATGTTTCTGGCATATGCATGAAAACTGCCCGAAAGCCACACGTGTACCGAAATCGAATGTGGAATTCTGGAGTGCGAAACTGCTGCGCAACCATGAACGAGATGTCAGACAGCATGCCGAACTTGAAGCGATGGGTTAGAAAGTGATTGTGGTGTGGGAATGTGAGCTCGCCAAAAAAGTGCGTGAGAAACGGTTGGAGAGACTGTACTGCGAAATCGTCGAATCGTGACTCTTACCGCTGGCGCATGATGCGCGTGGTTCCAGCTTTACGTGACATGTGATTTTCTGTTTTCGAAACGAGGTGTAACGGCAGTGGGACGGTGTTCGCGATTTGTCGCGTCTGAAGAATACAAACGAACTATGGGAAATGCTGAGAACAGCGCGCTGCCACAGATGTCGCACCGCGCCCAGATTGCTAATCCGTTCCGTGCCATGGTGTTTGGTGCGATGGCCGACGAGATGATCGCCGCAGGCACCGATGTGGTCAAGTTGAGCTTGGGGGAGCCGGATTTCGGTGCTCCGCCCGCAGTGCGTGATGCAATGCGCGAACAGTATGATGGCCGTCCATTGCCATATACCGCTGCAATGGGCTTGCCGGAATTACGTCAGGCGATTTCCGATTTCTACAAGGAACGCCACCATGTGGATGTCGATCCGAAACGTATTGCAATCACGGCCGGAGGTTCCACGGCCCTGCTGCTTGCCGCCGCATTGACGGTGAACGAGGGTGACGAAGTGCTGATTGCCGACCCGTCATACCCGTGCAATCGCGAACTGGTCCGCGCGTTCGGCGGCAAAGTCGTGGACGTGCCGACCTCTGCGGCCACCCGCTTCCATCTGACACCGGAACTATGCAAGGAATACTGGTCGGATCGCACCAAAGCGGTGATGATCACCTCGCCGTCGAACCCGACCGGTACCACCATCGCCTTCGACACCCTGAAATCCGTGTGCGACCTGGCGAAAGAACGCGGTGCATGGCGCATCGTTGACGAAACTTACCTTGACCTGGCCGACCGCGAACCGGACGGCTCCGACGTGAAATCCGTGCTTGCCTGCGATCCGGACGCCATCGTCTGCTCCAGCTTCTCCAAGTTCTTCGGCATGACCGGCTGGCGCCTCGGCTGGATGGTCGTGCCTGAATACGCGCTTGAAGCCATGGATGATCTGGCTACCAACTTCTTCCTGTGCGCGCACACGCCGACCCAGCATGCGGCGCTCGCGTGCTTCACTCCGGAAACGTTGGCCGTGTGCGAGGAACGCCGTCAGGAGCTGCTGGAACGTCGCCGTATTGTGGTCGACGGATTGGCTGAAATCGGTCTGCCGTTGGAGGTTGAGCCGAATGGCGCGTTCTACGCGTACTTCAACATTTCCGGCACCGGTCTCGACGCGTGGACGTTCTGCGAACGTGCGTTAAAGGAAGCGCACGTGGCGTTGACGCCGGGCCGTGATTTCGGCGAGGCCACTGCCGACACCCATGTGCGGCTTTCGTATGCGGCCTCCCGTGAGGCGCTTCGTGAGGGTCTGAGGCGAATCGGAGATTTCGTAGCCGAACTGCACGGATGATGTTTGTGAGCGCTTTGCAATCGTTGTCGGCGCTGTGAATGTTGCGTGGCCATCCTGGGTGAATAGGATGGCCACTCGAATATTTGCAAAGGTTGTCAATGTAATGTCAGGTGAAAGGGGGAGTGCGATGTCACTATGCTTGAAAGCATGGTTAGTTTACATTCGCATGTCACTCGTCTTGGCGTGCTTGACATTGGATCCAATACCGTTCACATGCTCATCGTCGATGCGGCGCCTGGCGCCCGTCCGGAACCTGAGGCCAGCACGAAAAGCACTGTTCGATTGATGCAATATCTCAAGGCTGATGGCACAATCAAAAAGGCCGGAGTCGAAGCTGTGGTCGCAGCTGTGGAAAAGGCCATGGGGCTGGTCAAAGAATATGAGATTACCCAACTGCTCGTGCTGGCCACATCCGCATTGCGTGAGGCTCCGAATGGCAGCAGGATCCTCAAACGAATCGAAAACGTCGTCGGCCAGCCGGTCACGGTGCTGTCCGGTGTGGATGAGGCCAGACTCACCTTCCTTGCAGCTCGCCGCTGGTATGGTTGGGATGCCGGTCGGCTGCTGGTCATCGATATCGGTGGTGGTTCTCTCGAGGTGGCTATGGGTTCGGATGAGGATCCCACAGTGGCGCTGTCCGTGCCGGCAGGTGCCGGTCGTGTGACCCGTGAATTCCTACCGGAAAACGGTATTGCGAATGATAGGGATTTGGAAGACGCGCGCAGAAACATCCGTAAGATTCTTGAGCCGATGGTCGAGGCGTTCCCGAAATCGAAGCACCCGATGCATGCCGTCGGCACATCGAAGACCATTCGTTCTCTGGCTCGTCTCGCCGGTGCCGTGGTGCGTCAGCCCGGCCGCGTGGACACTTCGATCATGACGATTGACCAGCTTGAGGATTGGCTTCCCCGTCTTGCGGCCATCTCGCCGGACCAGCGTACCGCATTGCCGGGTGTCACGCCGGAGCGCACGTATCAGATCGTCGGTGGCGGCTTGGTGATCGACGAGATCATGAAGGCGCTTGACGTCAAGGAAGTGGAAATCTGCCCATGGGCGTTGCGGGAAGGGGCTATTCTGCGCTGGCTCGACCAGTTTGGCCGCACGCGCCTTGGTTTCTAGCGGTTCCTAGGCTTCCAGCTTCCTCAGTTCCTCCAACTGGTTCTTCGCCTTGTGCAGCTTGGTGAAGATTTCGTTGCGCTGTTCGGGATTCTTTGCCCGTTGGTGATCGCGCGTGAGCTTATCGATCTGCTCGGCAAGCTGTGCGGCCTGCATACGCCGTGTCATGCGCGCGTCCAGTGCCGTGGGAGAGGTGCTGCCGAGCATCACCTGCGAGCACAACGACTCCCACAGCGCGTCGATGGAATCGACCGCAGGATCGCCGATGTCCAGCATCGCTTCGTCGGCCGGTTTCCATTTGGAGACGAACACTTTGAATGTGGGTGTGTGACCGGCGCGTCCCGGCAGCGCGCGTCGCACGGCGAACGCGCACTCCTGCCGCTTCGTACCTTCGAAGTCGGCGTCGCGCACGCATACGAATACGATTCCCGACTTGCGTTGCATGGCAATCAGCTCGACGATATCCGTCGGTATGGCAGCGTTCTTGGCATGCAGGCGCAATCCGATTGCCAGTACTTCCGGAATGCGTGTTCCGACGGCAAGCCGTGTATTGCTTGGCCGCAGCAGAGATAACATGGTGATCGTCTCGATGTCGTTCGCCAATCGTTGTTTTGTTTTGGTTGAAACCGGTATTCTCGCCACGAACAGGCCTTTCGGCAACGTTGCCTTTTCTGCGGGAACCGCAGAGGAGTTCGGCAGACCCAATGTGAGTGCGGAAACGGAACCGCAGGAGGCGATCGTCATTGCTGGCCTTCTTTCGTGCTTTCATATCGGTTATTGGGGCAACAGTAGTCGCAAGAGCCGCAAATTTTGATAACGGCGCGTCGGTATGTGACTGGTGGGAATCTATAAAACTGAGCGTGGATGATGTCTCCATATATTGAGCAAAAGAATGCATTTTTCAGCCACCGCGGGAACCGGTATCGGCGGATCGTTCGTCAAGCCCGCACCTCCAGTGTGCAAGTCGCCTCTTTGGTCAAAGCCGGTTGCGGCGATCCGGTCGACGGTCGGGGAATACCCAAATTCACCTCCTGTGCGGCCAACGGCGTCGACTGCACGCGTGCCGCCACCACCGATCCGACATCCGCGACGCAAGTGGGATGGCGTATCGGCGCAAGCGTACGCCGGAGGGACCCGTGCGCCATGCCGTGCGGCTGCGATAGACGATTGCAATCTGCGACACGCCGTGATTTGGTGATTGAGGCATGTGTGCGTACTATTTCATCTTGCGGTGATCAGAGCCTAGGTGAGACGCCCGGTCCCATTCCGAACCCGGAAGCTAAGGCCTAGCACGGCGATGGTACTGCACTCGAGAGGGTGTGGGAGAGTAGCACGTCGCCGCACTTAAACTTTTTTGAATCCCGAGTTGAGCGCCGCTCCTCGGGATTTTTCATTATTCGATTCGTGCAAGTCCAATCATGTGCGAAGGCGAATCCGGCAATCACTGATTGCGGCGCTCAGGCAGCGAAAACCACCAACAGAACAATGCCGTCGGTTTTGGAGATGCTGTTACGAGAGAGCGCTCATGGGCACGGTGCTACCGTAAAACGCATTATTATCGATGGCGTTCGTCCATGGGCTTGGCCTTGACGACTGTTTGAACGCAATGCCCATATTGGAGGAAGTATGGCACGGTCGGGTGCGCCAGTGAAACCGCGTATAGCGCAGGCGAAGGCTGTTAAGCCTATTCGCACGTTGAAGAAAGCTAAGTCGCATCGCGTACGTAATGTCATATGCGGTTTTCTGGCTGGTATTCTGTCGATCGCGGCTTTGCTGGGCACGGTTTCGCACATACTGCCTGCTGAGATTCAAGCGTGGCCGTATGTTCCCATTATCGTTTCATTGGTACCTTGGTTTGCGATTCTTGCAGTAATCGCGTTGGTTTGCGGTATTGTCTCGAAACGAACAATGTCGGTATTGCTTGCGATTGCAGCGATCGCTTTGCAAGTATGGTGGCAGTATCCGTTTTTCTACAATGAGACGAAGCTTCCGCGTGCTGCGATCGCGGCGGTTTCGGGAGCGTCCGCCAATACGCAGGATGATTACGCCCGTTTGATGACGTGCAACGTATTTAAAGGGCGTGCCGACGCTCAGGAAATCGTTGATGTGGTGCGTAGCGAGCGCGTGGAAGTGCTGGCGTTGCAGGAAACGACCGATGCTTTCGTGGATGAGTTGAACAAGGCTGGTATTGGCGATTTGCTGCCGTATGCGCAGGTGGCAAGTTCAGACGGCGTGTATGGCAATGGTTTGTGGTCGGCAAGTCCGCTTGGTGATCCAGCTGATGATGATGTTGATTCGACCGCGTCGTTCATGCCAGGGGCCACGGTTGCGTTCAATGATGGTCAGACGCAGATCCGTTTCGTTTCAGTGCATACCACGTCTCCGACCGATGGGTATTGGCAGCAGTGGAAGCGTTCGTTGGATGAGCTTGGACGGCTTCGATACGATACGTCTCGCAGGTACGTGTTCATGGGTGATTTCAATGCGACCGACGATCATACGCCGTTCCGCAATTTCTTGGGAACACGGTTTACGGATGCGGCCAAGCAGGCGGCTGGGGGATTGATGTTCACGTGGCCTGCGAATATCGATTATGTGCCAACGTTTGCGGGCATTGACCATATCGTATTGGATTCCGGCATGTTGGCCGGTCGGGTCAAATCGTTGAAAATCGATGGAAGTGATCACAAGGCGTTGCTGGCAACCGTGCAATTCGACGTGTGAGAAAAGTGCCAGCGCAACTACGTATCGGCCGCGTATCCGCATAAAATAAAGTGCCCCAGATAGGAATCGAACCTACGACACCTTCTTTAGGAGAGAAGTGCTCTATCCACTGAGCTACTGAGGCAACGAATCTTCATTCTACACACATTCCGGACGAGTGTGGTGCCGAAACGAAGAAATCTGAAATTTCGGTATGACTGTACGCCATGTAACGCCTTGTAAAACGTGTGGCGCACAGTCATGAAAATGCTATATTGACGGTATTTTGGGATGCTCAGGCCAGATTGTCTTGCGTTCCAGCGGTATTGGCCGCAGTGGCTTGTTCCGCCTGTGCTGCGTCAAGCTTGGCACGCACTTCGCCGAGCAGGCTTTGGGCGCGCTTGGCGAGGGCTTCGCCAAGCTCCCACTGGCGCATGGACTGGTCAAGGTTGAGTCCGCCGGCTTCAAGTGCCTGCACGGCCTGAATGAGCTGATCTCGAGCCTCTTCATAAGGCATTTGTGCGATGGCTTCGCGTTCCTTGTCGGTCAGGCTGGATGCGGGGGTGGTTTCGTTGGTCATTGCTACTCCTTCGTTACGGTGGTGACTTCGGACACGATCACGCCGTGCTTCAATGTCATGGTGAGCTGGTCGCCGGTGTTCACGGCGTTCGCATCATCGATTACATGACCGTCCGCTCCCTGCACCACGGCATAGCCTCGGTTGAGGGTGGATTGCGGGCTGAGCGCAGTCAGTGAGGCGTGCGCTTTTTCGATGGTGAGACTTGCATCGTCAAGAATACGTGTCAGGCCGATTCTCATGCGGGTTCTTGCGTCATCGATGAGACGTTGATGCGGTTCCAGCATGGTGAGCGGCTGCGTGAGGCTTGGACGGTTCGCATAGCCTTCGATCAGTCTTGTTTCATTGTTGACGGTGGCGTCGATGCGCATGCGCATGCGTTCGATATTCACATTGATGAGTTGCATCTGCTCGCGAACGTCTGGCACGACTTTCTTTGCCGCATCCGTTGGCGTGGATGCACGCAAATCGGCGACCAAATCAAGCAATGTCCAATCATCTTCATGACCGATCGCGGAAATCAGAGGCGTATGAGCGGCTGCCGCGGCACGTACCACGCCTTCGTCGGAAAATCCGATCAGATCCTCGAAGGCACCGCCGCCACGGGCCACAATGATTACATCGACGTCGGGATCGGCATCCATCTGCGCGATTGCCTTGATCACATCGGAAGGGCACTGCTCGCCTTGCACATGCACATGCGTTACTTTGAAGTCAACGACAGGCCAACGCAATCTCACATTGGTGATGACATCGCCTTCGGCGCGAGCCTGCGGGGCGCAAATCAGACCGATGCAATGCGGAAACTCTGGTAGTGGCTGCTTGCGGTCGGCGTCGAACAATCCTTCGCCTTTAAGCTTCTTGCGTAATTCGTCGATCATGGCTTTCAGGCTGCCGCCCGCGCCTGCGGCGATGATGGCGTCACCGCGTAAAGACAGGGAGGTGCGTTTCATCCACAGATTCGGTTTGCCGTGGATGATGACACGATCGCCCTGCACAAAAGGCGTGGCGGCTGCGGCGAACTGTCCGAAACCGTTGACCTCCAACGCAATGTCCTGATAATCATCGCGCAACGTGATGTAGGCACTGCCCTGGCGTCTGGTATTGATCTGCGTGATCTGCCCGGCCACCCAAACCGATGGCCACCGTTCAACGGCCATATGGAATTTCTCGCTGAGCAGACTTACCGGCCAGGGGTTGTCAGCGGTGGTTTCGCCGGCCAGTCGCGGCAGCGGTTTGCTGTTCGGCTGCGCTGTCGGGGGTGTGTAATCCTGGTTCCAAGTCATAGTTCAAGATTCCATCATCTTGCGGACAAATGAAACACATGTTCGAATCGTGTGAGGGTACCCCGCCTTGTATAGTCCCTCTTCGGTGCCTGCGTCAAATCGACACTCGGGCGACACTCCGTGGCAAAATCGTTACCTTTGTCACACAGGTTAAGGAATGGCGGAATCAAGCCAAAAATGGAATATATAGTCTTACCGTCGGCGTGCCTCTACTACATTTAGTGCTGGCTATGGCGTAGAGTCTATGGACGTAGAAAACATATGGCATGCGAAACAAAGCATGAAAACCTGGTCGGATGGGGTCCGACCCGGAAAGGATGATGAATGGAAACGCAGGCTCTGAATGCCGTCTCCGCAACCGTTAAAACGGGAACCGGTAAGGTGCTCGTCGAGAAGCGCGACGGTCGTGTGGTCGACTTCGATCCGATCAACATCATCAGCGCGGTGAAGTCAGCCTTCGCTGACCTTGATAAGAAGATTGGGCCGCAGGAGGAGCAGCTGATCCGTGACATCGCCAATCAGGTCGAAGCCGAAATCAAGGATCGTTACAACGGTCCCGCCAAGATCGAAGACATCCAGAATCTCGTTGAACACGGCCTGATCGAAGATCACCTGTATGATGTGGCGCGCACGTACACCAACTACCGTCTGAACAAAGACATCGAACGTGCCAAGGCCACCGACATCAACGAAGCCGTCAAGCGTCTGGTGAACCGTGACGAGGCTCTGGTGCGCGAGAACGCCAACAAGGATTCCAACGTCTACTCCACCCAGCGCGATCTGCTGGCGGGCGCGGTGTCCAAGGCGTCCGCCTTCTCCATGCTGCCGGATGCGGTCTCCAACGCCCATATGAAGGGTGACATCCACTTCCACGACGCCGATTACTCGCCGTTCACCGCGCAATCCAACTGCTCTCTGCCGAACTACTGGGATATGCTCGCCAACGGCTTCACCCTCGGCAACGCGCCGATGGGATCGCCGAACAGTATTTCCATCGCCGCCACGCAGATTACCCAGATCATGAAGGACGTGGCTTCCAGCCAATACGGCGGCCAGACCGCCAACCGTGCCGACGAGCACTTCGTTGAATATGCCAGGAAAGATTACGATAAATTCCTTGAGCAGGCCCATGAGATCATGCCTGACGACCTGCCGATCGAAATCGCCGAACGTCAGGTGCGCTTGGCCAAGGATGTCGAACCGAAGCGTCTGCATTTCGAAAAGGACCGTCCGGCCCTGCCGATGGACGAGCCGTTCAACAAGGATGCCAGCCGTTTGCAGCAGCTGCGTGAGGTGTGGGCGAAAATCCAGACCCGCAAGGCCATCTACGACGCCATGCAGACCATGGAATACCAGATCAACTCCAATCGTGTGTCGAACGGCCAGACCCCGTTCGTGACCGTGGGCTTCGGTTTGGGTACCGACTGGTTCGCCCGCGAGATTCAGCGTGCCATCTTCCTGAACCGTATCCGCGGCCTCGGTTCCGAACACCACACCGCCATTTTCCCGAAGCTCGTGTTCACCATCAAGCATGGTGTGAACGCCGATCCGGGCGATCCGAACTACGATCTGAAGCAGCTTGCCCTTGAATGCGCCACCAAGCGCATGTATCCGGACGTGATCTTCTACGAGAACATCGTGAAGATCACCGGCTCCTTCAAAGCCCCGATGGGCTGCCGTTCCTTCTTGCAGGGTTGGATTGATCCGGCGACCGGCAAGGATGTGGAAGACGGACGCATGAACCTTGGCGTCGTTACCGTGAACGTTCCGCGTATCGCACTGGAATCCCACGGCGACAAGGATCGCTTCTGGAAGATCTTCGACGAGCGTATGGCCGTGGCTCATCAGGCATTGCAATTCCGTATCATGCGTTGCAAGCAGGCCGCGCCGGTCAATGCTCCGACCCTGTTCCGTTTCGGAGCCTTCGGTCGTCTCGGCGCCAACGACAGCGTCGACCAGCTGTTCCGCAACGAACGTGCCACCGTTTCCCTGGGCTACATTGGCCTGTATGAGGCGACCAGCGTGTTCTACGGCAAGAACTGGATGCGCGACCACGGCTGGGATCCGCAAGGCAAGGAATTCGCACTGTCCATCGTCAAGCGCATGAACGAGCTGTGCAAGGAATGGAGCGATGCGGAAGGCTACCACTATTCCGTGTACTCCACGCCGGCCGAATCCCTTACCGATCGCTTCAACCGTATGGATCGCGAGAAGTTCGGCGACGTGGAAGGCGTGACCGACCACGACTTCTACACCAACTCCTTCCACTACCCGGTCTGGCTGCAGCCAACCCCAATGGAAAAGCTCAACTACGAGAAGGACTTCCCGTACTACGCGTCCGGCGGCTTCATCAACTACTGCGAGTTCCCGTGCCTGCAGTCTAACCCCAAGGCACTCGAAGCGGTGTGGGATTACGCCTACAACATCGGCATCGGCTACCTGGGCACGAACACGCCGATCGACCGCTGCTACGATTGCGGATTCCAGGGCGACTTCGAGCCCACTGAAGAAGGCTTCAAGTGCCCGGAGTGCGGCAACTCCGATCCGGACCACTGCAACGTGACCAAGCGCACCTGCGGCTACTTGGGTAACCCGGTGCAGCGCCCGATGGTGCACGGACGTCACGAGGAGATCGCGCACCGCGTCAAGCATATGAGCGGCGAAACCGGTCATGTCACCTTGAGCGACGGTTCCGAACGTGAATGGTTCGAGGAAGCCAAGTAAGGGCCGCATTAGCAGCAAACATAAACGAAATATGAAAGAGGGTGGATTTCCACCCTCTTTCATTCTGTGACAATCATGAGGCAAGCAGCAATCGCAAAAACGCGACGCAACGGCAAAACGTGAAGGGACAACGTATGATCAGCAGCGCGAATCCAACAATTCAACGTCGTGACTTTGCGGCGGACGAAACCAATCGCGGGCCTTTCATCCCCACAACTCGTTCCAACAATCCCAAAGCAGGGCAATGGACCAATCGCATGAGCCGCAATATGATCGCCGACTACAAACGGTTCCTCATGACCGACGGAGAAGGCATCCGATGCTCGCTGTACGTGTCCGGCTGCCCGTTCCATTGCGAGGAATGCTACAACACATCAATCTGGGATTTCCAAGCCGGCCACGAATACAACGACAAGCTCGAAGCGCAAATCATGGATGACTTAAGCCAATCGTATGTGCAAGGCATCACCTTCCTCGGAGGCGAACCATTGCTCAATACGGGCGTGCTGTTGCCTCTCGCGCGAAAAATCCGCGAACGGTTCGGTAATACCAAAGATATTTGGTGCTGGACCGGCTACACGTGGGAAGAGCTCATGCGCGAAGGCGAAAGCCCCGACAAGCGCGAGTTGCTCGAACTGATCGACATTCTAGTGGACGGCCGTTATATCAAAGAATTACATGATTCCCTGCTGCAATTCCGCGGAAGCAGCAACCAACGCATCATCGACGTGCCGAAATCACTGGAAAACGGGCGAGTGGTGATTTGGCCGAAATTACATGATCAAACACGATTCATTCCCGAAATATATGGCAAAGACCGTTCTGCTGGGGAAGGCGGCGCATCCTGACATGGAAATGTTTGGGTGGTTTTGCGATTTCGACGTTCGTTGAGTGTCCGGATGCATAATTAGGTACATTTACTGGATTGGTTGTCTAGTTTATGCGCTGTTTCGTGCCTTTTATGCTGATTGCGAGCACTCACGAAGCGCTTAGGCGTGGGCACAGACTACGATTACATGATTGGATAACCGGGGTAGGGGCTTCCATGCCTGCCATGGAATGCAGCCCGGCGGATAGAACGATAGAGGTTGATACATGGTTGAAGCAGCAGAAGCCGTGACCGAAACGCACGGCACAAAGCCGTTGCGTGTAGGTCTTGATATCGGTTCCACTACTGTGAAGGCGGTGGTGCTCGATCAGTCCGACGCGCTCGCGGACGCGCTGTTCTCCGATTATCGGCGTCACCACGCGAATGTGCGCGCCACCGTGGCCGGACTACTGGCCGACATCCACAAAGAATTGGAAAAGCTTGGCCGAGGTGACGAGCCGATTCGTCTGGCCATTACCGGTTCAGGCGGTCTTGCTCTTGCAGACAGCCTCGACGTGCCCTTCGTTCAGGAGGTCATCGCCGAAACCGAAGCCATTGACAAGGAATATCCGCAGGCTGATGTGATCATCGAGCTTGGTGGTGAAGATGCAAAAATCACCTATCTCAAGCCGACTCCGGAACAGCGCATGAACGGTTCCTGCGCAGGCGGTACCGGCGCATTCATTGACCAGATGGCAACACTGCTCGACACCGACGCCGCTGGTCTGAACGAAATGGCCGCGCAATACGAAACCCTGTATCCGATCGCATCACGTTGCGGCGTGTTCGCCAAAACCGATTTGCAGCCGCTTATCAACGATGGTGCGGCCAAACCGGATCTGGCCGCATCGATCTTCACCGCAGTGGCCACACAAACCATTGCAGGCCTTGCCTCCGGACGCCCGATTCACGGAACCGTGATCTTCCTGGGGGGTCCGTTGTTCTTCATGTCCGAGCTGCGAGCCGCATTCAAGCGGGCGCTCGACGGCAAAGTGGACGAATTCATTGTTCCGACCGATGCTCACCTGTATGTGGCATACGGTGCCGCATTGCAGGCCGATCAGGATGGTGACGACCTTGACTAAGCATTACGAAGCACGAACCTGCGCCGACCTGCTGGCGCGACTGGACGAACTGGAAAACCTGCCGTCCAACACTCCGACCATGCCTCCGCTGTTCGCTACCGAAGCGGATCGCACCGCATTCAACGAACGACATCATCGCGAGCATATCCATCAAGGCACGCTCGAAGGGGCCCAAGGACCGCACTTCCTGGGCATCGACGCCGGTTCCACCACCATCAAGGCGACATTGGTGAACGACGATCGAGAAATTGTATGGTCCTCTTATGCGACCAACGAAGGCAGTCCGTTGACGGCAGCCGTGCAGATCGTTAAAAAAATCCAAGCCGAACTACCCGAAGGCGCATGGATCGCACGATCCTGTGCGACCGGCTACGGCGAAGGCCTCATCACCACCGGCCTGCACCTTGACGAAGGTGTAGTGGAAACCATGGCTCACTATCGTGGTGCCGAAATGGTAAGCCCGGGAGTCACCGCCGTCATTGATATCGGCGGCCAAGACATGAAATATCTCGCCATCAACGATGGCGTGATCGACTCCATCGCAGTGAACGAAGCATGCTCGTCCGGCTGCGGATCGTTCCTGCAAACGTTCGCCATTTCCATGGGCCTGACCATTCAGGAATTCACCCAAGCGGCGCTTAACTCCACCCATCCGGTCGATTTGGGCTCCCGGTGCACCGTGTTCATGAACTCGTCCGTGAAGCAGGCGCAAAAGGAAGGCGCGTCCATCGAAGACATCGCCGCAGGCCTGTGCTATTCCGTGGTGCGCAATGCCCTCTACAAGGTGATCAAACTGCGTGATTCCGGCGAACTTGGCGACACCGTGGTAGTGCAGGGCGGCACGTTCCTCAACGACGCTGTGCTCCGCGCATTCGAACTGCTCACAGAACGTGAAGTGACCCGACCGAACATCGCAGGACTCATGGGCGCATACGGTGCCGCACTGACCGCACGCATGCACTATGCCGACGAAGCGGAAGACGAAGACGTCGATACCACCGACACCAAAGAAGCGGTGATCGCAGACGTACGTCATACCGCATCGAACATTTTGAGCGGCGAAGAACTCGACAACCTGTCGATGACCTCCGAACGAGACGTGTGCAAGCTGTGCCAAAACCACTGCAAGCTCACCATCACCACCTTCCAAGACGGATCCCGTTACGTGACCGGCAACCGCTGCGAACGAGGCGGAGACGCGAAAAAGAAGCGTTCCGATCGCCCGAACCTCTACGATTACAAGTACAAGCGTTGCTTCGCCTACCGCAGACTCACCGACAAAAACGCAACCCGCGGTGAAATCGGCATTCCGCGCGTACTCAACATGTACGAGAACTATCCGTTCTGGTTCACACTGCTCACCTCGCTCGGCTTCAAAGTGATGATTTCCGGACGAAGCTCGCACGAACTGTTCGAAACGGGCATTGAATCCATCGCATCCGAAAACATTTGCTATCCGGCCAAACTTGTGCACGGACACATCAAATGGCTGCTGAACAAGGGTGTGAAAAACATCTTCTACCCGTGCGTCAGCTACGAAGAGAATCTGGTACCCAACACCGACAACCACTACAACTGCCCGGTGGTAGCCAACTATCCCGTGGTCATCGGCGCGAACATGCCCGAACTGCGCGCAGAAGGCATCCGCTACATGCGCCCATACTTCAACATGGCCAACCATGAACTCATGGTCGACCGTATCGTCGAAGAATTCGCTTGGGCCAACGTGACCCGTGAAGAAGCCGAAACCGCAGTCAAAGCGGCATATGCCGAAAACGAAGTCTTCAAACACGACGTGCAAATGGAAGGCCTCAAGGCACTCGCCTACATGAAGGAACACGACTGCCGAGGCATCGTGCTTGCAGGCCGCCCGTACCATATCGATCCGGAAGTCAACCATGGCATTCCGGAAACCATATGCTCGCTCGGTATGGTGGTATTGTCTGAAGATTCAATCTGCGAACTGCAGCCGGGGGAGAAGCTCAACCTGAGCGAATTCCTCGCCGCCGATGAAGACGATCCACGTAAGAAGAATGCAGACGGCTTCCGCCATGTGGAAGACCGCAAGGTCACCAAAATGCCATTGCGCGTCACCAACCAGTGGGCCTACCATGCACGCCTATACTCGGCAGCCAACTTCGTGGCCTCCTACCCAGGGCTTGAACTCGTACAACTCAACTCCTTCGGCTGCGGTCTTGACGCCATCACCACCGACCAGGTAGGCGAAATCCTCGCCGACAAGGCCGACGTGTACACCATGCTGAAAATCGACGAAGTCTCCAACCTAGGTGCAGCGAAAATCCGCCTTCGTTCACTCAAGGCAGCCGTCGAAGAGCGTGAACGCAACAAACAGCGTGAAATTGGCACAGCCATGCCCGACAAGCGAGACAGCGTGTCCAACAAGCAGGGCGAATTCCGCAAAACCGGAACCGAAGCGCCGACTCCGGGCCGTCAAGTCATGCTTGACACCGTGATGAAAGCCAATCCGAAACTCACCGAAGCCGTTAAAGCCGCATCCAAGCGTGCCGCGGAAAACGGCGTCGGCGAAGCGAAGAAGTCCGCACACAATTCCGCCACCATGTCGAAATACGCCAACCGCGTGCCATTCGGCAAAGACATGAAGGACTATACCATCGTGGCTCCGCAGATGAGCCCGATTCACTTCTCCCTAGTGGAATCCGTGATCCGCTCCGGCGGCTACAAGTTCGACATTCTCGAACACGCCAGCCGCGAAAACGTGGAAACCGGCCTCAAATACGTCAACAACGACGCCTGCTACCCGGCCATCATGGTTATCGGCCAGCTCGTGGACGCGATTCTGGATGGCAAATACGATCCGGAGCACACCGCGCTCGCCATCACGCAGACTGGCGGCATGTGCCGAGCCACAAACTATTTCGGCCTGATTCGCAAGGCTCTGATCGATGCCGGATATCCGCAAATTCCAGTGATCGCCATTTCCACGCAGGGCATTGAAGACAATCCGGGCTTCAAAGCGACGCCGGCATTGCTTCATCGCGTCATCAAGGCGCTCATCATCGGCGACCTGCTGATGAAATGCCTGTACCGCGTACGCCCGTACGAGGTGACGCCGGGCAGTGCGAATCAGCTGTATAAGACATGGAACACCATCGTGCGTGAAACGCTCGAGAACCACGGTCGCTCGAAGACGGCAAGTAAGTTCATTGGCAAGGGATACCTGCCATATTCGACGCTCGTCAAAGAAATCGTCAAATCGTTCGACGCACTGCCGTTGAAGGACGAACCGCGCAAGGTGCGCGTCGGCGTGGTGGGCGAGATTCTCGTCAAGTACCAGCCGGACGCCAACAACCATGTGGTCGACGTAATCGAATCGCAGAATTGCGAGGCTGTGGTGCCGGGCATCATGGAATTCATGACCACCCGCCCGTACATTTCCGACTGGAACGAGCATTACCTCGGCATGGGCGGCAACAAGCTTGGCTACGCGCTGATGCGCAAGGCGCTTGACTTGTATAACGCTCCTGTACGCAAGGCGATCGATTTGGCACACGGCAAGTTCTCCCAGGACTTGCCGATGCCGGAACTTGTGAAGAAGGCCGACGAGGTCACTTCCGTGGGCGTGCAGGCTGGTGAAGGCTGGCTGCTAACTGCGGAAATCCTTGAGCTCATCGAATCCGGCTGCCCGAACGTGATTTGTGCGCAGCCGTTCGCCTGCCTGCCGAACCACGTGACCGGTCGAGGCATGTTCGGCAAGATTCGCCGCCTGCATCCGGAAGCTAACATCGTGTCCATCGACTACGATCCGGGCGCATCCGAAGCGAACCAGCTCAACCGCATCAAACTGATGATCGCAGCCGCCAAGAAGGCTCACAAGGCTGCGTAACAGGGTGAGACGGTGCAAAGCGAAAAAGCTGCCTGATCATAGGCAGATAAATTAATAAGCACTGACTGGAATTGACTAAAATACCGACGCTGACAACATCTTCAGCGTCGGTATTTTTATTTGATTTATACAAACAATTCTTCAAATAGTGGTAATTGCTTCTGACCTTATTAATAGCTGTTAATTATTATTGGTCGGCTTTGCAGAGCATGTCTGTTTTAACCGAAAATGTGTATTCGATTCGATATACGCAAGAGTTGGCTATCAGTTTTTCGTATAGCAATCACGCCGTGCTCATCAACGAGTTTCGATAGGATTGCCACATGACAACGCCACGAATTTCTTATGCGCACCTGCTTACCGAGCCGAATCCGAAGCATGTGGAAAGTCTGGTCAAATTCTTCGAATCAGGCTGCCAAGAGCGTGGAACCGGTGGTTTCGGTGTGGAAATCGAGCATCTGCCGGTGCATAACAGCGATGATACCGCCGTGAACTATTACGAGGAGAACGGTATCGAGGCGTTGCTGAACCGCATTCGCCCATATTACGACGAAAGCAAGGAATACTGGGAGAACGGCAGGCTTGTTGGTCTTGGCCGCGAAGGTATTTCCGTGTCACTTGAGCCGGGCGGTCAGCTGGAATGCTCGCTGGGTATACTGCACAAGCCGGAAGATCTGTGCACGATTTACGGTGCGTTCCGCCGCGAAGTCGATCCCGTGCTTGACGATCTCGGCTTCCGCTTGGTTAATTACGGGTATCAGCCGAAGTCCGGCTATGCCGACATTCCCGTCAATCCGAAGGACCGTTACAAGGCGATGACCGCGTATTTGGGGCGCGTCGGCCAGTTCGGTCCGTGCATGATGCGTTGCTCCGCTTCGACGCAGGTCAGCATCGACTATGTTTCCGAACAGGACGCGATTTCCAAACTGCGTTTGGGTACGGTGGTCGGCCCGATTCTCGCATGGTTCTTCCGTAACACCCCGTATTTCGAGGGACAGGAGAATCCGTATCCGCTGCTGCGCCAACGCATGTGGGATTATTTGGATTTGCAGCGCACGAACGTTATTCCGGGATTGTTTGATCCTCGCTTCGGTTGGGAAGATTATGCGGTCGACGTGTTGAGCACGCCGATGATGTTCGCTGATCTGACGCACACTCCGGAAGCGTTGGAAACTCCCGGAACTGATCTGCATCATCCTGCATTCTATGAGAATGCGAACGACGTGTATCCTGATCGAGAACTCAACGCATACGAAATCAATCATGTGATTTCCACGCATTTCAACGATGTCCGTCTGAAGAACTTCATTGAATTCCGTCACTGGGATTCGCTGCCGGTAGCGCGCGCGGAACGACTGACGGAAATCATCGGATCGCTGTTCTATGATCCGACGAACCGTGAGCGTCTCGAATCGTATTTCGATGGCATCCGCGAGGAGGATGTGTTCGAGGCGAAAGCGAACCTGCAGGCGCGCGGCCATCAGGCAGCTCCGTACGGCAATTCGCTGGAATTCTGGCAGGAGTTCCTCGGGCTCGAGGGCGTCCTCGCCGACGAACCGGGTGATCCGAAACACCCTGACGTGTTCCAGAAGTAAAACTGCTTTTCGAATATTTTGGTTGGTCGAGGCTGACTGAATGTGATCTCGAAGTGGTTTTGAATGTAATTTCGAGCTGGTCTGTTGAAGATCGGCTCGTTTTTGTGTGGCGAGTGGAAATGCAACGGTCTGATACGATTTTGTCTGTCTAATGAACGGTAGATAGTACACTGTTCCTTATGGGTAATGAGGGGAAGAAACGTGTTCGTAAATCACCTGAGGAACGTAAGAAGGAAATCATCGCTGCGGCGAGCCGTCTTATCGGGGAAAAGGGGTATTACGGAACGTCATTGAAAGACATTGCTGATGCGATCGGCATGAGCCAGCCTGGACTGCTGCATTACATCGGCAATAAGGAACGGTTGTTGTCGCTGCTAGTCACCGACAATTATGATCAGGAAGGCACTCCGGCTGATTTTGCAAAATCCGGATTGCCGGGCAGCGATCCGGAAAGCATGTTGTTTCCCGCATACCTGCGTTTTTTGGTACGTTACAATGAGAGTCGACGTAGCTTGCTGCAGCTATACATGGTGCTGGAAACCGAATCTTTCAGCGAGGGCCATCCGTTGCACGACTATTTCGAGAATCGTCCGAAATACGTGTGGGAACACTATTCCCAGTACACATGGAAATTGCCGCCTGAAATCGGTGGTTGGGAGAATATGCGTACGATTGTGCGTCAAAGCTTGGAAGCGATGGACGGCATTCAACTGCGTTGGACGCGTAAGCCGCCCATCGATTTCTACGATGAATGGCTCGCCTTCGAAAAGATGATCTTCCCCTCACCTGTCTGGGACGGCTACCGCTAAGCCGTGTGCAACTCTCTTGCGGGCTGTGTTTCTATAGCCTTTCGCGTCCTGATTCTTCCACTCGCTGGAAGAATCAGGACTTTTGGAAGGTTTTGGGTGGGGTGATTCCTCCAGTGGCTGGATGGATTTGCCTGCTGGGATAGCATTTTGTGTGGCGTGCGGTGATTGGTTGGTTTTAGTCAAGGGGAAACGCTGTATCTAATGGTTGTTAGGTAAGACACGCCATGAAATTTTGCGGTTCTTGACAAGTGAATCTAGAAGATTTATATTTCTTATATCTAATGGTTGTTAGATATGAGAGTTCCGAGGATGCATCCAAGGATATATTCCAGGGATATCGCAGAAGAACAGCCTTAGACGCAGAAACAGTAGCAATCAGTAACAAGTCAATGAAGACGATGGAGGATCCATGGGTCGTTACGAGGCAGATCACATTCTTTTCGGTGCCGCATATTACGACGAATATCTCATGATGAAAGGCATCGACCGTGTCGATGAAGACATGAGGATGATGAAGGAAGCGGGACTGAACGTTATCCGTATTGCCGAATCCACATGGAGCACCTGCGAACCGCAGCCGGGTGCGTTCGACTTCACCTATGTGGATCGTGCTCTCGACGCGGCACAGCGTGTCGGTATCGACGTCATCGTCGGCACTCCAACCTACGCGGTGCCGAGCTGGCTCGTCAAGATTGATCCGAGCGTGCTCGCGGTCACCCCGAACGGCGAAGGCAAGTACGGCGCCCGTCAGATCATGGACATCGTCAACGCCACCTACCGTTTCTACGGTGAGCGCGTGATCCGCAAGCTGATCTCCCACGTTGCCGACCATCCGGCGGTGATCGGCTACCAGGTCGATAATGAAACCAAGTACTACGATTCCGTGTCCAACGACATGCAGCGTCTGTTCGTCAAGTATCTGCATGAGAAGTTCAATGGCGATCTGAACGAGCTCAACCACCACTTCGGCCTCGACTACTGGTCCAACCGCATCGACTCTTGGGAGGACTTCCCGGACGTGACCGCCACCATCAACGAGTCCCTGGGCGGCGAATTCGACAAATTCCGTCGCGATCAGGTGCGTGCCTTCCTGCAGTGGCAGTCTGATATTGTGCGCGAATACGCCCACGATGACCAGTTCATCACCCACAATTTCGATTTCGAATGGCGTGGCTATTCCTTCGGTGTACAGCCGGCCGTCGACCACTTCAAGGCCGCGACCGCAGTGGACATCACCGGCGTGGACATCTACCACCCGACCGAAGACGACCTGACCGGCAAGGAGATCGCCTTCGGCGGCGACATGACCCGCTCCACCAAGAACGGCCAGAACTACCTGGTGCTCGAAACCGAGGCCCAAGGCCAGCACGGCTGGGTACCATTCCCCGGCCAGCTGCGCCTGCAGGCCTACTCCCACCTCGCCTCCGGCGCCGACATGGTGGAATACTGGCACTGGCACTCCATCCATAATTCCTTTGAAACATATTGGAAGGGCCTGCTGAGCCACGACCTCGAACCGAACCCCACGTACCGCGAAGCCGGCGTATTCGGGCGCGAGATCGCCAAACCGGAAGTGGGGGAGCGGCTCGTCCACCTGAAGAAGCACAACAAAGTAGCCATCATGGTCAGCAACGAATCGCTGACCGCGCTCGACTGGTTCCTCATCGAAGCCGGCTTCCCATTCGGCGGCACCCTCAAATACAACGACGTGGTGCGTAATGTCTACGACGCGCTGTTCGAGCTCAACGTCGAATGCGATTTCGTGCCGTCCGATGCTCCGGCCGAACGTCTCGCCAAATACGAGATGATCGTGACCCCGGCGCTCTACTGCGCATCTCAGGAAACTACGGATCGCCTGCGTGCGTTCGTTGAAAACGGCGGACACCTCGTCTCCACCATGCGCTCCTTCGTGACCGACGACGAGGTGACCGTATGGCATGACCGCGCGCCGCACAACCTTACCGACGTGTTTGGCATGACGTACAACCAGTTCACCCGCCCAAACGGCCACGTTTCCGTGGAATTCGCAGGTGCGCTCGCCGAAACCGCGTCCACCGATGCTCAGTCGCTGATCGAACTGTTGAACGCCGACGCCGATACTGAGGTGCTCGCATCCTATGGACACTACGCTTGGAAGGATTACGCCGCAGTCACCCGTCACGCATTCGGCAAGGGCGATGCCGAGTGGGTCGCCACACTGCTTGACGCCGATTCCATTCGTGCGGTTATGCGAGAGGCCGTGGAGCATGCCGGCGTCGAGGGCGCTGGAACCGCGCTCGCGGGACAGGTCGCGGTTCGCCAGGGTGTGAATGCCCGCGGCGAGAACGTGACGTATCTGCTCAACTATTCCGCCGACGAAGTTACTGTTGCAAGCCCGATTGAGGGTGAAGTAGTGGTCGCTCCGGTCGTCATCGCCACCGACGGCAGTATTGATGAGGTTGCAAATGCTGAAGTCGTGCTGAAGGAAGGTGCAGCCGTTAAGCAGGGTGATCCGTTGACGATCGGCCGCTGGAATGTTGCGGTGATCGCCGGCTGAAATCTGCGATAAGAGAACTCGAGAAGAGAACGTTTAGGGAATGAGAAGGTCGATCAGGGCCTTCCATTCTCCAACGAAATCGATATCGTGAGATCCGTTGAGCCACCGCAATTGCAAGCCTTCCATGGCGGATAGCACCTGCAGTGCGGTGCGTTCCGGATCGGCGACGCCATCTCGTTTGGCTGCGAACGTGTATTCCTTCAGCAGATTGATTTCGCGCTGTTCGAAATACTCGTGCACCGGATGGTCTTTGCTTAGGGCCTCGCTTTCGAGCAGGGTGTAGAGGCGAACCATTTCGGGTCGGCCTGCGTTGGTTTCCACGGTTCCCGTGGAGATGGCCTTGAGTCCGAGATCGCAATGGTATGCGATGCCGTCTTGCAAGACTTCGCCGGTCACGCCTTCGACGCCAAGATGCTCTGCAATGGCGATTTGGTTAGTGCGATCGGCGTATTTGAGTGTCGCTTCAAGGAGTTGTTCTTTGGATTTGAAGTAGTAAAGGAGGCCTGCTTCGGTGATGTTCTGAGCTTGTGCCACGTCGCGAATGGTAAATCCCCAGAATCCGAATTGTGAGATGAAAGAGACCGTGGTTTCGAGAATCGCTTTCTTGCGGTCTTCTGCGCTCATTCGTTTCTTGGTTTTGCTTTCGGTGCGGCGACGCATGCGTTCTCCTCTCTTGTGCTTACTAAGTTACAAGAAGGGGGAGAGGAAGTGTGTTGGAAACGTTGGGACACGCCGGAAAATGACAGATACAAGAGATTGTAATATGCTTTAACTAAGCAGTTACTAAGTAATAAAAACTGAAGTTGCCGTATGGGGCGAATCGTTGTGGATTGCTATTTGAAAAACGCTGCCGTCGGAAAAATTCGCGTCTGACTTGCGTTCTTTCGAAAGGGCATCTATGATGAAAACCAGCTAGTTACCAAGTGGTAGTTAGTTGATTGGGCAGAGAAGCCCTATCGGAAAATAGGAATATCACAGAAAACACTACTGAAACATGAATCGAAGGAGAGAGTTTCATGAGTGAAGCAATCGCAAGCAAAGAGGAGCGTTTGGTGCGTTATAACGCCAACATCGCCGCTGCAGACAAGGATCCGCAGCTGTCTCCTGAAACCGGCAAGCCACTGAGCAAGGTCAACACCATCCGTTTCGGTGCGGGCTTCCTGCTGTTCGGCGTGTTGTGGATGTCGGGTCTCGGCATCGTCTCCGCCGTGCTTCTGCCGATGCATTACAAGACCATCGAAGGCGCCGATCCGGATGCTCTCGTTGGCATCGTCAATGCGTTCACCGCAGTGGCATCCCTAGTTGCCAACCTGATGTTCGGCAACTTCTCCGATCGTTCCCGCTCCAGGTTCGGTCGTCGTACTCCGTGGATTGTTTTCGGTGCGGTGCTCGGTGGCGTCACCCTGTTCCTGACCGGCACCACGCATAACGCGGTGCTGCTCACCATCTTCTACTGCGCCTGCATGTTCGGCCTCAACTGCATGATTGCCCCGCTGGTCGCCGTGCTGTCTGACCGCGTGCCGTCTGGCATCCGCGGCACCATGTCCGCCTTCTATGGCGCAGGCTCCACCATCGGCACCCCGATCGGCACCATGATCGGCGCATTCTTCATCGAAAACCTGACTGCCGGCTTCGCTGTCGCAGGCGTGCTCATGTTCCTCGGCGGTATCGTCGCCGTGATCATCCTGCCGAAGGAACAGTCCGCTGACTTCCTGCCGAAGGAAGAGGGCTCCTTCAAGGACGTCCTCGTATCCTTCCGTCCGCCGAAGTTCGCTGGCGCCCACGACTTCTACAAGGCTTTCGCCGGCCGTTTCTGCATGCTCATGAGCTACCAGATGATCAACGTCTACCAGCTCTACATCATCCAGAACTACATTGGTCAGTCCGTCAAGGAATCCGCTGTCACCGTGTCCGTCGTTGCCATGCTCATGATGGTCATGTCTCTGGTCGGCTCCTTCATCTCCGGCCCGGTTTCCGATCTCATCGGCCGTCGTAAGGCTCCGGTTGTCGTGGCTTCCGTGCTCTTCGCTATCGGTATCGCCATGCCGTGGCTGATCCCGTCCACCCTGGGCATGTACCTGTTCGCTGGCATCGCTGGCCTCGGCTACGCTGTCTACTCCGCGGTCGATCAGGCTCTGCTCGTTGATGTGCTGCCGAACAAGGAAGAGGCTGGCAAGGATCTGGGCATTCTGAACATGGGCACCACCCTTGGTCAGATGTGCGGCCCGGTCATCATGTCCACCATCGTGGTGTCCCTCGGCTACAACTTCGCCTTCCCGACCGCCATCGCCTTGGCCATCATCGGCTGCTTCTTCATCATGGCCATCAAGAAGGTCAAGTAACCCCATCCCTTCCCCCTCCCCTCAATTTCGAAAGAGGAGAGGGAAAGAGGTAATAGGAAGTTTTTCCAAAACTGAACAACAATGCAAAACTAAATAACAGTGCAAACGTAACGTCATAGCGTTACGAGCAGGATGCCGCGATAATCTGTTTAAGACCGTAAAGACTTGGCTAGAGCGGCCTGGAGCGTGTCGTGAATAGATTATCGCGGCGTCCTGCGGTTTTTGCGCTTACTGAAATGAAATTGCGTTGCCGATAATTCAATCTCAATAATTCAATCTCAAAAACTAAATATCGATAACTAAATCCCAATAATCAAATAAAAACAACTCAAAAAAACGAATAAATATAAATCCAAAGAATCAGCGACAATACTAAGGACTTTCCATGACTACTTGGATCGCGACAACGCAAGACAACAAGCTTGCCGACAAATCATCCGAAATTGAATCCACGCATGCCACTTCCGCTTCCGATCTGCAGCTTGATGGCAATGAATATCAGGCATTGCGTGGCTTCGGCGGCTGCTTCAACGAGCTTGGCTGGCTTCCTCTGCAGACGGTTACTGAAGAGGAACGTGATCAGATCATCAAGGAACTGTTCAGCCCGGATGAGATGAACTTCACCTTCAATCGTGCGCCGGTCGGTGCCAATGATTTCGCCGATCATTGGTATAGCTATAACGAGACCGACGGCGATTATGAGATGGAGCATTTCTCCGTCGAGCATGATGAGCGGACGCTGATTCCGTATATTCATCGCGCGCAGGAATGGCAGCCGAACATGCAACTGTTCTCCAGCCCGTGGAGCCCGCCGACATGGATGAAGCGTCCGAAGGCTTATAACTATGGTCGTTTGGTGCAGACGCCTGAGAATCTTAAGGCATATGCGAAGTATTTCGTCAAGTACATTCAAGCTTATGCCGAGCATGGCATTACCGTGAATCAGCTGCATGTGCAGAATGAGGTGTTTGCCGATCAGAAGTTCCCGAGTGCATTGTGGGATTCCGAAGCGCTCAAGGTGTTCATCCGCGATTATCTTGGACCTGCTTTTGACGAAGCTGGTCTTGACACCGATATTTGGCTGGGTACGCTGAATGGTCCGGAAGATATGGCGTGGACCGGCGGCTACGGCATGAAGCTGAATAATTACAACCGTTTTGTCGACAATATTCTGTTCGACGATGGCGCTCGCAAGTACATCAAGGGCATCGCTTACCAGTGGGCCGGCCAGAACTGTATTGCGCGTACGCATGAATCCTGGCCTGAAATCGAGCTGATTCAGTCTGAATCCGAATGCGGTATGGGCGATAATACGTGGGAATATGCGGAGTATATTTTCCACTTGATCAACCATTATTTGCGTAATGGCGCGACTGCTTACACTTATTGGAATATGATTCTTGACGATCAGGATTCTACGTGGGGGTGGTGGCAGAATTCACTGTTCACCATTACTGCGGATACGCATGAGGTTCGCCGTAATCCGGAATATTATGTGATGCGTCATTTCTCGCATTTCGTCAAGCCGGGTGCGCATGTGCTTGGCACTACGGGTCATTTCAATTCGATGGCTATTGCGTTCCGTAATCCGGATGGCACCATTGTGGTGGTGGCCCAGAACGCTCTCGAAGAGGAGCGTCCGTTTGAATTTGCCGATCCTTGCAATGCCGATCGCGGTATCAAGGTGACGCTTGCTCCGCGTTCGTTCAACACGTTTGTGCTGGACTGACGGGAGCTGCCTGGCTGATGCGAATGTGTGCGTAACGCGTCGGCTTGGTTGTGGCAGCGGTTTGTTGAATGCCGGATGGCAGGTTTCCCTTCTCTTCCTGCCATCTTCGCAAGCCGGTGTTGTGTTGCGGGGCGTTTGCCTATGGTGATCGGTTACCGGTCGTCGCAGGCAAACGCCTTTTTGCGTTTGAGGTGTCTTTGCTTGTTTGCGCTCTGTTCAGCGGTAGCCGTCCCATGTGGGGGAGGGGAATAGGATGTGTTCTGCGCGTTCCCATAGTTGCATCATGGATTCGTTGGGATTGGTTAACGACTGGATTTGCACGCCGTCCATGGCAAAGAACGCGGTGACGATGAGGTCATGCAGGCGTTCTGGATCGCGGTATTCTTCCGGTAGTTCCCAGTCCACGCTGGTCATGTCGATCAAAATCGAACTGTGTCTGTTCTGGTAGAACTCGTGGGCTGGGTGTTCTGGATCGGACGCTTCGATGGCGAGGCGCATGAACAGTGCGACAAGTTCGGGACGTTTGGCGTTGAAGCGCACGGTTTCGTGCAATGCGCCGGGCAGATGTCGGCGTTCTTTGGTTGCTGAATCTGTTTGGTCGCAGTGGCTGATGGCTGCGCCCAATGTCGTGTGGGCATTGCCTTCTTCGGAGTCGTAGAACGTTTCGATGACCAATGAGAGTAATTCTTCTCGGTTTTTGACGTAATGGTTGAGTCCGGGCAGGGTCATGCCAACTGCATCGGCTAATGCTTGCATGGGGAAGCCGTATGACCCGTATTGCGTGATTAGGGTTACCGCTTCTTGTGTGATTTGTTTGCGTCGCTGCGCTGGGGAGAGTCGTTTTCTTTGGTTGATTGGACGTCTCTTGATGCTGTTTGCTGATGTGTTTTCCTGTGATTCCATACTGATTTGAAGAATACTATTGCCGCTGTCCACATGCGTTTTCATGTGGTTTCGATATTGCGGTTATGCGGTTGATTGCTGTGCTTGAAAGTAGGTCGTTGTTCGACACGCCGATTTGTTATCTTATATCTTTAATATATAAGATAACTGACGAAGCCGATGAGAGTTGACTTCAACACAACGCCTCTCTTGCCTGTTGTTTGCATGATCATTGAAGATTCGGCAAAAACGTAGAGGGCTGACTTTGAAAAAGAAAGATAAGGAGACAAGCATGACTGACGCACGGCCTGCGGAACATGCCAACGAGCTTTCCAAAATCGACAAAACGCGTTTCTGCGTAGCGTTCTTCGTGTTCTCATTCGCATGGATGCTGGCGTTGCAGATCGTTGCAGCAGTGCTGCTGCCGCAGCGTTTGGCTGATATCGCGCCCGACAGCAAAGACGCCATTTTCGGCGTGCTGAATTCAGCCACGGCATTGGCCTCGCTGATTTCCAACCTCGTGGTTGGCAACATGTCTGACCGTACGCGCTCGATCTTCGGACGTCGTACGCCATGGATCGCATCGGGCGGCATTGTTGCGGGCATTTCGCTGTTCCTCATCGGCATTCTGCCGGACGGTGTGAGCATTGGCATCAGCTACTGCATTTCCATGGTCGGTCTGAACATGATGATCGCACCGGTCATCGCATCTTTGTCTGACCGTATTCCTGAAGATATGCGCGGCACCATGTCCGCATTTATCTCTGCAGGTACGTTGTTCGGTTCTGCTCTTGGTCAGATTGTTGGTGCGCAGTTCATCACCCTGCAGCTCCCGGGCTTCATCGCGTCCGGTGTGGCTATGGGTCTTTCCGGTGTGCTTGCCGTGGTCTTCTGGCCGAAGGAAAAGTCCAGCAAGGATATGCCTAAGGAAAAGGTTGATTTCAAGGGTATTATCATGAGCTTCCGTCCGCCGACCAAAGGCGCTCGCGACTTCTGGCTGGCATTTATCGGCCGTTCCCTGTTGCTGTTCAGCTACTACATGATTCTCAACTACCAGCTGTATATTCTGCAGGACTACATTGGTCAAAGTGTTGAAGATTCCGCGGCCACCATTTCCACCATGAGCTTGGTGCTGATGGTTGTCTCCCTGATTTCCGCGCTTTCCGCAGGTCCGATTTCCGACAAAATCGGTCGCCGTAAGATTCCGGTTGTGGCCGCAAGCGTGCTGCTCGCTATCGGTTATGCTCTGCCATGGCTCATGCACAACGCGTTGGGCATGATTCTCTTCTCCGCCATCGGTGGTTTCGGCTACGGCATGTACGGTTCCGTCGATCAGGCGCTCAATGTTGACGTTCTGCCGAATGAAGAAGAGGCCGGGAAGGATTTGGGCATTTTGAACATTGCCACTACTCTCGGTCAGATGGTCGGCCCGATTGTCACCTCCGCCATTGTGGTGGCTACCGGCTCGTACGGACTGGTGTTCCCGACGGCAATCGTTATGGTGGCGCTCGCCTGCATCTTCATTCTGATGATTAAAAAGGTGAAGTAGCGTCGGCGCTTTTCAAAATAACTTGGCCGGAGATTCTTTCATCATCTCTCCTGGAATCTTCGGCCATTTCGCATATATTGTGCGGCACAATAACTACAAGAACCATACGAATTACGAACGTTGCAGATGTGAGCACTACGGCAAAAGGAGCAAACCATGGTTGTCTGCATTGACCCGAACAGTACGATTGGTCGTATCGATCCGAAACTGCATGGCCAATTCATTGAATTCCTTGGCGAATGCATTGATGAAGGTCTATGGGTGGGAGAGGATTCCCCGATCGAAAACGAGCGTGGCTACCGCAAGGCCACATTGGATGCTTTGCGTGCATTGAGGCCGCCGGTTATTCGCTGGCCGGGCGGATGCTATGCGGATACCTACCATTGGCGTGACGGTGTGGGCCCGCAAAGCGAACGTAAAACCACTTTCAACGAGAATTTCGCCACCTATGAGCTGGACGATCACAGCTTCGGCACCGACGAATTCCTGCGTTTGTGTGAAATGCTCGGCGCTGAACCGTGGATCAATATCAACATGCTTTCCGGCACGGTCGCCGAAATGAAGGATTGGATGGAGTACTGCAATCGTGCGCAGCCCACTGATCTTGCCAAGGAACGTGAGGCTAACGGCCATAAGGCACCTTACGGGGTGAAATATTGGGGGATCGGCAACGAAGTGTGGGCTGGTGGCGGTACCATGACTCCGCGGACCTACCTCAATGAATACCGCAGGTTCGCATCCGCCATGCCGAGCTTCACCACCGATGTGTTCGCGCCGACCCCAATGTATGCTATTGCGAGCGGTCCCGACGGCAACAAGCCGCGCGAACGCGTGCAGTGGACCCAGGATTTCTTCCGCGGTCTTGCCGAATATCGTCAGCCGAATATCGACGGCTATGATCTGCACTTCTACAATTGGAACGTGGATAACGATGCCGACACTCCCACTCGGTTCGATGAAGACGGCTGGAATGCGGTGATTGAGGGATGCCTCGAACTTGAAGATATTCTGCGTGATCAGTGGCGCTTGATGAATGACGGCCTGGCGCTTATTCATGAGCCGGAGGTGGCTATGGATTCCAAGCTCGCGCATGTCGATCTAATCATCGGCGAATGGGGCAATTGGCACAAGACCGCATTCTTCGCACGCCCTGCGCTCAAGCAGCAGGTGACCATGCGCGACGCCATCACCACCGCGCTTACGTTGGATCTGCTGCAGCGTAATTGCGACAAGGTGACCATGGCGTGTAACGCGCAGACCATCAATGTGCTTAACTCACTGATCTTGACTGAAGGCGATCGGACCATCCTTACGCCTAACTACGATGTGTTCATGATGTATAGGATGCATCGTGGCATGACCGCACTTGATGTGGCGCGTAACGATTCCGAGGATTCTGCCGTGTATACGTTTGCGTCACGTAATGAGGATGGCACGCAGCTGCTGATTAATCTCACCAATGCGCATATGAACGATGGTGCCGAAGTGCGGCTGCATTTGCCGTGCGGCGCTCAGGTTGATTCGATGGAAACGCTTGCTTCCGAAGATCCGCATGATTGCAACACGGTGGAGCATCCGGATCTGGTGCGCGCTCATGCCGTGGACGTGGATAGTGCCGTGAGCGTGCACGAATCCGCCGGCGGTGCCGAGCTGACGGTAACGTTGCCCGCTGCCTCGGTGAGTGTCTTGCGCGTAACGATTCGCCAGCGATAAGCAGTAATCGTCTCTCCGGCTGCAGGTTGCCTCTTTCTTCCCGCAAGAAAGAGGCTTTTTCTTATGATTAATCGCATGATTCTGCGAAATTGCTGCACGATTTTGATTGTCGGCCCCACGATTTTCGCAAAGGGTGCTTTATGTGAAATCGTGCGACAGCGGTTCGGAGAGATGTCCGAGACGGGTTGCGGGGAGGAGAAAAATGTACTATCATCTAACTTAGTAATTACTAAGTAATAGAAAATATGATTGAAAGCGTACGAAGGAGTGCATATGGACCTTAATTACATCAAGGGCGTGAACCTGGGTAACTGGCTGGTTCTGGAAAAGTGGATGAACCCGGCATTATTCGATGGAACCACTGCCGATGACGAATACTACCTGCCGACGCAACTTGATCCGGCCGTCTACGAGGCCCGCATCAGGACCCACCGCGCCGAATACATCAACGAGCGCGACTTCGCCACCATCAAATCGTGGGGACTGAACTCCGTGCGCATCCCCGTGCCGTACTTCATCTTCGGCGACCGCGCGCCGTTCATCGGCTGCATCGACGAACTCGACAAGGCCTTCAACTGGGCCGAGAAATACGGCCTGACCATCCTTATCGATCTGCACACCGCACCGATGAGCCAAAACGGCTTCGACAACGGCGGCATCTCCGGCGTGTGCAAGTGGGCGCAGCTGCCCGACGAAGTCGAATTCGTGCTGTCCGTGCTCGAACGCCTCTCCAAGCGGTACGGCCATCGTCGGGCGCTGATGGGCATCGAAATCATCAACGAGCCGAACACCACCACCTGCTGGCCGATGGCGAACGTGACCGAACGCTACAAGGCGGTCGATCCGGAACTCGCCGAAGGCACCGGCCCGATCGCATTCGACTGGCTCAAGAACTTCTACATCACCGCCTACCACCGTCTGCGCGACGCTGACAAGGGCGCGTTGCCGACCGACAAAGTCGTGGTGTTCCACGACGGTTTCGACATCGAACAGTGGAAGGACTTCATGCGCGGCCCCGACGGCAAGCTCGCGCCCGAGTTTAAGAACGTGGTCCTCGATACCCACCAATACCTCATGACCGCCGAAACGATGGGTTGCCCGCAGACAGCGGAGGGCTACGACGACTTCGTGAGGAATACCTATGCGCCGATGATCGCCGAGATGAGCGAATACTTCCCGGTGATTGTGGGGGAGTGGTGCCTGTTCAACTCCGTCGGCTGCGGTGTGGACACCCACGGCGGCCAAAGCGTGCTCAACGGCGAGGAAGGGGCTCAGGCCGAAACCCTGACCGCCGAACAGAAGCGCTCGCTGTACCGGGGCGTAGCCGAATCCCAGCTCGCCGCATGGAGCAAGGGCAGCGGCTTCTACTACTGGAACTACAAGCTGCTCACTGACACTGTCAACACTCCCGGCTGGATCGGCTGGGACGCATGGGACCTTGGACGCTGCATCGCCCAGGACTGGTTCCCCGTCCAAAAGTGATTCCGTCGGACGCAAGAATCGTACAAAGCAACGCGTGATATCAAGAACATTAAGGAACGACAATGCTGCATAATCCGATCTTCAAAGGCTTCAATCCTGATCCGGCCATCTGCCGTAAAGGCGACGACTACTATGTTGCTGTCTCTACATTCGAATGGTTCCCGGGTATTCCGATTTACCATTCGAAGGATATGAAGCATTGGGAGCTGCTCACCCACGTGCTTACTGATGATACGAAGCCGAACCTCACCAAGCTGCCGAGCGCTAAGGGCATTTGGGCTCCATGTCTCACGTATTGTGAGGAAGAGGACATGTTTTACGTGATTTACGGCGTTATGAACTCCATGAATGCACGCTATTTCGACGTGAATAATTATCTGATTAAGTCAAAGAGCATTGAAGGTCCGTGGAGCGAGCCGGTATATCTGACATCTTCTGGTTTCGACGCGTCCATTTTACATGATGACAATGGCAAGAAGTACATCGTCAGCTTGGAGTGGGAGACCCGTGAAGGCTATGAGAAGCCGGGCGTGATCTGCTGTGTGGAATATGATCCGGAAACCAAGCATGTGGTTGGCTATCCGAAGCGTATATGGCGTGGCGCTACTGATCGTGGCTGCATTGAGGCTCCGCATCTGACCAAGCGTGACGGCTGGTATTACATTATGTGCGCCGAGGGTGGCACTGGCTACAACCATGCCGTGACCATGGGCCGTTCCCGCAATGTGTGGGGTCCGTATGAGCCGGATCCGAATGGTCCGCTCGTCACTTCGCAGCCGAAGGAGTCAAACGAGCGTGCTGATGACGATCATTTGAAGCCGCGCTATTTCAACCCGGATTCCGTGCTGCAGAAGTCCGGGCACGGCTCCTACGTGGATCTGCCGAACGGCGAGACATATCTTGTGCACCTGACCAGCCGTCCGTTTGTGCCGGAATTACGTTGTACGCTTGGCCGTGAAACCGCCATTCAGAAGATGACATGGACGAATGACGGCTGGCTGCGCATGGCGGACGGCTCCAATCTGGCCAAACTCGAAGTCGAAGAGCCGGATCTGCCGGATGCGCCGATGCCGGAGATTCCCGGGCACGACGACTTCGACGGCGGCGCGATCGGCAACTGGTATTATTCGCCGCGGCAGATGCCGACCACCTTCGCCAACGTGACGGAACGCCCCGGTTGGCTGCGCATCCGCGGCGAGGAATCGTTGGCATCGCTCAACCGCACGAGCCTGATCGCACGCAAACTCACCAGCGTGTACGCCACCGTCACCACGAAGATGGAGTTCGAGCCGGAAGTCTACCAGCACAGCGCTGGCTTGACCATCTACTACGACAACATGAATAATATTTTCCTGCGCAAGTATTATTCACAGACGCTTGGCGGCAGCGCGATTTCGATTGTGCGTCTCGAAAACGGTGAAAAGACGGAAATGCTTGACACTCGCGTTGCTGTGGAAGACAAGCCGATCTATTTCCGTTTGAATATCGAAGGTCGTCGTACTTGGTTCGAGTGGGGTTATGATGGCGAGAACTGGACCAAGATTGGCCCGGATTTCGACACTACCACCTTCTCCGACGAATACTGCAAGTACGGCGAATTCACCGGCACTATGGTCGGCATCGCCGTCACCGACGCCGCTCTGCACGAGAAGACCGCCGACTTCGACTTCTTCGACTACGAGGCGGACGAGACGAAGCCCGTCGACTGATCCCGCCCGGCCGGCCACCACGATCATTCAACGACCCTGATCCGGCTGTGATCCGATTCCGAGCGGCCGCGTGGCCGCTCGCGGGGCGCATACAATGAACCAAGGAACGTTGCGAATGACGCGCGGTTCCTTGGCCCATTGGGCCGAATGGGTTTTGCCATGGGTTGTGATGGGCGGAAACGAAAAGTCGGGCAACCCCCGAACGTAAGGGCGGTGAGACGCATGGTGCTAGGCATCGACGAGCGAATCGACGGCGTGAACCTCGGCAACTGGCTGGTGCTGGAGAAATGGATGGATCCGAAACCGTTCACCCGCAGCGCCGAAGACGATGAAATCTGGATGCACCGCACGCACGTATCCCTCTGGTCCGAACGGAATCTAGCCGAGGAACTGCGTCGGCACCGCGAAACCTACATCACCCTGGAGGATTTCCGTATCATCGCCGACCACGGAATCAACCTCGTACGCATTCCCATACCGTATTTCATCTTCGGCGACTGGCCCGGGCATCCGGGCTGCATCACGTACCTCGACCGCGCGTTCCGTTGGGCGCGGGAGACGGGACTGAAGATCATGATCGACCTGCATACCGTTCCCGAATCGCAGAATGGCTTCGACAACGGCGGTCTGACGGGTGTGTGCAAATGGGCGCAGAATACGGACTTGGTGGAGTACACGCTGAACGTGCTGGAGCGATTGGCTCGCCGATACCGCGACGAACCGGCCCTGCACAGCATCGAAGTACTCAACGAACCAGTGAGCTGGTCAGTGTTCCATAGCACGTCGAACACGGCGAAAGACTCTCATGAGGCTTCCGGTAGCACGTATGTCTCACTGCGTTTTCTGAAGCGCTTCTACCGCGACGCTTACGCCCGGTTGCGCGCCGTGCTACGTCCGGAAACCGTGATCGTATTCCATGACGGTTTCCGACTACTCCGCTGGGGCGGTTGGTTTCGTCGTGCTGGCATGTGCAACGTCATGCTCGACACCCATCAGTATCTCATAGCGATGGAGGATCAGCTGTTTTCGGGACCGGCACGCCGGTTGTACCTGCGATCGCGACGACTGCCATGGCTGTACCGGATGCTGGTGGGCGCGAGTAGCATCGCCATCCGTTCGGCGGCCCGTCGTATTCCCGTGCTGGTGGGCGAGTGGTGCGTGGAGAATCAGTGGGCCCTACACAGCCAAAACCGATCGGCTGCATACCGCCAAGTGTCACGATTGCAACGCGCGGCATGGGACGTGTCGGCGGGGCAGATCTATTGGAGCTACCAGCTTGCGCGCTCCGCGAAACCGGGTAGTGGCGAAGGGAAACCGCCGCGGGATCCTCGCAACGGCGGCAATCTTGAGGCGTGGGATCTGACTCGCGTATGGCGTCATGGATGGATTCGGGCGGATACCTCTCACGATGACGTGCCATAGGCAGTCAATCAACGGCAATCGACGCAAGGTGCATTAGACTCGGAATCATGGCAGAGGAAGAGACTTCGAAACGTATCCGAAAATCACCGCAGGAGCGGCGTGAGGAAGTGCTGGATGCTGCGGTTCAGCTGATCAGTGAGCGTGGATTCAATGGCATTTCCATCCAAGACGTGGCCGACAGGGTCGGCATCTCCAAACAAGGCGTGTTGCGATACGTCGACAACAAAGACAAAATGCTGGCGCTGGTATATGACGAATACTACGGGCAGACCGGCACGCCGGAGGACTTCTTCTCTTCGGGCATGCCGGGCAGCGACCCGTCCGCGCCGCATTTTCCCGCGTATCTGCGCTACCTGGTGAAACACAACTCGCGCCGCCGTATGATGGTGCAGCTGTTCACCGTGCTGTCGGTGGAATCCCTGAACCCGGATCACCCATTGCATGACGAATTCATGGGACGCATGGAGGACATCTGGGAACACTACTCGAAATACCCGTGGGTGGTTCCGCCGCAATTGGGCGCATGGGCCGGCAGCATGCGGCCAGTGGTGCGCAAAGCCATGGAAATCATGGATGGCATTCAGCTGTGGTGGCTGCGCGAACCGGAAGTGGACTTGTGTGAGGAATGGTCCGAAATGGAGAATCTGCTGTTTCCCGCGCCCCTCTGGGATGCATGCCGCTGATTTTATGTGTGTTCCGCATACGTTCGGGGGTGACCTGACGGCCACCCTCATTTTGCTTATCTTCTATTGTGGTAGTGCCTGAAAAGTTTGCTGAAAGAGACATGCTGGTTTCTTGAGATGTCGACCATTTTGATGCAGTCAGACTACCTGCTGCGCTTCCCGTATAGACGCCAATGCTGGCTCCCAACATCCCTAGCGATACTAGTATCATTATTTTACGGAAGAGTCTAGATTCAGTAGAATTACCAATTCTACATAATAATTCGTCATATATAGAACCTGCTGCAGAATTAGTTACAATTGTCCCTCTGTAAAAAGTTAATTTTACTCATTATATTGACTATTTATAAGATAATTAGAACGTTGAATAATCTCAGATTCATTCTTGCCGGAAATAAGAAATTTCCTGTCAGAATCAACAGAGTTATGAGCGATACCTTTTTTCTTGCCCACAGATTCCAAAACCGCCCAATCCGGGATTTCTTTTTCCTTTGGCCAGTTCAATCCAGCGGTTTCCAGCAGTATGCCATACTGAGATGATCGCGTAATATTCGCATCCGCATCGACAAGACCAAGTTCCAATAGGAAGTTGGCCTTGCTTTGGTCTATGCCATAGGCGGCTGCCAGCTCCTGCTTGATGAGACCGCCTCCTCTGCGTGCCGCCATTTCCCCGAATACGAAATCACCGGTTTCATTCTTATAGAATTCGATATGCATCACATTCGGAATCGTCTGATCGTTGAAAGATGCAATTAATTGCTTTGTCAGTCGGAGCAGCTCGGAATAGTCGGCACCGTTCTCATCCAACATCACGGAACCGGTGTTTTGTTTCTCGAAATCCAGTGGCGGGACAAGATACCGTGATGGTGAGATCAGAATCGAACCGGAATTGATATAGACTACATCCACATGGTAGACGGAACCGGAACAATATTCCTCTAAGTAATACTGGTTTGAATGCACGTTTCGTATGAATTCCGGCTTGGTAGCTAAAGCGGGCAGGTCATCTTTCGAATGCAATATCGTAATGCCTGCAGACCCTGCGCCCCATCGAGGTTTGAGAACAACCGTCTCCCAACGATCGAACGCCGAAATAATATCTCCAAAGCCTTGGCAGGTGGTATGGGGAATAATCTTTAATCCGGCATCAAGGGCCGATTGTTTCATCGTGACTTTATCTCGACAGCTTAACGCCAGTTCATGCTGTAAACCGGGAATTCCAAATAAACTTCTCGCCTCTGCAACCCTCAGTACGTCTTCCTCTGAGCTGGAAACTATCCTATCTGGTTTAAATTTCCTGACAATATCAAAGAATTTTGCGGTAGCGCTATCAGAGGAATAATCGGAAACCTCGATTTCCTTGATGACGGAGCTCGGCCAACTATGGTGTGCGGCTCGATCGTTCGAGGTGAAGACCATAACTTCTAAACAATTGAAACGTTCTTGGATTTCCTCAATCCATTTAGGATAATTTGAGAAAGATTTGGGCTGTTGCAGCAATAATACTTTCATGTCATTCCCCTTCCGGTGTACTCACCAAGACTTTTTCTTTCAATGACGAATGACTCTTTGTCCGCGTTTTCTAATTTGATTAGTGACGACTGCAGGCATTATTCCCACTAACGCCAGTGCACACCAATACCAAGCCGTCAATCCTGCAGGACGTAGTGCCGGAACGATCCAACCGCCAAGGAATGAGCCTGCCGATTCACCAATGGCTGCAATTATCAGCCGATAGTTCAGAATGTCCACCAAAGGCTTATCTGGCTGTGCCTCTACCAGAGCAATATTGATTAATGGCGCATAGATGCATTCTGCAATGGAGAACACAACCAAGGAAATGATGCATATCCACCAGTACGACGAGACTCCGCAGGCGAATAGTGCGAAGGAAATTCCATAAATCCCCAGGCTTTTGACTATGAATGAGGTGGCATTATGTTCTTTGGTCATATTGCGCGAGATGATCTTACTTACCGGCATTTGCAGTGCTATGACCGATATGGCATCAATGGAATAGAACAATCCTCTTATGACTGGACTATCGGATAACGAGTGGAATTCCAATGCCATTCCGGCAAAAAGCTGACCATTCATGATACTGCCCACGAACACCGCCAGGATGGCAAGAACCGTACCGGGACTTTTCAGCGAGTCTGTAATGGTCTTCACGATGGAGGAAGTGTTTTCCTCGCCGCTTTTCTCATTGCGTATGAAGACATGATGAGTCAGCGCTATTGGAGCTAGTAAAGCAGAAAAAGCATAGAGTCCGACGATGATTGCAATAAAGAGCGTTTGTCCGAAAGCTTTATATATGTAATTCGAGCCCAGAGGTCCAATCGCGGATCCAAGATTGGCTGCCATGGTCACTAAAGCAAACAAAGAAGCCTGAATTTTTTTATCCTTTACTGTAGCGATGATATGCCCTCGTAGGGCAAAATTAACCAATGAAAGACCGAGTCCCAGCAAAGCCAAATCCGCAAAAAGGAAGCCGATAAAACCACCCATTGCCGGTTGTAGCAGCAAAAGTGAAAAAACCATGAATCCGAAACCGGTCTCGGTGAGGGATACCGTTGAGAAACGCTCAATCAGGCTACCTATAAAAACAGTACTGCCTCTAGAAAAAAGAGATAAAATTCCGAGCGCCAGCCCAACATATAGCGATGACGCCGCAGAAACTTGGCCGGTGAGAATAACCGAAAGAAGGGAGAAGAGACCGCTGTACGCAGCAGTATTCAAAAAGTAATTCACTGATATGGAGTCTCTTTTAATATCGTTCGGCTTCTCCATTTGAATGGACCTTCTTTTATGCTTTACAAATAATGTCTCCCCATGCTAGTTGTCATAGGGGAATTGTTCATTGCTGCGTCCACATATAGTGACGCTTGGTTTTGGCATACTTGGGGGTGTCTGTTTCAAAGTTTACCGTGCTTTCTGTGGAATCGTTGAATCCTGAACATCCGTTGCATGATGAATTCACTGCTCGTATGGACGATATTTGGGAGAACTATTCGCAATATCCTTGGCTGATTCCTCCGCAATTGGGTTCATGGAAGTCGAGTATGCGACCGGTGGTGCGTAAGGCCATGGAAATCATGGATGGTGTGCAATTATGGTGGTTGCGCGAGCCTGAAGTTGATTTATGCAAAGAGTGGGCTCAGATGGAAAACATGCTATTTCCATCCCCGTTGTGGGATGCATATCGTTGATTTTGAATACTTGTTGAGATTGGCATTGCATGCGCGTGCGAAAAGGTGAGGTCTGATGGTCCCTCGCCTTTTGCGTTGACGGGTTTATGTCGAGTTGCGGATGTGCATATGATATACTAAACTACCAATTGGTAATTAAAGAAAATCGCTTCAATGAGGAAAGTGAGCAATCCATGGCCGAAACCACTGAAAATACTGTAAATCTGCCCTATAGGAATCCGGAACTTCCTACTGAGGAACGCATCGCCGATCTGCTTGGTCGAATGACCCTTGAGGAAAAAGTCGGACAGATGATGCAGCTTGACGCGCGAAGCGGCGATTTGGACGATCTGATCGTCAACAAGCACGTTGGTTCCATCCTGCATACCTCGCCGTCCGATCTGCCGAAAGCCGTGGAAACGGTGAACGCCAAAACCCGTCTCGGCATTCCGCTGGTGATCGGCGACGACTGCATTCACGGCTATTCCTTCTGGCCGGGAGCCACCATTTTCCCGGAACAGCTAGGCATGGCAACCACGTGGGATTCCGAAAAGGTACAGGCCGCGGGCCGTGCCACCGCCGAGGAAGTGTCAGCCACCGGCGTGCATTGGACGTTCTCCCCGGTGCTGTGCATCGCGCGAGACACCCGTTGGGGCCGCGTGGGCGAAACCTTTGGCGAAGATCCGTACCTGATTGGCGAAATGGCATCGTCCATTGTCAAGGGCTATCAAGGTGGAGCCAAGGCGGGCGAGCCGCTCGCCAAAGACGCGATCCTCGCATGCGCCAAGCATTTCGCAGGCTATTCCGAAACACAGGGAGGGCGTGACGCTTCCGAAGCCGACCTGAGCCACCGCAAGCTGGAATCCTGGTTCCTGCCGCCGTTTGAACGCGTGGCCAAGGAAGGCTGCGGCACCTTCATGCTCGGCTACGAATCCATCGAAGGTGTGCCGGTCACCTTCAACAAGTGGCTGCTTTCCGACAAACTGCGTGGCGCTTGGAACTATCAGGGCACGCTCATCACCGACTGGGACAACGTCGGTCGTTCCGTGTGGGAGCAGAAGGTCAAGCCTGACTATGTGCAGGCTGCTGCCGATGCGGTCAAGTCCGGCAACGACTTGGTGATGACCACGCCAAAGTTCTACGAGGGTGCGATCGAAGCCGTGAAGACCGGTCTGCTTGACGAATCGTTGATCGATGCCGCCGTGGCTCGTATTCTCGCACTGAAATTCCGTCTTGGACTGTTCGAAGATCCACGCTTGCCCGACCAGAAGCGTATCGATGCAGTGATCGGTTCCGAAGAGCATCAGCAGCTCAACCTTGAAGTGGCTCGCGAAGCCGTGGCATTGCTGAAGAACGACGGTTCACTGCCGTTCAACGTGGCCGGTGCGAAGCGTATCGCGGTCGTTGGTCCGCTCGCCGATGACGCCCAGACCCAGCTGGGCGACTGGGCAGGCAGCTCCGGCCAGATCAACTGGATGCCTGACGGCCACCCGCGTGAAATGATCACCACCGTGCTTGATGGTTTCAAGCAGCTCGCTCCGGAAGGTTGCGAGGTCGTGTACTCTCGCGGTGCCAACATCGTGGATTTGGTGCCCGATCCGGAAGGCGAGTTCTACCCGGATGGACAGCCTCGCCCGAAGATCGGCGTTTCCGCCAAGATTGATCGCGCACTGCTTGACGAAGCCGTGGAAAACGCACGCAAAAGCGACCTGATCGTGGCCGTGGTGGGCGATGTGATCCAGGCCATTGGCGAAGGCTGCTCCACCGCCACGCTTGAACTGCTCGGCGGACAGAATGCACTGATCGATGCACTGTCGAACGTGGCTCGCGAAACCGGCAAGCCGTTCGTGGTGGTGCTTGTCAGCTCCAAGCCGCAAGTGCTGCCGGCATCCGTGATCGGCACCAACGGCGTGATTGTTGACGAAACTCCAGCCGAAGGTACTTCGGCTCTGCTGTGGGCTCCAAGCCCGGGCATGAAGGGCGGCCAGGCCATCGCCGAAATCATTCTCGGCGAAACCGAACCGAGCGGACGCCTGCCGATTACCTTCCCGCGTCACGCAGGACAGCTGCCGGTCTACTACAACCAGATTCGAGGCCAGCACGGCAACCGTTACGCCGACCTCACGCAGAATCCGGCATTCGCATTCGGCGAGGGTCTGAGCTACACCACGTTCGAATACGGAGATCCGACCATCACCAACGTTCCGGAATCCGGCATATTCGCCGAAACCGACACCGTGCATGCCGAAATCACCCTCACCAATACGGGCGATCGCAAGGGCACGGAAGTAGTGCAGCTCTACATCGGCGACATCGTGACCTCCTACAGCTGGACTGATCGTGAACTCAAAGCATTCCAGCGTGTGGAACTCGAACCAGGCAAAAGCAAGACCGTTGCCTTCGACATTCCGGTTTCCGATTGCACCATCGTCGATTCGGAAGCTAACCGAATTGTCGAACCGGGCGAATTCGAAGTGCTTATCGGCCATTCCAGCCGTCGCGAACACTTGAAGCGCACTACCTTCACCGTCGCGTAAAAGCGAAACGAAATAAGCCGTGTCGCAGAACCCGATAATCGACACGCTAGTCTGATATGAGCCGTCTACGAAATGCCGATCGTGGGCGGCTCACATGAATGGACCATTGCCGTGGCATACGCGTTGTTTATGGCTGCTTCCGGATTCGTACTGGTGCCTGATCAGACGCATGCGTTGAACCAGTTGCCATCGTCAATGAACGCCGACTGTTCCGCGGGGATGAACGCCATACAGCAGCTTGCCGGTGCGATTGTGCTTGCCACTGGCGGTTATACGGCTTTGTTCCCGATCGCTGTGGTTGCGGTGCTACTGGGCACGGTGTTCATCATGCTGATTCGCAAGGTGAAGTAGCTGCAGTTACTGCAGTAGCCGAAGCAACGCGCAGTGTGCCGGCGATTGCGGCACACGTGATCTCGACATTGCGTTCCGTGTTGGCGATCAGCGTCGCAAGATCCGCCGGCCCGGGCGCAATGCCGAACGTTGCGACGATGCCGGTCTCGTTCAACGCTTCGATGGTGTGTGGATCGCGGGTTACCGTTCCACCAATGGCAATAGTTGGTTTTCCTTGCGATTGCGCCAGTTTCGCAATGCCACTCGGCACTTTGCCGTACGGTGTCTGACTGTCGATGGAACCTTCGCCGGTGATGATGACGTCGGCCCATGCGCATGCTTCGCGACCATGCGCAAGATCGAGCACAAGTTCGATTCCCGGCCGTACTGTTGTATTGAACAGGCCGAGCATCCCGCCGCCGGTACCGCCTGCGGCGCCTGTACCGGGAATGCGCTCAATATCGCGGCCATTGTATTGCATGATCGCGTGTGCGAGATTCGCGAGTCCCTGATCGAGGAGTTCGACCTGTGCTGTGTTCGCGCCTTTTTGCGGAGCGAACACATGCGCAGCACCTTCTGGTCCGGTCAAAGGATTGGTGACATCGCAGGCGAGAACAATCGGAACATTTTTTACAAAATCGGGAACTTCCGAATCGTCAATCCTCTCCAAATCAACAAGAGAACCGCCACCAAGCGGAATATCATGACCTGCCGTATCAAGAAAACGAAATCCAAGCGCGCGAGCCAATCCCGTGCCACCATCCGTAGTGGCGCTGCCGCCCAAACCAAGCACAATACGATTCGCGCCAGCGTCAATCGCAGCACGAATCAGCAAGCCGGTGCCGAACGTGGAAGCAGACAACGCATTGCGGTCGGCGGGGGAGACCCGTTCAAGTCCGCTTGCCGAAGCCAACTCGACTACGGCGGTGCGGAGAATACAAGAAGCATGATTATTGCCAAGAAAGCCAAACTGAGCGGTAATCGGGCGGCCGATCGCATCAACTGTCTCAACATTGTGCAACGTGCCGGCGGTGGCATGAACCAAGGCTTGTGTCAATCCTTCGCCGCCATCGGAAAGAGGCATGAGCCGGCATTCCGCCTGCGGATTGCCACGCTTAATGCCGCGAGCCATCGCCTGTGCGATTGCTTCAGCCGAAGCGGCTTCCTTGAACGAGTCCGGTGCCAGCAGAATCCGCATACATGCCTCCTTTTACGTCTGCATCTATACATTAATGCAGTGCCGGGGCAGAGGCTTAGCGGTAACCCTCCCACATGGGCAGGGGGAACAGGGCGTCTTCGCATTCCGCCCACATGGAGTTCAGATCCTGGCCGGGCGTGCGCAGCCAACGCAGCTGCACGCCGTCCATCATGGCGAATCCCGCATTAAGCAGCCGACGCGTATCAACACCTTCGGGCACTTGCCAACGGATGTTGAGTGCGGTGTCGGCATTATGCAGTTCGTGGTTGGCGAAATACTCGTGTGCGGGGTGGTTCGGGTCGATCGCTTCGGCGCTCAACGTGGAAAACATGTGCACCTGAATCGGTCTGCGTGCGTTCACCGCCACGATTCTGCGCCACATGTCGGCAATCAATGGGCGTGGCTCACGTACTATGTCGGTAAGAATGTCTTCCGTCTCGGAATCGTAGACTTCGTCCAGCGCGGCTGTGAGCAGTCCTTCCTTACTGCCGACATAATGCAGTACGCCAGCCTTGGTGAGTCCTACGCGATCGGCGATTTTCTGCAGGGAAGTGCCGTAATAGCCGAGCGTTCCAAACAGTTCGACGGCCGCATTGAGAATCTCCGCTCTTCGGTCGACTTCTTCGTTGGCCATGATGATTCCCTCTCCTGCCTTCCATGAATGGCGGTTCATGTGCGCTGCAATGCTTATGAATCGCCATTTCTCTCAAGTGGTAAATACTGCAGTTACTTTACGGTCGGTTAACTGATTTTTCAAAGAAGATTGGCGTGTTGTGATGCTGTTTTTGATAAAGTACCTACCGACCGGTTAGTAAAGATTTCGGGGTTGAGATTCCACAGACCGGTTAACCGATACGAACTCAAGAAAACGATGCGAAAGAGGAACGTATGAGCGAAAACACCTATCCTTCCGTCAATGACCTGACGCTTGAAGAAAAGGCATCCCTAACTTCCGGCGGCGACGCTTGGCATCTGCAAGGCGTTGAAGCCAAGGGCATTCCCGGCTATATGATTACCGACGGACCCCACGGTCTGCGCAAGTCCAACTCGGCCACCACCGGCGAAGTCGATCTGAACAACTCCGTGCCCGCCACCTGCTTCCCGCCGGCCGCGGGCCTGTCCAGCTCGTGGAATCCGGAACTCATCCACCAGGTCGGCGAAGCCATGGCCGAAGAATGCATTCAGGAGAAGGTTGCCGTAATTCTCGGTCCCGGCGTGAACATCAAGCGCAACCCGCTTGGCGGCCGCTGCTTCGAATACTGGTCCGAAGACCCGTATCTGGCGGGTCATGAGGCGGTCGGCATCGTCGCAGGCGTGCAGTCCAAGGGCGTGGGCACTTCGCTCAAGCATTTCGCCGCCAACAGCCAGGAGACCGACCGGCTGCGCATCAGCGCCAACATCTCCCAGCGTGCGCTGCGCGAAATCTACTTCCCGGCATTCGAACACATCGTCAAGGAAGCCCAGCCGTGGACCATCATGTGCGCATACAACTGCATCAACGGCGTGCATGCCGCCCAGGATCGCTGGCTGCTCACCGACGTGCTGCGCGACGAATGGGGCTTCCAAGGTATCGTCATGAGCGACTGGGGCGCCGACCACGACCGCGTGGCCTCCCTCAATGCGGGCCTCAACCTCGAAATGCCGCCAAGCTACACCGACGACCAAATCGTCTACGCCGCACGCGACGGCCGCATCCAGCCGGCACAGCTCGACCGCATGGCACAAGGCATGATCGACTTGGTCAACAAGACCCGCGCAGCCATGAGCGTCGAAAACTATCGTTTCGACATCGAAGCCCACGATGAGGTCGCACATCAGGCCGCCGTCGAATCCATGGTGCTCCTCAAGAACGATGACGCCATTCTGCCAGTCGCTGGCGATGCCAAGGTCACCGTCATCGGCGAATTCGCACGTACCCCGCGCTACCAGGGCGGTGGTTCCTCGCACATCACCCCAACCAAGATGACCAGCTTCCTGGACGCCCTCACCGAACGCGGCGTGGATGCCAAGTTCGCCCCAGGATTCACCCTCGACCTCGAACCGGCCGATCCGGCACTCGAAGCCGAAGCCGTCGAAGCTGCCAAGGGCGCCGACGTGGTGCTCATGTTCCTAGGGCTCCCTGAAGCGGCCGAATCCGAAGGCTTCGACCGTGAGACCCTCGACATGCCGGCCAAGCAGATCGCACTGCTCGAAGCCGTCGCAGCCGAAAACAAGAACGTTGTGGTCGTACTCTCCAACGGCTCCGTCGTCACCGTGGCACCATGGGCCAAGAACGCCAAGGGCATCCTCGAATCCTGGCTGCTCGGACAGTCCGGCGGTCCGGCGCTCGCCGACGTGCTGTTCGGCAAGGTGAGCCCGTCCGGCAAGCTTGCGCAGACCATTCCCTTCGACATCAACGACGATCCGAGCACCATCAACTGGCCGGGTGAAGAGGGGCATGTCGATTATGGCGAAGGCGTGTTTGTGGGCTACCGCTATTACGACACCTACAACAAGGCCGTCGACTACCCGTTCGGCTTCGGCTTGAGCTACGCCACGTTCGAAGTGAGCGACGTGAAGGCCGTCAAGACCGGTGCCTGCACCGCAACCGTCAGCGCAGTGGTCAAGAACACCTCGAACGTTGACGCCGCCGAAACCGTGCAGGTGTACGTGGCTCCTGGCAAGGCTGACGTGGCCCGCCCGAAGCACGAGCTCAAAGGCTTCAAGAAGGTGTTCCTCAAAGCCGGCGAATCCGCCGAAGTCTCCTTCTATCTCGACGATCGCGCCTTCGCCTACTGGTCTGAGAAGTTCAACGACTGGCATGTGGAGAGCGGCGAATACGCCATCGAAGTCGGCACGTCCAGCCGTGACATCGCCGGTTCCGCGGTAGTGGAGCTCGATGGCGACGGCAAGACCCAGCAGCTCACCGAATGGTCCAACTTCATGGAATGGCGTAAGGATCCGCTCGGCTCCCAGGTGCTCGAGAAGCTGCGTGCCGAAGGTGAAGCCGGCCGTATGCCGATCGTGCCCGACAATGACATGACCCGTCTATTCCTCGACTCCATGCCGATCAACAGCATGTCGGTGCTGATGGGTGCCGATGGCAAGCAGATCTTCGAATACATGCTTGCCGAATACGCTGAACTCACCAAGTAGTTTCGCGGGATTCAAGACTTAAGGTCGGGGAATCTGGTCCGTTACTCTGAACCGGTGCGGACCTGATTCCTCGGCCTTTGCATTGTTGGAAGGTTGCTCTGGGATTGTTGCTTTATGACGATTTTCAGGGCAAGCGGATACGTACGACATGCCAATTGTTGCATATGCAACAGTTGTATATACAACGGTTTACTATGTATGCTGTGACGGAAGTGACGAACGAACAATACAAGGAACCGACTGGCTCACGACTCTTCGAAGTCTGGGAAAGCGGCTTGGCAAAGCCCCCCAGCGTGGCCATTCGCTCGCTGCACAACGTGGTCAACCGGTATCTGCGCGTCACCCGCCCTGAAGCGGCGGAAGACATCAGCAACGGCAACGTTGACGTCATCGTGTATCTCGCACGGCATGACAACGAGGAAATCTTTCCTCAAGACATCGAGCAACGCTTCGGCGTGACCCGATCCACATCATGCCGGGTGCTGGGGCTGATGGAGCAGAAGGGCCTGATCGCGCGCGAACCGGTGAAACGCGACGCACGACTGAAAAAAATCGTGTTGACGGACAAATCGAGGCATATCGCCGAAGTCTTGCGGGACAATGCGAAAAACATGGAACGAATCCTGCTGGAAGGCCTTGAAGACGATCAGATCCGCCAATTCATGCACGTGCTCGACGTCATGCAGACGAATCTGGTGAAAACAGGTTTGATCGGAGACGAAAGTCGATATCCAAGTTTGGAAATACAGGAACAGGACGCAAGCAAATCGCAGGTTCCGCAAGAATCGCAGGTTCCGCAAAAAACATGCGATGACTATGCCTCGAATAATCGCGATGCTCGTGATGAGTACGTCTCACACGTACTGCGGATATCGCAGGAAATGGCGATCGCGCGCAATCGCAAGTAACACACGTCATAGGTAAAAAATAAAAGGAAAGGGCAAGTAGTGACAACGGCAAACGCAACGGCGTCCGCAACGCCGAAACCAAAGCAGCATGTCATTCGCACACTGGGCAAATCCCTGCGCGAATACAAAAAAGTCAGTCTGCTCTCCCCGGCATTCGTAGCCGTGGAAAGCGTGCTGGAAATCCTTATTCCGACTGTCATGGCATTGCTGATTGATGAGGGCATCAGCGGTGGCAGCATGCCGGCGATTTTGAAATTCGGCTTGATTCTGCTGATTTGTTCGGTAGTTTCGCTGACATCCGGCTTTTTGGCTGGAAAGTTCTCGGCTATCGCAGGTGCCGGATTCGCGAAGAATCTGCGTCACGATCAGTTTGAGAAGGTGCAAGGCTACAGCTTCACCAATATCGACCGTTTCTCCACCGGCTCGATCATCACACGACTGACCACCGATGTGACCAACCTGCAGAACGCGTATTCGATGATTATCCGCATGGGTGTGCGCGCTCCGATCATGGTGATTGTGGCGTGGATCTTCTCCTTCCGCATCAGCCCATCCATCTCTTTGGTGTTCCTCGCCTGCATTCCGGTGCTCGCCATCGGCTTGTGTGGCCTGGCGGTGCTGGTGCACCCGGTGTTCGAGCGTGTGTTCCACACATACGACAAGCTCAATAACGTGGTCGACGAGAACCTGCAGGGCATCCGCGTGGTCAAGTCCTACAATCGCGAAAGCCACGAAACCGAAAAGTTCAACCGCATTTCGCAGCGCATCTTCAAGGACTTCACCAAGGCCGAACGCATTATGAGCTTCAACAATCCGCTTATGATGCTGTGCGTGTACGTGTCCATGCTGCTCATCGCATGGATGGGCGCCCGGCAGATCGTGGCGTCCGGCAACAATGCAGCCCTAGGCTTGACCACCGGCGATCTGACCGCACTGGTCACCTACGCCATGCAGATCCTCATGGCTATGATGATGCTTTCCATGATTTTCGTGATGTGCATTATTTCGCAGGCTTCCGCCGAACGTATCTGCCAGGTGCTGAACGAGGAAAGCACGGTTACGAATCCGGCTAATCCAGTCAAGGAAGTAAAGAATGGCGATATCGATTTCGACCATGTCACCTTCCGTTATTCCGCCACTTCCGAAAAGCCGGTGCTTGACGATATTGATTTCAAGATTCGTTCCGGCATGACCATCGGCATCGTCGGCGGCACCGGTTCCGCAAAGTCCAGTCTGGTGCAGCTTGTGCCACGTTTGTATGACGTGACCGAAGGTTCGCTGAAGGTCGGCGGCGTGGATGTGCGTGATTACGATTTGGAAGTATTGCGTGATCAGGTTGCCATGGTGTTGCAAAAGAACGTGCTCTTCTCCGGAACCATTGCCGAAAATCTGCGTTGGGGCAATCCAAACGCCACTGATGAAGAGATTCGCCACGCGTGCCAGCTTGCGCAGGCTGACGGCTTCATTCAGGAATTCCCCGACAAGTACGATACGTACATCGAACAGGGCGGTACCAACGTTTCCGGCGGTCAGCGCCAGCGTCTGTGCATTGCGCGTGCGTTGCTGAAAAAGCCGAAAATCCTGATCCTCGACGATTCCACATCCGCAGTCGACACCAAAACCGATCAGCTGATTCGTACCGCATTCCATCATGAGATTCCCGACACCACGAAGATCATCATCGCCCAGCGTGTGGCCTCTGTGCAGGAATCCGACATGATTCTCGTCATGGACCACGGTCGCATCATGGCAGCCGGCACGCATGAACAACTGCTCGAAAACTGCGACGAATACCGTTCCATCTACGAATCGCAAACCAAGAATCAGGCTCAACCTGAGGAACTGCAGTGAAAGGAGGCAACAGATGACTGAACAAACTTCCGCATTGAAATCCAAGGAAAACAACAACGTGGCCAGCAAACAGCCGAAGCCACCAATGCAGAAAGCCGCACCGGGCACCACCAAGCGTATTTTCGGCTACATCTTCCAATACAAGTGGCGCGTGGCGCTCGTAGTAGTGTGCATTCTTGTCGGAGCCGCAGCGCAGGCCGGATCGTCACTGTTCCTGCAGTCGCTGATCGACACCTACATTCTGCCCATGGTTGGTGCCACCAACCCTGACTGGATGCCGCTGTTGCGTGCGCTGACACTCATGGCATGCCTGTATGCAGCCGGCATTTTCTGCAGCTGGCTATGGCAGTGGATCATCGTCGCCGTGGAACAGGGCACGTTGAAGAAGATCCGCGACGACATGTTCGCTCACCAGCAGACCTTGCCGATCCGTTACTTTGATACCACCGAACACGGTGACATCATGAGCCGTTACACCAACGACACCGACACATTGCGCCAGGCCATCAGCCAATCGTTCCCGCAAATGTTCTCGTCCGCGGTGTCCGCGCTTGCGGCGCTCGTGTCGATGCTGTGGCTGTCGGTGCCCGTCACCATTTTTGTGCTCGCATTCACCGTGATCCTGTTCGTGGTGGTGCGCAAGGTCGTTTCCCGTTCCGGACGTTACTTTGTCAAGCAGCAGATCGCCATCGGCGATGTGAACGCATTCGTGGAAGAAGCGGTCAACGGCCAGAAGGTCATCAAGGTCTTCAACCATGAGGACGCCACCCAAACCACTTTCGACAAGAAGAACGAAGAACTCTTCGAAGCTTCCGCCGAAGCGAACACGTGGGGCAATGTGACCATGCCGATAGTCGGCAACATGGGCTATCTGCTCTACATTCTGCTTGCAATCTTTGGCGGATTCGCGGCGATTTCCGGACTCGGCAACTTCGGCCTGTCCGGAGTCGGACAGCTCACCTTGGGCACGCTCGTCTCTCTGCTGACGCTGTCTCGTTCCTTCGTGAACCCGCTCGGTCAGGTGTCCATGCAGTTCAACATGGTGATGATGGCGCTCGCCGGCGCATCCCGTATCTTCGCGCTCATGGACGAACAGCCGGAAGATGACGACGGCTCCGTGACCTTGGTGAATGTGGAACTCGGCGAAGACGGCCGCACCATGACCGAAGTCGACCATGAAACCGGTCACTGGGCGTGGAAGCGCGAGGAGGGCGACGATGGCACCCGTTCACTCAAGGCCGCGCAGTCCTTGAGTCCGCGTGCGGCAGAAGTAGCGATGAAGGCCCGTGAAACCGCTGTCACTTCGCCGGATGGACGCCTCACCCTGCTGCAGGGCGATGTGCGCTTCACCGACGTGACCTTCGGCTACAACCCCAACAAGCCGGTGCTGCATGACATCACTTGGTTCGCCAAGCCCGGGCAGAAGATCGCATTGGTCGGTGCCACGGGTGCCGGTAAGACCACGGTGACCAACCTGATCAACCGTTTCTATGACATTCAAGACGGCATGATTCTGTACGACGGCATTTCCGTCAAGGGCATCCGCAAGCCGGATTTGCGTCGTTCGCTGGGTGTGGTGCTGCAGGACGTGAACCTGTTCACAGGCACGGTGATGGACAACATCCGTTACGGTCGGCTCGACGCCACCGACGAGGAATGCATTGCCGCTGCGAAGCTTACGAACGCCGACGGCTTCATCCGCATGCTGCCAAACGGCTACCAGACCGTGCTCGAAGGTGATGGTTCTGGTCTGTCTCAGGGCCAGCGTCAGCTGATCTCCATCGCTCGTGCGGCCGTGGCCGATCCGCCGGCCATGATCCTCGACGAGGCCACTTCGTCCATCGACACCCGTACCGAGGAAGTGGTGCAGGCCGGTATGGATAACCTCATGAAGGGTCGCACCGTGTTCGTGATCGCTCACCGCCTGTCCACCGTGCGCAACTCCGATGTGATCATGGTGCTCGACCATGGCCGTATCATCGAACGCGGTTCGCACGACGAGCTCATCGCGCAGAAGGGCGAATACTACCAGCTGTACACGGGAGCCGTGGAACTCGAATAATCGAATGGTCTCCTGAATTGGAGCGATGCGAGCACACGCTAGCTACACTAGCCGCGCTTCGAGCCCTGTCGGCTGATACCGCCCTTATGGCCGGTGGCCTTGAACGGCATGGATCCTCTGGAAAATCCCTTGCTTTGAAATTGCGATTTTGAAGCAAGGGATTTCTTATTGCCTTTGGCATGCATGGTATTCGGCTGCGGCCAGCCTGCCTTCTGCGAAGGATGTTCCGTCATACGTTCATGAGACTGCTGCACGAACAACGATTATAATTGGCTTGCGTAATCGTTGCATAAATCTTGCTTGGTTTGTCGTTATTTCAATAATAGGCTATTCTTTCATGAAGTAAACGATTTACTAAATTGGAGAGCGAGACATGGCGACGATTAAAGAAATTGCGCAGCGTACCGGGTTTTCTCAAGCTACGGTGTCTCGACTTCTGAATGGGGATCCCACCCTTTCCGTGCGTGAGGGGACGCGTCGTAAGATCATTCAGGCAAGCGAAGATCTCGGCTACAGCATGCAGACCAAACGCATCGTCGTTCCTCACAAGGTCGCATTGCTTGATAATGAGGAGTCTGAAGAAGCGTTGCGTGACTCCTATTACACTGATTTGCGTTCAGCGCTCGAACGCAATGCGGAGCAACAACGCATGGAAATGACGGTGTTCCGCGACCTTGATGACATGATTGCGTGCAGTTCCAAGTTCGACGGTTTCATGGCGATTGGCGCTGACCGAATTAGTGAAAAGGACTTGGAGCGGTTGCATGAAGCCATGCCATATGGCGTGTTCATTGATGTGAATCCGGCGCCGAATCTGTTTGATTCCGTGCAACCTGATTTGCAGCAGACCATACATGATGCGGTTGCGGCGTGTGCGGCCAAGGGCATGAAGCGTGTCGGGTTTATTGGCGGCAAGGGCTGCCTGATGAACTTCTATGAGGTCGATGAGGAGAACCGCTGTACGTATTTCCGCCGTGAAACGAGACGTTTCGGCATTCAGTCGGACGGGCTCGTGTATTCCGACGGACTGTTCACGGTGAGTAACGGACGCGCTTTGGGGGAGCGGTTCGTGCATGACCATAATGGTGTGCTGCCGGATGCCGTGATTGTCGCCGCCGATGTGATTGCGGTGGGCGTGCTGCAGGCGTTCAATGCGGTCGGCGTGCTGGTGCCGCGCGACATCAGCGTGATCAGCATCAACAATCAGACGATTTCGCAGTTGACCTCACCACCGTTGAGTACCTTCTCCATCGATCAGAACGAGCTTGCGCGTGTGGCGACCTTGGTATTGGGCGACGCCATTTCCGGCAAGCGCACGATTCGCCAGCATGCGTATCTGTCGACGTCATTGGTGGCGCGCGACAGTTTCGTTCCGGCGAAATAGTGATGCTTAAAACGTTACTCGTCTAGTGATTCTTTTTACTTTTACATTCTTGTGAATCCTACTTAAGAATCGTCCATAATCATGAAAAAACAAGCGAAATAGTTCGCGCCGCATGCTATAGTGACAACCGAAATGCGAGCGATGATCCGTTATCAGCGGGGAGCTTCCGGAAGAACGGTCGTGTCAGCGGCTTATTAGACCCGGCGGGAAGGCCCGAACAGCCGAACATACGAGCGGTCGTGCGCGTAACAAAAGCATGGCAAACGAGGTGGTACCGCGGTGGCGGCGTCCAGCAGGCGCTATAGTCATCGTCCTCGTAGGAGACAAATAGTAAGAACCTACGAGGAGATACGGTGAGCGAAAACAACGTGTATCCGAAGGCAGCTGCGGGTGAGCAGAGCGCCAATGTAGCGCCGAACCCCAGTTTCCCGAAGCTGGAAGAATCCGTCCTTGATTATTGGGAGAAGGACGACACTTTCCAGAAGTCCATTGAACGCCGTCCTTCCGGCGATCACAGCCAGAACGAATTCGTGTTCTTCGACGGCCCTCCGTTCGCCAACGGTCTGCCGCATTACGGCCACCTGCTGACCGGTTACGCCAAGGATGTGATTCCGCGTTACCAGACCATGAAGGGCCACAGGGTCAATCGTGTGTTCGGTTGGGATACGCACGGTCTGCCGGCTGAGCTGGAAGCCCAGAAGGAGCTGGGCATCGATTCGGTCGATCAGGTTAAGGAAATGGGCATCGACAAGTTCAATGATGCCTGCCGTGCCTCCGTGCTCAAGTACACCAACGAGTGGAAGGACTACGTGCACCGTCAGGCACGTTGGGTCGATTTCGAGCATGGCTACAAGACGCTGAACATTCCATACATGGAATCCGTGATGTGGGCGTTCAAGCAGCTGTACGACAAGGGCCTCGCATATCAGGGCTACCGCGTGCTGCCGTACTGCCCGAAGGATCAGACGCCGCTTTCCGCGCATGAGCTGCGCATGGATGCCGACGTGTATCAGGATCGTCAGGACACCACCGTGTCCGTGGCCGTGAAGCTGCGCGATGAGGAAGACGCCTATGCGGTGTTCTGGACCACTACGCCGTGGACCGTTCCGACCAACTTCGCCATTGTGGTCGGCGCAGACATCGACTATGTGGAAGTGCGTCCGACTGAAGGCAAGTTCGCTGGCAAGAAGTTCTATCTGGGTAAGCCGCTGCTCGGCTCCTACGCCAAGGAACTTGGCGAGAACTACGAGGTCGTGCGCGAACTCAAGGGCTCCGAAATGGAAGGCTGGCGCTACTACCCGGTGTTCCCGTACTTCGCAGGCGACGAGAACGCCGTCGAAGGCAAGGTTCCAGGTCCGGAAGGCTACCAGATCTTCACCGCCGACTATGTCGATACCGTTGAAGGTACCGGCCTCGTGCATCAGGCTCCGTACGGCGAGGACGATATGAACACGCTTAACGCCAAGGGCATCAAGAGTGTTGACGTGCTCGACGCGGGCTGCAAGTTCACCGCGCTGTGCCCGGACTACGAGGGCATGTACGTGTTCGATGCGAACAAGCCGATTCTGCGTAACCTGCGTGCCGGCGACGGCCCGCTGGAGCGTATTCCGGAAGACCAGCGCGCGATTCTCTTCCAGGAGAAGAGTTACGTGCACTCCTACCCGCATTGCTGGCGTTGCGCCACGCCGCTTATCTACAAGCCGGTGAGCTCGTGGTTCGTGTCCGTCACCAAAATCAAGGACCGTCTGCTCGAACTGAACCAGGAGATTAACTGGATTCCGGGCAATGTGAAGGACGGCCAGTTCGGCAAGTGGCTTGCCAATGCCCGCGACTGGTCGATCTCGCGCAACCGTTTCTGGGGCTCGCCGATTCCGGTGTGGGTGTCTGACGATCCGAAGTATCCGCGCGTTGACGTGTACGGTTCGCTGGACGAGCTGAAGGCCGACTTCGGCGACTATCCGCGCGATAAGGACGGCAATGTCAACATGCACCGCCCGTACATCGACGAATTGACCCGCGTCAACCCGGACGATCCGACCGGCAAGAGCCACATGCACCGCATCACCGACGTGATGGACTGCTGGTTCGAATCCGGTTCCATGAGCTTCGCCCAGTACCATTACCCGTTTGAGAACAAGGAAACGTTCGAACAGCATTTCCCTTGCGATTACATCGTGGAATACATCGGCCAGACCCGTGGCTGGTTCTACGTGCAGCACATCATGGCGACCGCACTGTTCGACAAGCCGGCATTCAAGAACGTGATCTGCCACGGCATCGTGCTTGGCTCCGACGGCCAGAAGATGTCGAAGCATCTGCGCAACTACCCGGACGTGAACGGCGTGTTCAACGATTTCGGTTCCGACGCCATGCGTTGGTTCCTCATGAGCTCGCCGATTCTGCGAGGCGGCAATCTGATCGTGACCGCCGATGGCATTCGTGACACCGTTCGCCAGGTCATGCTGCCGGTGTGGAGCTCGTACTACTTCTTCACCCTGTATGCGAACGCTGCCAATAATGGTGCCGGTTTCGATGCTCGTGCGCTGCGTGCCGATGAGGTTGCCGCACTGCCGGAAATGGACCGTTATCTGCTGGCACGTACCCGCCGACTGATTGAGAAGACGCAGCATTCGCTGGATGACTTCCTGATTTCCGACGCATGTGAAGCCGTGTCCGATTTCATCGACATGCTCACCAACTGGTACATCCGCAACAATCGTGACCGTTTCTGGAACGAGGATGCGAACGCGTTCAACACGTTGTACACCGTGCTTGAAGCATTCATGCGCGTGATCGCACCGCTTGCTCCGATGGAAGCGGAAGCCGTGTGGCGTGGCCTGACCGGTGGCGAATCCGTGCATCTGGCCGATTGGCCGTTCCTTGCCGACGAGCAGACTGGCGAAGCGAGCGAACTGGGCCGTGTGCTTGTTGACGATCCGGCTCTGGTTGATGCGATGGAGAAGGTGCGCGAAGTCGTGTCCGGCACCCTGTCTATGCGTAAGACGAAGCAGATTCGCGTGCGCCAGCCGCTGTCCAAGCTGACCGTTGTGGTAGAAAACACTGCCGCCGTGGCCGCATACGACGAGATTCTCAAATCCGAACTGAACGTGAAGAACGTTGAAATGTGCACGCTTGAAGATGCCGAAGCCCAAGGCTTGAAGATCATCAACGAGCTGCGTGTGAACGCTCGCGTGGCAGGCAAGCGCCTGCGCAAGGACGTGCAGTTCGCCATCAAGGCTTCCAAGTCCGGTGCATGGCATGTGAACGCCGAAGGCGCTCCGGTATGTGAGACTCCGAACGGTGAGATCGTGCTTGAGGAAGGCGAATATGAGCTAATCAACAGCGTGGAGGAGAAGAACGCCGAAGAGGCCGCCAACTCCGTTTCCGCCGCGCTGCCGACCGGTGGCTTCGTGATCCTCGACACCGAGCTGAACGATGATCTGATCGCCGAAGGCTATGCGCGTGACGTGATTCGCGCTGTGCAGGATGCCCGTAAGGCCGCCGATCTGCAAATCTCCGACCGCATCGCCCTGAAGCTCGTTGTGCCCGCCGAAGACGTGGCCAAGGTCGAACAGTTCAAGAAACTCGTCTCTTCCGAAACGCTCGCCACCTCTTTCGAAGTGACGGCCGGCGATGAGCTGAACGTTGAGGTTGCCAAGGCCTGAGGTGGCTGGCTGGGTGGCTGACTTTGGGAGGTTTGTGCGGTTTTGCACTGCCCAAGTTAAGCTGGTCTGCCGAAACTCTGCCGAAGCATTGTGTTGATGCTTCGCTGATTCTCGCGTGAGGGGCTGTCCATTCCTTGTGAATGGGCAGCCCCTTTTGTGTATCTGGGTAATGCCCGAAATGAGACGTAAACAAATGTGTACAAAATAGCGATGAAAAAGCTTTAAATGACCACGATGTGCCGAATTTCATAAGGATCGCAAAAGGGTGATGCGTGGATGTCAGTATTCCTGTAATAGACTTGAAGACGAATTAGAGTTCTACATCAATGGAGTCTTATGAACCGGGAAAATGCTGTTGAAGATTACGCTGTCTCGCTGGATATAGGCAACGCTTCCGTTGGCTGGGCGGCATTCACTCCTAATTATCGTCTTATGCGTGCGAAGGGGCATGAACTTATTGGCGCGAGACTGTTCGAGCCTGCTTCAACGGCGGAGGAGCGCAGAATGGCGCGAACCACTCGTAGGCGTTATTCCCGCCGTCATTGGCGCTTGCGTATGCTTGATTCGATGTTTGATCAGGCGTTGTCCGAGGTGGATCCGTCTTTCCTGATGCGAAGGAAGTATTCTTGGGTTCACCCTGAAGATAAGAACAATGAAGGTCATTGGTTCGGAGGTGTCCTGTTCGACTCGAATGAGCAGGATAAGCGTTTTTACGAGAAATACCCGACTATCTACCATCTGCGTAAGACTCTGATGGAAGATGATGAGCGTCATGATATCCGAGAGGTGTACCTCGCCATCCATCACATGATGAAATACCGTGGCAATTTCCTCACGGAGGGGGAATTGGCTCCTTCTTCGGTTTTCGATGTCGAGGATCTTCTCAAATTACTCACGGAAATTCTGCAATATGCTGATGAAGACGAAACTGGCGATGATCTGGAGCTGCAAGCGGATGCGAATGGGCTGACGGAAGCGCTGTGCACGACCAAAGGCTCTCGCTCCATACGTGCTAAGAATGCAATCTCCATTCTCAAGGAGGATACCGCATTATCGAAGCGCCAAGAGGCTATCATCAGCGCAGTGTTTGCCGGTCTTGAAGGCAATAAGCTTGATTTGACGAAGGTGTTTCCTAATAAGGAGTACACTCCGGAAGACAAGAAAACGCTCGCGCTCTATTTCAACAAGGCCGATTATGACGAGAAGCGCATCGCAATCGGTGATTCTGGTCTGCTGGAAGATCTGGAAGATAATGAATGCGATTTTCTGGACTGTATCCAGCGACAGTACAGTGCCATCGCTCTGAAACAGTTGCTGGGAGATTCCACGAGCGTTTCTGAGTCGATGTGCGCGAGATATGAACAGCATCAACGGAATTGGGACTTGATCAAGCGCTATTGCCGCGAGGAATCCAATGCCGAGAATATCAACAAGAACTACGGTGCTCTCGTAGGCTGGGAAATCGTTGGAGGACAGCGAAGAAGCATTCGTGGTGCAAAGGATTATGAGAATAAGCGCAAAGCAGCCAATAAGTTCTTCGAGGAGCTGATTAAAGGTTCTGTTTTGTCTGATCAGGAGAAAGAAAGACTTCTCCACGACATCGAAAACGATGAGTTGTTCCCTGTTCAAAGGGACTCTGGGAATGGTGTGATTCCCTACCAGCTTCATCTGAACGAGTTGAAGAAAATCATCCAAAAGCAGGGACGGTATTATCCCTTCCTTCTGGAGACCTATATCAAAGATGGTAAGGAAGTCAATAAGCTAGAAGGTTTGCTTGCTTTCCGTGTGCCTTATTATGTTGGTCCGCTGGTATCGCGTGATGACATGCAGTCGTCCGATAATGGGGAAAACCATTGGATGATTCGCAAGAAGAAGGGCGTGATTACGCCTTGGAACTTTGACGAGATGGTCGACAAGGATGAGTCGGGACGCAAATTCATTGAGCGTCTGGTAGGCACGGACAGCTACCTGCTTGGTGAGCCAACGTTGCCAAAGAACTCCTTGTTGTACGAGGAATTCGAAGTCCTTAACGAGTTGAACAATGTCCGTCTGTCGATTCGTACAGGCAACCATTGGGCTGATAAGCGGCGTGTGAGACTCGGCCACAATGAGAAGCAACTGCTACTTGAAGAACTTTTCGCCAAACAAGCAACGGTCACCAAGAAGGATGCTGAAAAGCTGTTGCGCAGAACATATGGGAACACCTATGAGATTTCCGGCTTGGCTGACGAGAAGAAATTCGTCAGCTCCTTGTCATCGTATGGGAAGATGTGCCGCACGCTCAAAGCCTCCTATGTGAATAGTCATAAGGATGTCGTTGAGAAGATTATCGAGTTGCAGACGGTGTTTGAAGATAAAAAGACTTTGAAACATCAGCTGCAGCTGCTTGGCGAGCTGACGGAAACCAATTGCGAGCTACTCTCCAATACGCATTACACAGGATGGGGCAAGCTTTCAAGAAAACTTCTTGCCTCGAAGGTGGCTGTTTGCAAGATCGGGAATGATTTCGCTCCTGCAAAACACAGCATTATCGAGATAATGCGGGAAACCGATCGCAATTTCATGGAGATCATCACTGACAAGGATCTTGGCGTTGGGGAGTGGATCAGCCAGCAGAACGTTGGCGCTGAAGATGGGAACTCCTATCAGGATATAATCGATGACCTGCGTGTCTCGCCTAAGGTCAAGAGAGGTATCAATCAGGCGATTCGAGTCATTGATGATATCTCGAAGGCAGTAGGCAAGGAACCTTCGCGGATTTTCCTGGAACTCGCGGGAGATGTCCAACAAAGCGCCCGAACGGTATCTCGAAAGAGCCGCTTGCAGGGCCTGTACAAGAGTGCTGGATTGCAGAAGGAGTTCCAGGACCTCGCCGAATCATTGAACGAGTGCAGTGATAATGATTTGCGAGACGATAGGCTGTTCCTGTACTACACGCAGCTTGGTAAAGATATGTATACCGGAGAACCTCTGAATCTTGACAGGCTCTCTTCGGATTATGATATCGATCACATCATCCCGCAAGCCGTGACTCAGAATGATTCTCTGGATAATCGAGTTTTGGTAGCTCGCGCGGCAAACGCAAGAAAGACGGACTCTTTCCAGTATCTGCCCGAAATCGCGAACCGTATGAGGAATTTCTGGCAGGAGTTGTTGGACGCTCGCCTGATCAGTCGTGTTAAGTTCGACAGACTGAATCGGCAGAATGACTTTTCCTCCCACGAGAAGGAGCGCTTCGTTCAGCGCTCGCTGGTGGAGACTCGTCAGATTATGAAGAATGTTGCCACCATCATGCGTAAGCGTTATGGAAACAGCGCCGCGGTAATTGGTCTGAATTCCGAGCTAACGAAAGAAATGCGCCAATATCTTGGTTTCTCCCATAAGAACCGTGATATCAACGACTATCACCATGCTCAGGACGCGCTGTGCCTCGGTGTTGCGGGTCAGTTCGCGGTTAATAGAGGCTTCTTCGCTAATGGCTTGGTTTCCGATGGAGCAGTGAATTCCTACAATCTGTACCTGCAAGATTACCTGCGTGGATACAGGGAGAAAGTGAATGCTGGAGAGCGCAGGAGAAATAAAGCGTTTGGCTTTATTGTTGGTTCGATGAATTCCCGGAATCCAGACAAGCGCATCAATCCTAAGACTGGAGAGATTGTTTGGCGTGAAGAAGATAAAGCTTATCTTCGCAAGGTGATGAATTATCGTAAGATGCTCGTCACTCAGAAGGTGGGCGATAGCTTCGGTGCGTTGTATGACACGACTCGATATGGAGCTTTGTCAAAGAAAAAGATGCGCATTCCTTTTAACAAGGAAATGCGGGATACTGACCTATATGGTGGATTCTCAAGTGAGAAAACAGTCTATGCTGTTCTAATCGAGTCAAAGAAAAAGACGCGCTTGGTGAATATCGCAATGCGAGAATATGCCAAGTTGGGTGATCATCCTTCTGATGATGCGCTGAGAATGATATTGGTTGAGAAAAAACCGGAATACGGGAAGGCGCGTATTCTACTTCGTCATGTTCCGCCTATGCAGTTGATTCGTTACGGTGGCGCCTTAATAACAATCAAGTCTGCAGCCGAATTGAATAATGCACAACAACTATGGCTTCCATATGGAGAGTATTGCTTGTTTGATGATGTGATGAACTCTGCGGATAGCGTCAGTGAGGAACAGTTATGTGGGTTGTTTGATGCGATTGTTGAGTCTATACAGAATTATTACCCGAAGCATCGCTTTGATGAGACTGAACTGGCGGCTTTCTATGCTGCTTTTAACAGGGTCTCACTAGAGGAAAAGAAAGACGTTATCAAAGAAGTGGTGGGAGCGTTGCATGCTGATGCAAAGACAGCGAACCTGAAAAATCTCAAGATGCCGGAGAGTTGGGGAAGGATGAACAATAAATCGGGTTATTCGTTTGCTGATTCTGACGAGTTCATCTTCCAGTCGCCGTCTGGGCTGTTTGAGCAGAGAATCAGTGTTGGCGAGTTGAAGAGGAGAGCGAGATAACAAATAGGGGCTCCCGGCGCTGCCGGGAGCCCCATAGCCATAAGGCTAGGTCTAAAACCTTCTGAAGCTTGGCCCAAGGGTCTTGCTTTATTTCAATATATGCCTGTCAGGTCAAGGACCTAGACACCTTGGATTGCGACCAAACAATCCTTTATAAGAATAACACAATGGAGTGAGTATGGCGTGGCGGAATGTTGTGATTACTAAACATTGCAAGATCTCGACAAAATTAAAATTGTTGGTGGTTCAGACAGATGATGACGTTTACCAGTTTCCTCTTGATGATTTGGGTACTGTGATGATTTCCACGACTCAAGCGGTTGTGACGGCTAATGCGATGGCGAATCTATTAAAACGTGATGTCAAAGTCATCTTTTGTGACGAAAAGCATCTTCCGATTGGGGAGACGAATCCATACGAGACTGAATCGAGTCGTCGCTCATGCATTATTCAGCAGATGTGTTGGTTGGAGGAACGCAGGAATATCCTATGGCAGCGTATTGTTCAAGAGAAAATCGCTCATCAAATGCAGGTGCTGGAGAGGTGTTGTCCTTGTCCTGACGTGGAGAAGATCGGCACGCTTGCTGCAGATGTTAAGTCTGGGGATTCTGACAACCGTGAGGCTGTTGCCGCACATATGTATTTCCCGAGGTTATTTACGTACGAATTCGTCAGATCTGACGACGACAATCAGATAAACGGACTATTGGACTACGGCTATGCGATTCTTATGTCAGAAGTGGCTAGAAAAATAGCTGAAATAGGCTATCTTACGGAATTCGGTATTCATCATGATAGCGAGAGAAATCCTTTCAATTTAGCGTGCGATTTTATGGAGCCCTTCCGCCCGTTTGTTGATCAGAAAGTGTTCGAGCTTAGCGGCAGGTCTCTCGAAAGCGAAGTTAAAGAAGAACTCATCAAGTTGATGAGGACTGATCTGCCTCAATATGGGACAACGATTACGCAATTAATCAATGTATTCGTTCGCGATTCATTACGGTATCTGGCGGGGGAGGGCTGCCTTCCTGAATTGGGGTTTTGGCGGTGCGATACAGAGTCATGAGAGTTATAGTGTTTTTCGATCTTCCGATGAAGACGCCTAATGAGCGCAAAGAATATGCATCTTTTCGGAAGAATCTTATTCAGGAGGGTTTCCTGATGGTTCAGGAATCCGTATATGTGCGAATTGCTACTACTCGAGAATCGGCTCGCTTTCTGGAAAATCGTGTTGCGAGTTTTGTGCCGAGTGCTGGTCTGGTTCAATCGTTGATTGTTACTGAGAAACAGTATGCGTCCATTAGATTCCTGTTGGGAAGAGGGAAGAATGATGTTCGGGATTCGGATGACAGGACGGTGATTATATGATTGACAGTATTGTTTTCTATCCCTTGGATTCCATGTCGCTGGAACCAGGCCTTAACGTAATCGCATGCGAGCTTCCAAGTGTGCTGTACAAATTCGTGCAAGGTCTTCGAGGTGAAGATGATGATGTTGTTCTTGTGGAATGTGATAAAGAGGTTTTGGCGGCGAAGAAGGTGCTATTCGTAGGTGATTGCGCAGGAGTACTAGATTATGATGCTTTGTTTCAAAAGGCTGCAGTTAAGAAGTTAAATGACGGATTTAATCCTGAAGAATTGAGTAGATTATTGTTGTTGCAAACTGAGATAAAGTCGATTATTCAAGAAGAAATATGGAGAGAGAATTTGCCTCTGAGTATTCTTGATGAAGCTGATATAAAGTCAATGATAGCAATGGCTAAACCGCGTGTTGATACCAGTTCTCTGGGTTCTCTTTATGATAAAATTCAACTGGTGGTTGATACTGCCGGCGCTCTTGCCGAGGGCAGGATGCTTGTGATGCTTCATATAACTCAATATTGTGATAATGGCCAATTACTTTATTTGCATCGAGAATTATTAAGACACCATATGCAGCTTCTGGACCTGGAATGCTGCGACAAAAAAGTCCTTTTGACAGAGGGAAGAAGTCGGTATATCGATGGAGATTATGTTCAGTTCTCATAGAACGTTCAGGATTCTCCAAGGCTATCGGTTTCAGATGCCTGTCAGATCAAAGACTTAGACCACTCCGCAGCAGCCTGCCGCGCTTGAAGACGTGTTTCAGATGCCTGTCAGATCAAAGACTTAGACCACGCCCGTCATCGCGGCCATGCTCGCGGCGCTGTTTCAGATGCCTGTCAGATCAAAGACTTAGACCACCGGATCCAACGCCAGCGAATCCACGGTCTCGTTTCAGATGCCTGTCAGATCAAAGACTTAGACCACCGCCGCGAACTTCGTGCGCATGGCCGCGTCGTTTCAGATGCCTGTCAGATCAAAGACTTAGACCACAAACAACGCAGAAAGCAACCTAAACGCACTGTTTCAGATGCCTGTCAGATCAAAGACTTAGACCACGCTACGCTTCGCCGGCAAGATCATCACGCGGTTTCAGATGCCTGTCAGATCAAAGACTTAGACCACCCGGCTTGTAACCGGCGTCTTCAGTGGTTGGTTTCAGATGCCTGTCAGATCAAAGACTTAGACCACCCGAAGCATGGTCACCGCAGCACACGATGCGTTTCAGATGCCTGTCAGATCAAAGACTTAGACCACACTGCTCGACCTGCTCGCATCAATCGAGAGTTTCAGATGCCTGTCAGATCAAAGACTTAGACCACCGGCGAACTCAATCCACGATTGCTCGATATGTTTCAGATGCCTGTCAGATCAAAGACTTAGACCACCGGCCAACTGCGCCTTGTTCCACAAGAGTCGTTTCAGATGCCTGTCAGATCAAAGACTTAGACCACTCCAAGCACCGGACGAAGCATCCAATACTTGTTTCAGATGCCTGTCAGATCAAAGACTTAGACCACTCATATAACGTCCAATCAAAAACGATTCGGGGTTTCAGATGCCTGTCAGATCAAAGACTTAGACCACCTCCGGGTTGTGGGATGGATGGCTGTAGTGGTTTCAGATGCCTGTCAGATCAAAGACTTAGACCACGAGCCGAGTATGAGACCGAAATCTATTTCAGTTTCAGATGCCTGTCAGATCAAAGACTTAGACCACCAGATATCGAAACGGACGACAAGAAACTGGGTTTCAGATGCCTGTCAGATCAAAGACTTAGACCACCACGCCAACGTCTGACCCGCCCACGCCTTTAGTTTCAGATGCCTGTCAGATCAAAGACTTAGACCACTGACGCGTTCAATCTCGCCAACGGTCTGATGTTTCAGATGCCTGTCAGATCAAAGACTTAGACCACTAATATCGTCAACCAACACGTTGACGATACGTTTCAGATGCCTGTCAGATCAAAGACTTAGACCACTCCATTCATCAAGTCGTGTCTCTACGTCTCGTTTCAGATGCCTGTCAGATCAAAGACTTAGACCACCTCAAAAACGGATACTGTTTCGTTGAAGTGGTTTCAGATGCCTGTCAGATCAAAGACTTAGACCACTCAGATATTCGCCGGTTGCGTATCTCTGTGGTTTCAGATGCCTGTCAGATCAAAGACTTAGACCACTATAACTGCAATGGTACACCATGTGTCTGCGTTTCAGATGCCTGTCAGATCAAAGACTTAGACCACGGTGCCGGCGAGGTACCCAACCATGATGTGGTTTCAGATGCCTGTCAGATCAAAGACTTAGACCACCGAGGGAAAAAGCGTTAGCCTGCGAGGTGCGTTTCAGATGCCTGTCAGATCAAAGACCTAGACCACCCTATTATATCAAATGCGACTGATGCACGAGTTTCAGATGCCTGTCAGATCAAAGACTTAGACCACGCCAGATGGGGACGGCGGGCAATCATCCCCGTTTCAGATGCCTGTCAGATCAAAGACTTAGACCACCGGTCATGGATGCGAGCCGGTCGTGCAGGTGTTTCAGATGCCTGTCAGATCAAAGACTTAGACCACACCGTGCTGGTAACACGGCGTGTGGTGACAGTTTCAGATGCCTGTCAGATCAAAGACTTAGACCACAATCAAGCGCGTTGGGCACTCCGGAGCTTTGTTTCAGATGCCTGTCAGATCAAAGACTTAGACCACGGTCTCATCAAGTAAGCAGGTTCTTACAGAGTTTCAGATGCCTGTCAGATCAAAGACTTAGACCACCGGACACGCTCGACACGCAGACCGCATCTAGTTTCAGATGCCTGTCAGATCAAAGACTTAGACCACTCAAGAACGCCTCAAGTGGCATGGACGGCTGTTTCAGATGCCTGTCAGATCAAAGACTTAGACCACCCGGCGAGCAGGACGGGAGCTTCGGATATTGTTTCAGATGCCTGTCAGATCAAAGACTTAGACCACTACAGGGACCACACGGCACGGTCATCCATAGGTTTCAGATGCCTGTCAGATCAAAGACTTAGACCACTCTCTCCGCGAAGGTTGTCTCTCATAAGTTGTTTCAGATGCCTGTCAGATCAAAGACTTAGACCACGTCCTTCAAGGCCCTCACGGGAGTAACGCCGTTTCAGATGCCTGTCAGATCAAAGACTTAGACCACCCTGCTGTGTGCTCGTATGCGTGTTTCCTAGTTTCAGATGCCTGTCAGATCAAAGACTTAGACCACGTCATGAAAACTCAGACCTTTGCCGAGTATGTTTCAGATGCCTGTCAGATCAAAGACTTAGACCACGTATTGAAAGACATGATCATCAAATGGCATGGTTTCAGATGCCTGTCAGATCAAAGACTTAGACCACCCTCCTTTCTACTCGGAAATAGGCGATATTGTTTCAGATGCCTGTCAGATCAAAGACTTAGACCACCCGCAGTTGGTGCAAGCGCATGAAACTCCCGTTTCAGATGCCTGTCAGATCAAAGACTTAGACCACCGTCGGCGGCACTCACAGATACGCGCTGCGGTTTCAGATGCCTGTCAGATCAAAGACTTAGACCACCGAACCGTTGCAACTCTCAACCGTGTTTCGGTTTCAGATGCCTGTCAGATCAAAGACTTAGACCACGGCTCTGACGGCGATTGACGAGGCGGTGAAGTTTCAGATGCCTGTCAGATCAAAGACTTAGACCACAGCGGTTGAAGCGTCAGGAGCGTCAGGAAAGTTTCAGATGCCTGTCAGATCAAAGACTTAGACCACCCTTGCCGGACGAGTCGTCCATCCTCACGCGTTTCAGATGCCTGTCAGATCAAAGACTTAGACCACCCAGCGGTCAATGCCGGTCCTCCTGTATGTGTTTCAGATGCCTGTCAGATCAAAGACTTAGACCACCGGAGGGAAAGTGGATGTGACCTTGACAGAGTTTGTGCTTGAGGATCTTGTGCCAGTCGGCGAACTCAGTAATGGACGCACCGCTACGGTGCTGTCTAAGGCCGACCGTGCGCCGGTCCTCGTCGTCAAACGGAACGCTGTCCTACGTGCTCATGGGTATCAACGATTATCAGAATTTTCTCGACCGTCTTAGGGGCGAAGAGGACGTTATCCATGCGCAATGTGTTTTGTTAAATTGAAGTAGTCCAAAATGGCGTGTCAATCCAGTCCGAACGAGGTGATGACGTTTTCTTGGACTCCCCGACCGGGAGGAGAACCCCCTTATGGCGAAGTACAGCAGGGAGCAGCGTGACAGGGCCGTGGACCTGTACGTCAAATACGAGTGCTGCGCCGCCGACGTGATCCGCGAGCTCGGCTATCCCAGCAAGGGCGCGTTGCTGTCGTGGTACGCGGACCGGCTCGAGGAGGAGCGCACCGGCGTCCCCTCTAGGCGCGGGGAACGTTACAGGCGCTACAGCGACGAGCAGAAGCGGGCCGCGGTGGACCATTACCTCGAATACGGCAGACGGCCCGGCCGCACCATGCGGATGCTGGGATATCCGAAAAGCAAGGAGCTGCTCATGGCGTGGATCGACGAGCTCGCGCCCGGCCGACGCAGGCCGGGGCACGGGCCGGTGCCTGAGGAGCTGAAACGCGAGGCGGTGGTCGCGGTCGCGTCCGGACGGTTGAAATCACGCGAGGCGGCCGCCGAACTGGGCGTGGAGGCATCCGTCGTCGGGAAACTGGAAACGACGGATGCTCGCCGGATCCAAGGAGACGCCCGTGACGGAGACGCCCGTGACGGAGACACCCGGGAGGAAGCCCCCGACGGCCGGGGAGAGGAAAGCCGGCGTGGCGCCTATGGCGTCGGAAAACATGCCGACGTCCGCATCCGGGCCTCGGGACACGGCGGATCCGTCGGACACGCTGGCGTCCATGGAGGCCAGACTCGCGCGCTTGCGGGCCCGTCTGGACGAACTGGACGCCGACGTCGAACGGCAGCGGCGGGAGAAGAAGGAGCTGGACATCGAGATCGCGATCCGGAAGGGCACGTTGGAGCTGTTGGGAAAAGAGCCGGGCGCAGACCCGGAAAAGCCCGGCCAGCCGCGAGAAGACGCTCCTCGTCAAGACCGCTGGCGAAACGCTGGGCGCGACGGCCAAAAGTCTGTTGCCCGTGGTGGGCATCGCGTGCAGCACGTACCACTCCAGCCCGACGCCATGAAACGCCCCGACAAGGACGCTTCCCTCCTGGAGCTCGTGCGCGAGGCGTTCGAGAACAGCAAGCGGCGCTATGGATACAAGCGGATTCACCCGGAGCTGAAAAGCATGGGCGTCAGGGTATCGGCCAAACGGATCATGAGGCTCATGACCGGAAACGGCCTGGTACCGTTGTTCAAAAGCGCGAAGCGGCACGGCTCGTACAAGGGCGAGTTCACCAAAGCTCCGAAGAACCTGGTGGACAGGGATTTCCATGCCGAACGGCCGAACATGCTGTGGGTCACGGACCTCACGGAGTTTTCCATCCCTGCGGGCAAGGCGTACCTGTCGCCCGTGATCGACTGCTACGACGGCATGCCGGTCGCCTGGACGATCGGCACCGGCCCGGACTCGGCATTGGCCAACGGCATGCTCGCCGACGCGTGCTCCACGCTCAAGGACGGGGAGAAACCAATCATCCATTCCGACCGTGGCTACCACTACCGGTGGCCGGAATGGATCCGCATCTGCGAGGACGACAACCTGACGCGCTCCATGAGCGCGAAAGGCTGTTCTCCCGACAACGCGGCCGCGGAGGGGTTCTTCGGCCGTCCCAGGCAGGAGTTCTTTCACAAGCGCAGCTTCGCGGGCGTCTCTATGGACGGGTTCATCAACATGCTCGACGACTACATGGTCTGGTACCGGGACAAGAGGATCAAGACGGAGTTCGGCATGAGCATCATGGACCGTCGACGCAGACTCGGTCTTGTGGCATGATTGGTGGTGATGGAATCAACGATGAGTCCAACAAAACACACCGCCCCCATCGGCCTAACTTCTATTGAACAGACACACTCACGGAGAGCGTGGATTGAAATCGTTGGATTGAAACGAACGAATTGTACGAATTGAAATCCATGGCGAAAGCAGATTTCGGCAAGATCGCAGACCGCATCACCAAGGCCGTTCGAATCGCCAAGGAGAATCACGATGTCGTCAAGGACTGTTTTGTCATAGACCTCGGCCAGGCGAAGCGTAAGGACAAACTCGTGCACCAATTGGAGAAATACAACGACCGCGAATGGAAAATCCGCAGGCTTTTCATCTTCGACGGTGAAGGGTTCTCGGAAATCAAATTGAAATAAAACAACCGAGAGCGCCCCTCCGCTCATTGCGTGTTATTTCAACGCCGCAGAGGACCCCCGGTCTTTGTATATCCTATCACGCTTTTGGTGGGTTGGCCCAGCGGCGAAGGCAGGAGCCTGTAAATCTCCGACACTGACACATCGCGGGTTCGAGTCCCGCACTCACCACTCACAGCCCCGGAACGGGGCTTTTTTAATGCCCTGGAACAGGGCGGAAGGAGCAGAAGCAATGACCGACGCAGCCACCATCGACAACGCCCAACAGCCGCAGGGGGGGGGTTGGAGGACGCCCAGTCCACCGAACCGCAGAAGTCTGGTCGCTCTCCTCACGGAGAGCGTGGATTGAAATCGGTGTCTGCAGCGTTCCGGCCACCGCGTGGATGTCGCTCTCCCTGTTTATGTCCAGTGTTTTCCGCACATGCGGGGATGATTCCGCATGTGCGGGACTGTTAGTAACGGAAAACCTGGGTTTTTGTCCGCTCGGGGCGACTTCAACGGTAATACGAGCAGGAACTGCGACTGGGTGTTTCTCATGGGCCCGCTTCTGAAAGCTATGTAAAAGAAATTGTGTATGTGAAAACGGGCGGGTGGGTGCGGATGCATGAGAAATTGGCTAACCTGTCGAATTTCTGTTTTACTTTGGTCGCTTATCTCGTGGGGGTCATCAAGCTGGACATATTGTGTCCCATGGGATGCAATATATCGTATGGAAATGCATATGACTGGTGAGTACCGCCAATGGTTCAGCCGGATAAAGGACCGGAACACGAAAGCCCGAATCAACGCGAGGCTCCGATTGTGCGTCTAGGCGGGGCGGCCGGTGGGTGACCTGCATACGGTTGGCGGTAGGGTCAGCGAGCTGAGGTTCAATTTCGGTCCCAGCTACCGTGTTTGCTTCGCACAGAAGCGCAACGTGCTCATGTTGATGCTTATCGGTGGGGGATAAATCCACCCAGTCGCAGAACATTCAGGATGCGAAGGACATGCTCGAATATTTGATCAAGGAGGGGTAATGGTGAAGGATATGGATCTGACCGTCAGCAAGCGGGATCCCAGCGAGCATCTCGAGACCGAGGAGGACGGCCATCGCGTACCTCGATGCGGTGTCCGAGCTTGACGATCTGGCGTTGTTGCAGGCCGAAATCGGCGATGTATCCAAAGCAAAGGGTATGGGGCAGATCGCGAAGGAGTCGGGCGTGGCCGCGAAAGCTTTACAAGAGCCTCGACAGGAACGTCAACCCGAGCTTCCAAACCATTATGAAGGTCGTGCACGCTCTCGGCGGCAGGCTGACAATTCAACCCGCACAAGCTTGGCTTTACGACCAGCATGCAGCGGCCGTCCGAGCATTGGAAAAGGGCGAACGCTGACCATATTGTTGCGACATATGTGGAGAGAGATGTTCGTGGCGAGCTTGGCATACATAACATCGCAAACTTCGTCGTCTGGTTCGTTCTGCGGCTCATCAGTGTGGGAAAATGCTTAATTATGCCGCCTATCTCGCTTACATATGGCAGATTTTGAGGTTCGTACGGAGGCATCTCGCTTATATATGGCAGGTGTTCGTGCGAAAAGCGCCAAAAACATGCTCCCTTAAGTGGCTTTTCTCGAAAGGCATGTGCCATATATAAGCGAGAAACCTCCGGTCAAGATGCCAAATCTGCCATATATAAGCCAGATATCACGGTTCAGCTTAGATGAACTGGGTGTATGTCCATGCATTTCGATGATTAGGGTGTATCGAGAGTTCCGAGTTGGTTTCAATGACAATCCGAGGGGTGAAAGCGAGTTCATGGGCACGCATGCGGGGTCTCAGATGCGCAGGACTCCTCACGCAGCGCATATCACAATCCTAACCAGGCACGTAGGTCATGAATTTCCTGATTGCAGATGCCGTGAGCCATTCCTGGATATTCGAAGTAGGTGAGATTGCCGGTTTGCGCGAGTTTGTTGCGCGCACACTGTTGGTCGGATAGTGGAATTGTGCGGTCTTCGCTGCCGTAACAGAGTGCGAATCGCGTGCGTCCGGTCGCGGGCAAGAGATCAGCGGCTTCGCCTTTGAATGACGGACTCATCAAAATCGCCATATCGAACACATCGGGATGTTCCGCAACCATGCGATACGATAGGTATCCGCCTTGCGAAAACCCAATTAATACTTTACGAAACCGCACATATGCGGGCGAATCCAGCAATCGTACGACGGCATCGCCCACGGCACTGCACTCACGTCGACGCTCTCCTACGGAACATCCATCTGGATACCAGTAGTAGCTTCCGATGTAAGGACGTTCATACGTGCCTCGGAACGACAGATAATTTGGATGCTGGGCAGAAGCAATGGAGTTGTCCGTTGAAGATACGTCTCGCTTCGGAACATCATAAATCGCATCAATGATGCGGATCATCTCATTTTCATCATTGCTGAATCCATGAAATCCCAAGAACAGCAGATTATCGCCGTCCGTTTCGCAGGCTGTCACATCAATGCTGGTACTCACGTTCAAACGCATATCAACCTTCCATCGCATGTCGATAGTATGCGGATTTCCAACGGCACCATAACGGTGGATGGCGAATTGGACAAGGGTGCGATGCTCACCGTCATGCTGCCGTTGGTTGAAGGAAACACTGAATATGTGGCGAAGTTTACAGCAATCCATCCGCATGCAACGCACCATACATGCGGTCCAAGCAATCCACAAGCAGCGGATAAGGCATCGCCACATTCACGCGCACGCAGCCGGCGCCGGCCTCGCCGCATAAACGCCCGTCGGTCAACGCCACTTGCGCTTTCTTAAGGAAGTATGTGGTTGGATCGTCGATGCCGAGCGGACCGAAATCAAGCCATGTAATATAGGTGCCCTGCGGCTTGATGTAGCCGACGCCAGCGAACCGTTCACGCATTTGTTCGTCGAAAAGGTCAAGATTCCTGCGCACGTAGGCGAGCGCGTCTTGGAACCACGGGTCACCCTCGTTGTATGCGGCGGTGGTGGCAATCGCGCCGATGGTGGCGGTCTGATGCTCGCTCCACTCCGCCTTGACTGCCCACATGTCACGATCCGTAGGATTGGTGAGCAGCACCTGCGCACACTTTGTGCCTGGAATATTGAACGACTTCGACGCGCTGGTGGCGGTCATCGACTGCAATGCTGCCTGTTCGCTGATGGTGGGGAATGGAATATGCTTGCCTTCGAACACAAACGGAGCATGGATTTCATCATTGAAAATGCGCACATCGTACTGCGCTGCCAAATCGCTTAGGCGCAGCTCTTCCTCCAGAGTAAGTACTTTGCCGATCGGATTATGAGGATTGCAAAGCACGAACGCATGGCATCCGGCCGCAAACGCGCGTTCAATGGCGTCGAAATCGAACAGCCACTGCGCCTTACCAGTTTCGGCGTCGCCGCTTTGCAGCATTTCGATTTCGATCACATTGACGTCATAGAGTTTCGGCACGCTTAGGAACGGCATGTAGGCAGGTGTCGGCACAATCACGCTGTTGCCTGCGCCGACCAGTTCGCGCAGGAAGATCTCGTATGCCTCAAGCACGTCGGGAACCACGCGAATGATACTGGGATCCACATTCCAGCCGTAATGTGTGCGCTGCCAGCCTGCGCATGCTTCTGCCACGCGCTGCTTCCAAGGTTCGGGAATGTAGCCGAGTTTGCAATGGTCACAAGCGTTGTCGATGGCTTCCTGAATGCAGGGTGCTAGGCCGTAGTCCATTTCGGCGATGAACGCGCCGATGCAGCCGGGGTAGCGTGTCCACTTGTCGGAGCCGACTTCGGCAAGGTCGGCTGCGGTGGTGTGGTCGATGGCGTCGGCGTTAAAGCCGGAATCGGTACGATGCTTGATATCCATGATTTCTTCCATGATTCCAGCATGACGTACGCGTTGGGTGAAAGAACAGTGTGTTCTTGTGCTGAAAGCAGAGATGGTTATGAAGTTTTCTTATATCAGACGCTTTTGCTATTCAATTATTAATCTGATTATGTCGATGCTGAAAAATATAAGAAACATTCGCTTGCGCCAGCATCCCGCTATCGGGGAATCGGAAGCGAATCAGATGCTTTCCAAATACTGGTGCGACGCTTTTTCGATTTCGTCCTTGACGCGGGCGACCGCTGGGCGATCATCCGCTTTTCTCGTGACGAAACAGACTGTGCGGAACGCGTTGTCGTCGGCAATCGGAAGCGCGGCCAAGTCGGGCTGCGTTCCGGTGGTTGTGGCCAAACGGGACACGATCGAGACGCCCATGCCGACTTCCACGAGATTCTGTGTGGCCCAATAATCGTCGGTCGAATGCGTAATCTCCGGCGTGAAACCGGCGGTACGTGCTAACGACACCAGATTCGCCCGACAGGTCTCGCAGCCGGCGATCCACTGTTCGCTGCGTGCCGAAATCAGCTGGACCGGCAGATGCGAGCTTTCATACTGGCGTGTGATCGTGTTGTTTGCGCTGACCAGCAGCATCAATGGATCGATGCCGAAGGGGGAGACTTCCAAATCGTCCGGACCAACTAGGGCGGGCAGTGAATTGTATTGGAAAATGATCGCGCAATCGGCAAGCCCCTGTTCCAACGCGTCCATGGCCTCAGGCGGCTCCATCTGCATGAGGCTCACGCGAATGTCGGACGTTTTGCTGATATGCACGAGTACGCGCGCCACGAACGACGAGCATACCGATGGGGGAGCGACTAGGCGAATATGCGTCGATCCGTTGCGCTGGTATTCCTCCACATCTTTGACGGCCTGTGTGACGCGATTATCGATGAGCTGCCCATGGCGTGCCAGAATACGGCCGATCGGCGTTAATTCCACCCCATGCGACGTGCGCTGCACGAGTTTTGCGTCAAGTTCGCGTTCGACCTTGCGGATCTGTTGGCTGATGGCCGGTTGCGACCAGCCGGTTTCGCGCGCGACCGCGGAGAACGAACCCAAACGTTCCACATTCCACAAGGTCACGAGAATCTGCGGGTTCAGTGTTTTCGTGCTGAATCCCGTGGCATTCGCGGTGATGCTGATGTCGGTGTTCGTGTTGGCGTTCTCGCGCGTGTTGCTATCGGCTGGAGTGTTCATATGAGGGTAGTGCTCAACTTTTTAGGAATGCGGGAATGGCCTCGGCTGCCGCATAGCCCGCGCGGTACATGCGTTCCAAACCTTCGAACGACTTGCTCAACGTGTTCAGGCCGTACAGGCTTTCCGGCGCGAGGATGAGCACGCGGCCGTCCTGCTCGTATTCCTTGGCCAGCGCCACTTCGTCGTTGTACTTCTGATAACGGTTGAGCAGTTTTTCCGCGGCTTCGGGGTGGCTGCGCTTCAAAATCCTGGCCGGGCCGATGTCCCTCTTCTGTTCGCGTACGGTGTCTTTCGGACGGGTGAGTATCACCACGATACGGTCGTATCCATCATCGATGGCCTTCTGCACCGGAATCGGATCGGCGATGCCGCCGTCGTAATAGGGGACGCCATCGATCGCATACGGTTCGCAAGCCACCGGCACCGCTGATGACGCCTTCAGGATGTCGAAATTGTCATAGCCCACGTCGGACTTGCTGAAATACTTCGTGGAGCCGTCTTCGGCGTTGCACGCAACCACGGTGAAATCGGTCGGGTTGGCTTCGAAAGCAGCGTAGTCAACCGGATTTTCACCATCATGATTGCTGAGCGTGCTATACACGTAGTCGAGGTTGGCGAAATTATGGTTCTTGACGTAGCTGTCGAAGCTCGCGTACTCCTTGCGGAACGCGTACTGCGTGTAGAACGTGTGGTTGCGCCCGTGCTGCTTCGCGATGAACGAGACCATGTTGGCGCTGCCGGCGGAAACGCCGTAGCAGTGGTCGACGCTGATGCCGTCCTCAAGCATGCGATCCATCACGCCCGCACCGTAGATCGCGCGGAAACCGCCGCCGACGTCGATCATTGCCGTCCTGTGAGCCATATGCGCCCCGTCCTTTCGCCGTCCGTCCCTTTTGCGGGTTTCAATTGACTTTACGCGGTCTAATTGACGTATTTCTGCGTATTCGGTCATTTCTTAGCGAAGGACGACGTAAGATATCTGCGAATAATCAATAAAAATGGATTGGAGAAGATATCAATGAACGAAGCTGCACTGCCTCAGTCGACGGTCCATATCGCCCAAGCTGATCCGGACGGGATTCTGCTGGTGATTCACGCGGGTGCCGGCAATCGTGGCAAAAAGGATACGCCAGAACGTCGTGCCCAGGTGGAGCAGGATTTGAACAGGGCTCTTGAAGCTGGCTATGCGTTGCTGGAGCAGGGGGCTCCGGCGGAGGATGCCGTGTGCGCGGCTATCCGTGTCATGGAGGATGCTCCGGAGTTCAACGCTGGCCGTGGTGCTGCGCTGACAAGCGAAGGCATCGTATCTATGGATTCCTGCCTGATGACTGGTATCGATGGCGAGGTTGGTTCCGCATGTGGTCTGACCACGTCTAAGAATCCGATCAACGTAGCGCGTGCCATCAAGGAAAAGACTAAGCATGTCATGTTTGCCAAGCCTGGTAATGATTTGCTTAAGGAGTGGGGAATCGAACTGTGCGACAGTGATTATTTCATCACTCCGGCACGTCAGGAATCCTTGCGCGAGGCGCAATCCAACGGCGATGAGTGGGAGAAGCATGGCACCATCGGCGCTGTCGCCCGTGACTCGTCTGGCAACATCGCTGCCGGCACCTCCACCGGTGGCATCACCAACCAGATGCCGGGACGTGTCGGCGATTCGCCTCTGCCGGGCTGTGGTACCTATGCCAACAACGATTCCGTCGCGATCTCCTGCACCGGCATCGGTGAGGCGTTCGTCAAGGAAGTCGCTGCGCATCAGGTTTCCGATCGTGTTCTGTACGCCAAGGAGGAGCCAATCGAGGCCGCGAAGGCGGCGCTGGATGGTGTCGCCCGTCATCATGGCGATGGCGGTATGATCGTCGTTCCGGCTCATGGTGAAGGCGCAATGGTGTTCAATAGCGAGATGATGAACTGCGGTTGGAAGTCTCCGAAGGGCAGCTACGTGCAGAGTTGATGCTGTAGTGGCAAACCGGCAAAACAAGCCACAAAAGTAAGTGGGGTTCGAATCCATGAAGGATTCGAACCCCACTTACTTTAGCTCCCTATATGGCCGGCGAATCGTTCGTCCACCGGCCGGAAACATCACTTAGTGATGGTGTTGTAGGTAGGCAGATTGGTGTAATCGAACGATACGTTCTTCACGTTCGTCGCGGACGCGGCGGCGACGTTGTCGTTCCACAGCGGAATCACCGGAAGATCCTTGGCCAGCACTTCCTGCGCCTTGGTGAAGTCCTCGGTTCGCTTCTTTACGTCGGTCTGGGCAAGTGCAGCGTTCAGGAGCTCGTCGAATTCCGCGCTCTTGTAATCACCATCGTTCGAACCATGACCGTCAGCGGAGCTGGAGGCATATAGCGGATTGAGATAATCTTCAGCGGACGGGTAATCCAGCATCCAGCCAGCACGGAACGCGGTTTTGATGGTGCGGTTGGTCACCTGGTTACGCACGTCGCTGAACGTGGCGTACGGCTCGCCAGCGGCGTCGATGTCGAGCGTGTTCTTGATCTGGTTGCACACGGCATCGACCCATTCCTTATGGCCGCCATCGGCATTATAGGCGATTCGGAAGTTGCCGGACCATGGCTTGATGGCATTGGCTTTCTTCCAGAGTTCCTTGGCCTTGGAAGCGTTGTATTTCAGGTTGCCGCCGTTCTGCTCCAGTTCCTTCACATATTCGGGGACGAGCGGTGAAGTGAAATCGGTGGCCGGGGTCTTCGTGTTGTTGTAAACCTTCTTGACGACCTGGTCGCGGTTGATGGCCATGGAAATGGCCTGACGACGCAACTGGCCTTCTTCGTCGTTGCCGAAATGCTCAAGACGTTCCGGAATGACGAAGGACTGGAATGAGGATCCTGCCTGGCTGTAGGCGATCACGCCGGAATCCTGACGGAAGGTCTTCACCGCGGACTGTGGAATCTGATCCATCACGTCGAGGTTGCCGGACAGCACGTCGGAGTAAGCGGAATCCTCATTCGTATAGACGCGGTATTCGATGCCTTTGTTGGATACCTTGCGGCTGCCTTTATAATCCTTGTTTGGTACGATGATGATGTTCTTGTCGTGGGACCAGGACTTGAACTTGTACGGACCATTGCCAATCGGAGCCTGACCGAACTTCTTGATGTCCTTAAATGCCACGCTTGGCAGCGGGAACATGGATTGGTGCGCGAGCTTGGTCGGGAATACGGAATCAGGCTTGTTCAGCTCGACGACCAGCGTGTAGTCGTCCGGGGTGGAAAGACCGGAAAGTGTGGCCTTCGGATCGACGTTCGGATCCTGCAGCTCGTCATAGCCCTTGATGGTGGAGAATCGGCTTGCGGTCTTCTGCGCGTTCTTCACATTGGCGGCGAAACTCCAGGTGTCGGCGAAGGAATGGGCGGTTACTGCCTCGCCGTTGGTGAACTTCCAGCCTTCCTTCAACTTGATCGTGTACTTGGTGGCGTCCTCGTTCGGGGTGATACTCTCGGCGACTTCGAGATGTTGCTTGCCTTTTGCATCGAAGCTTACCAGACCTTCGAACAGGTATCGAATAACTTTGCCGCCGCCCATTTCATTGGTGTCGCTTGGAATTAGACCGTTCTGCGGTTCGCTGTTGTTCACTGAAATCAGTGAGGTGCTATCGGAACCGTTGGAGGCTGTGTCATCGCCGGACGACGAGCCGCATGCGGCGATCGACGTCAGCATGGCACCCGCCGCGGCCATGGCCAGCAGGCGACGGAACGCGTTGTTCTTCATTTCATTCTCCTTTAATGTCAACATTTCCGTCGATTATGTCGACGAAAAACAATAGGACACAATATAGGAGTTTTATAAAATTTTCGCGTTATGTCTCAATTTGGACATGAACCGCTCGCAGGTAATGGATACGGACGCCATCCTCAACTTTTTAGGAATGCGGGAATGGCCTCGGCTGCCGCATAGCCCGCGCGGTACATGCGTTCCAAACCTTCGAACGACTTGCTCAACGTGTTCAGGCCGTACAGGCTTTCCGGCGCGAGGATGAGCACGCGGCCGTCCTGCTCGTATTCCTTGGCCAGCGCCACTTCGTCGTTGTACTTCTGATAACGGTTGAGCAGTTTTTGCGGGTTTCAATTGGCTTTACGTGGTCTATCGGAACATTCGCGATCAGCGGCCAAGCAGTGATTGCGCTAATTGCGCGATTTGCGCGGAAGTGTCGGAATTGGCCAGCTCGATGCCACCTTCCGCGTCTTCCGGAGAGAGCTTGCCCAACGATTCGAGCACCACGCCAAGATGGCGCACGGTGCCTTCGTTGCCGTCGATGATTGCCGCTGTGTCGGGCAGCAGTTCGCGGAAATAGTCGCGATAGAACACGAAATGCGTGCATCCGAGCACGACGGAGTCGATTGTTGATAGATCGTATTGGTCGAAATACTGGTGCAGCGTGTGCATCACAACATCGTGATCGTCGAGTTGGCCGTGCTCAACGATCTCCACCAAACCGGGGCAGGGTTCCGGAAAGATCGTATGGTCTGTTTTGAAACGATCCATCAGCACGGCGAACTTGCGTTCCCGCAACGTCAGGGGAGTAGCTGCGACGATGACACGCTGACGATTGCCATGGCCTCGATCGCATGCCACCTTCAGCGCTGGTTCCATGCCGATGATCGGAATGTCGTATTTGTCGCGCAATTCGTTGGCTGCGGCGGAAGTGGCGGTATTGCAAGCGATGACAACCGCTTTCACTCCTTGCTCCACGAAACGTTTCACAATGGCGTCGGACAGCTTGCGTACCTGTTCAGGTGATTTGGTTCCGTACGGAGCGTTCGCGGAATCGCCAAAATACAGCACGCGTTCGTTCGGCATATCGCGGCGGATTTCGCGCGCCACGGAAATCCCGCCCAAACCGGAATCGAAAACGCCGATTGGTGCCGTTGAAGTCATACGTCCTCCCTTGTTCCGCACGCAAACATACTGCAACATAACGCACACGTGTTGCGTCTAACTCCTTCAATAGCCTACCGCGTGTAGAGTGAATCGGTATGAGCATTCCAAGCATTGTTTACAAAGCACACGCCACCGGCAACGATTTCGTGGTGTATCTAGATGCCGAAGGCACGTACGAGCCTACTGCCGATGAAGTGCGATTCCTGTGCGACCGTCATTTCGGTATCGGTGGCGACGGTTTGATCCGCCTTACACATCCGCAGGCGGTGTCCGATTTGAACGACAAGCAGATTGCTGTTTGTGCTGTCGGCAATGCGGATTGGTTCATGGACTACCGCAACGCGGACGGCTCGTTGGCTGAGATGTGCGGCAACGGCACGCGTGCGATCACCCTGTTCGCGCAACGGCAGGGTATTGCCGGTCAGCCGGGCGGTGAACCGTTCCGTCTCGGCACCCGTGCCGGTGTGAAGGTTCTGACTTCGCTTGGCGATGTGCCGGCTCTTGGCAATGACGTGTTCCAGGTTGAGATGGGTTCATGGAAGTGTGGCGATCTTGATGGATACGAAGTGACGATTCCCGGCACGGCCGGTTCCGCACGCGGCACGTTCGTGGACATGGGCAATCCGCACGTGGTCGCCGTTATCGAAGACGCGTTCTCCAGCCTGCCGACCGTGGAACAGCTTGACCTGGTGACCAAGCCGGTCGTCTCACCCCAGATCGAAAGCGATCAGAACGTTGAATTCGTGCGCATCGACGAACAAAGCGAAGGCGACAACGAGGGCAGCGCCACCATGCGCGTCAATGAACGCGGCTGCGGTGAGACATTGTCGTGCGGCACGGGCCTGTGCGCCACCGCCATCACCCTGCGTGCCAAAACAGGCATCGACCATTGGACGATCACCGTGCGTGGCGGTACTTTGCGCGTCGACGTGACCGACGACGATGTGAAACTCACCGGATCGGCCACTATCGTCGGGAAGATCGAACTGCTATGAGTTGCGCATGCGGTTCGTGCGGAACTTGCGATGAACCGCATATGCGAAACTGAAATCCACGAATACGTAGCATAAAGAAAGAAGCCGGCTGTTTTCAGTCGGCTTCTTCTGTAAGCAAGCGAATCCTTACTGCTGATTGAACGTTACCTAACGTCAGCTGAACAGCATCGGGCCATCCTTGACGAGAATGATCACGATCAATGCCACAATCCATACGGCATCGACCATTAGATCGTAATTAAGACGGTAGTAAGTGCGCACGCCCGCACCTTTGGCCGGAATCTCCTGAACCACCGCCGTGGCATGAGACAACGCCATGAACTGCACGGTGGTGGAGAACATCAGGCATAGGCACCACGGGCATAGCGCGTTGATTACAAACAGCGACTGCGAGGTCAGCCAATACGAATAAGCCAGCGCGGCCAGTCCACCCAGCCATGTGCACAACGCAAACCAGCGAGGCACGGCAACCTTCGTCAGGCCGATCACTGCGATCGTTACGAACACTGATTCCGCGGCGATGCCGAAGAACGCATTCGGGAAACTCAAACCGGCGAACCTCACAATCTCAGCCTGCCACGATTCCGCAACCGTGGAACACGACATCACGGCATTCACATCACAGCTGAGCTTCTGACCGGGATTACGAGCCAATTTCAGTGTCTCTGCGGAAAGCACGAACGATACGACCAGCGCGACCGCCGAAGCGGCCAGCATGATCAGATACGTCCAAGTGGCGCCGTGACGCCAGCCGCGCGGTTTTGTATAAGCATCGTCGAGAGTGGCGTCGGCAACCAGTTCGCCGGGGAAATCGCTCATCATGCATCCTTGAATCAAAATACAAACGTTGTCATCGCCTAGTTTACGCGGTATTGTGCCGCGTTGCGGCGAAGAACAGCTTACGATGGGTACATGATTCGCGTAGGTACTGCGGCACCGCCCGCTGAAGGTTGGGACATTCACTGCCATACCGTTTTTTCTGACGGTACGGAAACGCCGTGTACGTTACTGAAAGAGGCACGATCATTGCGATTGCATGGTGTTGCGATTGCCGATCATGATACGACCTCCGGCTGGCAGGATGCGTTGGATGCTTCGCGGCAGATTGGATTGCCGTTGTTACGCGGTACGGAAATCACTGCTGTCGATGAGAACGTATCCGTGCATATGCTCGCGTTTCAATACGATCCGCTGAATGCCAATATCAGCGAGATGTTCGCGTCTACTCGCGATGCGAGATTGCGGCGCACCAAACGCATGGTGGAACTGATGGCGCAGGATTTTCCGATTACATGGGATGACGTGCTTGCGCAGGTGCGTGAAGGCAAGCGTACCACGATCGGCCGGCCGCATATCGCCGACGCATTGGTGGCGGCTGGTGTGTATGAAACACGATCCGACGCGTTCTCCGACGCGGTGAGCGCAACATCGAAATATTACATTCCCACGCCATCACCGACCACGCATGATGTGGTGGACGCGGTCAAGGGTGCGGGCGGGGTGGTGGTGATCGCCCACGCCGGAGACCCCCGACGCAATCGGACATTACTGACCGACCGGCAAATTGAATCTCTCATCACCGAAGGTTTGGATGGTTTGGAAGTATGGCATCGTGGCAATCCGCCAGAACAACGCGAACGGCTGCTCGCCATCGCGCGCCGGCATGACCTGCTGGTGACTGGCGGATCCGATTGGCATGGTAAAGGCAAACCGAATGCGCTGGGGGAGAACCTCACCGATGACGAAACGGTTCAGGAAATCATTAATCGAGGCGTTCTTTTGAGCAAATAATCGTCGAAGGAGAAAATAAAAACCGACACGCAATCATCGATGCGTAATTGCGATATGAAACCAGGAACGAGTTGATCTCCCAAAATGGAAAAGCCAGGCGCGAACGTCTGGCTTTTCTTGCTACGTCGAAAACGTGTGTTTCAGCTCGAAGCTGAAATCTGGTGAAGCGAACGGGTCAGAGGTTGCCGAAACCTACAGCGTGCTTAGTTTCGGAACCGATGATGGCGTAGCCAAGCGAGCCTGCCGGCACCACGATGCGACGACCCTTGTCGTCCGTCAGATTGATGGTCTTGCCGTTCTCCACGGCGTTGGCGATGGCCGCGTTGACCTCATCGGCGCTTTGTTCGGTGCTGAAGGTGACGGTGCGGGCCACATTCTGAATGCCGAGTTCAATATCCATGGATGCTCCTTCGTGATAATGTGCAATGCATGCGCACGTGTATGTACGGGTATGTGCGCCTATTCTACGCGTGGCTTCTCATCAGTGGCGTCTTCCGTCTCCCATCGATTAATCTGCGCCTGCGCTTTCTGCATGGTCGCCTCATCTCGCTCCAACAGAGGAATGAGTACGGTCGCGGCCTCGCTGTGCGATGCGGGAATCGATTCCTCATTCGTATCGTCGTTGCCGTCGGCCGTTTCCAGCCTGCTGATTACCATGGTGGAACTTGACGGCATGGATTCGTGCCGTTCTTTTGCGGAACGTTCCGGAATGAAAGTGCTGACCGAGGTCGCCTCACGCTCATTCGTACTGTCTGACGGTGCTTGTGATTGCTGGGTTCCGGCCGGTACAAACGCTTCCGTCGCATCGTTGACGATTTTCTTCGTCTTGCGGACCGGCTGGGAGTCGGTCACGTCGAAATCGCCGGTTACGTCGAAATCTCCAGTGGAATCATCCATATTCACAGCATCGATATGACGTTCACCGGTCGTGTCGGAATCATTCTGCTGCGCGGCCGCGTTACGGCGACGCTCCGATTCGTTCAGCAACGTGCCTACGGTGATTGTGCTCGGCGGGCGCTGGGGACAATCCTTGGCTTCCTGCTTCGATTTGGTTTGTGCGCGATTCTTCGCCGTGGTGACACCCAACTGGTGTGCCAAACGTTCCACCTGCGCCTTGAATTGCATAATCTTGGCGTTGTCCGCCTTGTTCAAAGCGGAAATGAAATCGCCGACCTGTTCCATCTGCAGCCACAGATTGGCGCGCAGCATAATCAGATCATCCAAACGGTTGCCCAACATGCGACCATATGCGGAAAGCAGAGCGTTACGGTGATTCTCATCAAGTTTGGCGAAAATCCAAGCCAAATCGCGGGCAGGATCGTTTACCTGCATGTCCTGCCAATTCGTGACCGCGGTGATGGACGAACCGGAGAACAGTAAATCGCCGTCACGCAATCCGCCGTGCACTGGGCAAGTGGAGAACGACCATAGTCCGTCGGTCTCAAGAATATTCGCCCAACTGGTGGTGATCTCCTGCGGAACATGCCCGGCTTGGCACAACCGTTTGATCCAAGCGGTCAGCTGTGCGCGAATCTGGCCGGTGGCAAACGTCGGATAGCCCGCTTCCTGCAAGAAGTCGGGGCGAAGGCGATGAATCGCCCCCAAAGCGGTGCCTACGCTGGAGCAATCGTCCAAAGTCAGCAGCTCCAACGGCCGCGCCTGACCCACATGATGGATGGCTACGAGCACGGACGTGTCTCCAGTGGAGGAATGCTTCAAATCGCCGTTGGAAAAAGCCACTATGCGATCGACGGCAAACCCCAATCCGCCTAATTCGCGGGCGTGCGCGAGCGTCTGCGCAGCGCGCACGCGACCGGCAAGACGTTTACGGCCTTCAGGTGTGTTGGATGCGAACACGTCATACAGTTTGCCTGCCGCATCCTGAACCACGGCATGGTCTACTCCATACCCTTCGTCGGTCGGATTGGTCTGTTCGCTGGCGCGCGCGCCGGCAATGGCGGCATTGGGCATTGTCGCGCTGGTCAGGGCAGCCATCATAAATTCGCTTCGTTCGGTCACAATTCCAACCTTAATACACAGTAGGGGCGAAGTGGCGCCGACTTGCCCGTAAAACTGTTGGCCAACCGCCAGCAAATCGACGTTGCATCATATTGCGCCGTCATGGCGGGCATATTGGGTGCAGCCAGGCAAGACATGCAATGACATCTCATGAAAACGCATGCGCCGATAACGGCAATCTGTCACAATGGAACGCATGAGTGCAACAGTGGAAGAAATTCTCGACGGATTAGATGACGCGCAACGGGCTGCCGCAACGGCAGTGGACGGTCCGGTGCGCATCATCGCGGGCGCGGGCGCGGGCAAAACGCGAACCGTAACCCGCAGAATCGCTTATGCGTGCGCAACCAAAGCATGGAATCCACGAAGCACGATGGCGGTCACGTTCTCCGTCAAGGCGGCGGCGGAAATGCGCAGCCGACTGTCGAAGCTTGATGTCGCAGCTGACGTCAAAGCCGCGACCTTCCACTCCGCGGCCCTCCACCAGCTTCGTCAGGTTTGGCCGGACGTGTGCGAAGGGCCTGTGCCATTCATCTGTCGAAATCCGCGGGAGCTGGTGGAGCGTTCGCTGCGTCGCGTCACCACCTTCCAGGTGGATGACGACACCATACGCAACTTGCAGGCGGAAATCAACTGGTGCAAAATCTCGCTGATCTCGCCGGAAGATTACGCGCGCGTTTGCGCGGCAATGCATCGTCAACCGCCTTCAGGTCTTGAACCAAGCCAATTCGTAGACGTATACAAAGCGTATGAAGCGGAAAAAACAAATCGCAACGAAATCGATTTCGACGATATTCTGCTGATTGTATGCCATTTGATGGAAAGCGATGAAGACGTAGCCTCAGCCATCCGCTCCAATATCGCATGGCTCACCGTCGACGAATATCAGGACGTTTCGCCATTGCAACACCGCTTGCTCACCCGATGGCTCGGCTCAAACCGCAATATCTGCGTGGTAGGAGATCCCGCACAAACCATTTACTCGTTCGCGGGCGCAAGCAGTTACAGTCTGCTCAATTTCGCTTCGGAATTCGGTCCGCTCACCGCAGACATCAACCTCAACAACGACTACCGTTCCACGCCGCAGATCGTCAACTATGCCAATCGTGTGCTTGCGGCATCGCCGCAACGGGCCGATTATCTGAAGCTCAGCTCTGAAAGGAGCAAAGGGCGAAGGGTTGCGGAAACCATATACGGCAGTGATTGGGAAGAGGCACAAGGCGTAGCGGCACGTATTCGCAAACTGGTGGATGCGGGGGAGTCGCCGGCCGATTGCGCGATTCTCACCAGAGTCAACGCACAGCAGAAAATCCTGTGCAAGGCATTGGGCGAACAGCATCTAAGATACCGCGTGCGTAGGGATAGCGGATGGCAGAATTCCGCGCTTTCCGACGATGCACAAACCAGATTGGCCATGTTGGAAGCATTGGGCGTCGGCGCGGATTTGAGCGGCGTGACCATTTCCACCATCCACGCGTCCAAAGGCTTGGAATTCAAACACGTATTTCTCATCGGCTGTTCGGAAGGGCTCATACCGTATGGAGCCCCGCAGGAGGGCGAAGTGCTTGAAGAGGAGCGCAGACTCATGTATGTGGCTGTGACGCGCGCTGAGGACACGCTTGACGTTTCATATGCGCGCACCCGTGAAGGCAATGAGGGCGAAAGGACACGACGGGTGTCACGCTTCTTCCGCTGATACTGCTAACGGAATAGCGTGATTATTCGGCGTCAGTTTCGTCGTTGCTGCCGGATTCTGCGGAATCGTCAGAGTCGCTGCCATTGGTATCGGATTCGCCGCCCTTGTGCTCTTCTTCGTCAAGCAGCTTGCTGAGTTCGGCATCCCAATCGATGGTCATTCCATCGGCGTCGCCAAGGGGCTGTGGTGCCGTGCCGGTTGCGTTGGAAGCGGCGAACGTCGTATTTTCCGTGTTTTCCGACGATCCGTTGTTCTGTGATTGTGAGGCGTTGCCATCGTCATCATTCGGCAGTTGCGGCAGCAGATCGGGATGCGACCATTTCGCGTCTCGTGCCTGTGCGCCTTCCGTAGCGCAGATGTTATCCCACAATGCGGCCGCTTCACGCATGCGCTTCGGGCGTAATTGCAAGCCGATCAGGCTTTCGAAGGTGCGTTCCGCAGGGCCTCCGATGGCGCGCTCGCGGCGGAGCATCTCACGAAGCTGTTCGATATGCGGAATATGGGCCATGCCGGCGCGCCACACTACGGTGTCTACCCAGCCCTCGACCAAGGCGAGCAGATTCTCCAGCGATTTCATGGCCTGCTGTTGTTCAGGCGTGTCGGGGAACGCCACCTTGGTGATGTTCACTGCGTCGGCCATGGAATCCGGGTCGACGGACTGCGCATCGCGGATCTGCTCCTCCATGGCGTCCAAATCGATGCTGGTGCCACGGGCATACTTGCCCAACAGCGCTTCGAAGCGTGGCATCAGCCACGGCACGGAAGCATACAGGCGCGAATGGGCGAGCTCCTGCAATGCAAGATAGCTCATTACCTCGGTCACGTCGATTTCCAAGGATTTGGCGTATTCGACGATGTTCTGTACGATCAGGCCGCCAGCCGGATTCTTCAGCAGCGAAATACCTTGGTCGAAACTGCCGCGCACTTCATGCGACAGATCACCGGCGGCGCGTCCCAGCTGCATGGCAAACGACGTGTTGCCGGCGAAACGCATCAGCTTTGCCGGATCCTTCATATCATCCGGAATCGGAATCTGCACCGGACCAGCGAAAATGCCGGAAACTTCTGTATGAAACTCCGAATCTCCAAAGCGCTGAGACAAAATCGAAGCCAGTGCGTCGCTCATCGACTCGGCTATGGGAGATGCGAACTGCGCCCAGGAATCGATACAGCCTTCCACCCATCCAGCGCGGGTGAGCACCTGCGTCTCGCCCTGTGCGGGATTGAACTCGCAGGCGGTATCGAGCCACAGATTCGCCTCGCTGATGGCACGGCGGGCCATCTCTCCGTATTCCGCGCTCACGCTGGTTTCAGATCCCTCGCCATTGGCCTGCTGCAATGCCAATGATTTCGCCAATTTGACGTTGATTGGACCTTCTTCGGTAATGTGCTGGATGTCTCCGAAAGTGTTGAGTCCGCCCGCGGTGAACGCCTGCATCATAGACCTGACTTCAGCCGGTTTGGGAAGCTTGCTTACATCCTGACTCATCAGCTGGTCGCGCAACTCCTCCGGCATGTTGGAAAACTGGTTCCATGCCATCTCGCCTTGAATTGGTCCGAAACAATCGATAAACCATTGGCGGATCGCGTTCTCGTCCATGCCGGCCCTGCCTTTTCCTAAGCGTTTTTCAAGTTTGGTTGGTTCCATACTATGCTATGGGAGGTATGCCCAAGATGAAGGAAACACGACGAATTTACGGCAAAAACACACGTAACGGTGCTCCGGGACGTGTCAAACGATGGCTGATAAACGCGGAAGGTTGGCTGTCCGCGCGTTCATGGCGTTATCTTGCAGGGCCGGTGGTGGCGGTACTGTGCGTATTGGTGTTGATTATGCCCAGCGCATATGTGGTGCAGATGCCCGGTCCGACGCAGAATGTGCTCGGGGAGGTTTCCGGCAAGCAGGTCGTCGCCGTTTCCGGTGTGAAAACATATAAGGATTCAGGCCAGCTGCTGTTGGTCACGGTCAATGCTTCAGGTGTGCCAGGATATCCGGTGTCGAACGCGCAGGCATTGGTGGCGTGGGCCGATTCGAAATCCACGGTGATACCTCAGGAGGCGGTGGTTCCTGTTGGGCAGACCGCAGAGGAATACAAGGATTCCAGCGACAAGGAGATGACGTCATCGCAGGATTCTGCCACCGCGGCGGCGAAAAAGTTCCTGGAAGAGCATGGTTATGACGTGTCCGGCATGAAGGTGTCCATGCATGTGGACGACATTGGCGGGCCGTCGGCGGGCATGATGTACACGCTTGGTCTGATCGACAAGGTGACTGGTGAAAAACTTTCCGGGGGTAAGATCATCGCGGGAACGGGCACGATGAACGACAAAGGTGAAGTCGGTGAAATCGGAGGCATCCGTTTGAAGATGCTAGGAGCGAAACGCGACGGCGCAACCTGGTTCCTCGCCCCGGAATCCAATTGTTCCAGCGTTGTGGGCCATATTCCAGAAGGCTTGAACGTGGTGAAGGTGTCCACTTTGCAGGAGGCGTACGATACGCTGATCGCCATCCGAGACGGCAAGGGTGCATCCTTGCCGCAATGCTCCGCGGAAGAGTGACGCATTCTTAACGCATATATAAAAAACAATCTCGCAAAGTGGGCAATTCCACGGTTCGTAACGTATATGTTCGAGCAGTGTTGGTATATTGACGAACGTGAATCAAACGGCATCTGATAACGCTGAAGAATTCGGTTTCCACGCCGGCGACCTGGTACAGGAATGGCTGTGGGACGATGATGTGGACGACTCGATCCGCGCCAAGATCGAGGACCTGACCGGTGAGGAGCTGGTCGACGAGGACTATGATTCCGCCGTTGATGGCGTGATTATCTGGTGGCGCGACGGCGATGACGAAGACGAATTGTCTGACACCATCGTCGATGCGTATGCGGTCCTTGGAGACGATGGTCCATTGTGGGTGCTCACCCCGAAGCCGGGACGTCCTGGCGCGGCAAGTTCAAGCACCGTACAGTCCGCCGCGAAGACTGCCGGCATGAATGCAGCCATGCCGCTGACCGTCAGTGGTGACTGGAACGGCATCCGTCTGCGCGCATTCGGTAAAGGCCGCTGATCGTATTCGTTTTGTCCGCCTCGCGGCATGCATAGCCAAGATCGGGCGCTCATATAAAGGCTTGGAATCACACGATTCCAAGCCTTTTTTACTTGCGAAAGCGGTCGAAGAAGATGTTTCCATGAAATTGTCTATATTGAATCGGCAAGCGTTGACGGAGGCTTTGGCAAAACCTTGACAAAAGTCATGACTTTGCTGACGTGCACTCGAGATAGTTGGGAATATCGGAAGAGCCGGAGCGGCTTACCTTCTGCGGAAACAAAAGGTGGGCGATGAGAGACTCCGGACACCGCGTACACGCCTGTTTTCAGCAAGCAGATGCGTACTGTCGTGTACGTGCTCGGCCTTGTTGCTTCGTGCATCGGCTTGGGTTTCAGGACTTTCGGAGACGCTGCGGTCGGCGGCTATATTAGCACCGTGGCCGGCTTCATCGCATCGGCGCTCGGTGTGGCCTATAATCCGCTTCGCCACGGTTAAGTGTTGTCGCCACAGGATTGGCGACAACACTTAGCGGTGGTCATGTTTCTGGCGTGAGACTCAAATCCGTGTGCGGGAAATATCCAAGAAAATAATTCCTATTGGAATATTTTTCACCCTCATGTAACCCGCCCCTCTCTCAGCTAAGGCTGGGGGAGGGGCTTTTCTGCGTTTGACATATTGGTGTTTTGGACTTTGTCGTATTCGTGGATATAGTAAAGGTACGGCTTTAACCCATGCCCTTCTTCCGTCCGGGAGGCTGGGCCGAAGCTAAAGCTTTACCGCGCAGGAGTCTTCTGCCGTGGCGTTCATGCCGTTGTCGTCGTCGGCCACGTTAGGAGCGTCTAGCCCTGGGGGCGGGCAAAGCGGTCTTAGGGCCGAGTTCCCCGTAGACCCGTTGCGAGCCGGGTCGCCGAGCAGAGGGCAATATAAACATGGATTCCCAATGCGGGGCCGGAAGGGAAGTTCGCGCCTTTCCGGCTTTTTATTTTTTGAGAGGGTGGTGGCGGTGCGAAAAGACGCGTCGGACGTCGTCGATTCCATTATCCCTTTGGCGAGGATTTATCAACAGAATTTTCTTGACCGTCACATGATCCTGGATTTCGGTGGAGTCTCATTAGACGTGTGCTGGAGAAAGCGGCACTTCATGCACCTATGTGGATTGGATTGCACCGTCCCGCAGCGCATGTACCGTTCCGGAGGACGGGTTGTCAAATCTGAGGTATTCTTCGATGCGTTGCTTGACGGTAGGACGAAGGAATTAAAACCGGTGCATGGCCATAACGTCGGCATCACGCGTGACAAGTTGTCTGTCCTGCCGAGACTTCTCGAAAGTCCGGACGGTATCGAAGGGATGGTCGAATCGGCCTCGCGTGATTATGATTTCTTTTTTGGTTCGGAACTGTGGTGTGCTGGAATCACGGCGTCCGATGAGCAACCGGTCGATCCTGATGCGGGAGTGTATGCCGCTCGTACGCTGCGCAGCATCAGCATTATGAGCCGTAGCGTCAGGGCCGCCGGCTCCGTCCTCCGACGGCTTGACGGGTGCAGAATCATTCCGCCGAGACTCGATTGACTAGGTAGAGTGAATGTCGGCCCTGTCTCAAAACTTGGATATAGCCCTTCTCCCAACCGCATGGTTGGAAGAAGGGCGTTTTCTTGTTATTCGGTCTTGTTTTTGCGTGGCCTTCCTCCGCCGACACCGCGGCCGGGGCGTTGCGCGTTCCATTGGTCGATGGTGTCGGGGAGCCAGCCGCGCGTGCGGCCTATTAGGGCGTCCGGTTGGGGGAGCTTGTAGGCGCTGACGGCGGCGGTGCTGATGCCGAGGCGCTTGGCCACGTCGGTGACGCTCAGGTATTCGATGGTCATGTCAGTCCTTCCTTCCGGCGATGAGCGCGAAGACGGCGCTGACGACGGCGCATCCGGCGGTGAGCGCGAACGGCCAGCCGAACCATGCGCTGGCGGCGGTTCCGAGCGCGAACACCGCGCTGACTATCGATTCCGTTCTCATGATGTTCCATGGCATAATCGGAGATATGGGGTTCCGGCCCCTAGGTCTGGCCGGAACCCTTGCTCACTTCCTCTTCCTCGGTTTCCGTCTCATCTCCTTGATGAGTCCGGTCACTGCTTTGATGAGGGCCGCGAGGCTCGCGACGAGAAGCGAGATGCTGGTGATTATCTCCGATGGTGTCATGTTCACCTCCTTTCCTTGATATAAACTATATTAGCATAGTAAATAAAGTATTGCAAGCCGAAACACGAAAAACAGAGAAAAAAATCAACGGATTGATAGACTTGATGCCACGCAAACGAAGGGGCGATCATGGCCTACACGATCCGCCAATATGAGACCAAAGCCGGAAAACGCTACGAAGTGCGCTACCGCAAGCCAGACGGCAGCGCGACCGGCAAACGCGGCTTCCGACGCAAAATGGACGCGGAAGCGTGGGAGACCAGCACGTCAACGCCGCCAAAAGGGACGGCAGCTTCGTGGACCAGTCGGCCGGCCGCACTCTGGTGTCCGACGTCTACGCCGAGTGGATGGATTCACGTCGTCTGATCCTCAAGCCAAACACCATTCGCACCGACGAAATCACTTGGAAGACGCATGTGGAGCCGGAATACGCGGCACGGCAGATAGGCTCCATCACACACAGGGAATTGCAGGCCTTTATCAGCGGCAAGGCGGGAAAACTGGCTCCAAGCACGGTGCTCAAGATCGTCGGCGTGCTCAAAGGCGTCTGCGATCTCGCCGTCAAAAACAGGCTCATCGCCAAGGCCCCGACCGACGAACTCGCGCTGCCCAGGCGTGAGGGCAGGAGACTGCACCGGTACCTCACCGTCGAGCAACTGCTGGCCGTCGCGGACGAAGCGGGCAGGGCACGTATCCAGCCGACCGACCGCAAGGTGCTCGTGCTGGTGCTTGGACTGTGCGGCCTGCGTTGGGGCGAGATGTGCGGATTGAGGGTGGAGGACGTGGATTATGGTCGCCGCCGAATACACGTCAGGCGGAATGTTACGCGCATCGGCAGCGAATGGTCGGAAACCTCGCCGAAGTCGCACGAGATGCGCGACGTGCCCATGCCATCCATAGTCGGCGAGGCGCTGCTTCCCGTACTGGCTGGCAAGGGGCCGTCCGATTGGGTTTTCCGTGACCATCTCGGACGACCTCCACGCAACCAGTCGGCTGCAGGGGCGAAATCGAACCGCACGTGGTTCGTCAGCGCGTGCAGGAGGGCGGGCGTGGAGCCTCTGCCGCCGCATGACCTGCGGCATACGGCCGCTTCCATCGCGGTGCATGCCGGCGCGAACATCAAGGCTTTGCAGCGAATGCTTGGACACAAGTCGGCGGCCATGACGTTGGACGTGTATGCGGATCTGTTTGATTCCGATTTGGATGATGTGGAGCGTACCATCGACGCCGCCGTGCAGGTCGCTTCGCAGGATGTGGGCAAAATGTGGGCACAGGCAGATGCCGTACATGTTCGGAATGTTTGAATCGTTGGAATCTCAAGGATTCCGGGAAGTGGGCGATAAGGGACTCGAACCCCTGACATCCACCGTGTAAAGGTGGCGCTCTAACCAACTGAGCTAATCGCCCGCAAAGCTCTACTGTACAGTATTCGTTGCCAGCGACAGTCTCAACGTGTGTCGCGTTGCCAGGTAAGAGGTTCCTCCCATGGAGAATACGTGAAAAAAACGGTGCGATTTGAGTGTCGATTCACTGATTTTTCTACACGAAAAAGGCAAGCGTCGAATCAATCACGTAAAGTAGTTGCGTTGAGTAGTGCAGTAGGAGGTCGATAGCCAATGGCGCAGGAACCTGAATCCGAGAGAAACGCATCGGGGATCGCTCGTACTTCGAAGCGCAAGTGGGGGTACGATTCCGAACAGGTGGACGCTTTTCTTGAGCGTGCGCACATGCTATACGAAGGTGAGGGAGCGCAACTCACCCAGCATGATATTCAAAATGTTTCTTTCGATTTGGTCAAGGGCGGTTACGTGATCGCTCAGGTAGACGCGGCCCTTGCTCGGCTGGAGCGTGCCGTGGTAGATAAGCAGACCACATGGGAGATCTCGCAGCATGGCCGCGTGGCGTGGAAGGCACAGACCGAAACCCTGTTCAGTCAGCTTGACGCCCACTCCAAACGTGAGCACGGCGAACGTTTCAAGCCGGGAGAAGGCAAAGACCCGAGCTATGACCGCAAGCAGGTGGATCGCATCGTCGATCAGTGCCTGACGAAGGCCGCTGGCGAACTCGGCGTGGAGGAAGTGTCGGAAGACGATGCCAAGAAGCTCGTCGATCTGAACTCCCAGACCGTGGCGAATGTGATCTTCACCCAACGCAAGGGCAAGCGTGGCTATGACGAGCGTCAGGTGGATTATTACCTGAACGAATGCGTGCAGCTGCTGACCAGACTCGAATCCTATGCGCGTGTGGCAGACTTCGTGGGCGAGCCCTCCGAAAGCGCGATGTCCGCAGTAAATCCGTCCGCAACCAGTCTGGCATCCCAAGAGACGCAGGTGGTCTCGCCGCTATTCGCCGTTCCAGCCGTTTCCGCAGAACCTATTGCGCAGCCCGCTCAGGTTCAAAACAGCACTGACTCCTTCGACGCTTTGAATAAGGCGGAACGTGAGATTTTTACCACGCCTGCAACGTCCCCGGTGAGCATTCCGGCCGCGCAGACCGCTGCGCCGACGCATGCTCCTGTAGTTCCGCCTGTGTTCCAGCCAACCATCAGCACCCCGCCGGCTCCGGTAACTCCGGCAGCTCCTGTAACGCCGGAACCTCAGGCTGCTCCGGTTGCTCCAGCGGCTCCGGAACAGTCGTTGGCACACCTGTTCAAAGCGTCCAATGCGGTTGCTGAGGAGCCATCTTCCGCAGGAACGGAAACCGAAGCGTTCAATCCGCTTTCCGATGATGGCGTGTCGAGCTATGATGCTCCGTCCGCGCCTGCGGCTCCTGTGATTCCAGACACTCCGGTCGTGCATCAGCCAGAAGAGTCTCACGGCATCAACATCGCTCCCGATTCTTCGTTGGCTGCCTTGGCGCAGATGGCTCAGAACATCGACGCTCCCGATCCGGTCGAAGACACGTTCACCCCGCGTATGCCAAGCCTGTCGACTCCGAACCTTCCGCAGGTTAATACCGAATCGATCAATCTCGGAACCTTGCCGACCGTCCCGCCCTCCTTCACGCCGGAATCAGCAACCTCCGCAGATCATTCGACAACGGCTATTCCCGTTGAACCAGCGAAGCCGACAGAGGAAGAGGAGAAGAACGAAATCAAGCCGGCAACCAATCCGATGTTCGGACCGACCAACAGCAATCTGGATGTCGATATTCCCGACCTGTCGTTCCCCTCTTTTGACTAAGCAATCGCATTGAACAGGCTGGCGTGACCGTCAGCCTGTTTTCACGTTCACATGAGCAAATAAAAACAATACGGAGCACACGCATAACCCATGCAAACCTCAACCGTAGTCATTCTCGGATCCACCGGATCCATCGGCACCCAAGGCCTTGACGTCATCTCCCGCCATCTTGACCGCTTCGACGTGGTCGGACTTGCCGCAGGTGGCTCCCACGTGGAACTTCTGGCCCAGCAGGCGGCACGATTCCATGTCTCAAAAGTCGCTGTTTTCAAAGAAAGTGCGGCAAAAGCACTACGTGAGGCATTAGAACAAGCCGGCGCAGGCAATGTGGAAATCACAGCCGGACCGGAGGCTGTGGTCGCCATGGCCGGATCCGGAGCCGACGTGGTATTGAACGGCATCACCGGATCCATTGGACTTGAACCTTCCATCGCGGCGCTGCAGGCAGGATCGCAGTTGGCACTCGCCAACAAGGAATCCGTAGTGGCCGGTGGGCATTTGCTGTTCGACGCGCAAGTGCGTGCCCAGCAGATCAATCCGGTCGATTCCGAACATTCCGCCATCTGGCAGTCGTTGCGTTCAGGCACGCACGGTGAAGTGTCGAAGCTGGTTGTCACCGCTTCGGGCGGGCCGTTCCGCGGTTGGAAACGCGAGCAGATGACTGATATCACACCGGAACAGGCGTTGAACCACCCCACTTGGAATATGGGTCCGGTGGTGACCATCAACTCGTCCACACTGATGAACAAGGGACTTGAAGTCATTGAGGCGAGTCGTCTGTTCGACATGCCTCCGAGCCGCATTGACGTGACCGTGCATCCGCAGTCTATCGTGCACTCCATGGTGGAATTCCGCGACGGTGCCACCATTGCGCAGGCTTCGCCGCCTGATATGCGCCTGCCGATCGCGCTTGGACTGTCCGCTCCGGAACGACTTGGCAATATCGCGGCGGCATGCGATTGGACAAAAGCCGCGACTTGGACGTTCGAACCGCTCGACGATGAGGCGTTCCCCGCGGTGAGCTTGGCTCGACACTGCCTGGAAGCTTCCGAAAAGCATACGGCCGTGTTGAACGCTGCCAACGAGCAGGCCGTCCATGCTTTCCTTGAACATCGTCTGCCATATCTCGGCATCGTCGATACCGTCAGAGAAGTGTTGGACGAAATGGACGCGGAGCTGCGTGGCAATCCGCTCTTCGCTTCCGTGGAGGAAATGAGCCAACTCGAGCTGGAAGCCCGTCATCGTGCCGACAACCTGATAAACAAGTAACGGAAAACGAAACAAGACAAACAGACGAAACGTGAGTGACACAAGGCTCCCTGTGTTGGGAGCCTTGTTATTGCAAGGATTTGACGTATGCCAGAAATCGAAAAGCCGTTCCGTAAAACCGGTGAGGCAGCCATCAGCGAAAGCCCATTGCATCCGCGCCGCAAGTCCCACCGCATCATGGTCGGACCGGTACCGGTAGGTGGGGGAGCCCCAATTTCGGTGCAATCCATGACCAACACGCTGACCGCCAATGTGCCCGCAACATTGCAGCAGATCGCCGAACTGACCGCAGCCGGATGCGACATCGTTCGCGTGGCCGTGCCAAGCCAGGATGATGCCGACGCACTGCCGGAAATCGTGAAGAAATCGCCGATTCCGGTAATCGCTGATATTCATTTTCAAAGCAAATACGTGTTTCAGGCTATTGATGCGGGCTGTGCCGCGGTGCGCGTGAATCCGGGCAACATTCGCAAATTCGATGAGGTTGGTCCCTCCATCTGCAAGGCCGCCACTGATGCGGGCATTTCGTTGCGCATCGGCGTGAACGCGGGCTCGCTCGATAAGGAACTGTATGCGAAATATGGCGGTCCGACGCCGGAAGCGTTGGTTGCGTCTGCCATGAAGGAAGCGCGCATGTTTGAAGACGTCGGCTTCCATGATTTCAAGATTTCCGTCAAACATCATGATGTGATCACTATGGTGGAGACGTATCGTTTGCTCGCGTCCAAAGGCGATTGGCCGCTGCATCTCGGCGTTACCGAGGCGGGTCCCGCATGGCAGGGTACGATCAAAAGCTGTCTTGCATTTGGTGCGCTGCTGGCTGAAGGTATTGGAGATACGATTCGTGTTTCGCTGTCCGCACCGCCTGTCGAAGAAGTGAAAGTCGGCTGCAAACTGCTGGAATACATGGGATTGCGCCCGCGTAAGTTTGATATTATATCCTGCCCGAGCTGCGGCCGTTCCCAGGTTGACGTGATTCAGCTGGCCAATGCCGTGACCGAAGGATTGAAGGACGTGACCGCGCCGATTCGTGTGGCCGTGATGGGTTGTATCGTGAACGGTCCAGGTGAGGCACGCGAAGCCGATTTGGGTGTGGCATCCGGCAACGGCAAGGGGCAGATTTTCATCAAGGGCAAGGTTATTCAGACCGTTCCCGAAGATCAGATTGTGGAAACGTTGCTGGCCAAAGCGCAGGAAATTGCCGCACAGATGGAAGCGGACGGGCAGGTGCCAGTCAATGCCACCGGCCCTGTAGTGGTGCCGGTGGCACAGGGTAATTGCTGATTTGTTGGTTACAGGCGGTCGGTTACAGATTGTGATCGACTGCCTGCTGATTTTCGCTGGCTGTTGATTGTCATTTCAGCTGGGGCCGGTACAATGAACGGCGTGTCAGATCAGGAACGTCAGTCAGTCATGTCCAGCGGGGAAATCCAATCCAGCCAGTGGACGAGAAGCAAACGACTGATGGTCAGTCTGCCCATTTTTATCATATTGTTGGGCATTCTGGTATCGGTATCCAATCTGACGGCATCATCATGGAATTACGAGCCGACCGGGCAAACCATCGAAACGTTGGCTTCCGACACGTCCGTGACCTTCGACAATCCTTCGGGAAAAACCCTTGCCGAACAAGGTGATTACGAAGTGACGCAACGATATGTCACTATCGATGCCAAACAACCGTCAACTGGTGAAATCCAACATATCAAAGTGCTGATCCGTGAGCCGAAAGGCGCAGGAAATAGTCGGCCTGGCGTGGTGTTCATGCATGGAGCAGGCTATGGCACATGCGACAACTCCTTTGGAGACATGGCGCTTGCGCTCTCATCCGCGGGTTTCGTGACGGCCGTGCCTGACAAGCCGGTGTGGTCCACCAACGATGCGACTCGTGACTATCCAGGCTCCGCAGCCATCTACGATCAGGTCATCAACATGTTGCGTGATTTCGACAACGTTGACGCTTCGAATGTTGGCATTTACGCGACTTCCGAAAGCACATGGATTTCCTCATACCTGCTTGGGCGAGATCCTGATGTGGCGTTCCAAGTGCTGTTGAGCCCAATGGTGTATTCGCCACGATATTCGTTGGGATTCCTTGCAGCGCAGGATTTCGCGCTGGTCGGAGCGCATGATGGATACCAGTCCATTGTGCGTCGCGCGTTCAACATCGATGCGGAATTGTTCGGCCTGACCAATCTCGACCTCGACACGTTGAATCCCCAAGCCTATTCCATTCCCACGCTTGTGGCGTACGGCACCAAAGATGTGATGACAGCGCAGGTGGAAGGCACGGAGAAAATCATCGACATGGCGCATAAGGCGGGCAATTGGGACGTGACCGTGCGCACATATCCGATCGCCAACCATGTGCTCCGGCTCGGCGACGAGTCCAACAACGGCACTCCGTTCGCCGATGCCTACGTGGATGATGTGATCAGTTGGGCCGTCGGTACCACGCAAGGACTGGAACAGACCAGCGAACGTGTAGCCGGCACCAACCTGTACCAGTCGATCGCGGTTCCATCGGAATTGCGGGCGAATAGTGGGCTGACCATCTATCTGGTGGTGTTGCATGCCAGCATGGTGCTGTTGCTACTGGTGATCGGCGTGCTGTGGTTGATTGTATTCGTACGTAAGATTTGGGCGCGTGCGCATCGACGTCGATATGTGTTGGGGCTGAGACCTGTGTTCAAAAACGCGTTGATTACGCTTGCCGTTGCCACCATGGCCACTTTTGTGCTGTTTGGTGCAGGATTGGGCGAAGTGGTTATGGGCGTGGTCAAGCTAGCGTGGGGTGGCGCTCCCGCCGCGAATCCAGGCATGATGTATTGGAGTTGGCCGGTTATTCAAATGGTGTGCGTTGTTGTGGTGTGGGCGTGGTCCCGCGTGTTCATGCGTCTTATCGAGGAGGCGACGAATCGTGGTCTTGCACAATGGCCACCACGTAAGGGTGTTATAGGCGCGATTGTGAGTGGTCGCCAGCCGGTGCTTGCGTCGACGCGATTCGGACGTGTGATGTTTTGGATTACGGCGGTCACCATGCTGTATGTGCTGTTGGTGTTCGCGTTCTGGGGATTGTTTATTTACTGATATCGCGGGAGAGTGCGGCTGGCGCGAGAATGTGCGGAAAGTATAGATAGTTCCGTTGGGAAAACAAGGCGAGGCGAAGGAGATGTGTGAATGCCGTTGTATCAGGACGAGGGCGTGGTCTTGCGCACCGTCAAACTTGGCGAAGCTGATCGTATCGTCACTTTGCTGACACGCGACCATGGCAAAATCCGTGCCGTCGCCAAAGGCGTTCGCCGAACCAAATCGCGTTTCGGAGGTCGTTTGGAGCCTTTCATGCGTGTCTCGTTGCTTATTGCGGAGGGGCGTTCGCTTGATGTGATTTCCCAAGCCGAGTCGGTGTCGGCGTATGCGAGAGACATCTGCACCGATTTCCAGGCGTATACCGCAGCGAATGTGATTTGCGAAACCGCTGACAAGCTGGTGGTGACGGAGCATGAGCGTTCCGTGGCGCAGTATCGGCTGGTGTTGGGAGCATTGAATGCTCTTTCCAAGCATGCGCATGAGGCTGCTGCGATTGGCGATTCCTACGTGATGCGTGCTCTTGCGATCGCTGGTTGGACGCCGCGTTTGCGTGCCTGCGTGGTGTGCGGGGATCCGATTTCTGCTGATCGTGCATGGTTTTTCTCGATTTCCGCGGGCGGACTGATGTGTTCGACCGATCATATTCGTGAATCGTTTGACGTTTCGTGGAATGCGATCTGCCAGTTGCAGGCGCTTGTAGATGGCGATTGGGGAGAGTTGGACGGCACGGCGTTGTTTTCGGAAACCCGCCAAATGGTGGAAAAATGGGGCGAATACTATTTGGAACGTCCGATTCGTTCCATGCGCTTGCTAGATTAGCGGGTATGGCTTTTGAGAACGTGGATTACAAGTCCCTTGACATTCCGGCGGCACCATTTTCTGACCCGTCGATTATTCCTGATTTTCCGAAGAACAAGGTTCCGCGCCATATCGGCGTGATTATGGACGGCAATGGTCGTTGGGCGCAGCAGCGTGGGCTGATTCGCACCGACGGGCATCAGGCTGCCGAACCGGTGGTGTTCGACACCATCGCAGGTGCCATCGAAGCCGGTGTGCGCTACCTGTCGCTGTATACGTTCTCCACTGAGAATTGGAAACGCAGCCCGCAGGAAGTTCGTTTTCTCATGGGCTTCTCGCGTGACATTATCCACCGTCGTGTGGAGCAGATGAACGAGTGGGGCGTGCGCGTGCGCTGGTCCGGCCGCCGTCCGAAACTATGGAAATCCGTTATCGACGAATTGGAAAAAGCACAGGAACGTACCAAAAACAACACGACCATCGACGTGGTGTTCTGCCTGAATTACGGCGGACGTGCCGAAATCGCGGATGCTTGCGCGGCAATCGCAAAAGAAGTGCGTGACGGAAAGATCTCCGGCGATCGCGTAACGGAAAAAATGATTGCCGAACACCTGTACAATCCCGATATCCCTGATTGCGATTTGGTGATTCGTACTTCCGGCGAACAGCGCACGTCGAACTTCCTGCCGTGGGAAGCAGCATATGCCGAACTTGATTTCGTGCCGGAACTGTTCCCCGATTGCGGTCGAGACGTGCTATGGCGTTCGATCGACCACTACATTCACCGCGACCGTCGTTTCGGCGGCGTCAAAAAGTAGTTTTTGCCTAATTGATCGCGTTCACTGTGGGGAGAGTATAAGGCTCTCCCCACAGTGTATTACTGCAGAGACTTGATGCGGGTGGTGAAGTCGGAGACGAAACGGTGGGAATCGACTTGAAGGGCCACGTGGATGCGAGGGGCGTTGGGGTCGATTAAGCCGGCGGGATCGCCGATGGTTCGACCTCGTGTGCCGTGAAAATCGCCGGTTTCGAGTTCGACTTTCATTGGCAGATTAATGCAGGTCACTAGTGACGGATCCACGGCGACGGCTGCGGCCAGCGGATCATGCAAAGGCATGCCTTGAGAAAACAGGCGTGCATCGGCTTTATAATTCGCGGCAATGGAGAAATCAGCCATGTCAGCGAGGAATACGCGCACATCGGAAGCAGATGGGCTTGAGTCTGAACTCGCGGTTCGAGCTGAAGCTGCATTCGAATTACCTGCTGAACCACCAAGTGTGTCAGCATTCGCTGCCTCACGCCAAGTACAGGTCGCATCGGAACCCATCAGGCATTGATGCGTTACGTCCAAGCCGACCATGGTAATGTCGGCACCGGAATGGAACACGCGATCTGCGGCTTCCGGATCCTGAATGATGTTCGTTTCCGCAGTCAGATCCCAACAGTTGCCTTCCTGCGTCAACGTGCCGCCCATCATCACCAGTTTGAGTCTGCCGGCAATATCCGGTGCGGCCGCGATCGCAGCATCAATATCGGTCAGCGGACCAGTCGCAACCACAGTGACGTCGAAACCATAAGCGCGAACCTGATCAATAATGAACCGCACGCCTTCGGAAACCGAATCGGCGGAAGAATCATCAGCATGAATAGAAGAAGCCGAATCCGTAGTAAGTGACAATTCAAACGAATCAACCGCAGGATTCGCATGAACATCATCCAACGCATATCCGCCAACGGAAATCAGACTACGGTAATTGCGAGAAAAAACAGTATCGGAACCGGAATTATCCGAAAAATTATCTGGAAAAGCAGTATTCGAAGACGAACTATCGCGAGCCGGGCCGAATCCTCCCAATCCATCCGTGCCGTGAAACTGTGCACAACCTGCATCCGGAATGAAACACCGAGCCCATGAAGGATGCGACGATCCACGTATCACTGGAATGTGCCGAAACCCCAACCGTTCCAGCACATACGAAGTATTGCGAACCGCAGTGTCGACGGAAACGTTGCCGTACGTGCCGATCACGCCAAGCACGTCAACAGTGTCGAACGTCGCAAGATATGCCAACGCCAGCGCATCGTCGATACCGGTGTCCACATCAAGAATTAGTCGTGTCATATTTGTATTTAATCAAACTCGTGCAATGAAGCCAAATGCAACGCATAATGGTGCGGCATCCCACAAACCATGTTCAACCCATACTGAGCAAGCAGTGTTGGACATGAAATAAAAATGCAGGATGCCGTATTCCAATATTTCGATTATTCGCACATAAACGGGTTACAAACCTACTCGTTCAAGCCCGATTATTTCAGGAATTCGTCGGTGGCAAGATCCTTGGCTTGCGGAGCGGTATGCACCACTTTGCCATGCGAGTCGGTGTAGGCATTTTCTTCGGCGATGAAATCAAAGTATTGCTGTGCCCCCTTCGTGTCGTTGGTGCCGAACACGAACGAGCCATCATTGATCTTGGCTGGATCGCCCCAATACTGGCCATCCACGATGGTCTTCATGCTCTTCTTGACGAAAGCCGGCTTGAGATTCGCGTCTGGAGCTTCCTTCACAAGGATTTCAGCGGCATCGTCCGGGTGCGAGTAGGCGTATTCGTATCCTTTTTTGGCAGCCTGCGTGAACTTCCTCACCAGATTCGGATTGGAGGAGATGGTTTTGGTGTTGGTGATGATTCCGATGGTGTCCGCATCGCCCGGCACGCCATAATCGGGTTCGGTGAAGCAATTGAGTTTCGGACCGTACATATCTGCTTGCACGCCTTCCCAAGTGGCGTAGAATCCGCCGAAATCGGCTTTGCCGCTCGACAGCGTCTGGAACGTGGATGTGCCGACCGTCACTTTGTCGAACGCGCCCTTGCCGCCATCGGTCTGAATCATACGGCGGATCACCGCGTCGGATTCGTTCGAGCCGAACGTGGCGAAAGTCTTGCCGTCGAAGTCCTTCGGAGACTTGATCGAAGTGTTCGATGCAAGCGAGCACCAGATGGCGCTTGGTTTCTGCTGTACCTGCAGCACCTGCTTGATTTTTGCGCCTTTCAGCGTGTATGTGCCCACATTGGTGAGGTTGGATAGGGCGAAGTCGGCCATGCCGTTGTTCACGGCCTGTTCGGCGCCGGCCTGTGCCACGGCAACGATGTCCACGTCAAGCCCAGCCTGCTTGAAGTAGCCCTTGTTTTTGGCTACGTACACGCCGATATGATTGGTGTCGGGCGCCCAAGAGAGCATGAACGTCACTTTTTTCAGGCCGTTGCCGTCGGTCGTGGCCTTCGTGGAGTCGTTGCTTTGCCCGCATGCGGTCACGCCGACAAGCATGGCGATTGCGCCGAGGATCGTGATTGCTTTACTGAAGATGCTGTTCTTCATACCTTGTGATTTCCCTTGAATCTTGCTTCTCTACCGTTTTCTAGGGATTGCGCTGCGGGCGGGGTTCGGGCAGAAAACGATACGAAGGGCCTAAGGCCCCCGCTCGTCCAATGCCCCCGGCGTTCCTTGTGGCGTCTCGTTTGGGAGACATGGAACATTGCCGGTTTGCCACGCATTGGCTAAACAGCGAGTTTCATTATACGGTGTGCACTGACGTGGCAGGACGAACGTTCGGATGCTGTTTGCTGCAAATGGCTGTCGATTTGGACGGCTCCCGCCCTGATTCCATCCAAATCGACACCCATTTGGCTTGCGCTCACTGTCCGGCGTCTGGATCCTCGTCATCGCTGGTAGGGCCGAGCAGCACGCGTTCGCTGAGATTCACTAGGCACATCAAAATGCCAGTGATGACGATGATGACAAGCGTCGCCGAAAAAATCAACGGCGTACGGAACGAGTTGTAGGCGGCCTGCAGCCAAATGCCAAGGCCCTTGCGTGCACCCAAATATTCTGCGGTGGCAGCAGTGGCGAAAATGTATGCGCCGGAAACGCGGATACCGCCATAAATCTGACGAGCGGCAACACGCAACTTCACATGCCACAGTGTCCATGTTTTCGTGGCACCACAAGTCAGCGCAACATCCGAATAAAACTGGGGGACCGCTTCAAGACCGCGAATCGTCTGCACTGCAATCGGGAATAAGCCGAATACTGTTACGATCACGATTTTTCCGGAAATTTCAAAACCGAACCAAATCAAGAACAGGGGAGCGATGGAAATCAACGGCATGGTCTGCGCGGCCGAAAGTAACGGGAACAATGCGGCGTTCGCAATGCGCGAACAGTACAACAATATGCCGATAAGAATGCCGAACAGTACGGCGAACAGAAAACCGACGGTGCCTTCAATCAGGGTAACTTGGGTGGCGGGCCATAACGTCGACCAGGTTTCGACGGTGGCCTGCGCGATTTCGCTCGGCGCGGCAATCATAGTGCTGGGCACATTGCCGATACGAACCCACGTCTCCCAAACCGCCAACAGCAACACTACTGCGATGACTGTGGGAATGCTGCGCCTGCAGATGCTCAAAACAGTGGAGAAATATCGTGAGATTACTGACTGAGCATGCTCAGAGTGTATGTGTTGAACGTGCGAAACCGCCATCGTTCACCTTGCTTTCTGCACCATAGTGGGCGCGCACGTGACCGGTGGCGAGAAATCAGTAAGGTGAGGAGCCTGCCCGCGTTCCGGTCAGAAAAGTTCATTACCGGGGTGCCAGTATAAAGCACTCCCTAAACTACGTTCTGAAACGAAAATCGCTTTTCAAACCAAAACGTAAGTCACAACTTGCGGCATAACGTAAGGTGGGTTCCGCATCTTGCCTGACACGGAACCCACCTTACTATTTACCCCTTGCTACTGCCCTGGATCAGCTTCACTCCAGTCCGATGGACTTCATGGTGTGGAGCTTCAAGGACTTGATCTCAAGCGTGCCGGATTCGGCAACAAGCTTGATGGCGCGCGGGCCTTCGGAAGCGTAGCTGAAAGAGCTCATGGCCTGGCGGCCGTCGTTCACATACACTTCCACGCAGCCGCGATCCACAAACACGCGCAGCTTGAGTTCGCCGGAAGCCAGTTCCTCGGCGGAAAGCGGGGCGGCACGGTAGCCGCGATCACCCTGGGCTGCGGCCTGACGGTCGATTACCACACGACCGATTTGATCGTCGAACGCCACGTACGTGTAAGCGCCATCTTCAGTCGCATGAATCTTCAGCCCAGCACGTTCCGCAGTGGAGGCGTTGAGATCGATGGTCATTTCGATTTCCACGGCTTCAGCATCATCAGCAATGGTCTGCTCGCCATTGACACCAAGTGAGATTGTGCCGAAATCGGTGGTGTTTTCGCGCAAGCCATCCATCTCGGCAACCGGAGCGGTGTGCAGATCGCCGTCGGCACCCAGCGTGATCTCGCGCGGAAGGGTCAGGTTGCCGCACCAGCCGTCATTCTGCATCGGAATCGGTTCAACGAACGGGCTCATCCAGCCGTATACGATCTGGCGTTCGCCGTCGTTGAACGACTGCGGAGCATAATAGTTGTGGCCGCAATCCCACAGGCGGAACTCGGTTTCCGGCTGGAACGCCTCACCCGGAGTCCACGTGCCGATCATGTAGCCGGCGTTGGAAACGTTGCGGTTCATAAAGCCGGAAGCCTTGGTGCCCATGGCAGAGAAGCCGATAACCCACTTCTCGTTGCCTTCGGCGTCCTTGATCGGGAAGAAGTCCGGGCATTCAAGCATGAAGACGTTCGGATCCGGGTGTTCGAACAGCACGCGCTCGTAGGTCCAACGAACCATGTCGTCGGAGGAGAACAGCCACATCTGGCCGCGCTTTTCAGCGGAGGAAACGCCGAAAGTCATGTACCACTTGTCGCCGGTCTTCCACACCTTCGGGTCACGGTAGTGGTGATCGACCTTGTCGAGCGGGCAGTCAATGATCATGCCGCGCTTGGTGGCGCTGGTCAGCTCGTCGTTATCCGGCTCGGCGATCATCTGCACCTGCCAGTCGCCGCCAGTGTTGTCGACGCCGTTGGCCCAACGGTGGCCGGTGTAGTAGAACTTGAGTTCGCCGTCGTCGCCGATTACTGCGGAACCGGAGAATACGCCGTCCTTCTCCTCTTCAAGGGTCGGGGCGAACATGATTGGCTCACGTTTCCAGTTGAGCATGTCGGTGGAGGAGACGTGTCCCCAGTGCATCGGACCCCACTGGGTGCCGTACGGGTGCAGCTGGTAGAACACGTGCCAGCGGCCCTTATAGAAGCACAGGCCGTTCGGATCGTTGATCCAACCGCCGTTGGATGCGATGTGGAACTTCGGGTACCAGCGGTTGTTGCGTTTGGCGGCCATGGCGGCAACGCCTGCTTCCGCCTGTGCCAGAGCTTCGCTGTGGTTCTTGATTTCGTGGAGGACGGGTGCGTCCGGAGTGAAGCCAGTCATCGTTGAATAGCCTTTCTTAATGATTGTTGAATCTTGCGATTGTTGAATTGTTGCTTATTTAATTTTTACATAAAAGTTTTAAGAATGCTGCCCGAAACGGAAAAAGGGGAAACGCTTCGGGCAGCACGATTTAGTTGTGTTCTTGCCGATTTTGGCGGTTACTCTCAGGCGTTTGCTTTAGCTGCGGCTTGGGCCTTGAGCTGCTTATCGGTGTAGAACGGATCACCGCCGACTTCCTGGTTGTCCTTCTTGATCACGAAGAAGCCGTAGATTAGGGCGGCCAGCACGATGCCGGAGATGGTGAAGAAGGTCGGACGGTCGCCCATGGCGTCATGCAGGGCGCCCATCGGGGTGGAGAAGATCACCTGGCCGATTTGGGAAGCGATCTGGAAGCCCACCATGTACAGGGTTGCCGACAGTTTGGTGTCGAAGTGCAGGGTGAAGTAGCGGAATGCCGGTAGGCAGAACAGCGGAACCTCGATGGAGTGGAACAGCTTGACGATGGAGACACTGACCGGATCGTGGAACACGCCGCACAGGCCGATACGCAGGAACATCACGGTTGCGCCGAGCAGCAGGGAGTTACGAACGCCGATCTTCTTCATGATAATCGGAACGACGCCCATCATGGCGGACTCGAGGAACACCTGGAAGGAGTTCAGGGTGCCGTAGGTGGCGTTGCCGATTTCGGTGGTCGGGAAGAGGGAAGCGTAGTAGTTAGGGAACATCTGCTGGTCGAACACGGTATAGAAGGTGTTGGTGAACAGCATGAAGACGATGAGCACCCACAGAGTCGGCATCTTCAGAACGGAGATCATCTCTTTGAAGGATGGGTTGGTTGGAGCCGCGTTCGGATCAGCTTCTTTCTTGAGCTCTTCCTTTTGCTTGGCCGGAACCCAGAAAGCGTAGACGCACAGCATGCCAAGGCCGCAGATGGAGCCGACCCAGAAGTTCAGCAGCGGGTTGATGTTGAACAAGAAACCTGCGCACAGTGCCACGATGGCGTAGCCGAAGGAGCCCCAAGCGCGGGACTGGCCGTATTCGAAGCCGAACTTACGGGAGTAGCGTTCGGTGAGCGCTTCGAACAGGGAGCAGCCGGCCATGAAGCCTGAGGAGAGCACGATGGAGCCGATGAGCACGCCGATGAAACGGGTGGTGCCGCCGGCAGTCAGCATCGGGGCGTACACGAACTGTACGAACGGGCCGACGAGCGCTGCGATGGCGGAAACGAAGATCACGAGCTTGCGCTTGATGCCCAGCTGATCTTGGATGGCACCATAGGCGAACATGATGACCAGGGTTGCCAAGGAGTTGATGGAGTAGATCTGGCCCTGCTCTGCGGAGGTCATGCCCAGACCGTGGGTCGGGTCGGTGAGCCAGCGGGAGAAGAAGGACCACCAGATGCCCCACGAGCAGAAGAACATGAAGATGCCGAAGGAACTCTGCAGATAGGAAGGATTCCTCCATGCGGATCGAGTGTTGCTTGTCATGTTGTTTCTCTGTTTCTTTTTGTTGGTGCCACTGCCGCGCAGCACTTCATTGTTTGGCCGATGCCGTGTTATGCCGTCATTCACCCAGCTGCCGTGCCAAGTGAATGAACATGGTTAAATAATATCGTGTCAAACGATTGACGTCAATCGATTGACGTCAATAATTACAGCACTTCTCGAAAGTGTTGTAATTAAGCCGAAATGAGGTATAAAAAGAAGGCCTTCGGCGTGTCGCGACAGACATGTCAAAAGACCTTCTTGCATGATCTCAAATCAAGGAAATCAGCTTCGGACTGACCCCTTTTCTATCAGCGCGCAATGGATCTTCGCGGGGATCGGCGAATCCAACGGTGGCAGGGGAGCGGTGGTGCTCGGCCAGGACGAGCTGTCGACGGGCTTGCGTTCGATCAGTGAAATCAGCTTACAAGCGGCCCAATAACCCATCTCATAGTGGGGCAGCTCCACTGTGGTCAACTGCGGTTCCAGCGTTTCGGCAAACACGCGGTGGTTGTCGACGCCGACGATGGAAATATCCTTGCCGACAGTCAGTCCACGACGTGCCGCACATTCATACACATACCACGCGCGCGCATCGTTGAAACAGAAGAAACCGTCGGGATTGCGTTCATCGAACAGCTTATCGACGGCGCGCAACGCCGGGCCATTATGGAGTACATTGCACACCAACGAAGGATCGTAGGCAAAACCGGAATCCTGCAATGCCGCCTGATATCCAGCAAAACGACCGTCCTGCGCAATCATGTTTTCCGAACATCCGAGATAGGCGATCCTCTCACAATCGGCTTGGATCAGCCGTTTCGTGGCATCGTAGGCGATTTGGAATTCGTCTGGCTCGATGCTGGGTATCTGGTTGTCGGCATCGGTGGCATCCACCATCACCACCGGATAATCGCCGAGAGACGCAGGCACGGTCGCAATGCGGTTCGACATCTTCGAATAGAAGAAACCATCCACGCCATACCGTTTCAATGTGGCTATTTCATTCTCTTCGCTTGCCTTGCCATCGGTGCTGACCGTGATGATCATATATCCGTAGGTGCTTGCCGCATCCTGCGCACCCAGAATGATGCCGCCTGCATACGGGGTGGTGGCGACTTCTTCGCTGATGAAACCGAGAATTCGTGTGCGGCAGGTGCGTAGGCTGCGCGCCAAAGGATTGACCGTGTAGCCGAGTTCGTCCGCCTTCTCACGTATGAGCGCGGCCAACGGGGCTTTCACACGTCCCGCATCTCTGCCGTTAAGTACCAGGGAAACGGTGGAAATGGACACCCCTGCCGCTTCGGCAATTTCCTTCATCGTAGTCATAGCCGTTACACTATACCTAAATCAATAAGAAAAGCGCACTCTTTTTGTAAATAGCGCGCTCTTCTGTTACTCGATACTCTATTGGTCCATCCCGGATTTATTCCGACAGGATTTCGTCCACAAGCGCCTGCTTGGCGTGGATTTGGCCTTCGAAACCGGGTCGAATGTCGAGACGGATCACCACGTCGGTGCGATAGCCCTGACCGGCGAGTTTCATGGTGGCGTCGCGAATCACCTTGAGCACGTCGTCAATGTCGCCTTCGATATTGGTGAACATGGCGTTGGTTTCGTTCGGCAGTCCGGATTGGCGGATCACATCGACCGCCTGCGCTACGTACGTGGACTTTTCGGGACTTGCTCCAGCGGGAGAGATGGCGACCGCAGCAAGCGTGTTGATATACGGTTTGCCGGTTTCCGGGTTGATCGGCACTTCCTGCTTTTCCGCATTGCGATCAAGGGTCATGTGCATTCCTTTCGTTGCGTTTCTATCGGCTTGATATGGCTTGGATTGTTGAGCGGCGATCAGCGCCATTTCCAAGCGTGGTCCATCGGTCCGGATCCGTGTCCGAGGTCAAGCTGTGCCTCCAAAGCGCCCGTCAGATACAGTTTGGCACTATTGACGGCTTCCGGCAACGTCTCGCCGAGTGCCAGGTGCGATGCGATCGCCGACGACAGCGTGCATCCGGTGCCATGCGTGTTCGGATTGTCGATGCGGCGCGCGTGGAACCAAGTGACTTTGCCGCTCGGTTCGACGAGCACATCGCTGGCATCCTGCGTACCATGGCCGCCCTTGACGAGCACCGCACAGCCGAAATGGCCGGCAAGCAGATGACCTGCCGTCACCATGTCGTTTTCACTGGAGATGCTTTCGCCATTCTCATAGTCGATCGCATCGGCACCCTGCTCAACAGCCAGCTCGCACAATGCTTGGGTTTCCGGCATGTTTGGCGTGATTACGGTGGCGAGCGGGAACAGCTTGGAAGTTAATGCGGCGATCGCGTCATCTTCGATGAGCTTCGCACCGGACGTTGCCACCATCACTGGATCAAGCACAATATTCTCGGCATCATGAGCGGTCAAACGGTCGGCAATCACATTGATGAGCTCAACGCTTGACACCATGCCGATCTTCACCGCGACCGGCGGAATATCGTCGAACACGGCGTCGATCTGCGCGGCCAGCATTTCCACAGGCGTGTTCGTAACCATCGTCACGCCTGTGGTGTTCTGCGCGGTCAGCGCCGCAATGGCGGTCATGCCGAATACGCCATTGGCAAGCATGGTTTTCAAGTCCGCCTGGATACCGGCGCCGCCGGAGGAATCCGATCCCGCGATGCTCAATACCGGTGGCAATGTGCTGGTCATGAATGACTCCTTACTTGCTCTTGCTTACTTATGATCTGAAGTTTTGAAATACTCGTGATCCGTGATTCTTACTTGTGCGGCACGTGCCCGTGCTTTGCGTCGCCGCGCACGGCCTTCCACCGCGAAACCATATTGCGGGTCGCTTCTTCCGGATCGCTTGCGCCGGCGATTGCCGACACAACGAACCAACCGGCTGCCTTCGAATGCGCGAGCATCTCCATATCGTCGGCGCTCACACCACCGCCGACCACAACCGGAAAATCGCTCGCATCGCAGATCGCATTGATCTGTGCCTCGTCGAGCGTATGTCCGGAACCGTCGTTGCCGCCCACGGAAGCTTCCGGCTTGGTGATGGACACATGCAACGGACCTGCCCCGATGTAGTCGATGCAGCCGGCAGGTAGCTCGTTGATGAGCTTCACCAAGCTTTCCGTTTCGGCAGACAAGCCAACAATGGCATCTTCCCCAAGTAGCGCGCGGGCTTCCTGCGGTTCCAAATCAGTTTGCCCAATATGCACGCCGTCAACCTTGATGCCCTTGTGCCGTGCTTGCCAGACTACGTCCACACGGTCGTCGATCACGAACGCCACGGAATCGGATTTGCTGTTGTGTTCGATAACCTGTGCGATATCGCGTGCCATGCTGGTGATATCTTTCGCGTCGGTATCTTTGGCCCTCAGCTGGATGAACGTTGCGCCCCCGCGCAGCGCGTCCTCAACCACGCTGGTAATCGGTCGTCCCTTGCAATCCTGCGGGCCGACCACAAAGTAGGCGCTCATATCGAATGTATCGCGCATCGATGCATATGAATAATTGTCCATATAATCACCCTTCTCGGTAAGTGGTTCGGAAAGCCTACAATGTGAAACCGGCATTCGTCCGTTTTTCCGCATACGCAATTGCCGAACTCTGCATAACATGCCGCATGGTATGCAGAGCAGCGGCAAAGTCTAGTCGATGATGATTTCGGAGGCGGCGACTTCCTCGGCGGTGACGTTCCAAAGCGCATCAAGCAGCGCCACTTGGAAGGATCCCGGGCCTGAAGATTTCGCTTCGGCGATTTCGGAAGCTCTGTTGTACAGCAGCGAAGCGGAAATCGTAGCCACCAACGGTTCCGCTACGGCCAAATATGTTGCGGTCACGCCGCCAAGTGAGCAGCCAGCGCCGGTGATCTTCGTCATCATCGCGCTGCCGCCTGGCAGACGGAACACATGCTCGCCGTCGGTCACCAAATCAACCGCACCGGAAACAGCCACCGCACCAGCGCTGATGGGGGAGCGTTTCACAAGATGGCGGGCCAGCCTCTTGGCCGCATCAACGGCTGCATCGACCTCGTCTACAGCCTCCACGCCTGCCGGACGCGTGCCGGGAACGGTAGAATCGTTTTGAGCAAGGCCCCACATCGCATCGAGTGCGATGATCTCACTCGCATTGCCACGCACGATGGTTGGCGTATAGGTGCGGAACGATTCAAGAATGGCGGTACGGGTTTTGCCGATGCCCGCGGCGACCGGATCTAGCACCCACGTCTTGCCGTTCTTGTGCAGTTTGTAGGCGATTTCCGGCAGCGCATCTTTGAAGAACGGCAGCAGCGTGCCCACATTGATGTAGTTCGATCCGGCGATTTCCGCAGTGTCGATTACATCGTCCGGCAGAAAGCTCATGGCGGCAGTACCTCCGGCGGCAAGCTGCGCATTGGCCACAAGATTCATCGTAACGAAATTGGTAAACGACTGCGCCAAAGGCGTGGTCTCTCGTACTCTGTTGACTGCCTGCACAATCTGTTTGCGCAGCGTTGCCGAAAATGAGTCATCGCTCATTGTCTGCTCCCTACGTTGGTCCTAACCAACAGGTTCAAAGGGTCAGGCATCCGCCTATCTCAGCTTCCACTTTCGTCGGAAAGCCCCCCTGCATGTACATAACGTACTCAACCTATACAAAGGCCCTGACACTGGAGCGGGCCAGTCGATTCCGGGATCAGGTGAATGCAGCACGTCCTCGTAAATATTAGGTGCGTACGTAAATCTCATAGGCAAATCTGAATAAGGAAACTGTGATGATTGACCGCAAGATCTGGCCGCTGCTGCTTGACAACGACACTGTTGAAGGCGAGAACGCCACGAAACAGTAACGCGGGTGGCGTTCTGTCACCGCGTAAAGGTAGGCTTTCCGCTTGTAAAGACCCCAAACCGTTCAAACCAGAAGGTGCATTGTGGCTGTATCCAAACTCGATGAAGTCGTATCCCTCGCCAAGCGTCGTGGCTTTGTTTTTCCCGCCGGTGAAATCTACGGCGGAACCCGTTCCGCGTGGGATTACGGTCCGCTCGGCGTCGCGCTGAAAGACAATATCAAGCGTGAATGGTGGCGTTCCATGGTCGTCACCCGTGGCGATGTGGTGGGCGTTGACACGTCCATCATTCTTCCGCCGGCCGTGTGGGTGGCTTCCGGCCACGTGTCCGTGTTCAACGATCCACTGATCGAATGCCTCAACTGCCACAAGCGCCACCGTGCAGACAAGCTTGAGGAATCCTATGCCGAAAAGCATGGCGACAAGCTGCCGGAAAACGGTCTTAAGGATATTGTGTGCCCGGATTGTGGCACCCGTGGCAACTGGACCGAACCGCGCGACTTCAACATGATGCTGCGTACCCACCTCGGACCGGTCGAAGACGAAAACTCGCTGCACTACCTGCGTCCGGAAACCGCGCAGGGCATTTTCGTGGACTTCAAGAACGTGATGACCTCTTCTCGTTCCAAGCCGCCGTTCGGCATCGCCAACATGGGCAAGTCCTTCCGTAATGAAATCACCCCGGGCAACTTCATCTTCCGTACCCGCGAGTTCGAACAGATGGAAATGGAATTCTTCGTGGCTCCGGGCACAGATGAGGAATGGCACCAGTACTGGATCGATGCACGCACCCAGTGGTACATCGATCTTGGCGTGAAGCCGGAAAACCTGCGCCATTATGAGCATCCGAAGGAGAAGCTGGCCCACTATTCGAAGCGCACCGTCGACATTGAATACAAGTTCGGTTTCCAGGGATCCGATTGGGGTGAACTCGAAGGCGTAGCCAACCGTACCGACTTCGACCTTTCCGCGCATGCCAAGCACTCCGGCGAGGATCTGAGCTACTTCAATCAGGCCACCGGCGAAAAGTACGTGCCGTACGTCATCGAGCCGGCCGCAGGCCTGACCCGCTCTCTCATGGCCTTCCTCGTTGACGCCTACGACGTTGACGAGGCGCCGAACACCAAGGGCGGCGTCGACAAGCGTACCGTGCTTCGCCTTGATCCTCGCCTGGCTCCGGTCAAGGCCGCCGTGCTGCCGTTGAGCAAGAAGCCGGAACTGCAGACCGTGGCACATGATCTGGCAGCCGACCTGCGTCAGCATGACTGGATGATCGACTACGACGAAGCCGGTGCGATCGGCCGTCGCTACCGCCGTGAAGACGAAATCGGCACCCCGCTGTGCATCACTGTCGATTTCGACACGCTCGACGATCAGGCCGTCACCATTCGTGAACGTGACACCATGCAGCAGGAGCGCGTCGCACTCGACAAAGTGGCCGACTATGTGGCTGCACGCATTGGCGAGAAGCATGTGCGCTACCCGCAGCTACCGGTTGAGATGGGCGGCGAGGCTTGGCCTGAGTCCGTTAAGATCGCCGAAGCCGGTGGCTTGTACTAAAGCTGGTTACTGGTTACCATAGCGTTCTTATGCCAGATAGCATTGTGACTGCTTGCGAGGAATCCGACGTGCTCGACCCGCGTACCGACGCGGTGAGGCCGTCGGTTCCTCCGATTATTAAGCCTGTTGATTTAGGGCCGGTGCATGTTGAAACGCCGGTGGTTCTTTCGCCTATGGCGGGAGTAACTAACTGGCCGTTCCGCGTGATTTGCGAAAGCTACGGGCCGGACGGTCTGTACGTGGCTGAAATGATTACCGCACGCGCGTTGGTTGCCCGCAATCCCAAAGCATTGCGGTTATGTCATTTCGCTCCCAGCGAGAATATCCGCTCGCTGCAACTGTATGGCGTGAATCCAGCAATCGTGGAACAGGCTGCGAAAATCGTCATCGATGAAAACATGGCTGACCATGTCGACCTGAATTTCGGATGTCCCGTGCCCAAAGTGACCAGACGCGGCGGCGGTTCGGCGTTGCCATGGAAGATGGATCTGTTCCGCGAGATCATCCAACGCGTAGTCAAGGTTTGCGACGCGGCCAATGTGCCCGTTACGGCGAAGATTCGTGTCGGCATCGACCACGAGCATGAGACGTTCCTTGAAGCCGGGCATATCGCGCAGGAGGAAGGTTGCAAGGCTGTTACCTTGCACGCGCGTACTACCGCCGAATATTACGGTGGGCATTCCGACTGGAGCAGAATCGGCGAATTGGTCGAGGCGCTTGATATTCCAGTGTTCGGCAACGGTGACATTTGGGGTGCGAACGATGCGCTTGCCATGGTTGCCGAAACCGGTTGCGCTGGCGTTGCGATCGGCCGTGGTTGCCAAGGCAGGCCGTGGCTGTTTGCCGATATTAAGAACGCGTTCGCTGGCAGTGAGAAGCGTGTCGACCCTACGCTGGGAGACGTGTGCCGTGTAGTTGAACGTCATGCGGAATTGTTGACTGAATTCTATGATGGCGATGAGCAGATGGCCGTGCATGATCTGCGTAAGCATATCGCGTGGTATCTCAAGGGATTCCCCGTTGGGGGCTCCACCCGTCGCGCGTTCATGGAATGTGAAAATCTTGAGGATGTCAGAACCGAAATAGGCAAGCTGGATCCAGACACCCGTTTCCCCGAACGAGTGGTCGACAAGCCAAGGGGGCGCGTACGCTTCGCAAAGAAAGTGCATTTGCCTTACGGGTGGTTGGAATCACGGGAAACGACGCACGATGAACGTCAGGCGTTGTTCGGTGACGATCCTATGGATGCCAGTTATTGAACATGACATGCTGATGTGGTTAAATTGTGTGGGGGCGCCGAAAGAAGATACATCTCAGGCGAAATGAACACGTTAGCAGTAAAAAAGTGAAAAAACGTCGTTACACACGACGAAAAGCGCGCGTATTACGGCGCGTCTGCGATAAAGTTGTGCGTAAACGCGAGTGACAGGAGACTATGGTGAGCGAGATTGCCCAGACTGACAATTTCAATGACAAGACGAACATCAAGGTTGTCGGTGTTGGTGGAGCTGGCGGTAATGCCGTCAATCGCATGATTGCCGAGGGTCTTCAAAGTGTTGAATTTATTGCGATCAATACCGACGCGAAGGATCTGATGCGTTCCGACGCTGATGTCAAGATCTCCTTGAACGATGCCACTAGCCGTGGTCTTGGCGCCGGTGCTGACCCGGAGAAGGGCGCCAAGGCCGCGCAGGATCATCAGTCTGATATCGAGGAATCGCTCAAGGGCGCCGATATGGTGTTCGTGACCTGCGGTGAGGGTGGTGGCACCGGTACTGGCGCAAGCCCGATCGTGGCTCGTGCCGCACACCAGCAGGGTGCGTTGACCATTGCGGTGGTTACCCGTCCGTTCAGCTTTGAAGGCCCCCAGCGTGCGGCTTCCGCAGCACTTGGCATTGAGAATCTGCGCAAGGAAGTCGATGCGTTGATCGTGATTCCGAACGATCGACTGCTTGAGCTTTCTGATCGCACCATTGGTATCGTCGATGCGTTCAAGACCGCCGACACCGCGTTGCTGGCAGGCGTGCAGGGCATCACGGACCTGATTTCTTCCAATTCGTACATTCACGTCGACTTCAACGACGTCAACGCCATTCTGCGTGGAGCGGGCACCGCACTGTTCGGCATCGGTTCCGCTCGGGGCGAGGATCGCGCTACCCAGGCCGCCGAAATCGCCATCAGCTCTCCGCTGCTGGAAGAAAGCATCGAGGGTGCTCACGGCGCTTTGATCAACATCGCAGGTCCGTCCGATCTGAAGCTGCAGGAAGCGGCCGCCGCCACCCAGCTGGTGGGCAAGGCCATCCACCCGGAAGCGCAGATCATTTGGGGTCTTTCCCTCGACGACGCCTATGGCGACGAAGTGCGTGTCACCGTCATCGCCGCAGGCTTTGACGCCAACTCCAAGAAGGCGGCTCAGACCGAGGCCCAGAAGCAGGCCGAGTCTGCGGAAAACACGATTCCGCTGTCGGCGCTGTCCGCGGCTCCGAGAGCGGCGGCTCAGCCTCAGCCTCAGCCTCAGCTCATTCAGACTCCGGAAGCCCCGAAGGTGCAGCCGCTGTCCACTTATATTCCGTCCACTCCGGAACCCGTCGTTCCGTCATTCGATCAGACCACCGAGCATGAGGTGGTGTCTTCGAGCGACGCCGGCGATTTGGATATTCCGGATTTCCTGCGCTAAAAGCAACGCGCAGACGCGAAAGGATCGTTTATGGCAGGTTTTATGAAAAGCGCGATGTCCTATTTGGGCATGACCGACGTTGCTGAGGGTGACGAGGATTTCAGCGAGGAGGATGAGAGCAGTGCAACCTCGTTCGATTCCGACCATTCCGTGACCCCGATGGCTTCGACGCCTGCCGCGACGTCCGTACCGCGCGAACAGACCAAAGCCAACCCGTTCCAAGGAGGAAGGGTGAGCCGTATCACCACGATTCACCCGAAGTCCTATGAGGACGCGCAGCTGGTCGGGCGTGCCATTCGTGACGGCGTTCCGGTGGTGCTGAACCTAACTGGCGTTGCCGAGGCCGTTGCGTATCGCATTGTGGACTTTTCTGCAGGCGTGGTTTTCGGCGTGCGTGGCTCCATCGAGCGTGTCACTCCGCGCGTGTTCCTGCTGAGCCCAGCCCAGGTGAACATCAAGGTCGAAGAGCCGCAAGCGAATAACTCGTCGCACGATCTGTTCGCCGACTGACGTAGACGAAAGCCATTGCGAAAGCAGACTGTGCAAAGTCTCCATCAGCCATGATGGAGACTTTGTTATGTTCTGTTGCTATGGTGGTACTCCATGATTCTGTCTTTGATTGGTAGCATCGTCCACTTTCTGGTTAATGCCTACATTCTGGTGCTGTTCATTCGCATGATTCTCGATTGGGTTGCCGTGCTGGCTCCGTTGTGGCGTCCACGGGGGTTGGCTGCATCGCTGATCGACGCCATTTACCAGCTGACGGAACCGCCGCTGCGCTGGCTACGCCAATATATCCGCCCTATTCCAATGGGTCCCATCTACTTCGATGTGGCATTCATTGTTCTTTATTTCATTCTCATTGTTATTGATTTCCTCATTTAATACATGTCAAATGCCGATTTTTCGCAAAAAATCGGTGGTTCCGTGCTAGAGTCAACAAATGAAAGCAACAACAGCAAGGCATCAAGCCCAAAGCGAGGTGTAAGATTTATGGCTCTGTTGACGCCGAAAGATATCAGAGAGCATACTTTCCAGACCGTAAGGTTCAAAGAGGGGTATGACGTCGACGAAGTCGACGATTTTCTCGATCAGGTAACCGAGACGGTGGAGGCTCTAGGCAAGCAGGCGGTCGCCAGCGGCCAGGCTACTCAGTCCCTCGGCCCGGATGTTGCGGGGCTCAACTCCAAGATTTCCGAGCTCAGCGCTCAGGTTCAATCCCTGCAGCAGGAGAACGCGACATTGAAGTCCGCCTCCGAGCAGGCAGCCGGCGCTGGTGATCAGGCAGCTCAGGCCGCACAGGTTGCAGCAGCCAAACTCACCGAGGCTGAGGAAAGCAACCGTGCTCTGTCGGCCCAGAACGAACAGCTTAAAGGTCAGGTGGATCGCCTGTCCGCCCAGGTTGACCAGCTTACCGCTCAGGCGGCTGAAGCCGCAGGCCAGGCGGATTTGGGCGAGCAGCTTACCGCCATGCAGCATGAGCGCGACGCATTCCGCGCACAGACCGAAGACCTGTCCCGTCAGCTGGCTTCCGCCCAGCAGCAGGTTGTGGTGGCCCAGCAGCAGGCCGCTGAGATTCAGCAGCTCAATGCAAGGCTTGATGAAGCCCAGGAGCAAGTCGCCCAGGCCCAGCAGCAGGATGAGCGTGCCCAGCAGCAGGCCATGCAGATTCAGCAGCTTGCCCAGCAGCTGCAGGAATCGCAGCAGCGTGAAGCCCAGCTGCGCGAACAGGTCGCCAAGGTTGAGCCAAGCACCGAAACCGGCAGCCTGCAGAAGATCGCAGGAGCTGCAGCCAGCGCCAATACGGAGCCGGAGCGCGCCACTGCCATGTTGACCTTGGCCATGCAGCTGCACGACCAGTATGTCGACAAGGGCAAAGCCAAGGCCAAGGAAATCACCGACGAGTCCCAGCGCAAGTACGACGAGCTCATCGGCAATGCCAACGACTACTCCAACCGTACTCGTTCCGAGGCTGACAACTATTCCGAAAGCACCCGTTCCGATGCTGATCAGTATTCGGCTGACACTCGTGCCAAGGCTGATGGTTACCTAAGCCAGAAGACTCAGGAGGGTGACGCGTACTTGACCAAGCGTGCCCAGGAGGGTGACGCGTACTTGACCAAGCGTGCCCAGGAAGGCGACGACTACCTGTCACAGCGCACTCAGGAGGGTAACGCCTACTTGGATCAGAAGACTCAGGAAGGTGATGCCTATCTTGCTCAGAAGACGCAGGAGGGCGATACCTACTTGGATCAGAAGACTCAGGAAGGTGACGCCTACCTTGTGCAGAAGACTCAGGATGGTGATACGTACTTCTCCACGAAGCACAACGAAGCCGACGAATACGAGTCCGAAGTGCAGAAGCGTGCCTTCGACTACGATTCGAAGACCCGTACCGCGGCCGACGACTATGCCCAGCAGGTCCGCGACAATCTCGAAGCACAGACCAAGGTCATCGAAGGCAACATTCAGGGTCTCAAGCAGTTCGAAACCGAATACCGCGCGCGTCTTACCGAATTCCTCGGCCAGCTCGTGTCGCAGGTGTCTGACACGAACAACTATGATCAGGATTCCCAGAACGACTGAGATTAGGCTGTGTCTGACATCATGACAAATGATCAAAGACGGCTGCGCACTCGCGTGGCCGTCTTTGCGTGTATCGCCGTTGCGGCGCTGGTACTTGATCAGATCACCAAGGCATGGGCGCAGTCGGCGCTTGCCGATGGGCATACGGTACGTGTGATTCCGGGGATTCTTTCATTCACGTTGGTGCATAATCCGGGCGCGTCCTTAGGTATGGGCTCCAACATGACGTGGTTGATTTCCCTGCTTGCCATTGTGGCTTGCGTGGCACTTGTGGGGCTGGAGATCCGTACCATTTCCATGAAATGGACGGTGGTGTTCGCTCTTGCGTTTGCCGGAGCGTTAGGCAATCTCATCGACCGTGTGGCATATGCCGAAGGTTTCCTCAACGGCAAAGTCGTCGACTTCCTCAACTACGGATGGTCGGTCGGCAATGTCGCTGACATTTTCCTGATGGTGGCGGGCGTTGCCGCAGTCGTGCTGCTGTTCGTAGGAGAACCGTTCAGCCAGAAGGAACTTGACGAACGGAACAAGGAACAGATGGAACGAACGGCTGGAGAGAAGAGCGCATGAGCCGTCTTGTTCCCGCACCCGATGCGCTTGTCGGCAAACGTTTCGATGTCGCCGTTGCCAAAATGCTAGGCATTTCCCGTGCCAAGGCAGCGGAACTCATCGAAGGCGGGCAGGCGCGTGTGCTTGGTCGTGACATTTCCAAATCGTCGACCCTGCAATCAGGCGAAACCGTGGAATTTGATATTGTCGAGGAACGAACCGAGCCTGAACCAATCGCGCATGATATGGCCGTGGTCTATGAAGACGACGATGTGGTGGTGGTTGACAAGCCGGTGGGCGTGGCGGCTCATGCTTCTGTCGGCTGGACCGGTCCGACGGTGCTTGGCAGTCTGCTTGACAGGGGAGTGCATATCACCTCTTATGGCGCTGCAGGGCGTCAAGGCATCGTATCCCGCCTCGACGTGGGCACATCTGGCTTGATGCTCGTGTGCAAGTCCGATCTCGCCTACGTGGAAATGCGCAGGCAATTCGCCGAACATGAAGTCGTGAAGACCTATCATGCGCTCGTGCAGGGCAATCTCAGGGAAAACAAAGCAACCATCGAAGCGCCGATCGGTCGCGCCAAAGTCTCCGATTTCCGTTTTTGTGTGACGCCTGCCGGCAAGGAGGCCGTCACCCATTGGGATGTGATGGAACGTTTCGGCGAGGCGACACTGGTTTCCGTGAACCTTGAAACCGGGCGCACGCATCAGATTCGCGTGCATTTCTCATCCATCGGGCATCCGCTTGCTGGAGACGCCATGTATGGCGCCAATCCGCAACTGAGCGAAACGTTGGGACTGGAACGGCAGTGGTTGCACGCGATGCAACTCGAATTTCGCCATCCGCGAACCCGTGTCTGGACTACGGTGAAATCGCATTATCCAGCTGATTTGCAACATGCGCTTGATGTGATGCACGGAAGGCACGACACACAAGATAAGCCCGAAGCGTGAGCACACGTCACCAATCACCGGTAGATTGGACTGCATGGCTACTTCCGGAAATTTCGTACAACTGCATAATCATACGCATTATTCGCTGCTTGACGGCGCATCGAAAATTCCGGATCTGGTCAAGCGCGCCAAAGAACTCAATATGCCCGCCGTCGGCATCACCGACCACGGAAACATGCATGGTGCATACGAAATGTGGAGCACCGCGGTCAAAGAGGGTGTCAAACCGATCATCGGCATCGAAGCGTATGTGACGCCGGAAACCGCGCGACAGGACCAAACCCGCGTCAGCTGGGACACCAATTGGAATCCCGATATCGATCCGCAGCATCGCCGGCGCAACCCCAACGACGTATCCGGCGGCGGCCTGATCACCCACCTTACGATGTGGGCCGAAACCGACGAAGGCCTCGTCAATCTTATGAAAGCGTCCACCGACGCGAATCTTGAGGGCCGTGTCATGCGATACCCCCGAATGGATAAGGAGATCCTTGCCAAATATTCCAAAGGCATCATCGCATCTTCCGGATGCCCGTCAGGAATCATACAAACGCGACTGCTGCTCGGCCAATTCGACGAAGCATTGCGTGCCGCAGGGGAATTGCAGGATATTTTCGGACGCGACAATTTCTATATCGAATTCATGGACCACGGTCTGAAGATCGAAAAGCAGGTGACCGACGGTCTGCTGGACATCGCGAAAAAACTGAACGCGCCGCTGCTTGCCACCAACGATTCGCATTACGTGCGTGCCGAAGACGCGGGCTCGCAGGATGCCATGCTATGCATCAACTCGGGCTCCACGCTGGACGAGCCGGGACGATTCAAATTCGATGGAACCGGCTACTATCTGAAATCCGCCGAAGAAATGCGCGAACTGTTCAAAGACATTCCCGAAGCGTGTGACAATACGTTGGAAATTGCCGAACGCTGCAACGTCATGTTCGACGATCATGAGGATGGCGCGTTCATGCCGCAATTCGACTGCCCGGAAGGCTGGGATGAGACCTCGCTGTTCCTGCGGAAAGTCGAGGAAGGCTTGGAACAGCGCTATGACGGGCATCCGCCGATCGAAGTGCTCAAGCAAGCCGATTACGAATGCGGTGTGATCTGCCAGATGCAGTTCTGCGGATACTTTCTCGTGGTGGCCGACTACATCAATTGGGCTAAATCGCATGGCGTGATGGTGGGACCGGGCCGTGGATCGGCGGCAGGAGCCATGGTGGCGTACGCCATGGGCATCACCGAACTCGACCCAATCAAACATGGCCTGATCTTCGAACGATTCCTTAACCCGGAACGTGTGTCACTACCTGATATTGACGTCGATTTCGATCCGGATGGCCGCGGCCGTGTGCTTGATTACGTTGGCGACAAGTACGGTCGAGACAAGGTCGCGCAATGTGTGATCTACGGCACTATCAAAACCAAGCAGGCGCTGAAGGATTCAGCGCGAATCATGGGCTACGAATTCTCCATGGGCGAGCGCATCACCAAGGCGTTGCCGCCGGCGCAGACGGGTGGCAAGGATATTCCGTTGCGTGATATTTTCGAGCCGACGTCGAAGCGTTATGCGGAGGCTCGTGAATTCCGTGAATTGTATGATTCCGATCCGGATGCGAAGCGTGTTACGGATGAGGCGATGGGCATTGAGGGTCTGATTCGTCAGACCGGCGTGCACGCGTGCGCCACGATCATGGGTAGCGAGCCGATTTCGAATACGTCGCCGCTGCTGGAACGTACCGATGGTACGGTTACGACCACGTTGGAGTATCATACGTGTGAAACGCTTGGTTTGGTCAAGATGGATTTTCTTGGTCTTTCCAACTTAACGGTTATTCGCGATACGTTGAATAATATCGAGGCGAATGGCAAGGAACGTATCGACCATACGAAGATTCCGTTGGATGATCGTGCCACGTACGATCTGTTGTCGCGAGGTGACACGCTTGGCGTGTTCCAGTTGGATTCCGATGGTATGCGTTCGTTGCTGAAGACGTTGAAGCCGAATAACTTCAACGATATTTCCGCATTGATCGCGCTGTATCGTCCTGGGCCGATGGATATGGATTCGCATACGAATTATGCGAAGCGTAAGAATGGTTTGCAGAAGATCACGCCGATTCATCCTGAGGTGGCTGAGCCGCTGAAGGAAGTGCTTGATGAGACGTATGGTCTGATTGTGTACCAGGAGCAGGTGCAGTCGGCTGCGCGTATTTTGGCTGGTTATTCGTTGGGCAAGGCAGATGTGCTTCGTCGAGCGATGGGTAAGAAGAAGCCTGAGGTACTAGCCAAGGAGAAGGTGCCGTTCTTCGCGGGCATGAAGGAGCATGGGTATTCCCAGGAGGCGGCTCAGGCCGTGTGGGATATTTTGGTGCCGTTCTCAGGTTACGCGTTCAATAAGGCGCATTCGGCCGCATACGGTTTGATTTCGTATTGGACCGCGTATTTGAAGACGCATTATCCGGTGGAGTTCATGGCGGCTTTGCTGCAGGGTGCGAGTACGAACAAAGACAAGACCGCGTTGTATTTGGGTGAGGCTCGCCGCATGGGCATTCAGGTGTTGTCGCCTGATGTGAACGAGTCGGTGTATGAGTATTCCGCTGTTGGCGATGTGGTGCGTTTTGGCCTTGGCGCCATTCGTAATGTTGGCAAGGCTGCGGTTGATGCGATTGTCAAGGAACGTGACGGCAGTCATGGCAGGTATGTGAATTTCCCTGATTTCATCAAGCGTGTGCCGATGGAGGCGTTGAATCGTCGATTGGTTGAATCGTTGATCAAGGCTGGTGCGTTTGATTCGATTGATCCGAACCGTCGTGCGTTGTTTACGATTCATGAGGCTGCGATTAATTCGGTGGTCGGTTTGAAACGTAAGCAGGCTGAGGGCCAGTTTGATTTGTTCGCTGATTTGGAGGATTCCGGCGAAGATGATGCCGGCATGGGTGATGCCATGGTGAGTGTGCCTGATGTGGAGGAGTGGGATAAGAAAACCAAGTTGAATTTCGAGCGTGAAATGCTTGGTTTGTATGTGTCCGACCATCCGTTGAGCGGTATGCAGTCGATTCTGGTGTCGTTGAGTGAAATGTCGATCGCGCATCTGATCGATCGTGCCGCGAATATGCCTGACGGCCAGCAGGTGACGGTGGCAGGCTTGATCACGAATGTGGATCGTCGCGTGTCGAAGAAGGGCAATCCTTGGGCGATTGTGACGATTGAGGATTTGGAAAGCTCCATCCAGTGCATGTTCTTCGGCAAGGTATATGAGGCCGCCGCTCCCGAACTGGCGGTCGATACGGTGGTGCAGATTCGTGGACAGGTTGAAAAACGTGATGAGACGGTGAGCATGCGTGCCACGGAATTTAACGTGCCAACGTTAGAGGCGCAGGATGAGAAGCCGGTGACGATTATGCTGCCGCCGATCGCGCTTGACCAATCGCATGTGCAGCAGTTGGGGCAGATTCTCTCAAATCATCCTGGACCTTGCGAAGTGAAGCTCGCGTTGATGGACGATAAGGGCAATGCCAAGGTGCTGACGTTCGGCGACCGTTTCCGCGTGCGCCGCGACACGAGTCTGTTCGCTGAGATCAAAATCCTTTTTGGTCCCAGTTCGCTGCCTTTGGGCTGACCGGTCGTGGGGATGATGCCGAAAGTTCGGCTGAATATCTCACTATGCGGCTGAACTTGAGACGTGCGGGCGTTCTCGTGACATCACGTTGTTACCATGGGGCGTTATGAGCGAAGAAAACTATATGCGAATCATTGACCTGCGTGGTAAGAAGCTGACCCGAGCTGAAATGCTGGAGGCTATGCCCCGTGCCGAGATGGGCACCAACGAGGCGACCGAACTCGTGCAGCCCATTCTTGACGATGTGAAGGCCCGCGGTGCTGCGGCCTTGCGTGACTTCGCGGAGAAATTCGACCATATCCGTCCGGAGAATCTGCGCGTGCCGGTGGCAGCCATGAAGGCCGCCGTCGACGAGTTGGATCCGGAAGTGCGTGCCGCCATCGAAGAGTCCGTGCGTCGTTCCCGCGCCGTGTCCGCTTCCCAGGTGCCGGCACCGTTCCACACCGATCTGGCTGAGGGTGCCCGCGTTTCCGAACGTTGGATTCCAGTGCAGCGTGTCGGTCTGTATGTGCCTGGCGGCAAGGCCGTCTACCCAAGCTCCGTCATCATGAACGTGGTTCCGGCACAGGCCGCCGGCGTGGAATCCCTCGCCATCGCAACCCCGCCGAGCCGTAACAATGCTGACGGTCTGCCCGACAAGACCATTCTCGCCACCTGCGCCATTCTTGGCGTTGACGAAGTGTATGCGGTCGGCGGTGCTCAGGCTGTGGCCATGTTCGCCTACGGTGCCAAGGGTTCCGAACCGCAGGACGGCGAGATCCTGTGCGATCCGGTTGACAAGATCACCGGTCCGGGCAACATTTTCGTCGCCACCGCCAAGCGCATGGTGTCGGGCATTGTAGGCATCGACGCCGTGGCAGGACCGACCGAAATCGCCATCATCGCAGACAAGGGCGCTAACCCGAGCTGGCTGGCCGCCGATCTGATCGGCCAAGCCGAGCATGACGAACTCGCCGGTTCCGTGCTCATCACCGACAGCGAAGAGATTGCCGAACAGGTGCAGGAGGATCTCAAGTACCGCGTGCCTCGCACCGAGCATTCCGAGCGTGTGAACACGTCGCTGCGTGGTCGTCAGTCCGGCATCATCCTCACCGATGACATCGAACAGTCCATCGACGCGGCCAACGCGTACGCCGCCGAACACCTTGAGATCCAGACCGCCGACCCGGATGCCGTGATCGCCAAGATCCGCAACGCCGGTGCCATCTTCCGTGGCCCGTACTCTCCAGTGCCGCTGGGCGACTACATGTCCGGTTCCAACCACGTGCTGCCGACCTCCGGCACTGCACGTTTCGCCTCCGGTCTGGGCGTGCACACCTTCATGAAGCCGGTCGAAGTCATCGAATACGACGAGCAGGGTCTGAAGACCCTCGCTGCTCGCGTAAACGCTTTCGCCGTTTCTGAAGATCTGCCGGCACACGGCGAAAGCGTGCTAAGCCGCTTCATCGACGATCCATACAACAAGGAAACCATCAAGGAACAGGAAGAGCAGGCAGGCCTTCGATGAGTGAGACTTCCAGCAACGCCATTCCGGCATATCTTCCGCTGCGCAACGATCTGATCGGCGAAGAGCCGTACGGTGCGCCGCAATTGGACGTGCCTGTATGCCTCAACGTCAACGAGAATCCGTATGCGCCGGAACCGGCAGTGGTCGAAACCATCGCACAGCGAGTCAAGGAAATCGCCCCGACTCTCAACCGTTACCCGGATCGTGAGCATATCGCGTTGCGTCAGGCATTCTGCGACTATCTCGAACGCGAGTCTGGCGTCAAGCTGGAAGTCGACCAGCTGTGGGGCGCCAACGGATCCAACGAGATCATGCTGCAGCTGTTCCAAGCTTTCGGTGGTCCAGGGCGCATTGCGCTCAGCTGCGATCCGACGTATTCGATGTATCCGGAATATGCCCGCGACACGTTCACCACATGGAAGCTTGCGCACCGCAACGAGGATTTCTCTCTGAACGTCGACGCCACCATCAAAGCCATCGAAAACGTCAAGCCTGCCATGATCGTGCTCACCAGTCCGAACAATCCGACCGGCACCCCGCTGAAGATGGACGATCTCAAGCGCGTGCTCGACGCTGCCAAAACCGCTGAAGTCGAAGGTGCCGCCGAAGGCGTGCATCCGGTGGTCGTGGTGGACGAAGCCTACATCGAATTCCGTGATCCAGGCACGCCCACCGCGCTCGAACTCATCGGCGAGTACGAGAACCTCGCAGTGAGTCGAACCATGAGCAAGGCGTTCGCCTTCGCAGGCGCACGAGTCGGCTACCTGGCCGCCAACAAGGGCATCATCGACTGCGTACGCATCGTGCGCATGCCGTACCACCTGTCGGCCGTCACCCAGGCTGCCGCCCTCGCCGCATTCGAACATACCGACGAGCAGCTCAGCCGTGTGGCACACCTGCGCGACACCCGCAATCAGACCGCAGCATGGCTCAAGGAACAAACTTACAAGGGCCAGCCGCTCGAAGTGGCCGAAACACAGTCAAACTTCATTCTATTCGGCGGGCATTTCGACAATCGCGACCGCATCTTCGACGAGCTGCTCCAGCGTGGCGTGCTCATCCGCACCGTCGGCCCTGACGGCTGGATGCGCGTATGCATGGGCACCGACGGGGAAATGGCACGTTTCCGTGAAGCCTTGGTCGAAGTGTTGCGTATTGTGGAACAAGATTGAGCACATACGGGATCGAACCAACACAACAAGACCGAACATTTTCCAAAAGGAGTCGCAACATGGCGCGTACCGCAACCATCGTTCGTGAAACCAGCGAATCCAAAGTTGAACTGAGCCTGAATCTCGACGGCACGGGCAAAACCGACATCGACACTTCGGTGCCGTTCTACAACCATATGATGACGGCGCTCGGCAAGCATTCGCTGATCGACTTGACCATCAAAGCCACCGGTGACACCGACATCGACGCGCACCACACCGTCGAAGACATCGCCATCGTGTTCGGCGAAGCGTTGAAGCAGGCATTGGGAGACAAGCGCGGCATCCGTCGTTTCGCCGACGCTACCGTGCCGTTGGATGAGGCGCTCGCCAAGGCTGTAGTCGATATTTCCGGACGTCCGTACTGTGTGTGCACCGGCGAGCCGGAAGGTTTCGAATACTGCATGATCGGCGGCCATTTCACTGGATCCCTCGTGCGTCACGTTATGGAATCCATCGCCATGCATGCCGGAATCTGCCTGCATCTGCAGGTGATCTCCGGCCGCGATCCGCACCACATCGCCGAAGCCGAGTTCAAGGCCTTGGCGCGTGCGCTGCGTTTCGCCATCGAGCCGGATCCGCGTGTCGACGGTATTCCGAGCACGAAGGGCGCTCTGTGATGAGCGACGATCGAAATAACGATTTCGACGATTTCCAAGGCTTCGACGGATCAAAAGATTTCGGTGACCTCAACGCTGACGGCATGCATTTCAGCGAAGAGGAATTGGAAGCGGCCATGGCCGGCTTCGAGCAGGAATTCAAAGATGCCGAAGCAACCAAGAATGAGCGGGCAGACAATCCGTCATCTGAAGCTTTCGATTCCTCTGAAGCTTCCGATAATGCGGAATCCTCCGAATCCTCGGGAATTGACGACATGCTCAACGCAGCTGAGGATTCGTTGAAATTCGAAGACGAGCTGCAGGGACTGCTTGGCAATCGCGCGAAAGTGGCGGTGATCATCACCAGACTGACCTCGCCACGATTGCTGTCGGCATTCTGCGAATTGTCCGATATTTCCGCGCAATGCATAGGATCGGCGCAAGGTGCTGTCGCGGTGCTGCGCAATCTCGACGGAGACGGTCCGGAAGCGGCGGTCAAAGATATGACGATCGTCGTTGCCGGCATGCCTGCGATTCTTGCCGTCAACCGTGCGGACAAGCTCGAAGCGACGATGTACGTGGAAGGCAAGGCAGGCAAAACCTTCGCTCCGCCGGTGCTATTCACCTCCACCGCACCGTTCGTTGAGGATCTCATGCTTGGCATCACCGATATGAACGCGCTGGAACAGGCGGATATGACCATTTTCGATTCCGCCGACCTCGATCGGGATGCGGCAATGAGCATTATCGCCGAGCATACGCGGTTCGGACGCGGCACATCAAGCATCAGTTAACGACGGCAAACGTGAGACATCCTGCTGAACATGAGTTATGCGACACAAGACGACTCACGCCATAGAACAACGAATGACACAAGAAGGAGAACGCCCATGACTTCCGTGGTGGTTTTCGATTATGGTTTCGGCAACGTGCGTTCCATGGTTCGTGCGCTGGCCAATCTCGACCTTGACGTGACCCTCACTTCCGACCATCGGCAGGCCTTGGAAGCCGACGGTCTGGTGGTGCCCGGCGTGGGCGCTTTCGGTGCATGCATGGAAGGCCTCAAATCAATGGGCGGAGACACCGTGATCAAGGATCGTCTGCGTGCCGGCCGACCGGTGCTTGGCGTGTGCGTGGGCGAGCAGATCATGTTCGAACGTGGTATGGAGCATGGCACCGGCACTCCGGGCCTTGGTCTGATCAAGGGCGACGTGGAACTGCTCGACGCCGATGTGGTGCCACACATGGGATGGGACACCGTCGAGGCGCCGGAAGGTTCCGTGCTCATGAAGGGCGTGGAGAACGAGCGCTTCTACTTCGTGCATTCCTTCGCAGCGATGAGCGCCGCTTCCGCCGACACGTCCGACGACCAGCTTGATTTCGGTGACGCCGAGGAGCGCGTGACCTGGTGTACGTACGGACGCAGCCGTTTCGTGGCAGCCTACGAGCGCGGTCCGCTGTTCGCCACGCAGTTCCATCCTGAAAAGTCCGCCGAAGCGGGGTCGCAACTGCTGCGTAATTGGGTTGCGACATTCTGATGATATGAGATCGTCATCGCTCGTTTTGACGATGACTTCATATATACGATTGATACACGCTTATTTGATGCACATCCATGCGATTGCCATGTAATGGCGATCGGTTGATCACAGAGAGGTACAGACATGTCTTTGACGTTGCTTCCTGCCGTCGATGTTCGTGATGGCAAGGCCGTTCGCCTGCGCCAGGGTGAATCCGGTTCGGAAACCGACTACGGTTCGCCATTGGAGGCCGCTCGCACATGGGTTGAGTCCGGTGCGGAATGGATTCACCTGGTCGATCTTGACGCCGCGTTTGGCACAGGCAACAACCGTGACCAGCTGCGTGCCATCGTCAAGGAACTGGGCGACAAGGTCAATATTGAAATGTCTGGCGGTGTGCGTGACGATGCATCGCTCGATGCGGCCTTGGAAGCAGGAGCAGCCCGTGTGAACATTGGCACGGCCGCTCTTGAGAATCCGGATTGGACCGCTTCCGTCATCAAAAAGTACGGTGATCGCGTGGCAGTCGGCCTCGATGTGCGCGGCCACACCCTCGCGGCACGCGGATGGGTGAAGGAAGGCGGCGACCTGTTCGAAACCATGGCGTTCCTGGATTCCGTCGGATGTTCTCGTTACGTGGTCACCGACGTGGCTCGTGACGGCATGATGAGCGGCCCGAACATCGACTTGCTGCGTGAAGTCGCGGAACGTACCGATGCGAAGGTCACTGCGTCCGGCGGCATTTCCAAGCTCGATGACCTGCGTGCCATCAAGGAGCTTGCCGACTTAGGCGTGGACTCCGCCATTCTCGGCAAGTCGTTGTACGCACGCGCCTTCACCTTGGAAGAAGCGCTCGAAGTCGCACGCTGAACATTGCTCGACAAGACAATGATGATAGGACCGTCCACAACGTGGACGGTCCTATCGTATTGCGGCGCGTGTTAACGACTTTCGTAACATGCGCATGGAACGATGGGGCACTATGGATAAACAGCAAGAGTTTGCTTTGCGCACAGTCGAAGAACGCGACGTGCGCTTCATTCGTTTGTGGTTCACGGATGTGTTGGGAACATTGAAGTCCGTGGCTATCGCACCGGCTGAATTGGAAGCTGCGTTCGAGGAAGGGCTCGGATTCGACGGCTCCGCGGTGGAAGGCCTCACCCGTGTGTCCGAAGACGATATGATCGTCAAACCCGATCCATCGACCTTCCAGATTCTGCCGTGGCGCGGCGGTCCGCAGGGCACCGCGCGCATGTTCTGCGACGTGCTCACCCCTGATGGCGAGCCGTCGTTGGGCGATCCGCGCCATGTGCTGAAGCAGGCTCTGTCGAAAGCCAAGGAAAAGGGCTTCACCTTCTACGTGCATCCGGAAATCGAATTCTATCTGTTCGAAAGGCAGGATGATTGGTCCCAGACGCCGACTCCGATTGACGAGGGCGGCTATTTCGATCATGTACCGCGCAGCCCTGGCATGGACTTCCGCCGTGCCACCGTCAACATGCTCGAACAGATGGGCATTTCGGTGGAATACTCGCACCATGAGGCGGGTCCAGGTCAGAACGAGATCGATCTGCGTTATGCGGACGCGCTCACCACGGCCGACAACATCATGACCTTCCGTACCGTCGTCAAGGAGATTTCGCTGGAGCGTGGCATTCATGCCAGCTTCATGCCGAAACCGCTTTCCGACGCTCCAGGTTCAGGCATGCACACGCATTTGAGCCTGTTCGAAGGTGACTCCAACGCGTTCTATGAGGCGGGTCAGGAATTCAACATGTCCGTCACCGCGCGCCAGTTCGCCGCCGGCATTCTGTACCATGCGGCTGAAATCTGCGCCGTCACCGACCAGTATGTCAACTCCTACAAGCGCTTGTGGGGCGGTAATGAGGCTCCAAGCTACATTTGCTGGGGACACAACAACCGTTCCGCGTTGCTGCGTATTCCGCAATACAAGCCAGGCAAGGGCAATTCCGCCCGCATGGAATTCCGTGCGCTCGATCCGGTCGCCAATCCGTACCTCGCATACTCCGTGCTTTTGGCCGCGGGGCTCGATGGCATCGACAAGCAGATGCAGTTGGGTGAGCCGACCAGCGATGACGTCTGGGAGCTTACTGATGCGGAACGGCAGGCCATGGGCATCCAGCCGTTGCCGGAGTCTCTTGACGAGGCGTTGAAGGTTATGGAGAAGTCCGACTTCGTGGCCAGCGTGCTCGGCGAGCACGCGTTCGAATACTTCCTGCGCAATAAGCGTCAGGAATGGGAGGAGTATCGCAAGCAGGTCACTCCGTTCGAACTGAAGAAGTACCTGCCGAAGCTGTAGCGGCTTTCCATAATCGAAAATCGCATATCAAAAACCCGCTGAAGTGGTCGAAAATGATCGCACAGCGGGTTTTTATATGCCTGAAAACTTGTATTTACAATTGCTGATCAGCCGCGTGGGGAACCGAACATTGAATCGTAGATGATCGCGAAATTACGATTGCCGTAGGTCGAACAGGCGTCGCCTTCGCCGACTCCTGCATTCAATGCGGCTGTATTCGGCTGATAAGGCGTGTAAATGTACAGCAGTGCGGTCGCCTTGTTTTCGATGTACACGTTGCTGCCGCCGCAGCTGGCGTCCGGATTGTATTGAATATAGTTGAGCGTGCCCGCATGGTATCCGTAGCGATCCTCATGCTGCACGTAATACTGGTAACGTTTCGCCGCGCCATACACCTGTTTGAAGAAACCTGCATATTCCGGGTCACAGTTCGCGTCGTCTGGGCAGCTTAATCCCATGGCCGACTTGAATTGGAAATCGCTTGGATCGGTGGCGGTAAGCAGATGCTGCTCCTTTTGCAGCACGGTGAGCAACACTTTTTGACTGATGTCGCACGCCTTTCCCGATTTGTAGATGATCGCCGCGGCGCTTTCGTTCGGCCCTCCCTCATATGCTTCGCAGTATTCGTTGGCAGGTTGCGATTCGGTGCTAAACGTCATGGATTTCAAGCATTTCTCGCCGCTGCATGCGGCACCCTGTTTTTCGATGATGGCGTTCACCTGCTGCTCGCTCAACGCGTTCCCGTTGAAGAACAAACCATCTGAAATGATGTTGCCCGGATTGAAATCGTATTTCGTCTGCAATTGTTCCTGCGATGCGACCGCTTCATCTACTTGCACACGCCAGCCGACGAATCGCACCAATCCAACGATCAACGCGAGCGCGACGATACTGGCTATCAGTGTTTCACCGACCATGAGGATGCGTTTTGGGGTGTTTGCTTTTTCCCAGGCGTTACGGAGTTTAGTGAGGCTTGGCTGGTTGTTTTTCTTGGGTTTGCGGTTGTTTTTTGCTGTGGTGGTTGTCTTGCGTGTCATCGCGCGTCATTGTATCGCGTTTTGCCACGCATCTGACGCTGGTTGGGGTGTTTCTTACTGGCAATGTGTTGTGCGCGTTCGCGCCGAATTATGGCGTGCTCGTGGTGGCGCGAATCCTCATCGCGTTGGTATCTGGCACGCTGGTGGCCATCGCCATGACGTACGCGCCTGATGTGACAGCTGAACGGTACCGCACGAAGTTCATCGCATGGGTGTTTTCCGGCTTCTCCATCGCATCCGTGGTGGGTGTGCCGGTTGGTACGTGGGTTGCGAACACGTTCGGCTGGCGTTGGGCGTTCCATTTGGTGAACGTGCTTACGATGGCACTTATTGTGCTCATGGTGATGGTGCTGCCGCGCAACAGCCATATTGTGAAGATTGGTTTTCTGCCGCAATTCCGCCTGTTTTTCGATCGTCGTATTCAGCTGGGCGTGCTTGACGTGGTGTTTGGCGCGTTCAGCGTACGTCGTCGTAGATTGGAATACGCTGGCGCATTGCATTCAGGACAGTCCAAAGGTGCTCAATTGCTGGAAATCACTGCGGAAACGATGATTTGGAGCGGTTTGGCGTGTGCCTCTTCAGCCGCTCTGTTGAGCGCGTATTGCGTTCGCATAAGCAGCGCCGATACGATGACCGTATGGTTGGGTGCGATGCGCACGCCATGTGCGATATTCGCTGGAGTGATGGTATCAAGCATGCTTGTCGGTATGACGATACGTGAAACGCAGTTGTTCCGTTTCTTCAAGCAACGCTAGCCATCGCTAACCATGGTTCGGTTGAGGATGATTTCGTTAGGTTCCATTGCCGTCGATACTGGAAAACTGCAAGTATCGACGGCAATGGAATGCGAAAGATGATATGCGTTAGCTCAACGCTTTCTTGATGCGCTGCAGGCTGATCGGCTTCGGCGTGCCGAGTTCCTGCGCCCACAGTGATACGTAGAATTCCTCAAGCATCCAACGTGCGGTGGCCGCCTGCTTCATCAACGCTTCATGACGCGGACCTGCAGGCTCACGTTCGGCCTTCGCCATGGCCTTGTCAGCCAACTGCTTGGCCTCATCAGCCTCCCAAGCCCAACGTACATCACGATTCTTGTCGTTTTTCGCCTTATTTAAACGAAGCACGTCAGCATGCAAATACCGTTCAATCGAGGCCAACGCATCTGAGGGAGTCTTACCAATGAATCCCGGATACACCAGCGTGGCGATATGCTCACGAATCGACTGCAAAACACTCAACATCGGCAGATCAGCCTTGCCTGACACGGCTTTATCAACCTCCGCATACCGCTTCAAAATAACGATCACATCATGCGCAACCGCATATACGGTATCTTCGAACACTTCACGCACATCAAGCACCGCATTCGCCAACGCCTCATCATCCGGCAATTCGTCAACATTCGGCAGCAAACGCTTCACCGCAGCCAACTGCAGATCCTCAGTAAGATCCTTCGTGGACTGATATGGCGCGGACGCCAACATCAACGCCTCCGCACCCAACCAACGCGACGAAATACGCTCGCTCGGCATACGCAAAACATCAAGCGCACCTCGCCACAGCATGGTGGAACGAGCTTCAGTAGTGGCACCAGCCTTATGCAGCAGATTGGCCTGCTCCACAAGCTTGCCCTGATTCCCAGCGTTTTCCGCCTGCTTCTTCACCATCTGACGTGCGGAAGCCTCGGCCTGCTCCGCAAACTTGCGTTGCAACTCCACCAACGATTTGCCCGTGCCAAGCACCTTGACCGGACCTCGCGCATGACGCCTGCCATGCTGACTCTTGCGACTCGGAGGCAACTGTTGCTCCACCGAGAACGTCACGCGCAAATACGGCGTGAGCCTGCTCCACAATTCACCATTCAACACTTCAGGGTGGATTTGCGCGCCAACAATGCTGATGGCTGCCTGCGTGAACACATGAGGCAAATCCGGCCACGCGGCCACACCCTCCGCATTGGCAGGAGCAAGATTCGGCTTCTGCTGGCTACCGGAACCAGGCAGATCCGGATACCTCTCATCAATCCACGCACGAATCTTACGAGCCGTATCAGGAGCGGGAACAAACTGCACACGCAACGTCTTCGGCAACGATTTGATCATGCCGACAATCAACTCATCCAACAATCCGGGAACATTCCACGTAAACTGTTCCGGTGTCAAACGAGACAACACCTTCAACGGTACATGCACGGTCACGCCATCGTTTGGATCATGCGGATTATACACATAACTCAACCGCAAATCGATAGGGGAGCCGTCCGTACCCAACGTATGCCAATGATCCGGATAATCAGCCAACGACACCGACTCGGCATCAGCAAGACGCTCCACCTTCTCCGGATCAAAATCCAACAAATCCGGCTGCTCATCACGCGTCAACTTCCACCATTTCGCAAGATCCGCAACCGACGTGACAGTATTGGGAATCACCGAATTATAAAAATCGAACAGATCCTCATCACTGACCGTCTGCGCCATCTGACGTGTACGACTCGCATCGTCGGCGGCATCCTCCAACACATCGCGATTCTTCGCAATGAAATCGTCATACGAGAACCGCTGCTGAATATCACCCTCGACCAAACCCTGACGAATCAGAAAATCACGGGCCTCCAGCGGATTGATACGACCCCACTGCACCGTACGATCCTGCACGATCGGCAAACCATACAACAGCACCTTCGCGCTTGCCACCGCGGAGCCACGCGAACCAGACCAATGCGGATCCGCATACGTGGTTCGCGTCAACGAACCCGCCAACGGTTCAGCCCAAGAAGGATCGATCTGGGCGGAATATCGCGCCCACAAGCGGCTCGTTTCCACCAACTCCGTGCTCATTACCCATTGTGGTGTCGACTTGGCAACCGCGGAAGCCGGGAACAATGCGAAATGCGTGCCACGCGCACCCTGATAATCATTCTTCGCCATCTTCTGCGCACGCTTCATGGCACGCGCACGGGCAGCGCCCTTCAAACCAGCGAAATCAGATGCCTTCGGCTCACGCACGATCTGCATGCCCATCATCGACAACAAGCCCGAAAGCATCGACGTATGAATACCCTGCGCATCCCATGAACAACACAACGAATGCGCGGCCTGCTGATTCAACGGAAGCTGACGAATCTCAAGCGGAGGACGCGAAGCCGGAATCGGATCGCCAACCTTGAACTTGAATTCCTTGCACATCTCACGCAACTGCGTGACCAGATCCTTCCACTGACGGATGCGCAGCCAACTCAAATACTCAGTCTTGCAAATCCTACGAAGCGCGGAATTGCTTGGCTCGCCATCGGCTTGGAACACGCGATCCCACAAGTTCAACGCGGTCAGAAAATCACTGGACGGATCAGCATACCGGTTATGAATGCGGTCGGCCTCCTCACGATTCTCATCCGGACGTTCGCGAGGATCCTGCAAACTCAAGAACGCGACCACCACCAGCACCGCGGCCAACGTGTTTGGCGTAGTCGATTTCGCGGCCTCGATAATCATACGGCCCAAACGCACGTCGATTGGAATGCGTGCAAGCATGCGACCCGTATGCGTCAGCACAACCTCGCCATGCTTGCGCGCCACAGCCTTCAACTCGGTCAACTCGTTGAAACCGTCAGACACCGCCTTCATGTCAGGCGGATCGATAAAGCCGAAATCCGTAACATCCTGCGCGGTACGAGCCACACCCACCGACAGCATATGCAACACGACCGCACCCAACGACGTGCGCAGAATCTCAGGTTCCGTGAATTCCGGGCGCGTCTCGAAATCCTCACGGGAATACAAGCGAATCGCAATACCATCGGCAATACGTCCGCAACGACCCGAACGTTGGTTCGCGCTCGCCTGACTGATCGGTTCAATCGGAAGACGTTGCACTTTCGCGCTCTTCGAATAACGTGAAATACGGGCGGTGCCAGGGTCGACCACATAACGAATGCCCGGCACCGTCAATGACGTTTCGGCCACATTCGTAGCGATCACAATACGCTGATGATCATGCGGCTCAAACACGCGATGCTGCTCCTTAGCGGACAACCGCGCGAACAACGGCACGATTTCAATCGCATCAGGACGACGCATATCAATGGCACGCGGACCATAATGATGGCGCAGCGCATTCTCAAAATCATGAATGTCGCGCTCGCCCGAAGCGAACACGAGAATATCACGCGGGCCACGGTCATGACTCGAATGAATCACCAACTCGGCACAGGCACGCGCCACAGCCGTCGGCATGTCAACGTTCGGCTCGCGGGAATCCTTCGCGTCGGGAGCGGACGACAACGCCTCATAGTCGGCATCGCCCGGCATCGCGCCCGTTTCAAAACCGGGTACGGAACGCATCAACGCCGGAGCAGTGCCCAGCGGCTCATACACGACCTGCACGGGGTAGGTTCGCCCCGAAACCTCGATAACCGGCACTTTCGTATGCAAAGCATGTTCGAAATGCTCCTGAAACTTCACCGAATCGATCGTCGCCGACGTGATCACCAATTTCAGGTCACGGCGTTTCGGCAATAGCGCAGTCAAATAACCGAGCAGAAAGTCAATATTGAGACTACGTTCGTGCGCTTCGTCGATAACGATCGTATCGTATTGCATCAGTTTTGGATCGCGTTGAATCTGCGCCAACAGAATACCGTCGGTCACCACGCGAAGACGGGTCTTCGGTGAGCTCTCATCGGTGAAACGCACCTGATAGCCGACCTCGTCGCCCAAACGCACGCCCATCTCCGAGGCGATACGTTCGGCCACGGTACGAGCGGCCAACCTACGCGGCTGCGTGTGCACAATCTGCCTGCCATGCGATCCACGGCCCAATTCCAACAGAATCTTCGGCAGCTGCGTGGTCTTACCGGAACCCGTCTGACCAGACACAATCACCACTTGGCTCGACTTCACCGCCTCGGCAATATCACTACGTGCAGCGGAAACTGGCAGTTGGGAAGGATATTCGAATTTCATGCCTTCATAACCTCGATAACGCGGAAGCCCTTCGAACTCGCGTACTTACTTACCTCATAACCATTGCCAAGCTGCGTGGCAAGCCACGGAATCAACGAATCCGACCCCAGATTCTTCTGCACCACCAAATAGGCGGCACCACTCGCATTCAAACGTGGCAGCCATGTCATCAACAGCTCATGCAGCACATCCTTGCCAACACGAATCGGCGGATTCGACCAAATCAGATCAAACGTCACATCAGAAGGAATCTCATCGGCGGTGACCGCACGAACGTTCCTCACACCATTGAGCTCGGCATTGCGACGAGTCAGATCCAACGCGCGTTCATTCACGTCCAACGCCCAAATATCAGCCTTCGGCGAAGCAAAACCAAGTGTCAACGCAATCGGACCCCAACCGCAACCCAAATCAAGGAACGTACCCTCCTCAGGAGGCTCCGGAGCCTGACGAAGCAGCACGGACGTTCCTAAATCCACGCGATTGCCGGAAAACACGCCATTGGAAACCTCAACATCGGCCTCATTGCCGCGCAACACAACATGCAGCCTCTTACGTACATCCTTCGACTGCGGATCAGCCGTGAAATACTGTTCGGCCTGTGCCATACCCACTCCTTGCAAACGCTCGCCTACGGCACCACGCAAGCCACGCTCGTCCACGTGGCGAATGCCCGATACCCATGTCTCTAGAGAATGATGATAATAAAGACACCATAGTTTAACCGTGAGAGGTGCCATTGAGCCAAGAAAACGACATCGAGCATAGCATGAGTGCCAATGACGTGTCAGGTGTGCTCGCCGACCAGTCCGAAGTGCTGCTTGATACCAACGGCGAGAACCATTTCAACGAATCCCATGACGAACAATGGCAGGAACGCGAATCCCGCAATGCGTTGAAGCATGTGTCCGGACTCGGCGAAATGCAAGACGTTACCGAAGTCGAATACCGAAAAGTCCGCCTCGAACGCGTCGTGCTCGTCGGCGTGTGGTCCAGTCGTGAAACCACACAGGCACAGGCCGAAGAATCATTGCGAGAACTTGCTGCGCTTGCCGAAACCGCCGGTGCCGTAGTATGCGACGGCCTGCTGCAGCATCGTATCAAACCGGACGCAGCCACATACGTTGGCTCCGGCAAAGCCCGCGAACTCGCCGGAATCGTGGCGCAAGAGGAAGCCGACACCATCGTTGTGGACGATGACCTACCGCCAAGCCAACGCCGCGCCTTGGAAGACGCCACCAAAGTGAAGGTCGTGGACCGCACTGCCGTGATCCTCGACATTTTCGCCCAACATGCGACCTCACGCGAGGGTAAAGCCCAAGTGGAACTGGCGCAGCTTGAATACATGCTGCCGCGACTGCGAGGCTGGGGCGGATCACTGTCACGCCAGGCAGGCGGACGAGCCGCGGGGGATGCGGGCATCGGCTCGCGAGGACCTGGCGAAACGAAAATCGAAATGGACCGCCGCGTAATTCGCAGCCGAATCGCCAAACTCCGCAAACAGATCGAACAGATGGCTCCCGCGCGTGACGTCAAACGTGGCGCTCGTCGCCGTTTCGGATTGCCCACCGTTGCCGTGGTCGGATATACGAACGCAGGAAAATCGTCGTTGACGAATCGGCTGACCGGTTCCGCGGAACTGGTGGAAAACGCGCTGTTCGCCACCTTGGACACCGCGGTGCGCAGGGCGCGGGCCAAAGACGGACGCCGATATGCGTACGTCGATACTGTCGGATTCGTACGCCGTTTGCCCACGCAGCTGATTGAAGCGTTCAAATCCACACTGGAGGAGGTCGCTGAAGCCGATCTGATCGTGCATGTGGTGGACGGCTCGCATCCGGATCCGTTCTCGCAAATCGACGCGGTCGACGATGTGCTTGCCGACATCGACGGCGTCGAAACCATTCCCACGATCATCGTGTTCAACAAGGCCGACCGTATGGATGAGGCCACACGCGAGCGTATCGAGGCGTTAATGCCGGAAGCGTACATCGTGTCGGCGTTTTCCGGCGACGGCGTCGACGAGCTGCGTATGCAGGTGGAATCCATGCTGCCGGCGCCGAACGTGCATGTCGAGGCGTTGCTGCCATACACTGCCGGTTCGCTGGTGTCGCGCGTGCGTGAATACGGCAAGGTGATCAACGTCGAATACCGTGACGACGGCATGATGCTCGAAGCGGAAGTGGACGATCATTTGGCTGCGCAAATCGTGGAACAGTCAATCGGCTGAAAACCTTGCAAAACAGTGCAACGCAACAGGCACAGCGTTTGTGAGCGTTCACATACTTTGTGAGGCAAATCACTTTTTCAGTACTTGCAAGTCGTGTTACAACGTGTCAAAACGTCATGCTGTGTGGATAGAGTAAAGATGAAATCCTAAGAGGAAACCTGCTACCAGCGGGACATTCTTTTCTTGTAAGAGAGGTAAGCACATGGTGGATTCACCAATCAAGCCCACAAAGCTCGCTATCATCGGTGCCGGTGCAGTCGGCTCCACTCTCGCTTTCGCTGCCGCTCAGCGTGGCGTCGCACGTGAGATCGTGCTCGAAGACATCGCCAAGGAACGTGTCGAAGCCGAAGTGCTCGACATGCAGCACGGCTCCAGCTTCTATCCGACCGTGTCCATCGCAGGCTCCGACGATCCGGAAATCTGCCGCGACGCCGACATGATCGTCATCACCGCAGGTCCGCGTCAGAAGCCGGGCCAGTCTCGTCTCGAACTGGTTGGTGCCACCATCAACATCCTCAAGGCCATCATTCCGGGTCTTGTGAAGGTTGCTCCGAACGCCATCTACATGCTCATCACCAACCCGGTCGACATCGCAACCCATGTTGCCCAGAAGATCTCCGGCCTGCCGGCAAACCAGGTCTTCGGCTCCGGCACCAACCTTGACTCCGCACGTTTGCGCTTCCTGATCGCCCAGCAGACCGGCGTCAACGTCAAGAATGTGCACGCCTACATCGCCGGCGAACACGGCGACTCCGAAGTGCCGCTGTGGGCTTCCGCCACCATCGGTGGCGTCCCGATGTGCGACTGGACTCCGCTGCCGGGCCACGCTCCGCTCGACGCCGAAGTCCGTGAGCAGATCCACCAGGACGTCAAGAACGCCGCCTACAAGATCATCAACGGCAAGGGCGCAACCAACTACGCCATCGGCATGTCCGGCGTCGACATCATCGAAGCCGTCATGCGCGACTCCAACCGCATCCTGCCGGTGAGCTCCATGCTTCACGACTTCCACGGCATCTCCGACGTCTGCATGTCCGTGCCGACCCTCCTCAACCGCTCCGGCGTCAACACCGCCATCAACACCCCGGTGTCCGACCGCGAGCTCGCAGCTCTTAAGCGCTCTGCAGAGACGCTGAAGGAAACCGCCGCCCAATTCGGCTTCTGATAAAAAACGCGGTAGCGGAGTGTCAGCTGCGTTACACGGAATGCGACGTACTTTTGTGCGCCTTCGTCTTGTGTACCTTGCCGCCGCACGCGTTGTCGCGTTTTTTGTTTGATTTGGATATTGACAGACGGATGATGAGTCGTTAGACTGCAAGCAGAAATAACGGAAACCCCAGCCTTTGGCTGGGGTTTCTTGCGTTTTACAAGCAATGAAAATGGTATTGAGAAACAATTTCAATAAGTTCCTCAATCAATTAGGTTGAAGGATTACATGCATGGCACATGACCACACGTACGAAACAACGGCGAACACGGGAGCGGAACATCAAAAACGACTCATGATGTCACTGGGGCTCACCTCGACGGTATTCATAGCGGAAGTCATCAGTGCAATCATCACCGGATCATTGGCACTGCTCGTAGATGCAGGCCATATGCTCACTGACATGTCCGTACTCATCGCATCAACCGTCACCGCAATATTGATGCAACGCAAACCCAGCAACAAACGCACTTGGGGATGGGCACGACTCGAAGTGCTCACTGCGGCAGTCGGAGCCCTCGTACTCTTCATCGTCGGCATCTATGCACTCGTGGAAGCAGGCATGAGACTCTTCGGAGGGTCTGCTGACGAAATAAGCGACGTGCGACTGTTGCTCTTCATGGGCATACTTGGCCTCGCCGCCAACGTCGGATCAATCTTCATTCTCGCATCGCAAAGCGAAGACAACATGAACATGAAAGCGGCGTTCCTCGAAGTCATGAACGATGCCTTGGGATCCGTAGCCGTAATCGTATCGGCAATCGTGCTCATCTGCACCGGCTGGGTCGGCTTCGACGCGGTTGCCGGCGGCATCATCGCGCTCATGATGATTCCACGCGCCATCAAGCTCCTGCGCAACGCGGTCCGCGTGCTCTTGGAAGAAACACCCAACGGACTTGACCTTGACGAAGTACGGGCCCATTTGGAGCAAGTGCCACATGTTATTGCCGTGCACGACCTTCACGCCAGCACAGTATCCACCGGCATGCCGATCCTCATGGCACATGTCGTGGTCGAACGAGACCTCACCATGAAGGAGGCCGAGGAAATACTCGCCCAACTACAGGACTGCCTGCGCGAACATTTCCCCGTATCGGTGCCGCACACTACCTTCCAGCTCGAACCGGAGGGATACAGTTCGGCGAGCAAATCCGAAATGCATTCCTGACTAACGGGGATTCTGCTGTGTTATGAAAAACCACGCTCTTGGACGTGAAATCAAACATCTGACTTCTCGCGTCCAGGAGCGCGGTTCCGTAAACGACGAGGCGATCCCTATGCCTTAGATCTTGCGGAGTACGGTAACCACCTTGCCCATGATCTCAGCATGCGTGCCATCAATGGGGGAGTAAGCGGGATTGTGCGGAATGAGCCAGACGTGACCATGATCCTTGCGGAACGTCTTCACCGTGGCCTCATCGTCGAGCAGTGCTGCCACAATATCCCCGTTCTCTGCGGTGTTCTGCTCACGTACCACCACAAAATCGCCGTCGCAAATGGCTGCGTCGATCATGGAATCGCCGTGCACCTCAAGCATGAACAGATTTCCGGTACCGGTGAGTCGTTCGGGCAGTCGCATCACATCATCCACATGCTGTTCGGCGGTGATGGGCACTCCCGCTGCGATGCGCCCCACCAAAGGAACATCTCGTGAGGCCATGATGGAGCCGCTGGAATCGGATTGGCTTGGGAATGGAATGACCTGTGTCGCTTTGCTCGATGAGGATGTATCGTCAAAGCTTACGACTTCAATAGCCCTGCCCTTGTTCGCGTTCATGCGAATAAAACCCTTTTCGTCAAGCACCTGCAGCTGGTGTTTGACGGATGACGGACTTTTCAGCCCTGCGGCTTCGCCGATTTCGCGGAACGAAGGGGCGAAACCCTGTTCGGCCAGATGCTTTTTGATCGCACCAAGCACCTTGCGCTGACGATCGGTCAGCGTGCTCTCATCCGGACGTTCAGCATCCTTTTTGGGTATGAATGGGACGGTGCTCACGGTGGGCTCCTTTCAGGTCTCAGGTAAGCATAACGCGAAACGCCGAGAAAATCAAACATCTGTTCGAGGTGTGTTTGCGATTATCGAACACATGTGCCACGCTTAGAACATGTGTTCGATGGAATGGCTGTTCGAGAAGGAGTGGTGCGATGATTCGTGTGTTGAAGGCTCATTGGATTGATTGCAAGGTCTGGGCGGATGAATGATCTGGACTCTGTTTCGTTAAGGGCCGGGCATAGGCTTATCGTTCCTGGCGAGGTGTGACTCACGTGGGGTTGGCCTAGTTCAATGGCTCAGGCTATTCTTAACACCATGCATTGCCCGTTTTGTCAGAATTCAGATACCAAGGTGGTCGATACCCGCATCAGCGATGACGGCCACTCCATTCGCCGTAGGCGAGAGTGCCCGAAATGTTCCAAGCGTTTCACCACGCTGGAGACCACCATGCTGTTGGTGGTGAAGCGTTCCGGCAACGTCGAACAGTTCGATAGGAACAAGGTAATTTCCGGCGTTCGAAAAGCATGTCAGGGTCGCCCAATCAAGGAAGACGATTTGAAGGCGCTCGGTCAGCAGGTTGAAGAGGACCTTCGTGCTCGGGGACTTGCCCAAGTCAAGTCCGACGAGGTCGGCAAAGCCATTCTGAAACCGTTGCGTGATCTCGACGAGGTCGCCTACATGCGTTTCGCCAGTGTGTATCAGAACTTTGAGAATCTTGGGGATTTTCAGAACGCGATTAATGAGCTGAAAGCTGACGCGCTGCAGTAGTTCAGGCAGTCGTTATTAAAACGTGCGGCAATGCGTTGTCTTGCCAAGGATGGACTAGGTGACGCAAAAGTTGGGCGATTACGGCAATGACATGAAGATATGTGCGTTGTGGGGGTTACAGCCGCTTAGGTTGGAACCCCCACAACGCACAAATGCAATATTGACGTATGCCGTATTGCAGACCGTCAGCTGATTACACGCATGCGGATCGTGCCTTCAATGGCTGCAAGCTCGTCCAAAGCCTTCTGGCTCGGGCGCTGCGCCACATCAGTGACCACATAGCCAATTTCGCCTTCGGTGCCAAGCGCCTGGGCTGCGATATTGATGTTCTCTTCCCCAAGCACGTGGTTCACCTTGGCGAGGACGCCAGGCAGATTCGCATGAAGATGCGCGATACGGAAGTTCGAACGGATATCGGACAAGGTGATCTGCGGAAGATCAACCGACAACATCGTGGAACCCTTGAACCAATAATCCTCAAGACGCTGTGAAACGAACTGGCCGATGGATTTCTGTGCTTCAAGCGTGGAACCGCCAATATGCGGGGTCAGAATCATATTGTCTTCATCCGCAAGGTTCGTCAAGAATTCATCGCCGCTTTTCTTCGGCTCGACCGGGAACACATCCACCGCAGCGCCCGAAATATGACCGGAATCCAAATGCTTCTTCAACGCGTCCAAATCCGCTACGAAACCGCGGGACAGATTGATGAAAATCGAATCCTGCTTCATATGGGCGAACTGGTCCTCACCGAAGAAACCGGTATTGGATTTGCGGCCATCGACATGCAAAGTGACCACATCGGACTGCTCAAGCAGCTCGTTCAGCGTGGAGCAACGGTAAGCATTGCCCATGGCAAGCTTCTCTTCGATGTCGTAGAACACCACACGCATGCCAAGCGCCTCGGCGATGACGGAAAGCTGGGAACCGATATTGCCGTAGCCGATGATGCCGAGCGTCTTGCCTCGCACCTCGTGGGATCCGGAAGCGGATTTATCCCACATGCCATGCTTCATGTGATGGGTGTGCGCGGGAATGCGGCGCATCAGGCAGATGATATCGCCGATGACCAGTTCCACCACGGAACGGGTGTTCGAATATGGGGCATTGAACACGGCGATGCCATGCTTGCCCGCATAGTCAAGATCGACCTGATTGGTACCTATGCAGAAGCATCCGACCGCGGTGAGCGTCGGACGGGCATCGATGACCTTGCGGGTCACGCTGGTTTTGGATCGGATACCCAGAAGGTCAACGCCTTCCAGAGCGTCGATGAGTTCGTCTTCGTTGAGGGCGCCCTTGAGGCACTCGACTTCGAAGCCGTGGTCACGCAGCGACTGCGCCGCGTCGGGATGAATGTTTTCAAGTAACAATGCTTTAGGCATGATTCCTACCTTATAGCTTGAGCAGTTTTTCGTCAGCATTTGTCCGGACTATAAGCAGACGTTGCGTCGGTCTGGTCATGGCAACGTACAGATCGGCGGCTGCCACAATGCGCGAAGGAGCGTTCTCCTCGATGATTCCCGGCTGTACCACCATCACCGCGTCATACTCCAGTCCCTTCACCATTTGGGTGGAGCAGACGGTCACCTGCTCATCCCAGGAGCTTTGAGCATCAAGACGGTCGAATTCCTTTGCCGGCAATGTTTCACGCAACTGTTCATACACACGCCTACGCAGTGGCTTGACCATATCATCGGGCGCAATGATGGCCACACGTCCAGTGCCGTCGGCGGATATATACGAACGAACCAGATCGACGGTCTGCTGCGCCACGGCGTCGAAAATCAGACTTTCATCAGCCAAGGTAAGACGCTTGACTGAATCAGGCACGCCGCGAACCGCATTGACGGTGGAGATGTACAAACCTTCGGCGGCCGCGAAATCGCAGGCGAGTTGCGATACTTCCTTTGGATTACGGTAGTTGATCGTCAATTCGTTGAGTTGCCAGTTGTGAGGTCCGAACAGAGAATCCATCATGCGTCGCCACGAACGGGTGCCGCCCAACGCGGACGTTTGCGCTACGTCGCCCACAATGGTGAACGAACGCGATGGGCAACGGCGGATGAGCATCCGCCAATCCATGGCGGTAAGCTCCTGAGCCTCATCGACGACGATATGGCCATATGTCCATTCGCGGTCCGAGGCTGCGCGCTGCGCGGTGAGTTCAGCGTCCATACCATTGATGTTGTCCACCAGCATTTGCGAGGTGACGATGCCGGACCCGATGCCAGCCTGCGCCAACGTGTCTTGCGCGAATTGCTCTTCTTCGGTACGTTTGGCGTCCAACTCCTTTTGACGGGCGATCGCCTTCGGGTCGGGACCAAGCAGCTCCATGGCCTCATCTAGCAAGGGGACGTCGCTGACTGTGAACGGCGATCCCTTCGGACGCGTTAACGCTTCGATGCCTCGTTCCTCAAGCCAAGGTGCGAAACGGCGAAGCTGCTGCGGCTTGCAGAACAATTGGTCGACCAGCCATTCGCCGGTCATCGGCAGCCAGGCGAGATTCAACGTCTTACGCAGTGCATCGTTCATGCGTAGCTGCTGCATCACATCCGTCAACTCAGCCTGTTCCGGCTCGTAATCAAGCTTGTCCACATAACGGTTGCGCATGGCGATCAGCATGCTGTGCACGAAGGTTTCGCGTGCTTTGTTGTGCTGCTGTCGCGTGCGCTTGGCATCGGTGATGGCCTGCTCGATGTCCGTGCGCACGATGGGCACAGTGAATCCGTTGATGCGAATCGATGGCAACTGCGAAGGAACACGTTCCCTTGCTGCGACGGCGTTGGCGATGGCCTTGGCCATGCGTCGGTCGCCCTTGAGTTTTGCCGCGAACGGATCATCATGCGCTGTCGCGACTACGCCGGGAATGAGATCGGCGATGGTGCGGCTGACCACTCCGGTCTCGCCAAGGGAGGGCAGTACCTGGTCGATGTAGTGCAGGAACGTGGAGCTCGGGCCGACTACCAGCACACCGGAACGTTCGAGCATTCTTCGATGAGTGTAGAGCAGATATGCCGCGCGATGCAGGGCGACGGCGGTTTTGCCGGTACCCGGACCGCCCTGCACTACCACGGCCTGATTGAGGTCCGCACGGATGATACGGTCCTGTTCGGCTTGGATGGTGGCCACGATGTCGGTCATCTTGCCAGTGCGTTTGGCGTTCAATGATGCAAGCAGCGCGCCTTCACCGGTTAGCGTGCCGTCCGAGGACGCTTGACCCACTTGGTCGGAATGCACATCGAGTACTTCATCTTCGACGCCGACCACTTCACGGAAACTCAGCGTGATATGGCGACGCATCACGATATCGCCATGATGCGAAGGCGTCGCCTCATAGAATGGGCGTGCCGCGTCGGCTCGCCAATCGGTGAGGATCGGCTCATGGTGCTCGTCGGACAATCCGATGCGACCGATGTACCGGTGCGCGCCGTGAACATCATCAAGCCTGCCGAACACCAGACGGTCTTCGACCGCACGCAACTGGGTGAGACGGTCCTCGTACATGGTGGCGAAAGAGTCGCGTTCGGTGCGTTGCGTGGGCGAACCGTGCGAGCCAGCTGCGCGCACGGTGTCGAGACGGGCGCGAGCTTGAGCCCGTAGGTCGTCCAAGCGACCATACGCACGGCTGACGGCCTGTTGTTCTTCACGCAACTGGGCGGAATAACTCGACATTTACAATCCCTTCCTCACAAAACTTAGGCATTCTAATGTACCCCGAGGCTTCTACGAAAACGTTATTGCCAAGCGAAAAAGTGATGTTTCTAGGACAGGAAGACGAATGAATTTCGATGGAGTTTGTTCATTGTGGGGAGAAACGTATTTTTATTTGCCGTTTTTCCATTTATGTGGGGATTTATGGTGACCCGTGGGGTAGAGTGGGGAAAGAGTCTTGGGCCTGAGGTGTTTCTGTGTGTTGAATAAGGAGGTGTGGTGATGGTTCAAAGCGTTGAAACCACGCCATTCTCCGAAGACGATGCAATGCAGGCGGGCAGCATGATGGCGGGATTGCCGCCATTGCTGCTGGGAACATACACTCCAAAAATCGACGCCAAAGGACGCATGGCACTGCCTGCGAAATTTCGCAGTCAATTGGGATCGGGCATGGTGATGGCCAGAGGTCAGGAACGCTGCGTTTACCTGCTGCCCCAATCGGAATTTCGCCGGATCGCGTTGCAGATTCAGCGCACATCCATGGGCAACAAGGCCGCGCGCGACTATTTGCGCGTATTTCTTTCCGGTGCCGTTGACCAGGAGCCGGACAAGCAAGGACGTGTGCTCGTGCCGCAGATGTTGCGCGATTACGCGAATTTGGAAAGCGACATTGTGGTGATTGGTGTGGGAACCCGAGCGGAGATTTGGAATAAGCAGGCATGGGAGGATTATCTCGCCGAAAAGGAGCAGGGATATTCCGATATTGCCGATGACGTATTACCGGCGGTGGAATTCTGATGACAGATGTGACAACGATTCATCAGCCAGTGTTGCTGCGTGACTGCGTGGATCTGGTGGCGCCTGCATTGGCGAATCCGGGGTCGATCGCCGTGGATTGCACGCTTGGCTTGGCCGGGCATTCCACGGCATTCCTTAAAGCGAGCCCGCATGCTCGCCTGATTGGCATCGACCGAGACACTGAGGCCCTTGCGCTTGCCACGCAGCGAATGCAGATGGAAGGACTTGCCGATCGCTTCATACCTGTGCATGCCGCATTCGACGATTTCGCGCAAGTGCTTGATGATCAGGGAATCGATCAAGTGAATGCCGTGTTCATGGATTTGGGATTGTCAAGTCTGCAGATCGATGAGACGGAGCGGGGATTCTCGTATTCCCACGATGCGCCTTTGGACATGCGTATGGACGTGACCCAGCCATTGACCGCTGAGCAGGTGCTTGCCGATTATTCGTTTGCTGATTTGGCGCGCATTTTCCGTACGTATGGTGAAGAACGTTTCTCCAAGCAGATCGCCCGTGCAATCGTGCGTAGGCGTGAGATCGAGCCGTTGACCACATCAGGGCAGCTTAACCGTCTTGTGGATGAGGTTGTGCCGCAGGCGCACCGTCCTGCAGGAAATCCTGCCAAACGAGTGTTCCAAGCGCTGCGTATCGAAGTCAATGGTGAGCTCGACAAATTGGCGGGGACATTGCCCCAGATCGCCAACCATCTCGCGATGGGAGGGCGTTTGGTGGTGGAGTCGTACCATTCGCTGGAAGACAAAACCGTCAAAACATTCATGAATCAAGGTCTGAAAGCTGACGTGCCTGCGGACATGCCGGTAATTCCGCCGGATATGATGCCGTTCTTCAAGGAACTCACGCGAGGCGCTATCAAAGCTGGCGACGAGGAAATCGCCATGAATCCGAGGTCGGCTTCCGTACGATTGCGTGCAGTGGAACTGACCAGACCGATTCCCGAACGCTGGCGAAAACGATTCGAACAGGGCAATGACTACGCAAGCATGAAACGACAAGGAAGGAGGGGCTGAACGTGTCCGCATCAAGAACGATCGCATCAAACGCGGCTCCCGCAGGACGTCGGGACCAAAACGAAACCGCAGGCACCACTCGCCCTGAATTGCATGTCGTCAAAGGATCACGTGCCGAAGGCAATGGTGTCAAGCGGGGAGTCGAACAGCTTATCACATGGACTCGCACCAGAAGCACCCCATTGCTGCATTTGGTCATTGCTGTCGTTTTCCTTGGAGTCTGCCTTATGGGATCCTTGATGCTACGTACCCAAATGGTGCAACATTCCTTCGAAGCGAACCAGATTGAGTCGAACATCACCCGTTTGACGCAAGACGTGGAAGATGACCAGACCAAGCTTGACGAGCTTGAAGCCTCGTTGCCAAGCAAAGCCGAGGAAATGGGTATGGTGCCTCAAAAAGGTGCCTTGACGATTGATCTGAATGGCTATCAGCCAAGCGGAGACGACGTTCAGTGAATCCTTTTCGCAGCACGTCCGCGCGTTTCCATAAGAAGCTGCTTACAAAAACCATGGCCATCGGCGTCATTCTGGCGCTGATGGGCACGGCATGCCTTATCCAATTGGCCAACGTCCAGCTGGTCAACGGCAAAAGCATGGCGCAGGCCGCGGCGCAAAGCCGAACCATCACCGTGACATTAAAGGCGAGTCGCGGCAAAATCATGGATACGAACGGTTCGATCCTCGCGCAGAGCGTGGAACGATACACCATCATCGGCAATCCCGAGGAGGCGCAGGCCTTCACGCCAACAACCTGCACCAAACAGACCGGAGACAACTGCCACCAGATCGACGGCAAACCGGTAGGTGCCACAGGAGCCGCGGCCGTGGCCAGGCTGCTCGCCCCGGTGCTGGACATGGATGCCACCGAATTGGGTGCCATGCTCTCGGGGACAGGCCAATACGCGGTGCTGAAGAAAGACGTGACGCCGGCGGTTAAACGCAAAATCTCCAAGCTCAATTTGGGCGGTATCGTCTATGCGGAACTCAGCAACGAACGCATCTATTCCAATGGAACCTTGATGGGGGCGTTGCTGGGAGGCGTCGATAGCGAAGGCAAAGGCGTCGCAGGTATCGAACAAATGGAAAACAAGACGCTGACCGGCGAAGATGGATACCAGGTCTACCAACAAGGCAACAACGGCGTCGAAATCCCAGGAACCATGACCGAATCAAAAGATGCGGTCAATGGATCCGACATCACATTGACCATCGATCACGACGTGCAGTGGTATGTCGAAAAAGTACTGAGAGAAAGCTGTGAGAAATACAGTTCGCCATGGGGAATCGCTGTGGTGCAGGACACTCAGACGGGGGATATTCTTGCGCTTGCCGACAGTGACGAGGTCGAAGCCGGCAGCGATCAGGCGAAGCTGACGGTTTCCAGGGCCGTCAGCGAAACGTTTGAACCTGGTTCCATCGGCAAGGTCTTCACAATGTCGGGCATGATCCAGCTCGGATTGCATCAGGCGTCAGACAAATTCACTGTGCCGGACCATATCACGGTGAACGGGCAGACCTACAGCGATGCGACCACCCACGGTGACGAACACTGGACCCTTGCGGGCATTCTCGAGCAATCGTCGAACGTTGGCATGATCATCGCAGGGGAGAAGATGTCTAACGAGCAGCGATACGATTTCATCAGAAAATTCGGTGTCGGCCAAGACAATGGGCTCGGATTTCCTGGCGAATCGGATGGTTTGCTATATTCGTCCGATCAATGGGATCTGCGAACCCAGAACACCGTGTTGTTCGGCCAGGCTTACACGACCAATGCGCTTCAGCTGACGAATGCGGTCGCCGTGATTGCCAATAAGGGCGTTAAGAAGCCGCAGCGCATCATCAAGACGATCAGCGATGCCGAGGGACATTCCGAAGAGCAAAAGCCCGAGGGTGAGGCGACGCGCGTGATTGACGAGCAGGTGGCCTCTCAGGTGATGAACGCCATGGAATCCGTGTCTGACCATTACTCCCAGTTCGTCAAGGTGGATGGTTATCGTGTCGCAGCAAAGTCCGGTACGGCGGAAGTCGCTGGTGCCGATGGCAGACTGTCGTCGATTATCAGTGATTATTCGGCGATTATTCCTGCAGACAATCCTCGCTTTATCGTCACGGTGGTGCTGAAGGATCCGCAAGGCGGTTTTGGTGGTCTGACGGCAGGTCCGGTAACCGCGGAGATTGGTGAATTCCTTATGCAGAAGTATGAAGTGCCGGCGTCAAGTCCGCGAACTGATGCTATTCCAGTAACTTGGTGAGTATGCGAGTATGAAGAACGGAGGGTGGAAAGATGAGCGCGGTCAGTGAGTCCATGAACAGACGAATGACATTGGGTCTGCTTGCCAGCAGATATGGCTTTGACTTGGATCCTACGTTTGCCACTGAAGTGACGATCACGTCCATTGCAGACGATATCGATTCGGTGCGGCCGGGATCGTTGTTCATGCCGTCCGCACCGGTGGATGTGCAACAGTTGCGTCAGGCTCAGACGCTTGGCGCATATGGTGCGGTGGCGCCTCACGCGTTGCGTGGTAAGACGGAAGGTATACAGATTCCTGTGATCTATGCCGAGCCGACCGCACCGCAGTTGGGTAGGCTTGCCAGCGAAATGGCGGGTAGCCCGTCCGATTCGTTGGCGGTGTTCGCCGTGGCGGGAAACGATGCGCAGGCGGTGGATCAGGGAGTGAGGGATCTTGCTGATTTCCTGCATATGCTTGGTAATCCGGTTGGTGTGATCAGCTCGGGCAACTCGCAATCGTTGGAACGATATCTCGATCTGAACTATCCATTGTCGATTCTTGATGTGCAGCGTACGATGGCTGTGTGCGCTGAAGACGGTGCTGCTGCTGTGATTCTCGCTTTGAGCGAGGAGACGTTGAAAGACGACGCATTGCAGTCGGTAAGTGTCGATGTGCTTGGTTGCGGTGACAATGGTCTAGGCGAAGCCGAGATTGTCAAATCGGTTGCGCGATTCGGATGCACTGTCGGAAAGCGGACCCATATCGCCGTCCGTACGCAGGAATCCGATGCGCTCGCATCGCAAGCGGCAGCGGCATACGGGCAGACGAACAGCAGCGCATTGTCGCTGTCCATATCGATGGTGCTTGCGGCGGGTGTACGCAAGGCCAATATCAAAAGCGCTTTGCGCGTATCCCGAGATCTGAACTAGTTTCAATTGGAACGGATACGTAAAGCACACACGCGATAATCGCAAACAACGTGAACAGTAAACGGAACAGCAATACAGAGGAGAAATCACAGTGAGCAGCCTGACCATGATGCCAATGAGCTTGGAGGAGATCGCCCAGGCGGTTCAGGGACGGCTGATTGCCGGAACTGCGGCGGTGAATACGCCGGTGGCCACCAGCGCATTCACTGATTCACGGCAGATTGTTGAAGGCTCGGTTTTCATAGCGATTGCCGGAGAGCGTGTGGACGGTCACGATTACGTGCCGCACGTGGGCGCTCAAGGTGCCGTTGCTGCGATAGTCGACCATGAGATCGTCGACGCCGGTGTGCCTCAGATTGTGGTGGAGGATACGGTGCTGGCCTTGGGGATGTTGGCCAAACACAATATCGAGCGCCGTCGCGCGCTGGGGACTCCGTTTACGGTGGTCGGCATCACCGGTTCCGTCGGCAAGACCACCACCAAGGATCTTATGAAGGCGTTGCTGTCTCATATGGGATCGACGGTTGCACCGGTCGGATCGTTCAATAACGAAATCGGCCTGCCTCTGACCTCGCTCAAAGTAAATGCCGAAACTCGTTTTCTGGTAGCGGAAATGGGTGCCAACCATGTTGGGGAAATCGCCAATCTGACGTCGCTGGTGCCGCCGGACATCGCGGTTGTGCTGAAAGTCGGCGTCGCGCATTTGGGCGAATTCGGCTCTGCGGAACGCATCGCGCAGGCCAAGTCGGAAATCATTCATGGCCTCGTTCCTGGGGGTCTTTCCGTGTTGAATGCGAACGACGAGCGTGTGGCTGCGATGAGCGCCTTCGCTCCGGGCGATGTGATGTGGTTCGGACTTCCGAATGGTGATGGTGGCAATCCTGCGATCACCGCTCAGCATGTGCGTTGCGACGAGTTGGATCATCCGTCTTTCATTCTGAAAAATGGTGATGGCGAGCATGCCGAAGTCACCTTGGGCATCTGCGGTCAGCATAATGTTATGAATGCGCTTGCCGCCGCTTCGGTGGCGATGCGTTTGGGAATGTCGATTGACGAGGTCGCATCGGCATTGTCGGATGTGACGGCCATCAGCCCCCATCGTATGGCTGTTTCCACCGTGAACAAGCAGGAAACGTCATTCACGCTGATTGATGATTCATTCAACGCCAATCCTGATTCCATGAAAGCTGGTCTTGACGGATTGCTGCGTTGGAAGGCTGGTTCCGAAAGCCAGCCATTCCGTATTGCGGTGTTGGGCGCCATGCTTGAGCTTGGTCCGGATGAAAAGGATTTGCATGTTGGTATTGGCCGGTATGCGTTGGAAGGCGGGGTTGATGCGCTGCTGACGGTTGGCAGTGCATCCGATGCCTCTCTGGATGCTCTGGCAGGTGCTATGGCTGACGGCGCATCCTTGGCGGGAGACGCTTCTCATGTCGATTGGGTCCACGATATCGATGAGGCCGATCGTCTTGTGACTCGACTCGCCGTTGAACATCCAGGTGCCGTGGTGCTGCTTAAAGGTTCCCACGCTTCCGGCTTGAGTGCTCTGGCTGAACGTTGGCAGGCCCTGGCCGCACAATAGAATAAAAGCATTTAGCAAGATTTGAATAATCGAATAATCGACGTTATCTGAAGAATGTCTGACTGAAACGGAGAACATCAGGTGATTTCGCTCATCATCGGAATTGTGGTGTCGCTGGGTGTGACGATTGTGGGAACCCCGCTGCTGATTCGTTTGGTACACAAGCTTAATTACGGGCAGTACATACGCCAAGATGGTCCGAAGTCCCATCTGGTCAAGCGTGGCACGCCTACGTTGGGTGGCGTGGTCATCAATCTGGCGGTTGTGTTGGGCTGGGGCTCGTCGGCGTTGTATCGCTTCGTCACTAGGGGAGAGGTACCGTCATGGTCGGCACTGCTGGTGCTGTTCGCCATGCTGTCGATGGGTATGCTGGGATTCATCGACGATTTCGCGAAGGTTCGCAAAAAGCAGAGTGAAGGTCTGACAGTCAAAGGTAAATTCATCGGCCAGTTCATTCTTGCCACCATCTATGCGGTACTGGCGTTGATTCTGCCGACGAAATCCGGTTTCCCCAGCGCGCAGGCCGGCATGAGCTTCATTGAAAAGCCGTTTTTCAGTTTCGAGTTCGCAGGCAAAGCCGTGGCCATCGTGCTGTTCGTGATTTGGGTGAACTTCCTGATGACCGCATGGACCAATGCCATCAACCTGACCGATGGCCTTGACGGATTGGCCGCTGGTTCTTCGATGGTTGCATTCATGGGATATGCGGTGATTGCTTTTTGGGAGTTCTACCATCTTAAAGGCTCGGGGCATGAAGGCTTCGCCTACGCGGTGTCCGATCCCCTTGACTTGACCATCATCGCGGCCTGTACGGTGATGGCGTGCTTCGGATTCCTGTGGTACAACTCCAATCCGGCATCCATTTTCATGGGAGATACCGGTTCTCTGGCGCTTGGCGGCCTGTTCGCGGCCATGTCCATCGCCACGCATACGGAATTTCTGGCGATTATCCTTGGTGGCCTGTTTGTGATTGAAACTATGAGTGACGTTATTCAGGTTGGCTATTTCAAGATGACACGCAAGCGTGTGTTCAAGATGGCTCCGATCCATCATCACTTCGAATTGAAGGGGTGGCCGGAAGTCAAGGTTGTGATTCGCTTCTGGATGATTGAATTGCTGTTTGTGCTAGTTGCGTTGGTGATTTTCTACGGCGATTGGGTCGCCCGTTCCGGTCTGTGACGGCTGTTGCGTTCCGTTAATATGCCGAACGGCTGCAACACGACTGTGACATGTAAGGAATATCAAGGCATATGAGGTTCTGACAATCGAAGGATGATGGATATGGATATGAGCGGTAAGACCGTGATTGTGGCGGGTCTTGGAGTTTCTGGACAAAGCATGATGGAAGTGTTGGGCTCCCGCGCCGAAAAAGTGCTTGGCGTGGATGAAAAGAAGCCCGATGCTGATTTGCACTCCTTTGATCGCATCGACTGGGATCATGTTGATTTGGTTATGACTTCGCCGGTGTTCAATCCGAGGACTCCGTTTATTCTTGAGGCGCAACGTCGTGGCATTCCTGTGATGAGTGAGGTTGAGCTTGCTTGGCAGCTGCGAGTGAATTGCGATTCTACCGGCGAACCAGCGCAATGGATCGGCATCACCGGCACCAACGGCAAAACCTCCACTACGGAAATGACCTCGGAAATGCTGACGGCTTGCGGTCTGACGGCACCGGCTGTCGGCAACATCGGCAAGGCGGTGTCCCATGCCGCAGTCGATCCGGCAAATGATGTGCTATGCGTTGAGCTGAGTTCCTTCCAGTTGCATTTCACCGATTCGCTGGCTTTGGATTGCGCTGCGATCACCAATATCGCGGATGATCATCTTGACTGGCATGGCGGCATTGATAATTATGCGGCGGATAAGGCAAAGGTTTTCCACCGCGTCAAGAAGGCTTTGGTATACAACGCTGATGACGAGCGTGTGACTAGGCTGGCGTTCGCCGCCGAGACGGCGGAAGGCTGCCGCAAGGTCGGATTCACTCTGTCTGAGCCGCAAGATGGTCAGATTGGTGTGAAGGACGGCTGGATCGTCGATATGTCCGGCATCGCAGGTGGCAAGTCCGGAACGCCGGAACAGGTTGCCGAGGTGTCTGAGTTCACGCATCTGACTGAGCCTGATGGCACGGTGTACCCGCATTTGCTTGCCGACGCGTTGACCGCATTGGCGTTGGTACTGGGGCTTGGCGCAGACAAAGAGAAAGCCATCGCATCTCTGAAACGATTCACGCCAGGCGGGCACCGCATTCAGACCGTCGCCACCGCCACCACGCAAGATGGGGGCAGCATCCGTTTCGTGGATGATTCCAAAGCGACCAATGCACATGCGGCCAAGGCATCGCTCAACAGTTTTGCAGACAAATCCGTGGTGTGGATCGCTGGAGGATTGGCCAAGGGCAGCCGTTTCGAACGGTTAGTGGCAGAACAGGCGCACACCATCAAAGCCGCGGTCATCATCGGCAAAGATCAGCAGCCTATCTTGGACGCATTCGCAGCGAGTGCTCCCGACATTCCGTTGACCATCATCGATCCGGCAAATAATGATGTCATTATGGAACGGGCTGTCGATGCTGCGGGTGGATATGCCCAATCCGGCGATGTGGTGCTGATGGCACCTGCCTGCGCATCTATGGATCAGTTCAAGTCGTATGCCGATCGTGGAAACCAGTTCGCGCAGCAGGCTCAGCGTTGGGTGAATGAGTATGGGGAAGCCTAGAACCAAGCAGAGTGACGGTACCCGTCAGAAAAGGCAGACTGCTACTGAAGAACGGGTCGACGATTTTCGTGGTTATGTCGGTCTGCGGAGTCTGCTTAATCCGATTTGGTGTTTTCACGGGTTTAGGGTCTCTGTGATTATCCTCACCATTTTCGGTGTGATCATGGTGTTTTCCAGCTCTTCGGTGAATATGATCGCCAATGGCCAATCTCCGTGGTCGCAAGCGATTAAGCAGGGTGGATTCTGCGTTCTCGGACTTATTGTGGGTGTGGCCTGCATGATGGTTCCGGCGGAGCTTATCAGAAAAGTCAGTTTCGCTTTTCTGTTTGTCGCCCTATGCTTGCAATCGTTGACGTTTACTCCGTTAGGTATTGATGTTCAGGGCAATAAAGGTTGGATTGGCGTTTTTGGATTTACCTTCCAGCCGGCGGAGGTCGTCAAGCTTGCGCTATGCGTATGGCTGCCTCGGGAGCTGATTGACGCGCAGAAGCAGATAAAAAAGGTGGAGCCGTTCAAGGCGTATCGCAAGTTGATTGTGTGGCTTGGTCTTGCATTGCTGTTGGTTGTGGGTGGCAAGGATCTTGGTACGGCCATGATTCTCCTTGCGATTGCGGGAAGCGCGTTGTTGCTGGGAAATTTTCCTGGCAAATGGCTGGCTATTGTGGCATGTGGCGGTGTGGCTTTGGTTGGCGGTCTTGTTATCAGCAGTCCGAATCGACTTGGTCGTATCATGGCTACATATCAGACTTGTTCCACAGCCGATATGCAGGGTGTCTGCTATCAGGCGGTGCATGGCAAATACGCCATGGCTTCCGGAGGCTTGCTGGGTGTTGGGATCGGCAATTCCGGAGAAAAATGGGGATATCTTCCGGAAGCACACAATGACTTCATTTTCGCCATCATTGGTGAGGAAACGGGTTTCGTTGGCGCTTCGTTGGTGATTCTGCTGTTCCTTGTGCTTGGATGGTGCATGCTGGTGGTGGCCATCCAGGCACATGACAGATATATCACTTTGGTGCTGGCCAATATTACCGTGTGGATCGTTGGACAGGCGTTTGTGAACATTGGTGTCGTGGTGGGGCTGTTCCCCGTGATGGGTGTGCCTTTGCCTTTCGTGTCGGCCGGTGGTTCGTCGTTGATTCTGTGTTTGGGTGCCGCGGGCGTGACCATCAGCATGATGAAACAGCAGCCGCAGATTCAAGCGGAGATTCAGCGGGCCTGAAAAGCTACTATTGCCTGCGGGGTGCTGTAGCATGCGACGGCACCCAAACGTAGATGAAATGTGAGTATCCTTGCGAGCATCGGTATGGCGCATGGTGTGCCGGGATGCCGTGGACTAAGCTCGTACATTATGAGCAATCAGAAGCATATCGTTCTAGCCGGCGGTGGCACGGCAGGTCATGTCAATCCTCTGCTCGCCGTGGCACATGTGATTCGCGAGCTTGAGCCGGATGCCGATATCGCGGTGGTGGGCACCGCAGTCGGTTTGGAACACGAGTTGGTTCCGCAAGCGGGCTTCGAGCTGGAAACCATTGAGAAGGTGCCCTTCCCCCGTAGGCCCAATATGGCGGCATTGAAGTTTCCCGCGCAGTGGAAGGCTGAAACGGCCAAGGTCCGGGACATCCTCACCCGTCACGAGGCGCAGGTGGTCGTCGGATTCGGTGGATACACGTCGGCTCCCGTGTATGCGGCTGCGCACAAGATGGGCATTCCGATTGCGATGCATGAGCAGAACGCCCGTGCTGGCATGGCCAACAAGCTGGGCGCACGCTGGGCGTCCATGATCGGCACCGCGTACGCGCAAACCGGTTTGAAACCACGCAAGGGTGTTGAAGTCGAACGTGTGGGATTGCCGTTGCGTGCTGAAATCGCGGCAATAGCCGAAGGGATGGAACATGACCGTGCAGCCACAAGGCAAACGGCTGCAGCACAGCTGGGAGTCGATCCGAACCGTCCTCTGGTAGTGGTGACCGGAGGATCGTTGGGTGCTGTGAACGTGAACCGTGCGGTGGCGGCTTCCGCCAAGGAATTGCTGGAACATGCGCAGGTGATTCACCTGACGGGAAAAGGCAAAGACGATGAGGTGCGTTCGTTGGTGTCGGTGAGTGCTGGAGAGCAGGTGCTTGGTGAGCTTGGACCAGAACATGTCAACGACGGTGATTATCGAGTCGCGCCTTACCTGGAACGTATCGATCTTGCGTTCGCTTGCGCTGATCTGATTATCTGCCGCTCCGGAGCGGGCACCGTTTCGGAATTGACTGCTTTGGGACTTCCTGCGATTTATGTTCCATTACCGATCGGCAACGGCGAGCAGCGTTTCAACGCTCAGCCGGTTGTCGATGCGGAAGGTGGCCTGATGGTGGCGGACACTGACTTCACTGCCGAATGGGTCAAACGTCATGTGCCGAATCTGCTAGCCGATTCGGATGCGCTTGCCAGGTATGGCGATAACGCTTGGAAATACGGTATTCGAGATGCCGCCGAAGTCATGGCTAGGCGTGTGCTTTCCATGATTGACGAAAGGTAAGCCGTAGCGACGGCAGATGCGTCCGTCGCATTTGACGTCGCGTTCCGAATCTCACCCATGATCGGCTAAATACGAGACCATGGGTGAGACCATAATGGAACAAGCTAAACATAATATGCAAGAGGAGCAGTCGTGACTGACAACCAGCGTGAAGCCGGTACCATTATTCTTGATCCAACCCATGTGTCGTTCAGCCAGCAGGAAGGTGTGAACGATCTGGGAGCCACCCATTTCATCGGCATCGGAGGCGCAGGCATGAGCGTACTTGCCGAGATGCTGCACGAGCAGGGTGTGGAGGTGGATGGCTCGGATCGCGAGCCCAGCGCCAAAACCGATCGTTTGCAGGGGCTTGGCATTGCCGTCGAATTCGGGCAGCGCGAGGAAAATGTCGAAGGCAAACAAACTATCGTTTTTTCCAGCGCCATCAAGCCTGACAATCCGGAAATCGTCGCAGCACATGCGGCAGGCGAACGCATCGTGCACCGCAGCGACATTCTTTCGTTGCTGATGAACACGAAACGTGCGGTAACGGTTGCGGGAGCCCATGGTAAAACCACGACCAGTTCCATGCTCGCCCATATTCTCACCCATGCCGGTGAGGGAAATCTAGCTGATCCAAGCTATGCCATTGGCGGATCCATCCAAGGCAAGGACGGCATGATGCTTGACGGAGGCCATGCAGGCCAAGGCGATGTGCTTGTGGCGGAAGCCGACGAATCCGATGGAAGCTTTGCCAAATATCATCCGGAAATCGCGATTGTCACCAATTCCGAAGCTGACCATCTCGACCATTATGGAACGCAGGAAAACTATCGAGCGGCTTTCGTGGACCATGTTCAGCACGCCGTCAAATCGGTGGTGATGTGCGGTGATGACGAAGGGAATCTGGCTGTGTTGCGCGCTCTTGATGCGTCTGCGGCAGCACATACGGTCGTGTATGCGACGCGGGATGCGGCTTCGTTGGGTGATCTGAACGGTGCGGCGTTCGTGCATATCGAATCGGAAAGCGAAAGCGCGCAGAGCGGTGCCGAACATTTCACCTTGCATGTGCCTGCGGGACTGCTGTGCGAACAGGAACGTATGGTTTCCGTAACACTCGCCGTTCCAGGCATTCACAATGCGCGCAATGCTTCCGCGGCGATTATCGCGGCCGCATTGTTGGGGGTCGACATTGAGAAGGCCGCCGAAGCGGCCACGTCGTTCCTCGGCGCCGTCCGTCGCTTCCAAGTGCGCGGCACCGTCAGCCAGGTGACCGTCGTCGACGATTACGCGCATCATCCCACTGAGATTTCGGCTTTGCTGGATGCTGCCCGCCGTAAATATCCGCAGTCGGCGATTCGTGTGATTTTCCAGCCGCACTTGTTCTCTCGCACCAAGTTCTTCGCGGAAGCATTCGCGGAGGCGCTGGCCAAGGCGGATGATGTGATTGTCACGGGCATTTTCCCCGCACGTGAAAAGCAGGAGGATTATCCGACGGTCGGCCCGGACACCATTGTGGATGAGGCTCTCAAGCTCGACCACACGCCTGCCGAGGATTGGATCCGTGGAGTGGAAGACATGCACACTGCGGCGCAGATGATGGTGATGCGTGCCCATCATGGTGATGTCATCTTCACCGTTGGCGCGGGTGATATCACGCAGATGGACGAGGTGATATTGCACGCGCTTCAGGCTCATCGTTGGGATTGTGAGGGCTGATGGCGCGAAGGGTCGTCAGCTCCGGCACGGGTTCGGATGGTTCTGCAACGACGTTTGAAAAGCATGCGTCGCACGGCAGGACCATCCAAAGCCGTAATCATTCCGACTCCCCGGCTCAGTCTCAGCCGAAGGGTCGTTCCATTGCCGGAGGAACGGGACGTTCGTCGTCTTCCGTGAACCATGCGCAGGCGGAAGCCGGAATGGAGCATGGAGGCAAGAGCAAGACGAGTCGTTCCCGGTCGGGTGACTTCGTGGATGCGCGCAATCTTGCAGGTGAGGATTTCGTTGCGAAGACGTTGGAGGAAACCACTGGCACTTTGGGGGTGGCCACCCGCCCGAAAGTGGTTGATTTCAGCGCGCGTTTGAAAGAACGACGTAAGGCGAATACGCGTGTTGTGGCGATGCGGGCCTTCGTGTCGGCCGCAGTTGCGGCCGTCGTGGTGGCGTTGGCATGGTTGTTTTTCTTCTCATCGTTGTTTCGTCTTGAACCTGGCAATATTTCCGTTGTCGGGGCCAACGAATGGGTGAGCGAGTCGCAGGTATTGGATATTGCCGATCAGCAGGCCGGTAAATCGATTCTGCTGGTATCAAATAACGATGTGGAGAAGAAAATCAAGGAGATACCGGGAGTCACTTCCGCGCAATCCAAGAAGCAACTTCCGAACTCCCTTGAAGTGACCATCAAAGCGCAAAAGCCGGCTGCGATGCTTAAAACAGGTGAAGACAGCATGACCGCGGTCGATAGCAAGGCTCGTATATTGAATTCCGTCAGCGGTGCCTCCGTGGATGGAATTCCCGTCATCGAAGTGAAGGATGTCGATACGAGTCTGAGTAACCGCTCTATTAAGGAGGCACTGAAGATTCTGAGCTCGTTGCCTGAATCGATGCGTAACTCCATTACCAGGGTGACGGCTGAAACTCAGGATTCCATCACCACAGAAATCAATGGGGGGGACCGCGTGATCGTATGGGGTGACTCTTCCGATCTTAAGTTGAAGAAAGCTGTTGTCGACAAGATCATCAACGATCCAAATGTGATCGGAGACAAACACAACGTCGACGTGTCCGCGCCTCTACGGCCGATCATCAAATAGTGGTGAAGACGTGGCTGAAAATAGGTGAATTGCATACGCTGAGTAATCTGGTTTGATATACGAAGAACCCCGGTTGCCTTGTGCAGTGACCGGGGTTCTTCGCGAATAGGAGGAGAAAAAGGAGAAGTTTTATTATTGCGTGCCGTCAGGCGTTCGGATTGGCCTTCATCGCCGGAGCGACGGAAACCGCCGGATCGAGACGTGGAATCAGTGTGCACTGCGTGGCGTGGTACAGGTCGGGCTTACCTGGCCAGACGGTGCCGAACGGTAGGAGTCAAGCTTGGTGAATTCCGTGTTCCACGTATCGACGGCCAGGCCGATCTCATCATCCCAGAAATGCTTGTCGTAGGTTGCCAGAGCCTCTTCGAGCAGCTCGTCAGCGCCCGGACGGACGATAAGCTTGGCAGAAGTGGCAGCAAGAATCACGAAAGCGTGAGCGTAACAGACCTTGCCCGCTTCATGATACGTAGGCTTCAGGAGAGTAAGTGCGGGTCATCGATCAAGTCCTTCCTTGACGTCGTCTGCTGTGACGCGATAACTAGGTTGATTTATTAACTACTTAAGCGGTTAATGCAAGCCGACACGCGGAATCTGATGCTGCGATTATATGTGATTTGTGATGGGGCGGGGTGTGTGAGACCAAGCAAGACGAGAAGGGGATTTCCAGCAACATCTTTTAGAATATCCGATACATCGGGGGTAATGTGCGGTAAACTCAGGAATCTTTTGAAAACCGTTGGGAATAAAGGAAAAGCCGCCATTTCTGGCGGCTTTCAATCCGTGGAGATGCGGGGAATTGAACCCCGTACGGTCTTGTCGCGGAAACGTTGGAAACATGCGGTTCTTAAACGCTTATTGCGTTTTTTGCCCACATTTTGCCCACGTGTCACCAGATCATCGGCAGGTTGAGGCATTGGCGCGCCCACCGTTCCACGGCACGGTTCTCCTCGTCGTCGCCAAGCAGGAGGAGGAAGCCCGCGTTCTTGCCGAGCGAAGCGGGTTCCAGCTTCTTGATCACGCCACGCTCCTGCAGGAACAGCCAAGCGTTGCTGATGTTCGTCTTGACTGTGTTCTCGCGCTTCTTCATCTCCTTATCGGCATTCTCGCCCATGGACTGCTCCGGCGTGAGCAGAATCATTCCGAATGCGTCGGCGATGGCACGCCAGCCGAGCGTGTAGTAGCGGCATGGCGCGTTGACTTTGCGCAGTTTCTCGGGTGGCTGGTTGCGTTCGCGGTCCCAGTCGTAGGTCATGGAGCACATGAAGGAGATTGCGAGTTGCGCAGTGGTATAGCAGGTCAGGTTGTCTCCGCGCTTCTTGGCGAGGCGTCCGGTGCGGTTTAGGTCGTAAAGGGCTTGCGTGTTCTGGTATCCCATGTCTTCCATGTCTTTCCCTCCATGCTTTGCCTTAGAATGGTGTATGGAGAATCTAGCTGGTTTTCCGTCGCCCCGATTTGCTCTGGTCAGCGTCGGGGCTTTTTCGTTTATGACTGCATTGTAATTGCACTCGAAAGTAAAAGTCAAATTGCACAGCGAGTAAAATTGCAAAAGAGAAAGTAGAGACGTTTGGTGCAATCGCAATTACACATATATAAGACTCTACAAGTTTTAACATTCTTTTTATAAGGCAGCAATACAAAAAAGCCCCCACATTGAACTGCGCCCCGTTTGTTGGACGTTGTTAATTAGGATACAGCCCTAGACCGCG